>Ga0316628_100002789_pt1 | contig 13155 bp, 14 predicted proteins | sample OWC_Aug_M2_C1_D5_FD_207648 | JGI IMG/M metagenome (GOLD analysis project Ga0316628, IMG submission 207648) | Wetland soil microbial communities from Old Woman Creek delta, Ohio, United States - OWC_Aug_M2_C1_D5_C | ecosystem: Environmental > Terrestrial > Soil > Wetlands | place: USA: Ohio... | reverse complement strand
TCGCCGGGCGCCCACAGCGGGTTCATGCCGCCCACGGCGGTCGAGACCACCAGCACCGGGGCGCCGAGGGCGCGGAGCACGCGGATCGGCAGCGCGATCCGATCCGGCGTGTAGCCCTCGTACATGTGGAAGCGGCCGGACATCGCGGCGACGCGCCGTCCCTCGATCCTTCCCAGGAGCAGCTTGCCGGCGTGCGACTCGACGGTGGAGATCGGGAAGCCCGGGATGTCCGCGTAGGGCACCTCGGCCTCCACCGCGATCTCGGCGGCGAGGCCGCCCAGGCCGGTGCCGAGGATCACGGCGGCATCGGGCCGCGCCGCCCAGCGACCGCGCACTGCCGCGGCGGCGCGCTCGACGGCCTCGAGGCTCACTCCTCGACGATCGACCTGATCCATCGCGGCGACGACTTGCGGCTCTCGCGCTGGCGCTCCGACTCGGCCTCGTCGACGGGAGCAATGTTGCCCGCGACCTTGCCGAACGGCGCGGCCTGGCTGGCCGCCAGCGCGTCCAGCTCCGCCTTGTGGCGCTCCACGATGCTGCGCAGCGACTGGAGGTAGGCGTTGTGCTGGCGCGACAGCCCCTCGGCGGAGTCCTGGAGCTTCTCGATGTCGCGGTGGGCCCGGTCCAGCCGGGTCTCGGCCACGGCCTCGGCCGCCCGCACGATCATCTGCGCCTCACGCTCAGCCTGTTCCTTGGTCTCGGCCCGCAGCTGCTGCGCGGCGACCAGCGCCTCGTTCAGGGCCCTCTCCCGCTCCCTGAAGGCGTCGAGCTGCTCGGACGTGACGCGGTGCTTCTCCTCGTACTGGAGCTTCTCCCGCACCAGGCGCTCCATCTCGTCGGCGACGCGGGAGCGGAAGTCCTCGACCTCGAGCGGGTCGTAGCCGCGCATCGTCTTGCGGAACTCCTGCTTGCGCACGTCCAGGGGGGTGAGACGGAAGACGTCATCGCTCATGGTATCCGCTCCCCGAAGAGGACCGTGCCGAGGCGCACCATCGTGGCGCCCTCCTCGACCGCGGTCTCGAAGTCGTTCGACATGCCCATCGACAGCACCGGCAGCCTGAAGCCGCCGCCCACCAGCTCGTCGCGCAGCTCGCGCAGCCCCCGAAAGGCGCGCCGCTGCTCCACCACGTCGGCGGTGAACGGCGCCATCGTCATCAGGCCGCGCACCGCCAGGTGCGGGAGGCCGGCGGCGTGCTCCACCAGCGACCGCACCGCGCCGGCCGGGCAGCCGGTCTTCTGGCTCTCGCCCGCGACGTTCACCTCGACCAGCACGTCCTGCACGAGGTCCCGCGACCCAGCCGCCTCTTCCAGCGCGTCCGCGAGCCGCGCCGAGTCGAGAGAGTGGATCAGCACGAACCTCCCGACGGCGAGCTTCACCTTGTTGCGCTGCAGGTGGCCGATGAGGTGCCAGCTCACCGGCGCCTCGGGCCACGCGTCCATCTTTCCCAGCGCCTCCTGGACCCGGTTCTCACCCAAGTCCAAGAGCCCCGCCTCGCAGGCCTGCCGAGCCGTCTCCAGCGGGTGCCCCTTCGTCACCGCGACGATGCTCACCGACGCCGGGTCGCGGCCCGCGCGATCGGCGGAGGCGGCGATGCGCGCGCGCACTTCGGCCAGACGCTGCTCGATCACCGCGCGCCCCAGCCCTGCCGGCGCAGCCGGCGGCCGCGCGGCCCATCGGCGTGCGCTCGAGCCGACGCGCTACGACACTTCGGTGCCACGTGTCAGGTCGCTCCCGCCGCCGGCCGATCCCGGCGAAGCTAGCCATGTAACTTACACCGCCACGGCGGTTTCGGGGGAGTGGAGGCGCCTGCGGGTAGTGGGCCAGCTTGGTTGTTACGAAGTCCGCGGGGCCGAAAACGCCGAGGCACTAGCCTCGCCGCGGTCCCACAGCTTCTTGCCCGAGTGCGCCCCCTGTGAAGGGCGCGCGATTGCCGGTGGGCCTGTGGTTATCCCCGCAGACTAGGGGGTGTTTCCCGGCACCCTCAGTTTTTCTACCACTCGCCGCTCCTTCTAAGGGTGCATCGGCCATGTAGCCTAGCCACGCCTCCGCGTCTACGGAGTATCGGTCGGCCTACTCTTTCGTCCTATAGCTTCCACGATGATGATGGTCACGAGAACGGCAGCGATCTTCAATGCGACGATGTACTTGCTCTCGATCTGCATTGAGGCCCAGAAGGTTGGCGACGGGACCACGTTGGTACACCAGTAGACGAAGGCGCCGAACGCCAGCGCGATGATATGGCGCATCACGCACTCTCCTTTCGGTTAGAGGTCGCCGACCCCTAAGGTCGCTTTCTCCTACGGCGCGGAGCCGGGAGTGCCTTAACCGGTGCTGCGGCTGTCGGTCGCGCAAACAACTCCTGAGTCATCGCACGGAGCCGACCGGCCCGCTCGCCGACCTCTTGGTACTGCTTGTCCACGGCCTTGAAGAGGGCCGCTTCTACCTGAACCGTGCCGACGGCCCTGATCGCCTCCCGGGTCATCTCGGCCGTTCGAGCAAGCGCGGTCTGTGTCCGACGCTGTTCTTCCTCATACCGCCAGAGCATCCCGAGCTTGGGAACGAGAGTGAAGCGGAGCCCGCCGGGGTAGTCGTCGAAGTACAGGCCCCACTTAGCCTGAATGTCTTGGCGTCGCGTATAGAGTAGTCCGCGCACGCTTGCCTTCCCGTCCGTGGTGAAGTCCAATCCGTTGCTCTTGTCCGCGAGTTCCTGATATGTGAGTGGTAGCGCACGGGCGGTGTCGTCCCACCATGCCGCCGCCGATTGCAGTTGGGGGCCGCACTGGTACTTGATCGAGTCAAGCATCGGTGCGACCTGGCGTTGCCAGAGATGGCGCCGGTTCATTGGGACTTGGCCTTCAGGCGTTTCAGTTCCCCTGGGGTCCCTGGAATCGGCAAGCGATGCTGGCGGGCAATCTGTTCGAGGTAACCCTGAACTTCGAAGATCGCCGCCCAAATGGCCCAAAGCTCCATGAACGTCACGTCGCCCCGGGCCTTCGTGAGCGCGGCCACCGACTTCGCAAACGCCGTCGCGGCCGTGCGGGCTCGCTCACTCAATTCGGTGACGGTGGGAGGCTTCGGCTTGGGCTTTGGCTGGCGCGCCCGGTATTCCTGCTCCGCTGCCCACAATGCCAGCGTCCCCGCGCGGACCTTCTTGGCTAGGTCGGGGGCCTGTTCGGCAACCTTGGCATACGCTTCGACGCTAGACGGGGCCACGTTGAGCCGCCTGGCCGCAACCTCGGCGGCTGGAGCCCTGTGCGCCCCACCAATCTTGGTGGGGCCGACCTCGCGGGTCTCAGCCATCTCGCGCTGAACTGCAGGTCGCAGTTCGAGTGCGAGTGCGGCCCGTTGGCCAGTAGTCAGATGGCGTCGTTTGACGTTCTCGGAGATGATGTAGTCAAGCGGTGTCCCATCCTCCGAGCGCCACACGTGCGTCTTGATCTCCAAGCCGAGTTCTCGGCACGCCCGATAGCGGTGCTTGCCGTCGAGGATCTTGCCCTCATATAGAGTGATGGGCTCGTGAAGTCCGTGGGCTTTGATATCGGCCTTGAGCTCCGCGTATTCCTCGGCCGTCATCGGGGGGACCAAGTCCGCTAGCGGGTGCATCTGGTACGTGGCCGTCATCGACTGCTCCGGGACGGAGGGACGAGGGGTCAATTCGACGGCTCAATCATTGTCCCTCCTCCTCGACGGCGCCAGTCCTAGCCCTACCCAATCGGCTGTCTGGGATTCATCATCCCCAACATGTGTTCGATGGTCCAAACGTGATCCGTGAGCCCCGCCGCCATCGCCGGGCTCGTGTGTATGCCGCCCCGCGCCTTGGTGAGCGTCATGTGCGCGCGGCAGAAGTTGGACACGAAGAAGTGGAGAGCCACGGCGTGCATGTGGTTCTCGGACTTCTTCGAGAATCCGTTGGTCAACCGGGTGAACCGACGCGAGTGCATCCGGATCGTCAGGTTCGCCCGCTCGATGTAGCTGGTGGAGACGTGCTCCTTCTCAGGCTTGCCCGTCACCCACCGCTTGATGGTCCCGAGACAGATTGGTGGGGAGTACCTCCGCTCGCCCTCGGGTTCCGAGCCGTACACCTTCTGTAACTGCGCGAAGTCCACACCGTTCCAGCCGAAGGCATCCTCAACGGCCGACAGATACATGCTGTGTCCGTCCGTCGTGAGTTGTACCCGGTGGGCAAGACGGCTCGCTACATCGCGCATGAAGACTTCGGCGTGTTCGGCGTTCCGGCTCCCGACCAGCCACGAGACCACCAGTTTCGTCTCGGCGTCAATCGCAACGAACGTCCAGATGTCACCGAAGCCGGGAGTCCTGGCGTTCTTGGCCTTGGCACCCACAAAGGCCCATATCTCGTCCGCTTGTACTCTCCGGCACGGAAGCCCGCGGAGGACGTAGTTCTGATAGCCCGCGCAGAACTCCCCGACCTCGACCAGCAACTTGAGCACGGTAGTCTTGGACACACCAACCATGCGGGCGGCTGCCCGGATGCTAGCGCCTTCGGTAAGGGCCTTGAGGACGGCGGCTTTCTTGGCGAGAGGTAGCGCGTTCATTGTAACAGCCAATCTAATCAAATGCTCAAGCTTGTCAAGTGGCAAAGCGCCAACTGGCGCACGCCACTTTCGCAAAACCCCTTGAATGGCATACGGCAAATGGCTAGAATGTCCGCGCTTCTAGTGCCCCGGGCGGGGGACGATCCCGCAACCCCCCGATTAGTAGTCGGGCGCTCTATCCGGATTGAGCTACCGGGGCGATGGGGGTCGAGAGGGGCGGGCCTAGTAAACCAGCCCCCCTCGACCCAACGTCAGGGCGCTATGGCGGGTCCATCGTCGTAGCCTCCTTTCGGTTTCCGAAGCGGCCACCGGCCTCTCCTTCCCCAAGGCATCCGGTGGCCGCTTCTGCGTTCGGACTACTTACTCTGACGCAGCTTCAAGTAGTCCTTCAGGTACTTCCAGATGAACGTCAGTTCGTCATCACGGACATCCCCCGGTAGCCACATCCGAACGTCCTCGCGGCCCGGGAGGGGGAACCGAATCTCCTTGACACCACCTGGCGGCGGCGTGACTGGTGCGCCCGCCTCCGCTTCGCCGGCACCGCCGCCCTTACTGGAGCGCCGCCTTCCGCCGGCCCGGCGGCCGTCTCCCGTTCCCTTGCGGCGCCCCTTGAAATGAGGGCTGAGGTCATTGGCCATTCCGGCCTCCTCCGCCATTGATAGGAAGAAGCGCACGGACTTCCGAAGCACCGATCCATCGACATTGCCGTGTTCTCGGAAGGCTTCTTCCAACTGGGCCATGGTCGCAGCCTCAAGGTCCAGGCCATTCAGGAATTCGTCGTAGCTCTTCACGAATTTCTGAATCGTCCCGCTCCATGCGTCGGTGTCGTATGACGCCACCAAGGCACGGAAGGCGTCGGTGACCTGTTGGTCGTCGCCGCTGACGAGCCCGAAGAACCGCAGGGCGGTCCGTAACTGGCTCTGGCCAGCCCCCGACATGTGACCCATAAGGGAGCGGTCGATGCGCGGCGGCACGATCTTCCCTTTAAGGTCGCGAACAAACCCCCGGAACGTCTGCCACGGGAGATAGGGAGGGGTTACTGCTTCGCTGTTTGTGCCGTTTGCCATAATGCCTTCCCCAAGGCTGAATTGTGGCAAACAAAATAGCGCCACGGACCGCATGGCGCAAGCGGCACATGGCGCGTGGCAAACAAGGCAAACGGGGTTCGGTAATCCCTACTTTGGCGCTCCCCTATTGGCCTTGGCTGCCTTGCGGGCTATCTGGCTCCTGCGCTTCCCCGACAACTTCCGTGCACGGGCAGGGCCGCCGCGCTTCCCGCCCTTACGGCCCCGCTTCACGGCGGTAGGGTGCTTGGTGCCCTTCCCTGGCGGTTCGGGCTTCTGGGCCTCGCCTAGCGCCGCCTGGGCGATTCGGTAGGCGATCTCGTTGGTGTCGGCCCGGAGCTTCTCGGAATCACGGTCGCGTGGCATGGGTGAAATCTAACGGCTCCGCAAGACACCGTGGGCTTTGTAACAGTTCAGTCTGGCCCACTACCCGCCTGCGGGTAGTCCTGCGAAGGCGCGCCGCGGCGCCGCGGCGCTGCCTCGGGAACAACTCCGGGAGCGAGGGCGGCCCTCCTTGCGGCAGTGCAACCGAAGTTGCACATTGGCGCATGGCCCACGAGATCAAGCTCCGCAAGCAGGGCGGCTCGATCGCCCTGACGCTTCCATCCGAGGTCGTGCACAGGCTCGCCGTCCGTGAGGGCGCTACGCTCTACCTGGTCGAGGATCGGCCCGGCGAGTTCCGCCTCACGCCCTTCGACCCGGCGCTGGCGGCGGCGCTGGAGGCGCATCGAGGCGTCATCGAGGAGTACCGCGACGCCTTTCGCAAGCTCGCCGAGTAGTGGCAAGGCTGGCCAGGAAGGCGAGGCGCGAACCCGGCTGGCTGAGCGAGGATGCGGTCCGGGCGATCCACGCCGAGCAGATCGAGCGGTTCGGCGGGGAGGCCGGGCTGCTGCATCCGGCCGGCCTGGAGGCGGCGCTGGCGCGCCCGCGCAACCGCTGGCTCCACGACCGCGGGGCGGATCTCGCAGACCTCGCAGCCACGTACCTCGTGGGACTCATGCACACCCATCCCTTCGTGGACGGGAACAAGCGTGTTGGGGTCGCCGCGGCGCTCGTCTTCCTCGCTGTGAACCACCGCCCCCTCCACGTTCCCCAAGTGGACCTCTACTCTCTGGCCATGGGTGCGGCGACAGGCGGCCTCAAGGAGGCACAGGCCGCGGCGTGGCTGAGGCGCAGCCTGGGGCCGCGGCGGAAGTAGCCGAGCGCGGCGGAGCCGCCCGACCGCTCCCGCGCAACCCCGCGAGCCCCACCGGCATCATTGGAGTTGTGTGTCCCCATCGCCACGGGAGTGAACGAATGCGCGCCGCCCTCGCCGCAGCTCTCCTCTTCCTCGCCGCAGGGGCGTGCTCCGCGCCCGCGAGCCAGACTCGCCGCTGGGCGGGTACCGCGGACACGTCCGCCACGGGTGTCGTGGTGGTCCGCAACACGGGCCCGGGGCTGTGGAGCGCGGACTCCGCATGGCGACTCGAGGAGGAGCTGCGGATCGGGGCGGCCGACGAGACGGGGCCGGGCGCTCTCGCCAACCCGGTCGTCCTGGAGGCAGACCGCGCCGGACGCATCTACGTCATCGAGCTCCGGCCGAACGAAGTGCGCCTGTACGCCCGCGATGGGCGCTTCCTGCGCACGTTGATGCGGACCGGCTCCGGCCCGGGCGAGGTGCGGGGCGCATCGGGCCTCGCCTGGGACCAGGCCGGCCGCCTCTGGGTGGTGGATCAGGGCAGCAGGAGGTTCACGGTCCTGGGCACCAGCGGCGCGAGGCTCGCCGAGCGCCGGATGACCGGCCTGGCCTACATGCTGGTCCCCTGGCAGGGAGCCATCACGCCGACGGGCGACATGGTCGAGATCGCGTTGGTCGCCGACAGAGCGGCATACCTGAGGTTGGCCGGCGCCCGGGGCGAGAACCGTGAGGCGGAGCTCTGGGCCGCCGTGCGGCGGGACAGCAGCCTCAGGCAGAGGGACACGCTCCGGCTCCCGGTCTTCGTGGGCCCGGTGTTCAGGCTGCATCGACGCATCGACGCCGCGTACCTGCCGGTCCCCTTCGCCTCCGACATCCTCAGGTTCGTGGACCCGCGCGGCTACGTCTGGTGGTCGCTCTCGGAGCGGTACCGGATCGTGCAGCAGACCATGCGGGGAGACACGGTGCGGATTGTGGAGCGGGACGTGCGGCCCGCCCCGGTCACCGCCGCCGAGAAGGACAGCGTCGTCAGGTCGCTGGGCCGGTTCGTGCGGACCGGCGGCGTCGTGAATCGCTCGCTGCTGCCCGACGTGAAGCCGCCCATCGGCGACCTGTGGGTGGACGACCGCGGCTACCTGTGGACCAGGCGCTACCAGGTGCGGGGAGCGCCCGCCGGCACGCTGTTCGACGTGTTCGACCCCGAGGGCCGCTACCTTGGGGAAGTGCGCGCTCCGTTGGCGCTGCAGTTCGTGGTGATCCGTGGAACGGCACTGTACGCAATCGCGACCGGCGAGGACGACGAGCCGGTGATCGTCCGCTACCGCATCCGCGGCCGGTAGCCCAGCAGCAGCGCGGCTGCGGTCACCAGGGCGGCCAGGGTGCCGCCCGCAACGCTGCCCGGGTGGCCGCCCAGTGCGGCGCCGCCCCTGGCTGCTCCCGCCCATCTGCTCCTGCCCGCCTTGCACAGCCGCGCGCCGGGCGGCATGTTGGCGCACCCAAGCCCCACGGGGACGCCAATGAAGACCGCATTCCGAAGCGCAGCAGCCCTCGCGCTGGCCCTTGCCGCCTGCCGTCAGTCCGAGCACGGCGCCGCCTGGAGCGGCACCGTGGACACCACCGCCACGGGAGCGATCGTGGTCCACAATTCCGGCCGCGGCCTGTGGGACTCCGCCACGGCCTGGCGGCTGGAGGAGGAGCTGCGCATCGGCTCGGCGGACGATTCGGGGCCGGGCGCGATTGCGAATCCGCGAACCTTGGAGGTGGACGCTTCGGGCCGGATCTACGTCTCGGAGAGCCAGCCGGAGGAAGTGCGCGTCTACGCCCCCGTCGGGCGCTTCCTGCGCACGCTGATGCGGACCGGCTCCGGCCCGGGCGAGGTGCGGGAGGCAATCGGCCTGGCGTGGGACACGCTCGGGCACCTGTGGGTTGTGGACCAGCGCAACGCTCGCTACACCGTGTTCGACACTTCGGGTGCGCGCCTCGCGGAGCACCCACGGCCGATTTCCGGCTTCTCCACGTGGCGGTGGGCGGGTACCATCGCGCGCACGGGCGAGATCATCGAGATCACGTCGATTCCTGGAGAGGGCTTGTTCAGGCAGGTCGCGGTCCGGCTGGACAGCGGCATGGCTGTGGCAGACACCGTGCCCCTTCCCTACTGGCGAGGGCCGGCGTTCGAGCTTCACCGTGGCGGGATGAGCGCTTCCTACTCGGTGCCGTTCGCGGCGTCACTGCTGTGGCGCCTCGACCCCCGCGGCTACGTCTGGTCCTCCATCACGGAGCGCTACCGGATCGTGCAGCAGACGCTGCGGGGAGACACCGTTCGCGTCATCGAGCGAGTTGTGGAGCCGGTCCCGGTCACCGCCGCCGAGAAGGACAGCGGAATGGCGCGAATGCGCCCCTTCGTCCAGATGGGAGGGGTCCCGGATCGCTCGCGGATCCCCGACGTGAAGCCGCCCATCACGCGACTCTGGGTGGACGACCGCGGCTACCTGTGGACGGAGCGTTCCAACCCTGAGGGAGCGCCCGCCGGCACGCTCTTCGACGTGTTCGACCCCGAGGGCCGCTACTTGGGGGAGGTTCGCGCGCCGCTGGCGCTACAGACCGTGCTGGTCCGCGGCCCGGCCCTCTACGCCACCGCGACGGGCGAGGACGACGTGCCGGTGATCGTCCGCTTCCGCATCCGGGGCCGGTAGCCGAGCAGCAGCGCCGGCACCGTAACCAGCGCGGCCAGGGTGCCGCCCAGAGTGCCGCCCACGGTGGCGAGCGCGATGGCGCCGAACATCTCCTCGGCCTCGGTGCCCACGGCCAGCGGCATCAGGCTCGCCAGGGTGGTGAGCGTCACCAGCGTGACCATTCCCACGCGGTCGCGGCACGCCGCTACCACGTCCGGACCGCTCAGCCTCCTCCACCTCCGCGCCTCCCCCGCGACTTGCCGTCGCCGCAGCGCCGCGTCCACGACCAGGATGATCTGGTTCACGGCCAGCCCCACCACCAGGACCACGCCCACCGCGGCCTCCCGGTTGAACGCCGCGCCCGCGATCCAGAACGCCACCGCGGTGCCCGCGAGCGCCACCGGCAGGCCGAGGAAGACCATGGCCGTGGCCCACAGCGAATCGAACACCATCGCGACCGACAACACTACCATCACCACGCCCACGGCGAACACGAGCCACAGCCCCTTCCCGCTCGAGTCCTGCTGCCACTCGAAGACGTTGTCGCTGGCGCTGTAGCCGGGCGGCAGCGAGATGGACGCCATGAACGCGCGGTGCGTGCGCTCGGCCAGCCGCGGCGGCCCGCGGAACTCGTAGCTCAGGATCCGCACGTACTGCTGGTCCTGGCGGCTCACGCGGGTCAGCACCTCGCGCTCCTCCACCCTGGCCACGTCACCAATGCGGACCGGTGCGCCGCCGGGATTGGGTACCAGGGCGGCCGCCAGCTCGTCCATGGTGCGCTCGCTCGCGCCGCGGTCCTTGAGGGTGAGCAGCTGCTCCTCGCCCCCCAGCACCGCGCGCTGGCTCGCGACGGCCCCGGCCACCTCCCGGCCCACGGCGGCGGCGAGGTCGTTCGCCGTGAGCCCGAAGCGCCCCAGCGCCGCGCGGTCGGGCCGGAGCACCACCTCGTAGGCGCGCTCGCTCCCCCACCAGAAGGCGCCGCTGGTGATCCTGACATCCCGCACGCGAGGAATGCGCTCCAGCCGCGCCTGAAGATCGCGCGCGATCTCGTACAGCCCCTCGTACGAGTAGCCGAGCAGCTTGATGCGCTGCGTGATCGCCGCCGAGCCGCCGCCGGAGTAGAAACCCGGGCCCTGGTACCGCACGCCTATCGACGCGCCGCCGACGAGCACCGCGCGCTGCGTCAGCGCATCCTCGAGCAGGTACGGCGCAGAGCCGGCGTCTCCGGCGAAGGTCACCTGCATGTACGCCCCGCTCCTCCCACCCTGCGCCGTGACCTGGTCCACGCCCGCCCGCCCGGTGGCGATCGCCTCGAATTCCCGCATGGCGCGGTCGAGCGACTGCGGGTCGGAGCCGCGCGGGAACTGGAGGCTCACGCCGAGCTCGGCGCGGTTGCCGTACCACGAGCCGTATGCCCAGCGCGGCACCTTGGTGAAGAACCCCCAGCCGGCCACACCGACACCGGCCACGGTGAGGACGACGACCACCCATCGCCAGCGCACCAGACGCACGGCCAGCCAGGCGTAGCGGCGGGCCACGAAGCGGGGGAGCCGGGCTGCGGAGTGACGAAGACCGATCCCGATCCGGCGGAGCCGGCCCGCGGTTCCCGAGGGCTCGGGGGCGCTCGCTCGCGCCGACAGCGGGCGCGCGGTTCTGCCCGCGATGGCCGGGATCATCACCACCGAGGCCACGACCGACCACCCCAGCGCCAGAGCGAACGCCACGGCGAAGGGGACGAACGCCGCGCGGGCGTTGCCCTGGAGGAACAGGAACGGCAACAGCACCACCACCGTGGTGAGCGTCGCGCCCAGCACCGCCGGCGTGATGCGCAGCGCCTCCGCGGCGCGAGCCTCCGGCTTGGCGCCCACGCGCCGCAGCCGGTCCACCACCACCACGCCGTTCTGCACCAGAACGCCGATGCCCATGCCGAGCCCCGCCAGCGTCAGCAGGTTGGCCGGAATGCCCAGCAGGAAGAGCCCCAGGGCGGCGCCCGCGACGGAGACCAGGGCGCTCAGCATCACCAGGCCCACGGCCGCCGGACGGCGCAGCCCCACGAGCAGAACCACCAACACCGCCAGCACGGCGATGGAGCCGCGGCCCGCGAGGCCCCGCAACCGCAGCCGCAGCTCCTCGCTCTCGTCCGACTGGAGCCGGACCGCCACCGCCGGCGGCAAGGTGGGCAGGAGCCGCGCCATCTCCCGCCGCACCGCCGCCGCGGTGCGGATGGCGTCCGCGCCCGGCTGCCGGGCCACCGTCAGACCGACGGCCGGCTCGGCGTTGATGCGGTAGAAGCCGCCGCGCGCGTCCTCGTCGGGGCGGATGGCGGCCAGGTCGCCGAGGCGCAGCACCCGTCCGGCGGGGCCCGCGACCGCGAGACCCGCCAGCGCTTCGAGCGACTCGGGCGCGTCGCGCACGGTGACCGGCACCTCCCTGCCCCCGGCGCGCTCCTCCCCCACCGAGAGCACGAGCCGCGACCCGCGCAGCGCTTCGGCCAGCGCCTCCGGCGCGACGCCGAGCTGGCGCAGCCGGGCGGCGTCGTAGGCGACGGTGATGCCGACGTCGGCGCCGCCGCGCACGCTCACTCCCGCCACGCCCGGCACCGTTCCGATCCGCGGCACGATGGAGCGGCGCGCGAGCTGCGCCAACGTCCCCGGCGTGTACGGCCCGGCCATGGTGTACTGAAGCAACGGCTGCTCGGCGAGCTCCTCGGGCACGTAGTTGCCGACCTGCGGCGGGGTGGCGCCCGCGGGCAGGTCGTCGCGCAGCAGATCGAGCCGCTCCAGCACGCCGAGCCGAGCCAGGGTCACGTCGGCGTCGGCGGCGAGGATCACGGTCACCTGTGCGCTGCCCTCGTCCGACTCGCTGTCCACGCGGCGCACGCCGCGCACCGACTGGATGGCGGACTCGATCGGGGCCGACAGGTACGTCTCCACCAGCTCGGCCGAAGCGCCCGGCCACGCGGCGGTCACGGTGAGGCGCGGCAGCTCCACGGCAGGGCGCGTGGCCAGCGGCAGGCGAGCGAACGCGACGGCGCCGGCCAGCACCAGGGTCGCCACCGAGGCCCACACCACGGCCGGGCGTTGAACGGCCCAGGAGATCACGGGCGCTCGCGCCGCCGCTCGAGAAGAGCGTACGCGGTCGGCAGCAGGAAGAACGTCACCAGCGTGGCCGTGACGGACCCGCCGATGACGGTCGCCGCCAGCGGCTGGTACAGCGCGCCGCCGCCCCCGATGCCGAGCTGGAGCGGCAGCACGCCGACGATGGTGGTTAGAACCGTCATCCCGATGGCGCGCAGGCGCTGGCGCCCGCCGAGGAGAATCGCCTCTTCGACGGGGTGGCCCAGGCCCTGAAGTCGCCGGATGGCGTCGAGCTTGACCACGGCCTCGTTGTCCGCCAGGCCGATCATCACCACGATGCCGATGAGCGCCACCGCGTTGAGCGACTGGCCGCTGGCCCACAGCAGGAAGAGCCCGCCGGCCCCGGCGAGCGGCACGGTGAGCATCACCAGCGCCGGGATGCTGAACGACGCGAACTCGCCGGCCAGCACCAGGTACATCAGCGCCACCGAGAGCACGGCCACGAGCACCAGCTCCGACGTGGTGCGGCGCCGCTCCTCCTCGGCGCCCGCCACGCGCCACGTCACGCCCGGCGGCGCGCTCAGACGGCTCAGCGCGCTGGAGACGTCCCG
>Ga0316628_100002787_pt1 | contig 13157 bp, 11 predicted proteins | sample OWC_Aug_M2_C1_D5_FD_207648 | JGI IMG/M metagenome (GOLD analysis project Ga0316628, IMG submission 207648) | Wetland soil microbial communities from Old Woman Creek delta, Ohio, United States - OWC_Aug_M2_C1_D5_C | ecosystem: Environmental > Terrestrial > Soil > Wetlands | place: USA: Ohio... | reverse complement strand
GGTCGCCCGCCCGCCGGTAGCGGGAGGGGTCGAGCAGGAAGCGGAACATGTCCTTGGGCCCGTCGAAGAAGTCGTGGCTGCCGTCGTCATAGGCGACGACCGCGACCCACGTCGGGTGGGGAGCGACGAACATCCCGCACACCGGGCAGCGATCCCTGGCTCCCGGTTGCGGGGAGTCCGCTGCCACGGTCGGAACGGACAGCGTGGCGACCGCCAACACCACGAGCAGTGCCACGAAGTCCGGGCCACTGAGCCCTTGGCCCTCACGTTGGCTCTTTGGCACCTCTTGTTTCATCGTCAATCCTCCCGTATTCCGGCGTCATCGCGAGGCGAACCGGATGCCCTCTGTCGGCGAGCCGCTGCCGCCCTCCGTCGGGGAGCCCGGCGACGGCCGCTTCACGCTTCGGTCAGCGACTGAACAGGTAGGTGAGCCCGACACCGTAGACTGCCTTCTCATCCTGCTCGCCGTTGAGGTTATCGAGGATCGGGATCTGGACCCCCGCCCGGGCCACCAGACCCCGGCCGAGCGAGACCACGACCCGCGGCGCGAGGAACGCGACCTTGCCGCCGGTGTCGGGTTCGAGCTGGCCCGTGGCATCGACCCGGTCGCGGGCCGCGGACCGGGCGTTGACCTCGACCACGCCGTCGACCGAGCGTCCCAGCCGGCGCTCGAAGCCGAGGTTGACCAGAGTAGCCGCCCCGTAGCGATAGTCGTGCGGGTTGCTGCCCGTCCACCGGTGCTGCAGCGACCCGAAGATCGAGGACTCGGTGTCGATCACGAGCACGCTCGAAAGCCCGGCGAACACGTCGGTGGAGCCGGTTCCGGGTTGCGCGTGCTCATCGAGACGCTCGCCGAACTGGCTCAAGTCGTTGTCTCCCCACGGGGTCTTGACGCCGACACCGGCGCCGACCCAGGCGCGCCGCCCCAGCGGGCCAAAGGGCGACGCCCACAAGCGCACCAGCGCCATCAGCTCCGGGTCGCCGAGGCCGCTTCCGGTAGCGCTCTCCCCGTGCTCGCTCCCTGCCTCTCGCGCCACCTCGCCGCCCGAGTGCTCGGAGAGCTCCCGTCGGCTGTAGGGCACCCGCACCACAACGGCGACGGTTTCGCTCAGGTTGAGGGACAACGTCGACGTGAGACGGTTCTCGACCAGGGAGTCGCGCTCGCCGGGGCCGCCCTGCTCCTTGGCCAGCCGGTCCCAGTCCATGGCGAGACGGAACGCACCGGCTTCGTAGAGGCTGAGTCCGAGGGCCTCGAAAGCCGGGTCCCCGCACCGGCACACCGAGCAGGCAAAGGCCGGCGGTGAGGCGACAGTGCCGACCACAAGGGCGAGCAGCAGCCCCCCCAGCCGGACCAACGATTGGCGCGTCGCGCGCGACGAAGCGGGTCGAGTCATCTGAATCTCCACGTCTCACGCTTCGAGCGTGTCAGGCGCGGGCTGCGCGATCGCCCGTTCGCTGCTTCCCGGCCGCCCGTCGCTGCGCGCACCTGGCGCGCCGTCGGCCTCGGTTTCAGGGCAGCCACCCAGGAAGCGGTAGAGGGTCGCCCGCCCCACCCCAAGCGTTCGGGCGGCCGCGCTCCGGTTGCCGCCGGCCTCGCGCAGGGCCTCGGCCACCACGGCCTCGCTTAGCCGGGCCCGCCGCAACGATCGCGACTCGCCCAGCCCGGCTTGTAGACGCAGCTCCGGCGGCAGGTGCTGGGGCAGGATCTGCCCGTTCTTGCACTTGATGGCGGCGTACCGGAGGGCACTGTCGAGCTCGCGCACATTGCCGGGCCAGTGGTGCCTGAGCAGGACGGCGAGCGCGGAGTCCGACACGGTCTGCCTCCTGGCTGAGGAGGCCACCCCTTGGGTCGCGAGCAGGTGCTCGGCGATCACGGGCAGGTCCACCAGGCGCTCGCGCAGGGGCGGCACTGTGATCGGCACGACGCAGAGCCGGTAGTAGAGGTCCTCTCGGAACCTCCCGGCCGCGACCTCCGCCGCGATGTCTTTGTTGGTGGCGCTGACCACCCGCACGTTGACGCGGACGGTCGTCTCCCCGCCGACCGGCTCGAAGGTGCCCTCCTGCAGGACCCGGAGGAGCTTGACCTGCATGGCCGGGTCGATGTCCGCGATCTCGTCGAGCAGGATGGTCCCGCGGTCGGCGAGCTCGAAGCGACCCTTACGGGTGCGCGTCGCGCCGGTGAAGGCGCCCTTGACGTGTCCGAAGAGCTCGCTCTCCAGCAGGCCGTCCGGGATGGCGCCGCAGTTGACTGCGACAAAGGGCTCACGGGCGCGAGTGCCCTGGCTGTGGATCGCCCGCGCGACAAGCTCCTTGCCGGTGCCGCTCTCGCCCTGGATGAGGACCGGGACGTCAAAGCTGGCGACGTCCCGGATGACGTCGAAGATCTCGGCCATCCGCGGGCTCGAGCCGACCATTCCGGCGAAGCTCTCCTCGTGGTTGCGCGCCCTCTGGCGGGTCTCGAGCTCCGTAACCTCCTCGAGAACGACCACCGCCAGGTCGGTCCCCTGGTGATCGAACCGGGTGGCGCTGACCAGCACCTTGAACCGCCGTGTCCGGCCCCCGGCGACGAGGTCGAGCTCGCACTCCCGCCGCTGGACCGGGAGGCCGGCGAGCGCGTCCTCGGCCGACCGACGCAGCTTACAGCCGGCGCAGACGTCGAGCTGGCCGCACCTGCCGTCCGCGTGGCCCAGGGGGGCGTAGCAGCGCAGAATCTGTCCGGTGGCGGTCTGAACGACGTCCCCGAGCCCGAAGGCGAGCTGGCGGACCATGTGATCGTTGACCAGCCTCACCTGCATCTCCGCGTCGACCACCAGGAGCGGGTTGGGGATCGCGTCGAAGACCGCCCGGGGAAAACCTCTCTGCTCGAAAAGACTGCCGGCTGACTGGCGACTGGCACGCGCGGGCGGCACCCGGTCGCCGGCGCGCTGCAGCTCCCTGCTGTCGAGCATCCCGTCCATCGACCCTCCCTACCGTTCGTCGTCACGGCTCATCCAAAGGTGACCTGGCCTGTGGTCCACCCTCCGGTCGCACGAGGTCAGTCTGCTTTGATTCCCAGCTCCCGCAGGACCTGTGAGCCTTGAATCAACCCAGAAGTCATCCAAGCCAATTCGACCCTCGTTGCTCCGCGCTTGCACTAGGCACCAACCCCCCACGGTCAGATGCTATTCCGAGGCCCGACTCCTGGTTCCCGACCGAGCCGTCCTCGGCTCCTGCAGTCACGGCTGTGGACCTAACCAGGTGCGCGCGCCAGGGCCCCTGGGCTTGCCACCGGTGGTCGAACCGTGGGTCGCGAGGCTGCCGGAGGTGTGGCGCTGCCGCGGCGCGAGCGAACGCGTCGTGACGCTGGCCACAGGCTCAGCTCGCGCCGTCGACGAGATGAGCGAGCGAGCTCGCGGGAGTGCCGTGGATCACGAAGCCACTGCCCGCAACCGACGGCGGCTGGATGATCCGGATCATCCCTGTCCTTTGGAGGCAGCTGGCGCGTGAGCTGCGTGCCTGCGTCTGCGTGCACTCCCTTTCCCATTGGACTCGCCCGCAGTGGTGGATGGGAGAGGCTTCGCGCCTCCGGTAACGAGAGCGTGTAGGCCTGAGCTGCAACGCGAGCGACGACAGCCCGACCTGATTTCGGCAGCCCGGGTCAGCCGATCCGGTACTCGACGTAGGAGCGCAGGCGAGCCTCGTCAGCCCGCCCCAGGCCGGTAAAGACGAGAGCGAGACCGGTCACGCCATCCCGGTCCGCGCGAGCGTTGCGTGCGATCCTGGCTCGGCCGCGCACGTGCCCCTGGACGGGAGCCGGCAACCGTAGGTCGAATACCAGCCGCGCCCCCAAAGCGTAGTGATGAAACCCGCGCACGAGCATGCCCCCTTGGGAGAGGTTGACGGCCTGGCCCAAGGTCATCACCTTCCGGCCCCGATGGCGCAGGCGGAGCCTCACCGGTGCCCTGGCGCCGACGCGGGGGGCGGATCGCGAAACCACTCCAGGAGGGTTTCCGCCGATGCGCAGGGAAGCCGTACTATCGCTCATGAGACTTAATATATATCTTCTGTCGAGATTTGTCACTACCCGTGCGGAAGAAGACCCGAACCGCGGACTCCACCGCCCATCGAGCGCGTCATCTGCCGGGGGAAGCGGGCTGCGGCTCGGGGCGCGACGCGAGCTACGCGAACAGTTCCCGGGGAGTGATGCCGTCCGCCGTCACGCCCTGGACGATGTAGCGACTATCCTTGAGGAAGTTGAGAAAGATGACCATGAACGCGACCGCGGCCGCGCTCATCATCTCCTTATCCTTGTAAAGCTCCGCGAGCTGCTCCCGCCGCGACTCCGGACTGACCGCGTCGAAGCGCTCGGCGAACAACCCGTCGAGCCGGTGGAGCTCGACGCTCGGTGTCACGGATTCCACCCCACCCGACCAGCAGTAGTCCATGGTCTCCAGCAGCAGCCGCCGCTGCACCTCCACCTCGGTCAGATGGTAGGTGAAGATGTGCATGAGGATGCGCTGGGCCTCGCGCATTCCGGCCGTGGCGATGGCGTCGAAGAGCAGGACCGAGCCCGGGTCGTCGGCGAGCTTGCCTCCCTGCCGGACCAGGGACAGCAAGACCGTGTTCTTGAACAGCTCGTAGAGCCGCCGCGAGCCGTCCAGTGGAGGGCGCGGCGGGTGCGGCGAGACGGCGCTGAACCCCGAAAAGTGGCGCGAGAAGAGGAGATGAAAGAGCTCGGTGAACACCCCCGGCCCGTCCAGGGGGTCGCGGAAGTCGATGCGCATGTCGAGGGTGTTGTCGAGCCGGTCGGCGAGCTTGATGCGCACCAGAGCGGGCGCCTCGGCCGCGTGCTCGAGCAAGCGCCCGACATAGTGGCAGTAGGTCTCGTCGCGGCGGCGAGTCAAGTGGCGAAGGCGCTGCCGCAGGCTGTCCCTCTCGCTCGCCGGAATGTGCTCGAGGAGCCCTTCGAACCGGCCCTCCAGCTCCTGCCATTGAGCGGGCTCGTAATCCTCGGCCAAGATGTCCTCGAACTTGTCGTGGAGCAGCTCGGCCAGCACGTCGAGGAGGACCACGCCGTCCTGCGCCCGGACCAGGAGCGCAGACGCCCGCAAGGGGTGGAGGACGGCCTTGGGACCCAGGCGCCGCGACTTCTCGCCGTAGGCGCGGTCGAGGTATTCCAGCACCTCAAGCAGGATCGCGCGCGCCCCGGCCTCCAGGGTGCGCCCGTCCACGACAGCGGCCAGCACGTTCTGCCGACCCACGCCCCGGGCGCTGAGCTGGTAGTTGAGCTCACCCGAGAGCTGAAAGAAGTCGTTGAGGTCGTGCAGGACCACCGCATTCCCCCGGCCGGCGCACAAATCGCCACATACCATGGTACCGGAGGGGTCAAGCGCCGCCCCCACCCCCGGCTGTCAGCTTTCAGCCTTCCCCCACCCGACTCCGCAGCTATCAGCTGCCCCAGCCAGCCCGCCTGCCGAACCGGGGCAGGGGCGGAGGGGGCTGATGGCTGACAGCTGAGAGCCGGAGTCACGCGCTCTCGGTCAGGGCGACACCGGCGAAGACCAGCAGCGAGCCCACCAGGAAACCGACGCCAAGGTGCTCGCCAAGGTAGAGGGCGGCGATAACCGCGGTCATGGGCGGGAGGGTGTAGAGGTAGGCGCCCACCTTCTGCGACTCGCTGCGCTCGAGGGCCACGAAGTAGAGCAGAGTGGCCAGGAACGAGCACATCACACCCAGGAACGCGATTGCCACCCACGCCGAAACCGTGATGGTGGCCAGGTCAAACCTCAGCGTCCGCGCCTCGACCCACCCCACCGGCGCCATCCACAGCGCACCGATCACGGTCACCCAGGCAGTGACGCGGAGGGCGCCGAGGCGGTCGGTGAGGCGCTTGCCGGCGACCGTGAACAATCCCCACATCACGATGCTCGCCAGCACCAGCAGGTCGCCCAGCACATGCCCGCCGAGCTCCACGGCGAGCAGGGTGTCGAGCCCCATCACGGTCAGCACCCCGGCCACGGCCACGAGAATGCCGACCACCTTGCGGCGGCTCACCCGCTCCTTGAGCAGGAAGGCCGCGAAGAGGACGATGGTGATGGGCGCGGTGATCGTGTACAGCGCCGCGTTGGATGCCGTGGTGAACTGCAGGCCGATGGTCTGGATGCCGTAGTGCAACCCGGTGCCGAGCAGGCTCAGTCCGAGCAGACCTGGAAGCGTGCTGCGCGGTACCCCGGCCCGGCCGCTGGCCAGGATCCAGACCAGGAAGCAGAGCGCCGAGATGACCAGCCTGAGGGCGACCACGGTGAGCGGTGGCACCGAGCCCACCGCCACCTTGGTGGCGATGAACGACACCGCCCACAAGAAGCAAGCCGCGAGCAGGGCGATCCGTGCCGTTGCAGGCATGAGCGATCACCCCCCCCGCGCCGCCTAGACGAGCTGCCCCTGGCGCAGGACGGCGTTCATCCTCTTGAACCCGGGGTGCTGCTTGTCGCGCGCCCACTCGAAGGCCACCGACTCGTGGTTGGTGAGGATGGCGCCTGCCCCGGCCATCCGCTCTAGGGCATGACGGCGGTACTCCTCGCCCCGGCAGCTCACGCACTCCCAGCACACGTGAACCTGGCTCCCGGCCCGCAGCAGCTCGATCACCGTGGCCATGACGCACACGTGGGCCTCGATGCCGGCGATCACGACCTGACGCCGCGCCGCCGGCAGGCCGGGCAGGAGCCGGATCAGGGCCTTGCCGAACTCGGGCTCGCCGCAGCACCCGAAGCTGGTCTTCTCCACGAACGCCTTGGGCACCGAGAGCCCGTCGAACGCCGCCCGCACCTCCGCGCGGGTGGCGCCGAGCCCCTCGGGGTACTGCTCGGTCAGGACTACCGGCACGCCGAAGATGTCGGCCAGCCTGAGCAGGCGCTGGGTGGCCTGCACCACCAGGCTCGACCGGAACGCCATCTCCATCAGCTTGCCCTGGAGGTCGATCACCACCACGATGCTGCGCCCGACGTCAAGGAGCTCCATCGTTCCCTCCACGGATGGCGACGCGACCTCGCCTCCCCCGATCCCGATCCCGTTCCGGTTCCCGACCGGGCCGGGGAGCTGCCCCCCGCCGCTCACCTCTTCCGGGTCTCCTCTCTGGGTAGGGCTGTGCAGGGGGCCTCGGCGATGCCCGCCGCCGACCGCCCGGTGTTGCCAGTGTCGCTAGTCGAGTCGACGGTGACCTCTCGATCACGCCGGTGCCCGTCCCGGGCAGACCGAGGAGCGGGGCGCTGGCGGTGATGGCGGCCAGCGCGGCGATCGACACCAGGCCGAGCGGGGTCATCACCGGTCCGCCTGTAATGACCCGGTCGATCACGAAGCACTCCTCACTCCTCACCCCGATCCGGAGGATGCAGGTTGTAGTAGAAGGTGATAGTGACGCCCTCGCGATCTACCCCCGTGAGGTCGGCCGGCAGCGGCTCGAAGGGCGAGGACGCGCTGATGGCATCGCGGGCCGCGAAGTCCATCGGCGGCCGGCCCGATTCGTCGATGATCTGGAGGCCGGTCACGGTCCCGTCGCGTTCGATGAAATAGCGGATCTTGACCACTCCCTTGGCCCCGAGCATGGCGATCTCGGGCATACGGGCGTACCAGTTGCGCTTGATCTTGGCCAGCATGCGCTTGGCATAGGGGCCCCATTCGTACCACTGCGTGTCGAACGAAAGACCGGTACCATCAACTCGACCGCCGCTCCGGTCCGGGCTTTCCTGCAATTCTCCGAAGCCACCGATCCCGCCCCCGAGGCCCGGAGGCGCCTCCCCGACTCCCTGCTCGGGCAGCAGAGCCGGGGGCCGCGTCGGGGCGAGCGATGGCTGCACCAGTTCCTGCTGCGGATGACTCTCCCCCGGCGGCAGCTCGCCGTTCTCCGCAGGACCTCCGGTTCCCTCCCCTCCCGCCCCGGCCGAGTCGCGACCCGCTCCCGGGGCACCACCACCCAGGCGATCACCCCCGTCCGACTGCACGAGCTGCCGGGTGGTGCCCTCGACCCCGGGCGTGTCGGCCGGCTCCCCCTCCCCACCGTGGGCGCGCCGGTCCCGGTCCGACAGCGGGGCGTCTGGGTTGCGGGGCGGCTCCTCATCACGTTCCGGAAGGTCGTAGTACTCGAACTCGCGCGGGTCTGGCTGCGGCGGCGGAGACGCGGGCGCCCCCGCTGCCGCGGCCGGCGCTTGCCGGTCCAGGGAAACCGGAATCAGGATTTCATTCGGGATCGGCGGCATCAGCTCCGCGTCGAGCGGGTCCAGGTCCGGCCCCCACTGGGAGCGGATCAAGAGCAGCGCAATCAGCAGCAGGTGGAGGCTCAGCGAAACGAGCAGCGCCCAGCGATACGTCGCCGAGTCTTCGCGCTGGCTCGAGCCGTCCATGAGCAACAGCTCCACCGGGCGCAACTGGGGTCGAGGGCGCTCGTTACCCCTTGGCATGCTCGTCCCTATGCAAGCCTCGCACCATACTCCACCGTTGCGTTGGCTTCTCTCACCGCCTGACCACCCCCCTCATACGCCGACCTGGCAGCGCCGCAGGTCACCCTGGCCGGATCCTCCGCCTCATAGCCCCAGCCACCCCGGCAGCTCGGCGATCGACTCCAGCACCGCCTCGGGCTGGCGAGCGGCGGCGGCGAGAAGATCGGCGCGGAAGCTTCCGGTGCGCACCGCCACCCCCAGACAGCCGGCCGCGTGCGCGCCCCAGACGTCGTTCTCCACGCTGTCGCCGACGGCGACCACCTGCTCCGGTGGGATCCCGAGAGAGGCCGCCGCGGTGCGGAAGAAGGCCGCGCTCGGCTTGCCCACGAGCACCGCCTCGCAGCCTGCGGCGTACTCCAGGGCGGCCACGAACGGTCCGGCGTCGAGGCACAGGCCGCCGCCCGGGTCCCAGTACCGGTTCTTGTGCACCGCCACCAGCCGCGCGCCCCCGTGCAGGGCGAGGAAGGCCGAGTTCAGGCGCGCGAAGGTCCAGCCACTGCCGAGGTCGCCGACCACCACGACCTCGGGCTCGCGCTCGTCGAGCACGAAACCGTGGAACTCCTCGAAGGTTGCCTCCGCCAGGAGCAGTGAGATCCGCCGCACGCCCTCGGCGGAGAGCCATCTGGCCGCCGCCACCGGCGCCGTGTGCAGCTCGTCGAGGCGAACCTCGATGCCCATCGCGGCGAGGCGCGCGACCAGGGCCGAGCGAGGCCGGATCGTGGTGTTGGTACCGAAGCAGAGCCCGACCCCGGCCGCTCGCAGGGCGTCGACCGCGGCGGCGGCCCCGGGGATCGGCTGGCCGGCGTGGTAGAGCGTGCCGTCGAGGTCGATCACGCAGCCGCGAATCGTGCCGACGCTCATGCGCCGTGCCCCCGCAGGCGGGAGGCGAGCGGCGCGGCCAGCACCTGGAGCCGCCAGCCCGCGAGCCCCTGCGCCGCGAGGCTCTCGCTCGAGCACTCCGGGCTGGCCGCGATCGCCTCAGCCAGCGCCTTGGGGCACAGCAGCCCGGGCTCGATGGCAAGCTCATGGGCCACCTCGTCGCGGGTCTTCAACACCACCGCGAGCCGAGCGCGCACCGCGGGCGCCATTTCCGGACCGCGCTCGCGGCGCTGGAAGGGCGGCGCCGGCTCCGGGTGCTCGAGACAGTGCAGCACCGGCCGGCCCCAGCGCCGCACGAAACGAGGGCCGAGGCCCTCGACCCGCGCCATCTCGCCGAGATCGCGCGGCGGTTGCGCGGCCAGCAGCACCATCTGGCGCGGACCCAGGATGCGAAACGGCGGCAGGTCCCGCTCGCGGGCTCGCTCCTCGCGCCAGCGGTGGAGGGTGAAGAGGCGATCCCGCTCCGCTCCGCGCAGGGCGCGCGCGCCCTTGGTGCGCTCGAAGTCCAGGGCGTCAGGCACGACAGGTGTGTGCCGCACCTGCTCCAGGCGGCGGAACTCCTCCTCGGCCCAGCTCCAGCGGCCGAGATCCTCCAGGCGCTGCCGCAGGGTGGCTGCTAGCGATCCGACGAAGGCGGTGTCGGCGGCCGCGTACCGCAGCATTTCCGGGCTGATCGGGCGCTCGCCCCAGTCGGCGCGCTGGAAACGCTTGTCGAGGCGGACGCCGAGCGCGGCCTCGAGCAGCACCGCCAGGCCGGTACGGCTCTCGCCCAGCAGCTGGGCCATGACCTGGGTGTCCTCGAGCCCTCGCACCGCTGCCCCGTAGTCCCGGTCGAGGACCCGCAGGTCGTAGTCCGCGCCGTGCATGAGAGTGCGAATTCGCTCCGCGCCAGCCACCTCCCACAAAGGAGCGAGGTCGCACGCCGGCATGGCCAGCGGGTCGATCACGAAGTGGCGGCCGCCCGCCGTCACCTGGACCAGACACACACGGTGGAAGTACGAGTACATGGAGTCGGCCTCAGTGTCGAGCGCCATGCTGCCTTCCCGGCGGCAGGCCTCGGCCACCTCGCGCACACCGTGCGCAGAGTCGATCCAGCGCGGACAGAGGTCGTGCAGCACGGCCGGATGGTAGCAGCCCCGGGGCCGAGATCGCGGACCGCGGACTGCCGATTGCGGACTGCGAATGACGTGCAGCCGCCGGCTCGCGGCCGTGATATGGTGCGCGTCGCGCCGGCTGCGCGGGCGCGTGCTACACTGCGATCATGAGACAAATTCTCGACATCCAGTCCGCCAAGGTTGCGGTCGAGCTGACCAATCGCTGCAACCTGCGCTGCGCCATGTGCCCCATGGGCCACCTCAAGCGCGCGCAGGCCGACATGGCCTGGGACCTGGTCGAGAAGGTGGCGGCCGACCTCCAGGACAACGGCATCCGGGTCAGCTGGCTGCATGAGATGGGCGAGCCCCTGCTCTATCCGCGCCTGGCCGAAGCCATCGAGCTCTTCCCCGGGGCGTCGGTCTCGACCAATGCGATCATCCTCGACGAGGAGTATGCGAGGGAGCTCCTCGCCACCTCCCTGGGTCGCATCCGGCTCTGCCTCGACACGGTCAACCCCAGGGTCTACCCGCACATCCGGCGCGGCGGCATTTTCGAGGAGGTGGTGGGCAACATCCGCCGCTTTCTCGACCTCTGCCTGGGTCACGACATCCGGGTCGAGATCCAGAGGATGATCACCCTGCGCACCGCCCACGAGAGGATCGAGGACTTCCAGGACTTCCTCCACCTCGAGCGCTACCCGCAGGCCTGCGTCGTCGAGAAGACCTGCGAGGGGCTCGACACCTCGGACGCCACCGAGCTCCACGAGTCGTACTACGGCTGCTTCCAGGGCTACCCGTTCCGCTGGCTGATCGTGCTCGCGGACGGCAGCGTCACCCACTGCTGCTACGACGCCCACGGCCAGCAGGTGATCGGCGACATGCGGACCCAGAGCGTGCGCGAGATCCTGGCCTCGACGACCATCGACCGCTACATGGCCTCGTTCAAGGCCAAGGACTGGCAGACCCTGCCCCGCTGCGGCGAGTGCTACCGCCACGCCACCGGCGGCGCGATGGTCATGGACCACCTCATCCGGCTCGGGCACAAGGTCGACCGCGTGCTGCCGGTCAAGCAGGTGGCGCGCAGGATCATCAATCGGTAGCCCGGATACCTCACCGAGCTGCTCTGCGGGAGCCGATAGCTGGCAGCCGCGCGGCCGGCAGGGGGGATCCGCTAGAATCCTCCCACCATGGGCAAGGCCGAGTGGGGAGCCGAGCCCGAGTTCTTCGGGCCCCGACACGCGCACCGCGAGGGACGCATCACCGCCGCGCTGCGGGCGGCACGACTACGACCGGGCCGGCACCTGGAGTGCGCCGCCGGCGTGGGCTCGCTCGCGATAGCTCTGGCCCGTGCCGGCCACACCGTGGTCGCGGCCGACAGGTCGTTACCGTCGCTGCTGGTGGCGCGCCGGAGAGCCATGGCCGTGGGCTTCCCCGGCCAGGTCCTGGCCGTGCTGGCGGACGTCACCGCCCTGCCCTTCGTGGACGGCTGCTGTGACTCGGCTTCCTCGGCCGAGACCCTGGAGCACATTCCCGACCACGGCGGCGCCGCTGCCGAGCTCGCCCGCGTGCTGAGGCCCGGCGGTTGGCTGGTGGGCACGGTGCCGGCCGGTCCCGAGCAGTGGTCCGACTGGGACGTCTGGGCCAGCCACCTCCGCCGTTACACGGTGAACGAAATGCGCTCTCTGCTGGCCGACGCTGGCCTCGAGCCGCGGGTCGTCCGCTGGGGCTGGCCGCTCGCCCGGCTCTACGACGAGCTGTTCCTGAAGCGCGTCAACCGCCGCCGTCTGCACAGCTCGCGGCCGGCCACCGCCGACCCCGCCCTGCGCACCGTGGCCGGCCTCGGCCGGCGCCGCTGGCTGGTGCGCACGGTGCGCACCGTGCTCGCCCTCGACCGCATCTTCGACGGCGCCCCCTGGGGCGTCGGGCTGCTGTTCGCAGCGCACAAGCCCGAGCCGGGCACCGCCCGGTCAGGGGCCGCCTCAGCCCCCGCCGACGCCCCGCCAGCCGAACCGTAGTTGGGAGGATCCCATGCTTCGACCGGTGCTCCTCGCCCTCGCGCTCATGACCCTGGTCTGCGGCTGGGCGCCCGCCCTCGAGCCCGAGCCCGCCGCCTCTCAGGAACCGAGCGAGACCCGCTCGATCGAGCTGACCCTGCTCGTGGAGGCACCGCCAGACGAGGTCTTCCGCCTGTGGTCGACGGTCGACGGCGTGCGCTCGTTCTTTGCACCGGCGGCCACGATCGATGGCGAGGTCGGCGGACGTTACGAGATCATCTTCGAGCCCGAGAGCGACCCCGAGGGTGCCCACCACGGCACCAAGGGCGCCACGATCCGGGCTTGGGAGCCCGGCCGCCGGATCGCCTTCGAGTGGAGCTTCCCGCCCTTCGGCCCGGAGTTCGCGAGCTCGCCCCTGCCGACCTGGGTCGAGATCGAGCTTGAGCCCTTCCCCGGCCAGCCAGACAACACCCTGCTCCGCTTTAGCCACCGCGGCTTTCCGTGCGACGCCGCGTGGGATGAGGTGTACCGGCTGTTCGCGGACGGCAACTGGCCGCTCGTCCTCAATCGCCTGCTCGTCCACTGCCGAGATGGCGTGGCGCCCGCCTGGGCTGGGGACGACGACACCCTGTCCCGCTTCCTGCTCAAGCAGAGGACCTTGCCGGCGCCCGCCGCCGAGGTCTGGGCGGCATGGGCGACCGCGGACGGCCTGGCCTCCT
>Ga0316628_100002786_pt1 | contig 13157 bp, 13 predicted proteins | sample OWC_Aug_M2_C1_D5_FD_207648 | JGI IMG/M metagenome (GOLD analysis project Ga0316628, IMG submission 207648) | Wetland soil microbial communities from Old Woman Creek delta, Ohio, United States - OWC_Aug_M2_C1_D5_C | ecosystem: Environmental > Terrestrial > Soil > Wetlands | place: USA: Ohio... | reverse complement strand
CGATCCGGGCAGCGGTGCGCCGGTCAATGTCATGGTCCGGCCCGAGCGAGTCCGGCTGCACAACACGCGGCCCGGCGGCAGCGCGCTCGAAGGTCACATCGAAGCGGTCGCGTTTCTCGGTGCGACCAGCGTATTCCGGATACGGCTGTGCGACGGTGCCCCGTTCGAGGTGCGCACTGCCGACGGCGCCGGACGGGCCGTCGAAGCCGTCGGCGATCGCGTGTGGATCTCTTGGGACCCGGCCAACGCCGTGGTGCTGGAAGGATGACTGCGTCGGCAGGGCCGGGCGAGGGCAGTGCGCGCCTGCGCCGGGTCGCGGTGCTGGCGCCGCCGTTTCTGTGGCTCGTCTTCTTCTTCGGCCTGCCGATCCTGGTCGTGTTCGGCATCTCGCTCGCAGACCCGGTGACCGGCATTCCGCCCTATATGGCGATCGTCGACTGGACGTCCGGTGGGCTGCCGCGCTTCATCGGGGATTTCGAGAAATACGCGACGCTGTTCACCGATCCGTATTACCTCGACGGGCTTTTCGGCGCGGTCCGCATTGCCGCGACATCGACCGCGATCTGCCTCGCGATCGGCTATCCGATGGCCTGGGCGATCGCGCGCGCCCGGCCGGGTGTCCGGCTTGCATTGCTGCTGCTGGTGATGGTGCCGTTCTGGACGTCGTTTCTGATCCGCATCTACGCCTGGATGACGATCCTCAATTCCAACGGCCTCGCCAATCAGCTTTTGCTCGCGTCCGGTCTGATCGACCGGCCGGTGGTGCTGCTCTATACCGATTTCGCGGTCTATGTCGGCATCGTCTATGCCTATCTCCCGTTCATGGTGCTGCCGGTTTACGCGGTGCTCGACCGGATCGATCGCAGCCTGCTGGAGGCGGCGGCCGATCTCGGTGCCAGACCGGCCCGCGCCTTCGTATCGATAACGCTGCCGCTGTCGCTTTCCGGCGTAGTCGCCGGCTGCCTGCTGGTGTTCGTGCCGGCGCTCGGCGAGTACGTGGTGCCGGAACTGCTCGGCGGCTCCGACTTCCTGATGATCGGCCGGCTGCTGTGGACTGAGAGCTTCCAGAACCGCGACTGGCCGATGGCGGCGGCCATTGCCATTGCGCTCCTGCTGGTCGTCGTGGTCCCGGTGATGCTGATCCAGCGCCTGGTCGAGCCGAAGGGAGAGGGGGCGTGAACGCCGGCCGTCCCGGCATGCTGGCGCTCGGCGCCCTGATCTTCGGCTACGCCTTTCTCTACGGGCCGATCGCGGTGCTGATCGCCTATTCGTTCAACGACTCGCGGCTGGTGACGGTATGGGGCGGGCTTTCGCTCCGCTGGTACGGCGAGCTGTTCGGCAACGAGCGCATGATCGACGCAGCCTGGCTCAGCCTGCGGATCGCGGCAGCGAGCGCCACCGTCGCGGTTGCGCTCGGCACCGCCGCCGCCTTTGCGCTGGTGCGTTTCGGCCGGTTCCGTGGCCGCAGTCTGTTTTCGGCCATGCTGCTGGCGCCGCTGGTGATCCCGGAGGTCATCACCGGCCTGTCGCTGCTGCTGCTGTTCGTCTGGCTGGAAAGCCTGATCGGCTGGCCGCCGGGACGCGGCGCGACGACGATCGCGATCGCTCATATCACCATCGGCGTGTCCTACGCCGCGGTGGTGGTGCGGGCGCGCCTGCTGCGGCTCGATCCGGATCTCGACGCCGCGGCGGCCGATCTCGGCGCGCGTCCATTCGCCGCGTTCCGTCAGGTGACGCTGCCGCTGCTCGCACCGGCACTCGCCGCCGGCTGGCTGCTCGCCTTCACCCTGTCGCTCGACGATCTGGTGGTGGCGAGCTTCGTCACCGGTCCCGGCGCCTCGACCCTGCCGATCGTCGTGTTCTCCTCGGTCCGGCTCGGCGTCACGCCCGAGGTGAACGCGCTTGCCACATTACTGGTCGCTTTCGTCGCCGTCGCCGTCGGCAGCTCCGCGTGGATGATGCACCGCCGCGAGCGCCGCCGGCTTCGCGATTGACGTCGTCGCGAGCGGCCCATCGGCCGACGCCTCAAAATCGTCCAACTTTCGTCACAGCCGCGCAATATCCGCACGTGATAAGAGCAGCATTGGCGTCATGTGGGAGGGTAAATCATGTTCGATGCAACGGCAGGCTCGGGTGCCGCGCACGACATTGCGCCGGTTGCGCTTGGCGACATTCTGGATCGGATTGCGCGGCGACTGGCTTGGTATGGATTGCCGCAAAGCGGCATCTGTGCGGTCGAGATCCGCGACCGCGACAGCGTGGTCGCGACACTCACGATTGCTGGCAACGGCACGTTTCGCGAGGAGTTTGACGGCCGGACCGGATCGGTGCGGCGGCGTGAGGCGATCGATCGCGTCACTAGGACGCGTCACGCGCGCGTCCGTCCGCTCTGACGGATTGCTGATTCTGCGCTCATGCGGCTCGACGGCCGCATGGGTGCAGACCGGTCGCCCGAAAATCCAATTTAGAGATCGATCTGGGTTGACACCGCCGGCCGGCCGCTCCTGCGGTCAGCCCTTGCGTTTGCGCGTCCGTTTGGGCGCCTCGCCGAGGGCGTCCAGCCGGAGCTGCAGCTGTGCAAGCTCGTCCTTCAGGTCCTTCACCTGACCCTGGAGATTTGCCTCGGCGGCGGCGACCGATTCGGGCGTCGCGGCCGCGGCTGGCTCCGGTTCCGGTGGGTTCGAGGCCGGCGGCTTTTCGGCCGGGCGGGCGGCGCCCGTCCGTGGCGCGAACATGCCGAAGGATTTCTGCAGAATTTCGAGATTGCGCCGGCCGATCTCGCCCAGCTCGCCCATATGGCCGAATCCCTGGGCGAAGGTCGACATCGATTGCTCGAGATAACTCGTGAACGGCGCGCCCATGCCCTTCTCATAGAAGCTGATCGCCTGCTTCAGCAGGGTCAGTGGCAGCAGGCTTTCGCCGCGGGTCTCCTGCTCGGCGACGATCTGGGCCAGAACGGAGGCCGTAATATCGGTGCCCGACTGGACATCGACGACGACGAAATCCTCGCCGGCTACGACCATCTGTCGCAGGTCGTCCAGCGTCACGAACCCGGCCGTGGCGGTGTTATAAAGCCGCCGGTTCGCATACTTCCTTATAATTATTGATTCTTTTTCGGTTGCACGTTGTTCTTCGGCCATTGCGCCATCCTCCGGCGGTGATTGGCGGCACGCAAACGTGCCACGGGCAGGTAAATTTTTGTAGTGCAAAAGTTGTTGCATTGCAAAAAATCACTTGACGGCGGCTTCCCATATGCCTAAATAGTTTTGCGATGCAAAAACTCCGGCTCGGAACTCGGCGAAAGCCCCGGGAAACAAGCGGGAGGAAGCACCGACCAAGATGGCCGGTGCAGCTAGCGAAGGAGCCGACCATGACGACCAAGACCCGTAAGACCCCCGACGACACGGGTGTGAAGACCGCGCAGGAGGCCCTCGAGGCGATGATGGCCACCGGCCGCGAGACCATGGAAACCATGCTCAAGGCGAGCGTCGAGACCGCGACCGAGAGCTATGAGAAGGCGGTTGCCTTCGGCAAGGGTCAGATGGAGACCTCGGCCGACGGATACAAGAAGGCTGCGGCCTTCGGTAAAGGGAATTTCGACACCTTCAGCGCCGTCGCCGGCGCGCTGACGGCCGGCTTCGAGGCCTACAGCGCCGAGCTCGCGAAGGCTGCCAGGGTCGTCACCGAGCACAACGTCGCGTACGTCAACAAGGCGCTTGCCGCGCGCACGCCCCAGGAACTCGCCACCCTCAACATGGAGGCGGTGACCAAGGGGATCGATGCCGCGTTCGCCGAGTCCGTCGAGCTCAACAAGATTGCGGCCGATACCATGGCCCGCTGCGTCGGCCCCGTGAAGGCCCGCATCGACTCCGCCGTGGTGGATTTCGCCCGCCCGTTCGCCGCCTGATCGGCGCGAACCTCACAGTTCCTCCCTGGCCTTCTTGGGCCAATAAACTAGGGCGGTGATCGCAAGATCACCGCCTCTTTTCTTTTCGATATCGGGCGCGCGTCACTTCACGCTGAACGCGCATGCGCCCAGATGTTCCACCGTATTGCGCACGTAGTTGCCCGGCTTGAGCGCCTCGGCCGCGGTCGCGCCGCCGGCCATCACGATCCAGCCCGGCTGCAACGGCTCGCCCGCCGCCGACGACAGCCGCGCGGCGGCGACCAGCGAGCGCACCGGATGGCCGAGGATCGCGCCTGACGAGCCGATCTGCACCGGGCGGCCGTCGATCTCCATCACCATGCCGAGATTCGACAGGTCGGTGTTCGCGCTCTGCCACGCACCGACCACGAAGCCGGCGCCCGAGCAGTTGTCGGCGACCACGTCGGCGAGCGAGAACTTGAACGCCTTGTAGCGCGAATCGATGATCTCCATCGCCGGCGCCACGGCCTCGCAGGCGGCCAGCGCCTCGGCGGCGGTGACGTTGCCGGTCAGCGGCTTCTTCAGCAGGAATGCGATCTCCGGCTCGACGCGCGGATGCACGTAGTTCTTGAATTCGATCGAGCCGCCGTCCTCGACCACCATGGCATCCGACAGGCGACCCCAGATCATGTCGCTGAGGCCCATCTGCACCATCTTGGCGCGGCTGGTGAAGCCCATCTTGACGCCGACCTGTTTCTCGCCGCGTGCCAGCCGGCGGGCGAAGGCGGCGGCCTGCACGGCGTAACCGTCGTCGACCGAGATCGCTTCCTGCTCGCTGATCTGCGGGATCGCCTTGGCACCGGCGATCGCGTCGTCGAGCGTGCGGGCGAGGGTGTTGATATCGCTCATGGCTCAGGCTCTCCCTGCGGCGGACTTGCCCGCCTTCTTGGCTTTGACGAGGTCGAGGGCGACGTCGACGATCATGTCCTCCTGGCCGCCGACCATTCGGCGCCGGCCGAGCTCGACCAGGATCTCGCGCGTGTCGATGCCGTAGGTCTTGGACGCGTTCTCGGCGTGGCGCAGGAAGCTCGAATACACTCCGGCATAGCCGATCGACAGCGTCTCGCGGTCGATCCGCACCGGACGGTCCTGCAGCGGGCGTACCATGTCGTCAGCGATGTCCATCAGCTTGAACACGTCGCAGCCGTGGTTGAGGCCCATGCGGTCGGCGACCGCGACGAAAACCTCCAGCGGCGCGTTGCCGGCGCCGGCGCCCATGCCGGCGAGCGAGCCGTCGATGCGCGTCGCGCCGTTCTCCAGCGCTACCAGATTGAAGGCGACGCCGAGCCCTAGGTTGTTGTGCGCGTGCATGCCGGTTTGAGTCTTCGTCGTGTCGAGCATGTCGTTCATCGCCTTCAACCGGTCGATGACGCCGTCGATCAGCAGCGCGCCGGCCGAGTCGGTGACGTAGATGCAGTGCGCGCCGTAGGATTCCATCAGCTTTGCCTGGCCGGCGAAGCCCTTGGGATCGTTCATGTGGGCGAGCATCAGCAGGCAGGCGACGTCCATGCCGTTCTCGCGCGCCCACTCGACGTGCTGCTTGGAGATGTCGGCCTCGGTGCAGTGGGTAGCGACGCGCACCGAGCGCGCGCCGGCGGCATAGGCTTCCTTCAGGTGGTGAACGGTGCCGATGCCGGGCAGCAGCAGCACGGTGACGATCGCGTTCTTCACCGCGCCGGCGACCGCCTCGATATATTCGAGGTCGGTGTGGCGGCCGAAGCCATAGTTGAACGACGAGCCTTCGAGGCCGTCGCCGTGCGTCACCTCGATGGCGGTCACGCCGGCCTGGTCGAGCGCCCGGGCGATGTCGGCCACGTCTTCCAGCGTGTACTGGTGGCGGATCGCGTGCATGCCGTCGCGCAGCGTCGAATCGAGGATGTAGAGCTTTTTCGATTTGTCGATCTTCATGGTGCGGGTCCCGTTCCGAATTCGATTACGCGGCCGAGCGGAGCTGCACCAGCCGCTCCGCGGTCCTGAGCGCCGCCGACGTCATGATGTCGAGATTGCCGGCATATTTCGGCAGGTAGTGGCCGGCGCCCTCGACCTCCAGGAATACCGACGTCTTCACGCCGGAGAAATCGCCGTAGCCGGGAATGTGCAGCGGCTTGTTGCCGCCGATGCGCTCGAACTGCACGTCCTGCTTGAGGCGATAGCCCGGCACGTAGGACCGCACGTCCTCGACCTGCCTGGCGATCGAGGCGGCGATGGCGTCGGTGTCGGTGTCCTCGCTCAGGCAATAGACGGTATTGCGCATGATCAGCGGCGGATCGGCCGGGTTCAGCACGATGATCGCCTTGCCGCGCCGCGCGCCGCCGACATTCTCGATGCCCTTCGACGTGGTCTCGGTGAATTCGTCGATATTGGCGCGCGTGCCGGGGCCGGCCGATTTCGAGGCGATCGAGGCGACGATCTCGGCGTAGTGCACCTTGGCGACGCGGCCGACCGCCGCGACCATCGGGATGGTCGCCTGGCCGCCGCACGACACCATGTTGATGTTGGGCGATTTCAGGTGCTGGTCGATGTTCACCACCGGCACGACATAGGGACCGATCGCCGCCGGCGTCATGTCGACGATGGTCTTGCCGTGCGCGCGCGCGATCTTGTCGTTCTGGATATGCGCCTTGGCCGAGGTGGCGTCGAACAGGATCTCGATGTCCTTGAACTCCGGCATGGCGACCAGCCCGTCGATGCCCTTGTCGGTGACCGGCACGCCCAGCCGCTTGGCGCGCGCGAGGCCGTCGGATGCCGGATCGATGCCGACCAGCGCGCCCATCTCCAGCGCCTTCGAGGTGCGCATGATCTTGATCATCAGGTCGGTGCCGATATTGCCCGAGCCGATGATCGCCACCTTGACCTTCGCCATCCGCTTACTCCTACGAACGAATTCAACCTTGGCCCGTCACTCGGCCTCTCTCCCGTGCGAGAGGGAGGGAGAGAGGAGGCACCAACGTACCCTCTCCCGTTCACGGGAGAGGGTGGCGCGCAACACGCGCCGGGTGAGGGGGCCGCCGCTCAGCTTGCGAACGCCGCGCGCACCGAGCCGAGGCCGGAGATGCGCACCTCGACCACGTCGCCCGGCGCGACCGGGGCCATCGGCCCGAGCGCGCCCGACAGGATCGTGTCGCCGGCCTGCAACGGCATGCCGACCGCGACCATTTTGCGCGCCAGCCACAGCGCCGCATTGAGCGGATTGCCGAGGCAGGCGACGCCGGCGCCAACCGACACCTGCTCGCCCTTCTTCTCCATCACCATGCCGCACAGCCGCAGGTCGAGATCGGCGATCGAGGACGGCCGCGTGCCCAGCACGTACAGTCCGGACGACGCGTTGTCGGCGATGGTGTCGAGGATGTTGATGTCCCACTTGGCGATGCGGCTGCCGACCACCTCGATGGCGGGCAGGGCATAGGCCACCGCGTCGATCAGGTCGACCAGCGTGAGCTGCGGCCCGGTCAGCTCGTGCTCCAGCACCAGCGCGACCTCGCCTTCGACGCGCGGCTGCATCAGCCGCGACACCGCGATCTCGTCGCCGTCCACGACCTCCATGTCGGCATAGAGGATGCCGTAGTCGGGCTGGTCGACGCCGAGCTGCTTCTGCACCGTCTTGGCGGTCAGGCCGATCTTGCGTCCCGACGTGCGGCGCCCTTCGGCGATCCAGCGCTCGGTATTGATCTTCTGCACCGCGTAGGCAGCATCGATATCGCCCTTGGGCAGCAGGTCCCGCACCGGCTTGCACGGTCGGCCCGATGTCCAGGCGTTGCGGATGCGCCGCGCCGCAGCCTTGATCGCTTCGTCCTTTTTCGCCATGCGTCTCCCCACGAAGGCCGTTCGCGCGCCCTTTATATCGTCGCCGCGCCGCAATGGACAGCGGCGAGGAGCGGACGCCCCGGCCGGACTCATTCCCAGCCCAATATATGTTCGTGCGTCGAAAAAGGAAACCGATGCAATTATTTGTTTTTATTGATATCTGAGGCTTTTCGTAAGCCGCACGGAATCGCAGCCGCCGGTCGCCGTCGAATGTGCTCGGCGCATGACCTGAAAGTCGACGACTGGCAAGTCGATGCCGTAAGGGGAGTTAGTGCTGCGGCGGTGCTGTCTGGCTCCGCCGCGGCGCCGGCCGCAACAGCGAGGCGAGCAGCGTGCCGATCGGCCCGAAGCGATTGCCGAAGCTAGCCCAGTCCACGGCCGACGGGTCGCCGGCGAGCGCGGCGAACGGGCGCTTGTCGAACCTGAAGTCGGCAAACAGCTCGGCGGGGGTGAGGGTGCCGTCGCGGTCGGCGTCGAAGCTGTCGAACACCTTCGGCAGGCCGGTTTGCTTCAGCACCATCAGCACCACCAGCGTGGTGTCGCGTTCGGGATCGTTGCGTTTGCGATCGACCGTCTGGGCCCAGGCGCCCGCGTCCTTCTCCAGCGCCTGCACCTCGCCAAGATCGAGCGCGCCGTCGCGATTGCGGTCAGCGAAAGGCCACAGCCGGTTTACGCAGGAGCGAGCCGGCGCGGTGACGCAATAGCCCTTGGCTACATCGAGGAAGCGGCCGAAGTCGTCGCCGGCGGCATTTGCTGCAGTCCAGGGCGCTGCGACCGCCAGGAGCATGGCAAGAAGGCGTCCCGCCCGAATCGCATGCCGCCCGATCACCATCCGCTCCCGGCCTTTCGCTCGAACAAGGAAGATCAGCGATATATGGGGACGGCGCGACCGATGCAAAGACGGCTGGTGCGGCCTTACTCGGCCGCCGCGCTCGCCGCGACCCGAGAAAGCCGGCAGGGCATGCCGCGGGTGTCGGCGGAGCCGGTCACCGGGTCCCAAGGCGCCCCGTAGGACATCGCGCCGTTGATGTTGACCTCGAGCGCGCCGTGATCCGGCGCCTTGGCCTCGGGGTACCACCAGCCCATGCCGGTGCGCACCACGCCGGGCAGGGTGTCGTCGGTGACGTCGAGCTTGAGTCGGCAGCGGCCGGGTCCGCCATGGGTCTCGACCCATACCCAGTCGCCCGCCGCATAACCGAGCCGGGCGGCGTCGTCGGGGTGGATCTGCAGCCAGGGCTCGGGCGAGACCTTGCGCGCCCAGCCCTGCTCGCGGAAGCGCGAATGGTGATAGGTCTTTTCGCGCGCGCCGGTGAGCAGCGTCAGCGGATAATCGCGCCGCACCGCCTCGGGCGCGCGCGTCTGGCGCGGCGCCACGTAGTCGGGCAGGGGATCGAGCCCGAGCTTCGCGAGCATTTCCGAATAGAGCTCGAACTTGCCGGTCGGGGTCTTGATGACCTGCTTCTCCAGATCGCCGACGCTGTAAGGGAAGGTCGCCCAGCCCTTGTCCAGCAACTGTTCGACGGTGATGCCGGATTCCTTGCCGATCAGGAACTGATTGAATTCGCGCTTGCTCTCCCACGGGAAGAAGCGCCTTGCGTCGTTGATGCCGAGCCGTTCCGCGCGCCGCACCAGCTCGCGCGCGATGTCGAAATCGCTGCGCGCCTCTCCCTGGGCCGCGATCACCGGGCGGATCGCGCTCAGGCACGGGCCGGGCGACTCCAGCGACACCTCCTCGTCTTCGAGGCCGGTGGTCTTGGGCAGCACAATATCGGCGTATTCGGCGGTCGGCGTCATCATGTGGGTCGCTACGACCAGCAGATCGAGCGATTTCAGCGCCCTCAGCGTCTTCTGGGTGTCCGGATAGGTGACGACGATGTTGACGCCCGTCACATAGAGCGCGCGTACCGGATAGGGCTCGCCCGTCAAAATCGCATCGATGACGGATGGATTGTGGCAGGCGGTCTGCCAGCCGTCCGGTCCCGCCCATAGCGGGAACTGGTCGGCGCCGATGGTCCGCTTTTCCACCTCGAGCGGCAGGCGGAATTCCGGCTTGTGCAGAACCTCAATGTAACCGGTGAAACCCTTCGGCCGCTTGTTCCGCCGGTTGCCGCCCTTGCGATCGATATTGCCGGCGATGGCGACCAGGCAATGGAAGGCGCGGAAGGTCTGCACCCCGGCGCTGAACGCATCGATGCCGTGACCGCTGACGAAGGTGGACGGGCCATCGGCGTACATATGCGCGGCGCGGAGGATGTCTTCGGCTGCGATGCCGGTCAGGTCGGCGGCGCGGGCCGGGGTGTACGACGCCACCCGCGCCTTGTACTGGTCGAATCCGTGGCACCAGCGCTCGACGAAAGCGCGGTCGTAGCGGCCCTCGGCGATCAGCACGTTCGCCATGGCAAGCCCGATCGCCGCGTCGGTGCCGGGGCGGGGACGCAGCCACAAATCGCCCAGGGTGGCGATCTGCGTGCGCGCCGGATCGATCACGACGATCTTCGCGCCGCGCGCCTTCGCCTTGCGCAGCTTGAGCCATTGCGACGGATCGGCCGCCGACGGATTGCGTCCGACCACCAGCGCGCAGTTGGTGTTATCGATGTCCTCGCCGTTGCCGACGGCGAGGCCGGTGACCCTGTCCGACAGGCCGCGACAGCCGCCGCACAGATCCTGGTTCATCATCCAGTTGGGCGAGCCGTAGGCGCGCATCAGCAGCGCGAGGCTCACACCGCGGCTGAAATGGGCGTTGCTCACCGCACCGCACAGCGCGGGTGCGCCGTATCTGGTGCGCACCGCCATCATGCGGTCGGCGATCGTATCGAGCGCCTCGTCCCACGAAATGCGCTGCCACTGGCCGTCACCGCGCGCGCCGGTCCGCTTCATCGGATACAGCACCCGGTCCTTGTGATAGGTCAGATCGGGCAGGCCGCGGATGCCCTTGATGCAGAACGCGCCCTGAGACGACGGGTGCTCCGGATTGGGCGCGACCTTGGTCACCCGGCCGTTCTCGACCGTAACCAGCGCCCCGCAATGGGTGCTGCATTCCCAGCAGGTGCTGGGCACGACCGTCAGCGTATCATCCATAATGCATCCTATCCCCTTCTGGGGCTCGGCACATCCTTCGGAACCGTCCGGTTTCGCTGTGCGAAATCCTCGGCCCGACTGGCGAGGTCGGCGAAATTCCGCCGCATCTGCTCGAAGGTGAAACCGAGGGCGAAGATGCGGCCGACCACGTCGCCGCTCATATTCTGGGTCACCCGCTCGCGCCGCATCTCGGACAGCGCCTCGGCGAATTCATCGAACGCGGCCTCGGTGTCGGCCGTGGTCGGCGGCGGGCCGCGGCGCGCGAACGCTTCGCCGGTCTCGGTCATGAACCGCGTCGTGCTTTCCGTTATCCGATCGAGCACCGGCCGCAACCGTCCGAGCGCCGGCTCGGTGAGCGGTTCGGTCGCGGTGCGGCCGATCATCACCAGGTCGTTGCGGATGCGGGTGAGGGTGCGGACCAGCGGCTCCGGATCGGGGCCTTCGGTGAGCCGCGTCGCGCGCTCGCGGGCGGCTTCGGCGCCGATCGTCTCGATCCGGGTGATTGCGAGCCGCGTGCGGTCGAGCAGCCGCTGGGCGCGGGCGAAGTCCGTTCCCTCGGCCAGGCACGAGCAGAGCGTGCCCATGAGCTGCGCCAGCAGACGCAGCGTGCGGTTCGCCGCGGTCGTCAGCACGCCATGCGCCCGCGCCGGCAACACGAAGATCGACACCGTCATGCCGACCACGCTGCCGAGGCTGATTTCGAGCACCCGATCGATCGCCGAGGCGATCAGCCCGGCATTCTGTGCGCCGGCGCCGAGCAGCACGATCGCTGCCGTCACCGGCGCGACGCGAAAGCTCGCGATCATCGCCGCGAGAACTGCGGGCGGTCCGATCGCGACGACGACGGCGATACCGAGGGCGACGATATCGGCATGCGGCACGAACGTCGCGACCGCAGTGCCCCAGGCCGCGCCGCTGAGCGAGCCGGCGAGCCGGTCGAGCGCGGCCTTCAGCGATCCGCCGACGCTCGACTGGATCACGATCACCGCGGTCAGCACCGCCCAGAAACCCTCGGCCAGTCCGAGGAGGTGGGCGAAGGCGAAAGCGAGGAAGCCCGCCGTGGTCATTCGCACGCTCAGGCGTACTTCTGCACTGCGCCGGCGAAACCACCGGCGGAGCCAACGCCTCGATGCTGCAATGGTCGGCATTCGCGAATCCTCGCGTCGCGCGCAGTCCCGCCAACTTTACGCGAAGCGCTCGGTCGAGGCGACAGCGTGACGCTGCCGTGCTACGTAGCAGGGAAACGCGGAGGCACGCCATGAAGCTGGTACGCTACGGGGAGAAAGGCGCGGAACGTCCGGGGCTGATCGACGCCGCGGGCGCGCTGCGCGATCTTTCGGGCGAGATCGAGGACATCACCCCGGAAGCGCTGGCGCCGGCGCGCCTCGCTGCGCTCAGGGCACTCGACCCCGCGACGCTGCCGAAGGTCAACCGCAATCCGCGGCTCGGCGTGCCGATCTCCGGGATCGGCAAGATCGTGGCGATCGGCCAGAACTACATCGATCACATCACCGAGATGGGCTACGAGCCGCCGAAGGAGCCGGTGATCTTCCTGAAGGCGACGTCCGCGCTCTGCGGGCCGACCGATCCGATCATCAAGCCAAAGGGCTCGACCAAGCTCGACTGGGAGGTCGAGCTCGCGGTCGTGATCGGCCGCGAGGCGCGCTATGTGGAGGAGAAAAGCGCGCTGGATTACGTGGCCGGCTATGCGCTGATGAACGACGTTTCCGAGCGCGCCTTCCAGCGCGAGCGCGCCGGTGGCACCACCAAGGGCAAGAGCGCCGACAGCTTCGCGCCGCTCGGCCCGTGGCTGGTCACCGCCGACGAGGTGCGCGACCCGCAGGACCTGCGGCTCTGGACCGGCGTCAACGGCAAGCGGATGCAGGACGGCAACACCGCCAAGATGGTGTTCGGCGTGGCCTTTATCGTCGCCTATATCAGCCAGTTCATGTCGCTCCAGCCGGGGGACGTGATCACCACCGGCTCGCCGCACGGTGTGGCCGCCGGCTTCAAGCCGCCGGCCTGGCTGAAGCCGGGCGACGTGATCGAGCAGGGCATCGACGGCCTCGGCGCGCAGAAGCACAGCGTCGTGGACTGGACGGGATAAGAGTGCCCGTTATCCCGCCGCGCGTGCCTGCGGTCGGGCATTCTCCAGCCGGGCGATAATGTCGTCGGTCGCCTGCACGTCGCCGAAATTGAGATAGAAGGTGTTGAGCGAAGCGGCGTGCAGCGTCTCGCTGTTGGCGGCACAGGCGTCGGCGGCGATCAGGGCGCGATAATTCAGCATCATCGCGTCGCGGGCGGTCGACTCCACGCAGACGTTGGTGGTCACGCCGCACAGGATCAGCGT
>Ga0316628_100002785_pt1 | contig 13159 bp, 11 predicted proteins | sample OWC_Aug_M2_C1_D5_FD_207648 | JGI IMG/M metagenome (GOLD analysis project Ga0316628, IMG submission 207648) | Wetland soil microbial communities from Old Woman Creek delta, Ohio, United States - OWC_Aug_M2_C1_D5_C | ecosystem: Environmental > Terrestrial > Soil > Wetlands | place: USA: Ohio... | reverse complement strand
CAGCAGCCCCTTCTTCACCCAGGGTTCGAGGTTTATGCCGATGGACTTCGCATTCCGGACAATCTGGTGCGCCGACTCCTCCGAGGCGAGATAAAGGCAGCGCTCGCCCCGGCTGCACGCCGTGTTGACGAGGTGTACTGCCAGGCTGGTCTTTCCGGTGCCTGCCGTGCCCGAAACGAGAATGCTGCTGCCTCGGTAATAGCCCTTGCCGGAGAGCATCGCGTCGAGTCGCGGGATGCCGGTCGGTACGCGTTCGTCGGTCGCCTGGTGATCAAGCCCGACAGAGGTTATCGGTAGGACCGAAAAGCCGGTCTCATCGATCAGGAAGGGATATTCGTTCGTGCCGTGAAGAGAGCCCCGATATTTGACGATCCGCAGGCGGCGGGTGGATATCTGTTCCGTCACCCGGTGGTCGAGGATGATTACGCAGTCAGCCACGTATTCTTCAAGCCCATGCCGGGTAAGGGTGCCCTCGCCCTTTTCTCCGGTGATGATCGCAGTGACCCCCTGTTCCTTTAGCCACCTGAAAAGGCGGCGTAGCTCCGCCCGCAGGATGTTGGGGTTCGGCAGCCCGGAAAAGAGGGCCTCGATGGTATCGATCACCACCCTCTTGGCGCCAACTGACTTGATGGCATGGTCGAGTCTGATAAAAAGCCCTTCGAGGTCATACTCACCCGTCTCCTCGATCTCGCTTCGTTCAATATAAACATAATCGACCACGATCTTTTTTTTCTTCGCAAGGTCCTCGAGATCAAAGCCGAGGGAGGCGACATTCTTGGTCAGTTCCTCCGCGTTTTCCTCGAAGGCCATGAAGACGCCCGGCTCGTTGAACAAGACAGCACCGCGTACCAGGAATTCCATGGCGAGCAGGGTCTTGCCGCAGCCCGCGCTCCCGCATACCAGAGTGGGACGGCCCGACGGCAGCCCGCCTTGGGTGATCTCGTCAAGGCCGCTTATTCCGGTCGGCGTTTTCAAAAGTGATGCCGTGCAGACCTTCTTTGCCTCGGACTTTATCTTTGCTGGCATAAACGCCCTCCCTGTTGTTAAAGTTACAAACACGCCGTACGGATACCTCTTTTCGCCGGCTGGCCAATATTACCCTGGCAGATTGAAGAAAAACGTCGAGCCGCCATCCGGGCCGGGTTCAACCCAGATCCGGCCGCCGTGGCACTCGACCACGCGCTGGCAAACGGCCAGGCCGATGCCGGTGCCGCTATACTTTTTGCGGCTGTGCAGCCGCTGGAAGATCATAAAGACCCGTTCCCGGTCTTCCGGGGCGATACCGATGCCGTTATCGCGCACGCTAAAGAGCCAGGAGACGCCCTGTTGATTTGCCGAGACGTGAATCTCGGGGGCAATATCGGGCCTCCGGAACTTGATGGCGTTGGTAAGCAGGTTCTGCATGAGCAGACCCAGTTGGGTGGCATCTCCCCGGACAATGGGCAGTTGCTCATCGCGGGTGACCCTGGCATCGGCCTCCTCCACCGAGGCCCGGCAATTGGCCAGGGCCGTGTCGTACACCACATTCATGTCGACGAGGGAAGGCTCCCAATTGCCGCGCCGCACCCGCGAGAAGAGCAGCAGATCCCGGATGAGCTGGCTCATCCGCTCGGCCCCGTCAACGGCAAAGTGGATATATTCCCGGGCCTTGTCATCTAGCTGCTGGCCGTAACGCTGGTTAATCAGTCCCATGAAGCTGCTCACCATGCGCAGCGGCTCCTGCAGATCGTGGCTGGCCACATAGGCAAACTGCTCCAGTTCCTTATTGGAGCGCTCCAATTCGACCTTGCTGGCCCGCAGTTCCTCGGTACGTTCCATAACCATCTGTTCCAGTTCTTCATGATAGCGCGCCAGGGCCGCCTCGGCCGCCTGGCGCTCGCGGCGCACCTCGGCGTCCCGCAGCTCCCGTTCCACGGCCGGCACCAGCCTGAGCAGGTTGCCCTTGAGGATATAATCATGGGCCCCGGCCTTCATCGCGGCTACCGCGATGTCCTCGCCGATGTTGCCGGAGACGATGATAAAAGGTAGATCCTGGCCGCTTTGCTTCTGGATGTCGAGGGCCGCCAGACCGCTGAACCTGGGCATGACGTAGTCGGAGATGATTACGTCCCAGTGGTCGTTTTCCAGGGCCGCTCGCATAGCCTCGGGCGTTTCGACGCGCTCCCAGACCGGCTCATAACCGCCCTTGCGCAACACGTGCAGCAAAAGCAGCTCATCGTCTTCCGAGTCCTCGACGATCAACACTCGCAACTCTTTGTTCATGTTGTTCATGGTCTCTCTATTGGGTCTTTATCCTCTTTCGAGAGTGTCTCATTTTCATTGACACATTTCGTCCCCGCAACTGCCCAAAACATTCCCGCAGCAATTCCACGTCTATCGTGGATCTATGCAGACCTTCTCCGCTATATGCTGCAATTTTGTTACCACCGTCTCACTATTGCTGAGGATAGTCGATGTATTCATACAGCATCGTTACTCATGTGGGGCCTTTTCCTCCAGCAGCATTACCAGCCTTCAACGGTACTACAACGCCATCCGACTCCCTATGTCCTGCTTTGCCATTCTTCCTTGCGTCTAAGGAGGGAATAATTTTGGTGCGCAATAATGTCGGGCAATCCTGTCCCTCAGGAAAAATTCCTGTCCGGCAGTACACGAACAGTGGCACCACATAATCCTGGGCTTCATCCGAGCACCTTGCGGGTGGGGTCAACAGCTCTTGTAAGGCATGCCCATAAAGGAGTTGGTCCGGGAAGGAGCAAAGTGGCGAGTTTAAAGAACTGGCCTGATCGTATTATACTGGTTCCGCCAGTAGAGTGCCCGGAGAGGTGGTTAAAAAAATAATCCTATGCTGGGTATGAAAATTGCTTATGACTAAAAACTGAGGCAATTATAAAATTGCTCATATAATTACTAAGGCAATGGTGTTGCTGATATAAGGGGAAAAGTTGCTTTTTTGATCAGTACGAGAAGGGAGGGCTCTCTTGACAAAAAAAATGACGAAAGACATGATAATGTTCTGTAAATAATAACGATCTAACCCCAGGGGCTGTTATGTATAAGGGAGTAATTGGCACATGGAGTTACAATGTTTCAACCGGAATCACAATGCCTGTAGTAGGAACAGCAACCATGCCTAAGTTGGATCTAAATTCGGTTAATGTCTCATCAGGCGCAGGAGACCTCTGGCTTTGGTTTTCAGAAATAGGCTTTGTGCAGCTTGCACCTGGTGTTACCGGTTATGAGCTTGATTGGGGTGGCACTACTACTGGCACTGTTGATGCGAAAGCCTTTTTCGATCCAGGGAATATTTTATTCGGGACTGCAACGACAATAGCCACCCTTGGTCCATACTCAGGTGGGTCATTTTCCGGAACAGGTAATTATACTGGCAATCCAGGGAGTTATCCCTATTCCATAACCATAATGACACACATTAACCACCAAGGTGTTGGGAATACTTCTTTTAACGAAGATCTCCATGCCGCCAATCCCGTCCCCGAGCCAGCCACCATGCTACTTTTCGGCACCGGCCTGGTCGGCATCGCGGGCTTGGCCAAGAGACGTCTTGCGAAGAAGGCATAAGCCCCCTATACCCTCCCTGGGCTAATACCTGAACCAACGATGCCGCTCGCCCCCAGTGGGGCGGCATTTCTTTTGGAAGACTCCTGTTCTCGCGCCAAGACGCCAAGGCGAAAAAAAATAATGCATTGCTGGGATGGACATGGCACATCGTTGTCAGATGTTCGTGGCCGGACTTAGAGCCTATTTATTTTTACATTCATACCCGATTGGGCAAGGTTGTCTGGTATTTCTTGAGCAGGGCATAAAATCGGGATCGGGAAAGACCGGCGACCCGGCAGGATTCCTGGACGTCGCCACCGGTACGTTTTATGAGTTTTCCCAGGTACTCTTTTTCGGCCTTCTCAATGGCCTTGTCCCGGGCCGCGAGCAGGGTGGGCAAGGACTCTTCCGGTCCGGCCGGTCCGGAAGGCTCATCGGTCCGGAGGGGTTTGCCCTCCAGGGCCTTGCGGGTTACCTGGATCCGGATATTTGTCGGCAGATGCATTGGAAAGAGGACCTCGCTGCCCTGGGCCGCGGCGATCGATCCTTCCAGGGCATGAAACAATTCCCGGACATTGCCCGGCCAGTGGTATTGTTTCAAGACCATCAGAAAGTCGGGGGAAAACCTTTTTTCCTCGAATCGATTGCGCTGGCAACACCGGGCCATGTAGGAATAGGCCAATTCGGTGATATCGGTCGGTCTGCTCCGAAGCGGCGGCAGTTCAAGGTGAAAGGCCTGCAGCCGAAAAAGCAGGTCCTCCCGAAATTTCCCTCGGGCCACGAGGGCGGACAGATCCCGGTTTGTTGCTGCGATGAGCCGAAAGTTGCTCTCCACCTCGGCATTGCCGCCGACCGGCCTGAAGACGCGCTCTTGCAGCACCCGGAGAAACTTCTTTTGTAAATCGAGATCGAGTTCCCCGACCTCGTCCAGGAAGAGCGTACCGTTATCGGCCTGCTTGACCAGTCCGGGCCTGCTCTTGTCCGCGCCGGTAAAGGCGCCCTTTTCATGGCCGAACAGGATACTTTCCACCAGGGTTTGCGGGAGGGCGGCGCAGTCCACCACGACAAAGCCTCGCAGGTTGCGGGTGCTGAGGTTGTGTATGGCGGCAGCGAAAAGCTCCTTGCCGGTGCCCGATTCACCCGTGATCAGGACATTGGCGTCCGACTGCGCGGCCTTGGCGAGCTGATTGAGGCACGACTGCAGGGCATGGCTGCTGCCGATTATCCCCTCTGGTTGCAGATTGGCGTTTATGGCTGATGATCCTGTCCCCCCCCCGAATTTTTCGCGGCGGTAGAGCATCGCCCTTTTAAGGAGATCGAGGATGGCCTTGGGGGTTATGGGCCTGTCCACATAATCCCAGGCCCCGTTTTTAAGAACGAGTTCCGCCTCGTCCGGATTACCTTTCTGGGTAAAAACGATCACCTCCGGCGAGCCGGAGACCTCGAGGATGCTGGTAATGCCCTCCCAGGCGGTCCCGTCCGGGAGGTGGTCCCTAAGCAAAACGATATCGAAATCATGGGAGTTGATTTTTTGGATGCCATCACCAAGGGTGCCGGCGTGCGACGCGCTGATTTCATTGGCGGCGGCCAGGGAGCCCACCACGTCATAGAATTCTTTTTCGTCGTCGATAATTAGTACGTTCGTCACGCGGATTTCCTTCTGATGGCGATTACCGAGAAAAACAGAATCCGGGAGTCGGATTGTTCGAAATATGGGCTTATCCCCTGAGTTTTAAAAAATGCTACAGAAGTAACCATCCCCTGTCAAGGTGGGCTAAAAAAAATTTGGTTGTTCCGCAGACCATGCATGGCATGTATCCTGCAGAAATGTTAACATGAACATGGATTTCTTTACCGCTTAAGTGTCCGGCCGCCGTCGCCGGAGAATGATAAGACCAGGAAGGTGCTTTAATATGGATACCATCACCGTACTTCTTGTGGAGGATAATCCCAGTGATGCCTTTTTGATCAGGGAATATTTCGCCGGAGAATATAAGAGTTGTTATGTGATTGAGGAGGTCGAGACCCTGGCTGCGGCCCTTGAGGTCCTATCCAAGAGAGACATCGATGTCGTGCTGCTGGATCTTTCCCTTCCGGATTCCACCGGACTGGACACGGTACGTACCGTGATTACCTGTTATCCCCACGTGGTGATCGTCATCCTGACCGGTCTGCAAGACGAGCAGGTGGCTTTGCAGTCGGTGCGTTACGGGGCCCAGGACTATCTCGAAAAACGGCAGATCACCCCAATCCTGCTCCACCGTTCCATCTCCTATGCCATAGAACGAAAAAGGACCCTGCGGGAAAAAGACCGATTGCTCGCTGATCTTACCAAGGCCTTGGAACAGATTGAGACCCTCCAGGGTATCCTGCCGATCTGCGCCGGTTGCAAGAAGATTCGCGACCCGGAAGGCATCTGGATTTCGATCGAGCGTTATACGAAAGAACATTCCCCGACCAAACTTATCCATGGTGTCTGTCCTGACTGCGAGGCCGAATTGTCCGGAGCTGAAATCAAGTTATTAGGAGCTGTTAGCTAACAACCAAATTCCCCTTCCAGGCATTGTCCTGTGCTACCGGAAAAATCCTGCGTGACTGGAGTGAGCAAGGCCCCGTCCCCTATCTTACAAGTTAATAGTCCTCGTGCTTTTCCTTCTCCCGGTCTTTTTTCTTCGCCCAATTCCATAGCCCTTCGGGCAGCCTAATATCCGGGATCTTCAGGTGGGGCATCTTTAACTCCGGCAATTTCATGTTCGGCATTCTAAGATCAAAAAACTTCCGTTCGAACAGCTCTTTAAGACGGGTCACGTGGCCGTTACCGGAGACGGGGCACGCCTCAAGGCTCGCGGCAACCCTGGCCAGTTTCTCGTCGCGGTTGCGCTTGACGCGGTAAACAAAGGCCTCGACCCTGTTCCTTATATGCGTGCCGCCCATGGCCTCAAACACGAGCGGCATCATGGGAACTCCGGAGGTGCGATCCATCAGGCTCTTAAAGATCGAGGTAGTGGCAGTGCCGATCAGGCAGTTCAGACAGTACACGTTCAAGATGCCGTCCACCCCCTTGTTGGCGAAATCCACATGCTTGGCTACATTCAAAGTGACCAGCAGCTCCGGCTCGCCGGGCAAAATGTCGTGTGTGTATCTGAAAACCTCCTGGGCATTGGGCTCGGTGATGTTGATCAGCAGCCCTTCGAAGTTTTTGATGACGTAACTGGCCCCGAGGTTATTGACCAGAACGCGACCCCACGAGGAAAGCATATCGAGCGGCTTGCCCGCCTCCCAGTATTGACGGGTGTAGATCTCCTGGCCGGCCATGACGATGTCCACCATGGTTGGCGATGGCCAGACCTCGCAGCCTAGTTCTTCCAGGAGATCAAACAGGCCGCAGTTAGCCACCGGGTTGACCCTGGTGTAGATATCCCCGGTGATGGCGATAATCGGCTTCGAGCCCCGATCTTTGGTGGGCACGGCGCCAAGCCCCAAGGCCGCTGTCATTATACCCTGGTTCACCTTGTCCTCAAGCTGTCCCTGATAGATGGTCTCAAGGCCCGCCAAATAGGCCTTATCCACCGAGCCCTTTTCCTGCTCATAGGGCCTCATTTCGAATCTCAGTCTGCTCAAGTACTCGATGCCTAAGATGGCCTTTCCCAGATTAAACGCGAACATCGCGCCGAACCTTTCAAACAGCTCAATCGAATTGGTGCTCATCACCCTGACGTCGGCCCTGTTCATTGCGTCCATGTAAAGTTGAATAGTGGGCACATATTGAGTGATAAGACAACTGGTATGGGTCGTGGGCAAGAGATAGGTAGCATTCCGGGGCAGGTCCCCGGAGCGAGCCAGTTTCACGAGGTCGCCGGCAATGAGCTGGAACGGATGGCATTGCTTGCCGCCGGAGAATTCCACCCCGGCTTCATATGAGCTGTGATCCGGCAGGGGCAGGACCCGAGCCTTGATGCCCCTGCCTGCCAAGGCGCCGGAGAAGGCAAAGGCGTGATCCGAGAAATAAGGAATTATGTATTCGGTATCCTGGTCATGGGTAGCATGGCCGCCCATCGACTTGCTCTGATCAAGAAGGCCTGTTTCTTTTCGGCCAATGCCCTTATCCCTTTTCTCTTTCCTTCTCCAGCTCGCCACCCGGTGTGCGAAGGCCTCGATCCGTGTTGCCAACCCGGCATCGGCACGGTGCTCGTCGAACTCCAAAAACAGACTGGGCCGGTGCCCGAATATCTCCTGGAGCAGGGGGAAGGTGAAAGAATCGGGCCCGCAACCGAAGTTGCCGACGACAACCGGATAGATGTCGTCGGCGTCGCTAATATGGATGCCGGTCCTGAGCATGCGTCTGCTGAAAGTCCAGGTGATGCTGTTGTAACGGTCGGGAAGCGGCAGGTCCTCGGCAATACCCAGTTGCTCGTACGAGATCACATCGAACCCGGCCTTGGCCAGCTTCGCTGCCAATGACATGTTCACAAAACGGTCGCCGATATTGTAGGGTTTGCCAAGCAGGACCGCGAGCGGTCTTTCCCGCAGCCCGGTGGACCGGGTATCGTATTCGATTTCTTCTCGGAAACGCGAAAGCTCAGTTGCTGCCGTATCAAAGGCCCGGGCGACCTCGTCTGGGTCCTTGTCAAAGGCCTCGGCCACCTTGAGCAGGAGCCGCTCCTTGTCCGGAGGGTCCGGAATCAACGGCAGGGCCAGCACGTTTAACTTATCGAAGTTGGCCTGGATCATGGCGGCCCCGTGCTGGACATACGGACAGCTCACGCCGTCTTGAAGCTCGGACCTGGAAGGAATAAAGACCGTGTCCAGGCCCTCTTTTTCGAGCGAGGCCACATGTCCGAAGAGAAGTTTAACCGGCAGGCAGGTCTCGGCCGGCAACCGGGAAAGGGCCAAGGACATCTTTTCGCTGTTCGAGGGACCGGATACCCTGATGGGGATGGACAGTTCAGCGAAAAACTTCTTCCAGAACGGATAAAACTCCCGGAACACCAATGCCCTGGGGATCCCCACGCAGGCGCTGGAGAATGCTGCATCGACTTGTTCATCCGGGAGAAGGTCGGCCATGTCCACGGTCAGGTCCTTACCAGGATCGAGCCCGCTTATGGACTCCGTATATCGACCGCAAAGGTCCCCGAAATGGAATTTTCCGGCCTTAAAATGAAACGCGGTTACCTCGCAACGGTTTTCGCAGCCCTTGCACTCAAAGACGCTGGTTCGGTACGCGGTTGAAAAATCCAGTCCTTTAAAGCTGCTTTTAAAATCGGACCGGCCGGCCGTTTCGGCACTGAACCTCTCAATGGTCAGCAATGCCATGCCGATAGCGCCGGAGACGCCGGGATGCGAATGGACAACCACCTCGGAGTCCTTGAGTCTTGCCTTGAAGGCCGTGACCACGGCCTGATTTTTGACCAGGCCGCCTTGAAGAACGACATGCCGGCCGAGTCGCCTGCCCTGCACCACCCGGTTTAAGTAGTTTTCCACCACTGCCTGGGAAACCCCCATGAGGAGGTCGGGCAAGGCCACTCCTTGCTGAATGTGGTGAACCAGATCGGATTCCATGAACACGGTACACCTGCTGGTAAACGGCAAAGGGCTTTGGGAGCTTAGGGCCAGTTCCGAAAATTCCTTCTTTAGATCCACCCCCAACCGTATCGCCTGCTCCTGAATAAAGGAGCCGGTTCCTGCCGAGCAAACCTTGTTCATCTCAAAATCGACCACGGCCCCGTCCTCTCCCAGCCGGATAAACTTGGCATCCTGGCCGCCGATTTCAATGACCGTGTCCGCCTGCTCCTGGCCATGCCTTGCCCCTTTGGCCTGGGCGGTTATCTCATCGACCACCAGATCGGCGCCGATTGCATGGCCCACGAGCTTCCTGCCCGAACCGGTGACGCCCACCGCAACAATATCGGCCTTACTAATGATCTCCGCAAGAAAACCCAGGGCTCGGTGCGCAGCCTCAAGCGGCATGCCGGCGGTGAGCAGATAGACCTCCGCCAACAGTATGCCGCCGGCTGAAAGAACCACCGCCTTGGTACTGATGGAGCCGACGTCGAGACCAATGAACACCTTTTCTCCCGGGGCAATGGTGCCGAACTTTTCAAAGGATTCCAGATCCTTCATCTGCCGGGCCGCAACAGCATCCATCTGCCATCCCCTGGTAGAGACGCGGACAACATTGGTTCCGTAAGAATGCTGAGCCGCAACCCGTTCGATAACCGCAATATCCAGTCCGGATTCACATTTTCCGGCCAGCAGGGCAGCGCCTAAGGCCCCGGCCATGTGCGGCATATCCGGCCGCAGCACATCGGCGTCGGCAATGCCCAAAATATCCTTGAAGGCGCGGATCACGCCGTCGTTTAAGGCCACGCCCCCCTGAAAGACCACGGGCCTTACGACCTCGCGCCCCCGGATAAGGGTGGCCACATAATTGCGCGCCAGGGCGTGGCAGAGCCCGGCCACGATCTGATCCACGGGAACTCCTCTTTGCTGGAGGTGGATAATATCAGACTTGGCGAACACGCTGCACCGGCCGGCCATGGGGGGAACCATCGCGGCGCTCGCCGCCATGGTCGATAACTCCTCGATGGAGAGTCCGAGGCGCTCGGCCTGGACATCCAGAAAGGCGCCGGTGCCGGCAGCGCACAGTTCGTTCATCGAATAGTCGTAGGCGCCCTTGTCATCGACAAGAATGAACTTGGAATCCTGCCCGCCGATCTCGATTACCGATGCCCGGCCCCCGGCAAATCCGGCGGCAGCAGTCCCATGGGCCACGATCTCGTTTACCGTGCCGATGTCCAAAAGCTCCCGGACAACCTCCTTCCCGCTGCCCGTGGCCAAGGCCCCGGCAAAAGACCTCACCTTGTTGGGCCGCATCCACTCTTCCAGCAGTTCTTGGCAGCAAGCGGCCACGGCATCCCCGGAGCGGCCCTGGACCTTGCGGTAGGTCTGCCAAAGCACCCTTTCCGCTTCGTCGATAACCAAGACGTCCAGGCTCACGGACCCGAGGTCCACACCAAGGTAATAGGCGTTGGCCATGAAAAATGTTTCTCCTTCCCGTCAGGGAATGGGTATTGGGAATTCTGGCTCTAAAACAACTTATTGAAAACGATTGACGGGTCTTTCGGTAGAAGGCCAACAATAAGTTATGCGGCGGCTTGCCCGTTGTTCGCCTTGGGCTCCTTGTAAGACTCAGCGGAGAGGCGGGTAAAGGGAAAATGGGTCTCGATGAACATGGGCATGAAAAATTCTTTGGGTAAATTATACCTGGACAACCCGTAACCCGGCTTGCTCAGCAACAGCACACTGCCTGGCGTCCGCCGACACGAACACATCCACGGTGAGGGCTAGCGCGCTGCCAAGGTGTATGGCATCCATGCCGTGCAGCACGTTCTTTTCAAGGGTAATGATTGAATGACGGAGCACCTCGGGGGTAAAATCGCAGATCGCGGCGTCGCTGATATCAGCCATTAGCATGGTTTTGAGATCGCGATACTGGGCCGACGAAATACGGTTCTCCCGTTGCAGGCGACAGAAGGCAGAGACGATTTCCGGCAGGGCAATGCCGGAAAGACAGAGCTCAGTCGCCTGGTCACACCAGGAAATGACAGCATCTGTCCCTTCTTCCCGGACATACCGTTTGGCAAAGGCTGAAGAATCGAAAAAAACCCGCATCAGACCTTTGTCTCACGTTCTTCAAGAATGATCCTGCTCAGGGAACAGCCATCGATAACCAACGGTTGCGCCAAACTGCGTTTCCAGGACGGGAGATCTTTCGGCAACGGTACAATGTCCGCTATTGGCTTACCGTTACGCACGATCCGCACCGGTTCCCCCGACTCGACGATGTCGAAATACTGTTTGGCGTGATTGCGCAGTTCGGAAAAGGTTGCCTGTTTCATAAGAAACACCTCAGTGTACATGTTAATGTTGTTTTGATTGTACATGCTCGGGCGAGGGAAATCCATTATTGTTTTTTCCCCTCTTCACGGAGACAGCATTAATGACAATCAAACGACAACCACGGATCATTTCCTGACATAGTGCGCGCCCCTGCCTTTGCCGACTGGGGTAAGTACGTTCATTTCCAAAAGCTTCCCGGCTTCCTTGAGCGCCGCCTGACGGGAAATGCCGAACATTGCCGCTATCTCCCCGGCGGTAATTTTTTGACTTTTGGGGTATCATCCTTGCCTTAATGGTCTTTGATATTTTCCGCTAACCCACGGGTTACCTTCCGCGCCAAGGACCTTTCCTCGCAGCGCCGCCGTGTCTCTCGGCGGCGCTCGACACACTTGTTAGCCCACGATTTCGTTGAGACCTTCTATGACTTGATCCAATACTTCAGGGGAAGCATGACCAATTACCTGACCAATCCGTTCAGTTGATAATGTCCTAACTTGACTGATTTTGACCCAAGAGCGTTTAGGCAACTGGCTTGAGTTAAGCTCAAATGTTAACGGGAACCCTGCGCGCTGCGGCTGACTTGTAAGTGCCATTGCGATGACTGTTCCGGAACGTTCATTAAAGATATCATGGCTAATAATAAGGACTGGGCGAAACCCGGCTTGTTCCTTGCCGCGAACAGGATTCAAATCAGTCCAACGGATCTCACCCCTCAGTATTCCGGCCATTGGCTGACGTCCTCTGTTAAGCCTTCTTCTGCCATTGCTTTTTCAAACCATGGGTCCAAATTAGCGCATTCTTGAGTCAGACGACTCTTCTCCAGTCGCTCTAGCTTTTCTTCCACAGCCTCTTGGATGGCCCTGCTTCGATTCGGAAATAAACGTTTTTTTACAAGACAATCGAGCCTCTTAAGTGTCTTTTTCTCCAGAGTAATTGCTACTTTTGAAGTTTCCATAAAGCACCTCCAATATGATAATATGTCATACCGAAAATTAAGGGTCAAGCAGACTATAAACGTCTCCGGTGAGAAGGGAACTGGGTTACACGGGCAACGGGAAGCCCGCTTTTAGGTCGACCAGGTGCATGATATGGTTATGAGGTCTTTACTTTCCGTGGCTTATCCGTAGAATTCTACCATCATCTTTGGCAATTTCGGCCTCCGCAACCCCACCCACATAACCAGCAGGGAGGGAACCAGAGACATACCAAATGTCGTCTCTCAAAACCGCTTCATACGGCTTTTCCTTTTCTATCTCTCCTTTTCCATAAATCGGCATCCACACGGCTACGGCAATCTTGATGGCTGTATCTTCGTTCGGGACATATCCAGCAGCGGGTTTGTAATTATGCCGTTTGGTTTCTTGAGCAAACAGGACTCCAAATGGGGTAAATGACAGGAGCAGCAGGACAACAGCAATGATAATCTTTCTATCGTCTATCATCGTTCTCCTCAACGGTCCGGTCCCGGGGCTGTGCGGGACCGCGTGTTCTGGGATCTTAAATACTTGAGGAGTTCTGTTCGTTTCATACCGCAATTTTTTCTTCAAGAAAATCGCTTCCCGCAGCGGCTAATGCTTCCATCCGATTGAACTCCAAGGCCTCTTTCAGCGTCACCTTAAGAGTCTTTATGAGTTCATCTTTGGACCTCTCCTGGCAGTTCACACCAGGTATTTCCTCAATCCACCCTATCCACCATTCC
>Ga0316628_100002784_pt1 | contig 13160 bp, 7 predicted proteins | sample OWC_Aug_M2_C1_D5_FD_207648 | JGI IMG/M metagenome (GOLD analysis project Ga0316628, IMG submission 207648) | Wetland soil microbial communities from Old Woman Creek delta, Ohio, United States - OWC_Aug_M2_C1_D5_C | ecosystem: Environmental > Terrestrial > Soil > Wetlands | place: USA: Ohio... | reverse complement strand
TACCCGCGCGAGGATTTCAAAAAGCGCATCGACGCCGAGGGCGAGCTCCACGGCTGGGAGGCAGTCTGGAAAAGGAGGGACGGCTCGCGCGTTTACGTGCGCGAGAACGCCCGGGCCGTGAAGGACGCCTCCGGCGGTGTCCGGTTCTACGAGGGCACGGTGGAGGACGTCACCAACCGGGTCCTCTCGGAGCAGGCGCAGCACCGGGACAGCGACCTACTCAACCGCATCATGGAGACGAGCCCGGCGGGCATCCTGATGGTCAACCGCCAGGGCCTCATATCCTACGCCAATCCCCGGGCGGAATCCATTCTGGGACTGGGCCGCTCGGAGCTCCTCAACAGCCCGTTCGGCGACCCGAGCTGGTCCATCACGGATGCGGCGGGGACGCCCGTCTCGGGCGACCGGCTCCCCTTCCACAAGGTTATAGGTGACGGCCAGCCCCTCTACGACACGCGCTACGCGATAAGGCCGCCCGGAAAGGGCAAGGTGCACCTCTCGGTCAACGCCGCCCCGCTCTTCGACCGGTCCGGGAAGCCCGAGGCGGTCGTCTTTGCGCTCGAGGACATAACGAGCGAGGTCCGGTCGGAGGACCGGCTGCGCGCATCGCTGAAGGAGAAGGAGGTCCTCCTGCGCGAGATCCATCACCGGGTGAAGAACAACCTGCAGATAATCTCGAGCATTCTCAATCTGGGATCGCGGGGACTTCGCGAGGGCGCCGAGATGGACGCCCTGCGCGAGTGCCGCAACCGCATCAGGTCGATGTCGCTGCTCCACGAGACGCTCTACCGCTCCCGGGACCTCACGCGTATAGAGTTCTACAACTACGTGCGCAAGCTCGTCACCGAGCTTTTCCAGTCCTACGGCGTGAAGGCGGACGAGGTGGCGCTCCGGATGGAGGTCGAGGACGTCGACATGGGCATAGACGCCGCCATACCCGCCGGGATGCTCATCAACGAGCTCGTGTCCAATTCCCTCAAGCACGCCTTCCCGGCCGGCCGCAAGGGCGAGGTGCGGCTTCAGGTCAGCGCCAACGAGGACGGCGTGGTGACCATCGTGGCCGGGGACAACGGCATCGGCCTGCCCCGCTGGCTGGACTTCCGCCAAAGCGAGTCGCTGGGCATGCAGCTGGTCACCACGCTCACCGAGCAGCTCGGGGGCACCATCGATCTCAACCGGAGCAAGGGCACCGAGTTCACCGTCCGCTTCCACCCCTCGCGCACGGTGAAGGAGGCCTGAGATGCCGAAGGGCGCCTCCATACTCATCGTCGAGGACGAGGGCATCGTGGCGCGGGATCTGCGCTACCGGCTGGAGACCATGGGCTACAAGGTGGCCGGCATGACCTCCACGGGGGACGAGGCGGTGCTCAAGGCCTGGGAGATCAGGCCGGACCTGGTGCTCATGGACATCGTGCTCAAGGGCGACCTCGACGGCATCGAGGCGGCGCGCATGATGCGCGAGCGCGCCGACATCCCGGTGGTGTACCTGACGGCGTACGCCGACGAAGAGACGATTCAGCGCACCGAGGCCTCGGGCCCGTTCGGCTACCTCGTGAAGCCCTTCGAGGACCGTGAACTGGAGGCATGCATCGAGGTGGCCCTGTTCAAGCACAAATCCGAGCGCGAGCTGCGCGATTCGGAGACCAGGTTCCGCTCGACCGTCCAGCTGGCGCAGGACGCGGTGCTCATCGCCGACGCCGAGCACCGGATGGTTCTCTGGAACCGGGGCGCCGAGCGCATGTTCGGCTACCGGTCCGAGGAGGTGGTCGGCACACCCATCGAGGGCCTTTTCCCGGAGCATGACGCCGGGGCGTTCCGGGAGAGCCTCGGGAGGCTCGCGCCGGGCAGCGCGGCCGTGCCGCAGACGGGGCTGGTGGAGCATGCGGCCCGGCGCAAGGACCAGACCGAGTTCCCGGTGGAGTACTCCGTCACCTCCTGGGATACGGAGGGCAAGCGCTTCTTCGGCATCATAATCCGCGACGTGACCGAGCGGAAGCTCGCCGAGCGGGCGCTGGCGGAATCGGAGAAGCAGTACCGGACGCTGGTGACCTCGCTGCAGGAGGGCGTCGGGATGACCGACGCCGAAGACCGACTCGTATACGTGAACCCGGCGTTCTGCGAGATGCTGGGCTACCAGAAAGAGGAGCTCGCGGGCCGGGCGCTGGGAGACCTCATCCCGCCCGAGGAGCACCCGAGGGTGAACGCCCAAACGGAGCTGCGCAAGCGCGGGGAGAAGGGCCACTACGAGCTCGTCATGCTGCGCAAGGACCGCGAGCGGCGCGACATCCGCGTCTCGGTCGCCCCCTGGACGGACGAGGGGGGCGCCTTCCTGGGCACCATCGGCGCCATGGTGGACGTCACCGACGCCCGCCGGGCCCACAAGGAGCTTCAGGAGAAGACCGACTTCCTCGAGGCGGTCCTGGACACGGCCTCCGACGGGGTCTTCGTCATGGACGCCGAGGGCAACTATGTGCTCATGAACAACGCCGCCGCCGAGCTCATCGGCGAGCCCTCGGAGAGGTGGATGGAACGCCACGCCGACGACCCGCTCCACCCCGGCGACGACGGCACCGGCCGGGCCCATATCGAGATGGCGCTCTCGGGCGAGCCCAGCCGCTTCGAGACCCATCCGGGGCCGGGGACCGAGCGCGTCCTGGCAATCTCGCTCACGCCCATGTCCTTTTCGGGGAAGGTGCACATCCTCGGCGTCGTGTCGGACATGACCGAGCGCCGGCGCGCCGAAAGGCTTCTGCGCGAGCGGGCCCGGGCGGAGCTCCATGGCTTCATGGTCAGCGCCCTCCCGGTGTTCGCCTCCAGCGTCCCGCCGGGGGCACGCGACATCCTGGTGAGCAGCTTCGCCGAGCGCTTCGAGCGCATGATAAGGCCGCGCTTCGAGCAGGAGCTTTCCTCCTGGAGGAAGAACGGCAAGCCGGTGAAGGCCGATTCGGCGGACATGCTGAACCACTACCTTTCCTGGATATCGGGCATGTTCTCCAACCTGGGCATCGAGACCTCGGTGGAGCGCGGAAAGCGCGACGGCGCGTTGCTCTTTGCCAACTGCCCCTGGGTCAACGAGGCCCGCGGCAACCCGATATTCTGCCTCATCTGCCGGGCGATGGCCATCCGCAGCTTCACCTGGGCGTCGCCCCACGGCCACGCCTCGCAAAGGTCGTCCATCGTGGGCGGGGGCGGGTGCTGCCAGTTCGATTTCCAGCTGCCGGCGGCGTGAGGGAAAAAACGATCGAGCGGGCAGCGTACAACGGGCAGCGGACAGGGTGGAGCGCGCAAAAAAATCGTTTCGCCTCTGTACGCCGCCCGCTGCCCGCTACACGCTCGTCCGTCGTCCCGCATCGCCCGCATTGCCCAAATTGCCCGGATTGCCCGCATTGCCCGTTGATTCTTAGGCAAATTTAATATGGGCCTTGCGCATCCGCATGCCGGGGAACGCAGATGCTCTTCGGAAAGGAGTCCAATATCATCGTCATCAAGCTCGACGAAGGCGAGAACCTCCACAACGGCATAGAGCAGGCGCTGGGCCAGAACATGATAAAGTCGGGCATAATCCTGGGCGGCGTCGGGATGGTGACCGACTTCAAGCTGGGCTACTACGACGGCAAGGAGTACATAACCGAGGAATACAAGGAGCCCCACGAGCTGCTCACGTTGCAGGGTTCCATCGCCAACGGCGGGCAGGGGAAGCTGCTTTTGCACATCCACTGCACCGTGGCCAACAAGGCCCACCAGGTCTTCGGCGGGCACCTGATCTCGGCCACGGTCAAGTACATGAACGAGATATTCGTGCTGCGCATGGTCGATGTCGAGCTGGGCCGGCGCAAGAACGACCGGACCGGGCTCATGGAGCTCGAGATACACAAGACCTCGGACATCAAGCTCCACTCGACGGCGGCCAAGCACCGGAGCGGCTCGCTGGAGCTGGACCTGGACTGAGAGCGTTCTTCGATGGGGGCACCTTCATGTCGGACACTGGCGCGGCCGCCGCCTCCGGGGCGGACAGGTTCATAATAGGCTTCGAGGAGATAGGTATCGGCGACGTCGCGCTCGTGGGGGGCAAGAGCGCCTCGCTGGGAGAGATGATACAGAAGCTTGCGCCCGACGGTGTCCAGGTCCCGGGCGGGTTCGCCATCACCGCCTCGGCCTACCGGCACTTCGTGGAAAAGGCAGGCATCCGGGAAGCGATGGAAAAGCTCCTCAAGGGGCTGGACACGCGCGACGTCGCCGATCTCCAGAGAAGGGGCATGCAGATCAGGGAGCTGTTCCTGTCGGCCTCCTTCCCCGCGGACCTGCGCCAGGAGATACTGGGCGCCTACGGCCGACTTTGCGAGAGGTACGGCGGCGGCAAGCAGGAGGTGGCGGTCCGGTCCAGCGCCACCGCCGAGGACCTGGCCGAGGCGTCGTTCGCCGGCCAGCAGGACACGTTCCTCAACGTCCGGGGACTGGGGCTTCTGGACGCCTGCCGGCGCTGCTTCGCCTCGCTGTTCACCGACCGCGCGATCTCGTACCGGGCCGACCGCGGCTTTTCCCACACCGACGTCGCCCTCTCGGTTGCCGTCCAGAAGATGGTGCGCAGCGACGCCGCCTCGTCGGGCGTGATATTCTCCATCGACACCGAGACCGGGTTCAAGGACGCAGTGCTCGTCACGGCAGCCTACGGCCTGGGGGAGAACATCGTGCAGGGCAAGGTCAGCCCGGACGAGTACTATGTCTTCAAGCCCACCCTCCGGGCCGGCAAGAAGCCCATAATAGGGAAGAAGCTGGGCGACAAGCGCATCCGGATGATCTATTCCAGGTCGGTCGAGGGGACCACGGAGAACGTCGATGTCCCCCCGAAGGAGGCGGAGCGTTTCGCCCTCTCGGACGCCGAGATACTGAAGCTCGCCGAGTGGGCCTGCATCATCGAGGACCACTACACGAAGGTGAAGGGGCGCCCCACCCCGATGGACATAGAGTGGGCCAAGGACGGCGACGGCCAGAAGACCGGCACCGGACAGCTGTTCATCGTACAGGCGCGCCCCGAGACGGTCCATTCCCGCCGGGACGTGAACGTCCTGCGCAAGTACGTCCTCCGGGAGAAGGGCGGGAAGCTCCTGGTCCAGGGCCAGGCCGTGGGGGAAAAGATTGCTCACGGGGAGGTCAACATCATAACCAGCGTCCGGGACCTCTCGAAGTTCAAGAAAGGGCAGGTCCTGGTGACGGAGATAACCGACCCCGACTGGGAGCCGGTGATGAAGCTGGCGTCGGCCATCGTGACCGACAAGGGCGGCCGGACCTGCCACGCGGCCATCGTCTCGCGGGAGCTGGGCATAGCCTGCATCGTGGGCACCGGGAACGCCACCTCCGTTTTGAAAAGCGGCATGCCTGTCACGATAGATTGCTCCGAGGGCGAGCGCGGCAGCGTCCTGACCGGGATACTGCCCTTCGAGGTGGAGGAGCTGAAGCTCGACAGCCTGCCCGTGACCCGCACGAAGATACTGATGAACGCCGGCATTCCCGAGCAGGCCTTCATGCAGGGCCAGATCCCCTGCGACGGCGTGGGGCTCGCCCGCGAGGAGTTCATCATCAACTCCCATATCGGCATCCATCCCCTGGCACTGCTCAATTTCTATGATCTCCGGGAAAGGGCCCACGCCGAGCCGGCGCTGAAGGAGATCGTGAGGCGGATAGAGGAGAGGACCCGCTCCCACAACGACAAGGCCCAGTTCTTCGTGGACAACCTGGCCCAGGGGATAGCGCGCATCGCGGCCGCTTTCTACCCCCGTGAGGTCATAGTCCGCCTGAGCGACTTCAAGACCAACGAGTACGCCAACCTCATCGGGGGTTCGCTCTACGAGCCCGAGGAGAGCAACCCGATGATAGGCTGGCGCGGCGCCTCCCGTTACTACGACCCGAAGTACGAGGCGGCCTTCGGTATGGAGTGCCGCGCCATCCTGAAGGTGCGCAACGAGATGGGCCTCACGAACGTGAAGGTGATGGTCCCCTTCTGCCGCACGGTGGACGAGGGCCGGAAGGTGCTCTCCACGATGGCCCGGCACGACCTTAGGCAGCACGAGAACGGCCTCGAGGTCTACATGATGGTCGAGATACCCTCCAACGTCGTGCTCATGGACGAGTTCGTCAAGGTCTTCGACGGTTTCAGCATCGGCTCCAACGACCTGACCCAGCTCACGCTGGGGCTGGACCGGGATTCCTCCTTGGTCGCCCACCTCTACGACGAGCGGAACGAGGCGGTCCGGCGCCTGCTCCGCCAGGCCGTGGCGGCCGCCCACGCCGCCGGCCGCAAGATAGGGATATGCGGCCAGGCGCCCTCGGACTTCCCCGAGATTGCGCGCCTTCTGGTGGAGTGCGGCATAGACAGCATGTCGCTCAATCCCGACACGGTGATAAAGACGAGGCTCCATGTGGCCCAGGTCGAGGAGGGGCTCAAGAAGCCCGCCCGGGAAGGAAGATGACATGACCGACGAGCGCGCAGGGCCTGTGGCCGCCGTAAGACCGAAGGTCCTTCTGGTCTCGCCCGAGATCCATCCACTGGCGAAGACAGGCGGGCTGGCGGACGTCGCCGGGAGCCTGCCCCTGGCGCTGCGGGAGCTGGGCGCCGACGTGCGCGTGGCTATGCCGCGCTACCGGAAGGTGGCGGCATCCGCGAATTACCTTTGCGATTTCCCCGTCCCCATGGGCAAGGGCATCACCGAAACGGCCGTCGTGAAGGAGGCGGTCCTGGGGCCTGACGTGCCCGCCTACCTTGTGGAGAACTACCGCTACTTCGACCGGGACGCGCTCTATGGCCACGGGGACGACGCCGAGCGCTTCGGATTCTTCTGCCGCTCGGTGCTGGAGATGTTTTGCCGCATCGGCTGGACGCCGGACGTCATCCACTGCAACGACTGGCAGAGCGCCCTTATACCGACCTATCTTCGGTTCCGCTACCGGCCGGCAGGCCGGCTGACGGACGTCGGGACGCTTTTCACGATCCACAACGTGGAGTACCAGGGCGGGTTCCCGCCGTCGGTGCTGGACATCCTCGACCTGGGCTGGGAGCTCTACACGCCCCAGGACCTCGAGTTCTACGGGGCGGCCAACCTGATGAAGGCCGGGATACTCTACTCGGACATGGTCAACACCGTCAGCGAGGGCTATTCCCGCGAAATACAGACGCCCGAGTACGGCGGGCGGCTCGAGGGCGTGCTCGCCGCCAACGCCGGCAAGCTCCGGGGGATACTCAACGGCCTCGACTACAGCGTCTGGAACCCCGAAAAGGATATGGCGCTGGAGGCGCGATTTTCCGCACGCTCGGGCGCTCTCCGGGCCAGGAACAAGGCGGCCCTCCAGCGGGAGCTCGGCCTCGAGGAGGACCCGGCCGCCTTCCTCGTCGGCTTCGTCGGGCGCCTGACCATCCAGAAGGGCGTGGACATTCTTGTCCCGGCCGTGCCAGGGCTGCTGAAGCTGGGGGCGCAGATGGCCGTGCTGGGAACGGGCGACGTGCACTACCAGGACATGATGAAGCGCATCGCCGGCGAGGACCCGTCGCACCTGAAGGTGGTCATAGGCTTCGACGACCGGCTGGCCCGCCGCATCTACGGCGGCTGCGACGCCTTCCTCATGCCGTCGAGGTACGAGCCCTGCGGGCTGGGCCAGATGATAAGCTTCCGCTACGGCGCTGTGCCGATAGTCCGCCGGACCGGCGGGCTGGCCGACACCGTGACCGACGCGTCCGTATCGGACGCGGGCACCGGGTTCGTGTTCAACGAGTACTCCACGGAGGCGCTGGTCGGCGCCGTCGAGAGGGCGAGGAGCGCCTTTTCCGACCGACCGCGCTGGGGCGCCCTCGTGATGAGGGGGATGGCGCAGGACTTCTCCTGGCGCGCTTCGGCCGGGAAGTACCTCGACACCTACCGGGAGATTATGCGGCTGGCACGACGGCGGACCAATACCCTTAAATCCGCGCAGCCCGATTGAAGGCGATACCAGGAGGTGCAACAATGCCTGAAGAGGTCGTACCGATAGAGGTCAGCTTCGGAGTCAACGCCGGCAAGGTCTGGCAGGCCCTGAACAAGCTGGGGGTCGCCACGCCGCTCATGATCCGCAACGAGACCAAGCTCTCGACGGACGAGGTCTACGGCGGACTGGGATGGCTCGCCCGCGAAGGCAAGCTCGCCCAGATGAAGGACGGCAAGCTGACGAAATTCAAGCTGATGGAGTAACCACGGCCCGAAGCTATTGTTCCAGCCGCTTTTACTATCGGTCAAGGGGTTGCGCGCGGCTTTGAGCGCGCACACAAGTCTCTTTTAACCTTCGGGGCCCATCCTGAGAAGACGAGCTGCGTCCTCAGGCGTGACGCTGTTTATGTAAAATCCGGTGCCCCTCTCGAAGCCCGCCGCATGGGACAGCCTGGGGGTTATCTCGACATGCCAGTGGTAGAAGCGGTAGTCGTTGCGGTCCGACGGGGCCGTGTGTATGTAGTAGTTGTAGGGCGGGTTGCCCAGCCGGCTGTGCATGGTCTTGAGCACCCATTTCAGGATGTAGGAGAGCTTCGCCTTCTCGTCGTCGCCGACATCCTCGAATATCGGGTCGTGGGACTTGGGCAGTATCCAGGTCTCGAAGGGGAACCGGGCGGCGTAGGGGCACAGCGCCACGAAGCCGTCCGTCTCGAGCACGATGCGCTCCTTGTCCTCGAGCTCCCGGCGGATGATGTCGTCGTAGATGCAGTTGCCGCCCGTCGAGTACCAGTAGTTGCGGGCGCCCTCGAGCTCGTCCATTATGCGCCGCGGGATCATGGGCATGGCGATTATCTGGGAATGGGGGTGCGCCAGCGATGCGCCCGCCTCCTTGCCGTGGTTTTTGAATATCAGGATGTACTTGAGGCGGCGGTCCTTCGTCAGGTCGTTGTAGCGGTCCTTGTAGGCGCTGACTATCTCCTGCACCTGGCCGTCGGGCAGCGTGGCGATGGACTCGCAGTGCCCCGGCGTCTCGATGACCACCTCGTGGGCGCCGATCCCGTTCATGTGGCTGAACAGGTGGTTGACCTGGTGGTTGACGTCGCCCTCTATCTTCAACGCCGGGAACTTGTTGGACACGACGCGCACCCACCAGCCGGGGGTGTTGCGCTCCGTACCGGCGGCCCGGTAGGCCATTATCTCCGGCGGTGTCTTCGTTTCGTTGCCGGTGCAGAAGGGGCAATCGGGAGGCGCCGGCGCCGGGGCGCAGGATTCGCCCTTCTTGAAGTCGATGGGCCTGGCGCCGCGCTCGGTCGATATGACGACCCACCCGTTGGTGACGTAATCCTTCCGGAGCTCCGGCATTCGGTCTGCTTCTCCTATTGAGGGTAAGCCTGGAGGTAGTAGAAAAATATTGTCTCTCACGGCCCGCAATGCGTCCGACGCAAAAGGTTTATTGGCCACCGTCCGATAAGCTCCCCCGATGCACCTGGACCTCTGCTTCCACTTCCACGCCTACCAGCCCGGCGACGTCATACTGCGCAAGCAGGGCGACCCCCGCCACCCGCCGGAGCTCGCCGAGAGGCGCTCCCCGGTCACGCTGCGCATGGGCAAAACGGACATCCGGGGCGACAACTGGACCGACGCCATGCTGCGCTTCTACGGCGCCATCTGGAAGCTATTTCGGGAAACCGGCCGGGGGGCGACCGCGCCCTTCTGCTCGGTCGACATCGAGCCCTGGACGCTGAAGCTTCTGGCCCAGAGGCGGCCCGATTCTTTCTGGGCGTTCCGGGAGCTTCTCAGGTCGCGCCTTCTGGACCCGGTGGCCACCGTCCCGTTCCATGTGCTGCTCCCGCACGTCGAGCCCGAGGAGCAGCGTTTCCTGTCGCGGCTGGCCTTCAGGCTGCACGACGCCGTGTTCGGCCCGTACTCCGCTGACGCGCCGCTGGGTTTCTGGTTCCCCGAGGCCCTGTACTCCGAGAGGGCTGCGCGTTCCGTCATCCAGTCCTTCCAGGGCAGGGAGCTCGAGAGGGGCCGGTCCAACGGGGCGGGTCGCCGGCGCCTCTTCTTCATCCTCGACCAGAACCAGTTCGTCGGAGTGGACTATCCGCAGAAGGCCATGTCGGCCAACTTCGTGATGGTGGACGACGAGCGCGTGCCCGTGTTCGGCCGCGACCGTCAGATCAGCGACCGCTGGGCGTTCCGCCAGGGCACGATACCGGAGCTGGTGGCGGACATCACGGCCAACCGGACCGACCCGGTCAAGGAGGGGAAGGCCATCCAGTACGCCCTTACGCTGGCCTCGGACCTCGAATCGCTGGCCGGCTCGGCCGAGCAGGGCGAGCGCTTCCGGGAACTGGGCACGGCGCTGGAGCGCGCGCTCATAGGCAGGCTCTCCCACTCGGCGTTCCTGGACCGCAAGCTGAAAAACGAATACCAGAGCTGGGAGGGCGAGCTTTTGTCCAAGGCCTTCATGGTCAAAATACGCGATTTCTCTTCCTGGTCCGACTACCTGGACCTGGGCGTCGATTACCCCTCGGACACGAGGTGGACCGGCCTGCGCCGCTGGGACGGGCTGGTCATATCGCGCACGCTCGGAAACCGGCGCATCTCGCAGATATGGAAGCAGGGCTTCGCCAAAGCGCAATCCCGCGCCGCGCGCTTGGTGCGGATGGGCACTTATGAATCGATAGAGCGCTGCCTGCCGGGGAAAAGGCCGGGCGACGACCTGCAGGTGGAATCATTCCTGCTGGGGTATTCGAATCTGGTGTTCGCACCGCTGCTCCTGGCCTCGGGCGCCCAGGAGCGGCTGGACTTCCAGCACCTGCTCGAGGACCGGCTGCCCCAATGCCGCGACGAGCAGGAGGCGGCCCTGGCCGCCCGGGCCTACCACGAGATGCTCATGTCCAGCCGGAGCTGCCCGCGCTTTTGGGAGAACATCGACACCCGCGTCACCTTCCAGTCGGTGGTCTTCCTCGCGCATGCGCTCTTGGACATCGCGGAGTGTTGCGAGCGGCTGGGCCTCAAGGAGCGCGCCGCCGAATCCGAGAAGCTCTTTTCCAGCAACCTCTTGGACTTCCACGAGGCCTACCGGTACTACCAGCTCGCCGGGCTCTTCGGCGCCCAGGGCTGGGAGGTCTCCGAGGAAGCCTGGCACATGGCCATACAGTCGGAGATACCCCAGAAAAGCTCCTACGACGTCGTCAAGCGCGCCGCCCTGTTCGTCGCCTCGCGGGAAGGCACTGCCGCGGCCGAACGGGTACTCTCGGGAATCCGTTTCGACCCGGCCCAGGTCGTGGCGGACTGCGGCCATATCGAGGGTGAGCACCACGGCTTATGGGCCAATCCCGGCTTTTGCGAGAACCAAGAATCGATATAATACATTCGCTCAGTCGGACAAATAATATATACGCGAAGAGGCATAGAAGCGGATGGCGTTTTCTCATGGCGGGCAGGGGGGTTTCGGGTGGTCCGGGCACCGGCGGAAAGGGCGCGCCGGCCCCGGCGGTGGAATGGGGCGACGCGGACACCGGGGAGCTCGAGGAGCTGGAGATGGTCCCGGACCGGCCGGCGGGGCCGGCCGCCGAACGGCCGCCCCGGGCACGCTCCGGAGTGATGATCAAGGTCGTGGCCGTCGTGGTCGTGCTGATAATCGTCGCGGCCGGCCTGGGAGCGTTCCTGCTCCTCCAGAGCGCGCCGGGGAACGGGACGCCCAAGCCGCCGGTCACGCCGACGGACACGCTCACCGACGCCGACGTTTTCATCTCCGAGGTCAGGCCGTCCGACACGCTCTATATTAGCGGCACATTCGTGGAGCTGCGCGTCGGGCCCGGCGTGACCGACCTTCGGGACTGGAGGCTCACCACCTTCGACAACGACAGCTACCTTTTCCCGTCCACGCCGGTCGCGGGCGATCCCGCCTACGTGCTGGTCAATTTCACGGCCGGCAAAAAAATCGGCGGCGAGCTCTCGCTGGACCCGCAGGACGAGCTGGCGCTCTACGCCCCCGACGGGAAGCTCTCCGACTTCGTGCGCTGGGCCGGCGGAGGGGCCGACCGCGACCCACCTCGGGGAGGCTGGTCCACCGCTGATCCGGGCGAATACCTTGTTGCGGGCCAGTCCGTCTCCAGATTGGACTTCGCCCGATGCAATTCCACCGCCTGGAACGCCTCGCCCATGAGCCCCGGCCAGCCAAATATACTGGAGGTGACGCTCAGCGGCGCCCGGCAGGTCCTGTGGCTGCGCAGCGGCCGCGACTTCTCATCGTTTTTCGGGACGGGAACCAGCCCGCTTCGGCTGCCGCCGGGCCGGCCGGTGCCCCGGGCCCTGCTGGCGGAGGCAGCGGCGCATCTGGAGTTCGCCCTCAAGCAGATCCGCCGGCTGGGCGACCCGTACAGCGGCCTAAACAGCACCACCGGCGCGCCGGTCCTCGAGCTCTGGGTGACCAACCGCTCGGCCTATACCGGCATCACCGAGCCCGGCGGGCGGGTGAGCCTGGACCTCGGGCCCAACCGCCACATCAACTCGTTCGTGTGCGCCCGCGAGATGGCCTCCCTGGTGGAGCTTGCCAGGTGGGGCGCCCCCGCCGAATCGGACCTCTTCCTCCGGGAAGGGCTGGCAACCTCCGAGGCGCTCCGGTCCGCCTCCATCGAGATCTCGCCCGGCCAGCCCTCGGTGGATTCGCTGTGGCTCGAGATGAAGAATGCCGGCCTTCCCAACCCCTACGAGCACGGCCGGAACCTCACCTCGCCGTTCATCCGGCCGTGGGACTACGACGCCAACCACCTGGTGAACGCCTGGCTGTTCTACGACTACAGCGACCGTAAATTCGTCGAGAGCGGCCTGGGGTCCTCGCTGGCCCAGGCGCTTCTGTTCGCCAAGAAGGACCCTCTCGTCGCACTGACTGAACAAACAGGCCGCAACCTCTCGTCCACCTTCATCAACTGGCTCGACTGGCGGACCGCGCCGGGCTTCAGCTACGCCGCGCCGGTGCTCCAGATCGTCGCCGAGCTCGCCCGGGAGGACATCGGCGGCCGTGCGAATCTTCCCGGCTGGACGGCCTGGACCGGCCGTTTCGGCATCAACTTCTCGGGCAGCGCCGAGTTCAACCTCTCGGTTGACGCCTCCTCGGCCGGGCCGCTCAACTTCAAGGTGGTCTCCTCCCGGACGGGGGCCGTCCTTTTCAACGGGCCGGTCCAGCCGGGGAAGGCC
>Ga0316628_100002783_pt1 | contig 13162 bp, 6 predicted proteins | sample OWC_Aug_M2_C1_D5_FD_207648 | JGI IMG/M metagenome (GOLD analysis project Ga0316628, IMG submission 207648) | Wetland soil microbial communities from Old Woman Creek delta, Ohio, United States - OWC_Aug_M2_C1_D5_C | ecosystem: Environmental > Terrestrial > Soil > Wetlands | place: USA: Ohio... | reverse complement strand
TGCACCGCGGGCACTGGACGGTGACGGGCGGGACCTCGGGGGCGACCTCCTCCTTGGGGACCTCCTCCTCGGGGGCGGCCTCGCCGCCCTCCTCCTCCTCCCCCTCCTCGCCCAGGCCCTCGTCCCCGGCCTCGCCCTCCTCCTCCCTACCGGCGCCCGGTGGGGCGGGCTTGGGCCTCTTGACCTCGCCGGCCATCGACATGCCCTCGGCCATGCCCGCGGCGCGGGCCGCCTCGACGCGGCGCACGTACCGCCTGCGGACGATGATTACGAGGATGAGGCCCAGGACTATGCCCAGGATGAGGCCGATGACGAGCGTGGTCGTGAAGCCCAGGTCCTTGAGCGTCGCCATGATGCCGCCCTCGGCCTCCTGCACGGTCGGCGGAGAGGCGGCGCGCACGGTGAGGTCGGCCTCGCGCACCCGCACCTCGATGTTGGGCGTCGTGCCCGCGACGTCCTCCGTGACCTCCCAGTTGAGGTTGATGGTCTCGGAGCCGCCGGCCTTCACCACGAGGCCCGAGGTGCTCGCGGACTCGACGCTGCCGACGAGGAGCACCACGCTCAGCGACGTGGAGTCGACGATGCCCGTGTTGCGCACGGTCACGCTGACCTGGACCGTGTCCCCGACCTTGGGATTGGGGCTGCTGAACACGATGTCGCCGCCGGAGATGGCTATCTTGGCCTTGAGGACGGTGACCATCAGATTGAGCACCGGGGAGTCCTCGGCGTACTGGGCCACGACCTCGATGGCATTGGTCTCGGCGGCCGTCGTCGGGATGACGACGGCCTTGAAGGTGAGCGTCATGCTCGCCGTCGTGAACGCCTCGACCGTGACCGCCTCTGGGTCGACCTCGGGCTGGCCCCAGCCGGAGGGGGCCGTCACGTCGAGCGTGACGACCTCCTTGGTGTTGCCGTCGTTGTGGACCGTGATGTCGAACGTCGCGTCCTGGCCCGCCTTGGGGTTGACGGTGATCGAGGACGAGTCCGCCGTGAGGTAGACGCTGTGGTACGCGCTCACGACGAGAGTGACCGCGACCGCGTCGGTCGTCGAGCCCCTCGTGGACAGGACGGCCACGTCGAACCGGTATGTCCCCGCGACCGCGAGCTGCGGCACCGAGACCGTCGCCTGGACGAGTGCCGACTCGCCCGGCTCGAGCGTGAGGTCCGTCGAGTCGAGCTCGACCCATGTCGCGACCGTCGTCGAGTTGACCCACACCGAGAACGTGTCGACCGCGTTGCCGTGGTTGAACACCTCGACCGTGAGCTGCTGCGACTGCCCGGAGCCGACGGTGACGGTCGCCGATGGCGAGCCGCTGGCGGTGAGCGCGTCGACCTTGTGCACGGTCGGTATCGAGAAGAAGACCGAGGACGAGTCCGACGCGCCCGTGGTCCCGCTGGACAGGGCGTCGATGAACAGCTCGTAGTCGCCCGCGAGCGCGGTCGACTCGACCTTGACGGTGAGCTTCAAGGACGCGTCCTGCCGTGCCTTGAGCAGCAGGGTCGTCGCGTTGAGGGTCGCGTCGAACCTGGCCCCCGTCACGCCGCGCACGCCGAGCGAGACCGTGTCGTCGCCGTTGCCACCGTTGTGCACGGTGAACGTGGCCGTGACCGTGCCGCCCTGGGCACCGGTCAGGTCCAGCTCCCCGGGGGTGATCTCGACTGCGAAGACCTGCGAGACCCTCACGCGGACGTCGGACACGGAGCTGACCGTGCGGTCGCCCACCGAGGTCGCCCGGACCTTGAGCGTGTAGCTCCCCGCCAGGGCGTCCGTGGGCGGCGAGACGGTGACGTCGACCGTGGTCGAGTCGCCGGGGCCCAGCACCAGCGTGCCAGGCTCGATGAGCACCCACGCGGCGTTGGGGTCCTCGGCCTTCAGCGTGAACGTGTCGAGGCCGAGGCCGTCGTTCTTCACGAGTACCTTGACGGCCCTGAACGAGCCCGGGGCGATGGTCGTGACGTCGTCAGGGCCTACCGTGCTGACGGCGAAGCCGATGGTGACGTTGAGCGCCACGCTCGCGAACGGTGCCGGGGCGGGGGCGCCGCGCGAGGTCGCGCGCAGCAGCAGCTGGTAGGTGCCCGCCCGCAGGCCGGCCGGCACGTCGACGGTGATGTTGAAGAAGACCGTCGCGCCGGGCGCGAGGCGGCTCTGCGCGAAGGGCAGCGTGTATGTCCAGAGGTCCGATGGGAGCTGCCTCACCTCGAGGTCGAAGGTGTCGAGGGTGTTGCCGGTGTTCTTGAGGCTCGCGCCGAGCAGGATGGTGGTGTTGGGCGCCGCGGGGGTCGCGGTCCTCGCGCTGAGGAGGACGGCCCCGTGGGTCAGCTGGATGCTGATGGGCAGCTCGACCTCGGAGACGTTGCCGCCCGCCCTGGACTTGGCCTCGAACCTGATCGCGTAGATGCCGCTCGTGAGGTTGGAGGGCACGCGGATCGTGGCGACGCTGATGCCGGTGGCGCCCGGCACCACCGTCACGGAGGCGTTCGAGAGCGTGACCCACGAGGCGTAGGTCCCGAGGGGGCGCAGGTCGAACGTGTCGTTCACGTTGCCCTTGTTGTCAACCGAGAGCACCACGCGCTCCGTCACGTTGGGGCGCGTCTCGATGCCGGTCTTGTCGAGCTCGAGCAGCAGCCCGTGGTAGACGTTGATGCTGACCCTCAGGGTGATGATGTTGTACGCATCGCCCTGTGTCTCGGAGGAGGCGTTGATGGTGAACGTGTACTGGCCGTTGCGCGCGTCGGACGGCGGGGTCACGGTGACGTCGATGGCGGCCACGCTGCCGGGGCCGACCGCCTGCGGCACGAGGGCGGCCATCCAGCTGGACTGGGGGCCGGAGATGTCGAAGCTGAAGGTGTCGTTGGAGTTGCCGGTGTTCTTGACCTTGAGCGCGAACACGGCGGTCCTGCCCGGGAAGGCAGGCAGCAGGTCCTGGGTCACGGTGAGCTCGACGCCGTAGAATGGCAGGACCGTGGTGGTCGTCGAGAGGGTGACGTTGACGGTCGGCTCGCCCGTGGAGGACACGAGCACCCATATGACCGCGGTCTCGACGGGCTGGTTCGCGGGCACGCGCACCGAGAACACGACGACGCCGTCCTTGCCGGCGTCGATGCTGACCTGGGACTTGGCCATCTTCCCCCAGGCCTTCCTCGCGCCCCCGATCGTGAAAGTGAAGTTGTCGAGCCCGTTGCCCTTGTTGGTGATCGTGACGTCGTACGTCGCGGTCGTGCCGGGGTCGACCGACCTGGCCGAGGGGGCGACCTTGGCCACGAGGGAGAACACCTGCTCCACCTCGTGGCGCAGCTGCGCCTTGGCCGTGGTGGAGGTGCTCGCCTTCGAGGTGGCGGACACGTTGATGTGGTAGAAGCCCTTGCGCGTTAGCGGGTCGCTGGGCGCCCTTACGGTCACGGTCACGTTCTGGTTCGCCCCAGCGTCTAGCGTGACCTGGGACGGCGAGAGCGTCACCCATGAGCTCCACGCGTCGGCCGCGATGGTGAAGGTGTCGCGCGCGTTGCCGGTGTTGTTGACGTTGAACGTGACCCTGTCCGCCACGCCGGGGAGGCCGGAGGAGGTGGTCACGTTGAGCTGCACCACGACGCCGTAGATGCGGTTGATGGTCGTGGACAGCACGGCGCTGTCCGTGCGCTGGGTCATGTCGTCGAGGGTGGCCGTGACCGTGGTGTCGAAGGTCTCCGGCGCCTGGCCCTTGGGGACAGCGACTGTGACGTTGACCTCCATCGTGGCGTTCGCGGCGAGGAGCGCCGTGGTCTTGCTGAGCGTCACCCACTCCTTGTACGTGCCGGACGCCGCGATGTTGACCACGTGCTGCTTGAGGCCCTCGTTCCGGACCGTGAGCTTGTAAACGACCGTGCCGCCGGGGTCGGTCGACCTGCTGCGGATCGAGTCCGCGATGGTCACGTCGACGTCCTCCTTGTGCTTGACCTCGACCATGAGCTCGAGCGTCTTGGTCTTGGTCGCGTCGTGCGTGGAGGTCGCGGTCACGTTGATGAAGTAGGTGCCCAGGGTGACCTTGTCGTCGTCGGGGACGGTGATGGTCGCGTCGAAGATGGTCTCGTCGGCGCGCGGCACGGAAACCGGGTTGTCCCTGAAGCTGACCCACCTGTAGTACTGGCCGGTGGCCTTGAGCGCGAACGTGTCCACGGTGTTGCCCAGGTTCTCGATGCGCAGCTCGACGGCCGCGCTGTCGGTGGGCTGGGCGGTGGCGTTGAGGTCATAGCTGTAGAAGACCAGCCCGTAGACGGGGTCGACGACGACTGTGAGTGAGATGCTGTTCATCGCCGTCGTCTTGTTCTGGGAGGTCGCGAGGAGCACGAATACGAGGTCGCCGACCGGCTCGTCGGCCGGCAGCGTCACGCTCACCGTGAAGCTCTTGGTCGCGCCCTGGTTGAGCGGGACGAAGGGCGAGACGAGCGTGTGGGTCGCAAGCGACCGGGGGTTCGCGGTGAAGTTGACCTTGTAGGTGTCGGGGCCGTTGCCCCCGTTCTTGAGCACCATCGAGAAGGTGGCCGTCTCGCCAGGCTTCTTGTGTATGGTGGGCTCGACCGCGGTCAGCTCGGGCTTGAAGGTCTGCAGGACCTCGAACGAGAAGGTGACCTCGTCGTAGACCGTGGGCTTGCCCTTGGAGGCGCCCCGGATGGAGATGGACACCGTGCCCATCGGCTGCGTGGCCGGTGGGGCGATGGTCGCCTTCACGGTCGAGGACGCGCCCGCCCCGAGCTTGACGGTGGTGATGTTGAACGTCACCCACGTCACGTAGGTGGAGGGCACGGTCATGGTCACGTTGTCCTCGCCCGAGCCTGTGTTCGTGACGACGATGTCCATCGTGGCGCCGGCGGTGGACTCGCCCTTGAGGTACGTCACCTCGGTGTAGAGGTCCACGTTATAGAGCTGGTTGACGATGGCGGTGACGTTCCTGACAGTCTTGAACACGGACGAGTTGCCCTCGGAGACGGCGCGGACGTCGAACCTGTAGGTGCTGGCGCGGGCGGTCGACGGGACCTCGAGCGTGAGCATGGTGGTCTGGGTGACGTTGGAGGCCAGGTTGTAGACCGTGGTCCTCGAGAAGTAGCTCACCCAGGTGGACGGCAGCCCGATGACCGAGAAGGTGATGTCGTCGGGGCCGTTGCCGGTGTTGGTGATGCTGAAGTTGAAGGTGACGGCGGCGCCGGGGTCGACGCGCTTCGTGGCCGCCCCGTCGGGGACCAGGGCGAGGTTGTAGAACTGGGTGACGGAGACGATGATGGTGGCGGACCCCGAGGTCGTGGTGCCGTGGGAGGTGCCCCTCACGGTCACCTGCGTGTCCCCGTAGGCGGCCTGCGAGCCTAGGGAGAACGAGAGGTCCACTGACTTCGTCTGCCCTGGCGTGAGCGTGACCGAGGTGGGGTTGAAGTTGTACACCCAGCCCTGGCCGGCGGGCACGCCGGAGACGCCGAGGTCCACCGTGTCGTTGCCGTTGCCGTTGTTGGTGACGTTCACCTTGAACGTGACCGACGAGCCCGGCGACACGACCTTCGTGTTCACGACCGGCGCGACGCGCGGGTCGTAGACCTGGTTGACGACGGCGTTGATGGTCAAGTCCCGCACGATGCTCGTGTTGCCGTAGGACGACGCCTTGACCTTGATTTGGTACTGCGTGCCCGCGAGCGCGGTCGAGGGGGCCGTGACCAGTATCTGGAAGGCCTTGGTCTGTCCCGGCGACAGCGAGACGGGGTTCGATGTGGGCAGCACCGTCCAGCCGCTCGGGATGCCCTCGATGGAGATCATCGCGGTGTCGTCGGCGTTGCCGGTGTTGGTGAGGTTCATGCTGTAGTAGGCCGCGACCTTGGGCGTGACGTACTTGCTCACGTCAGCGGACGAGAGCGTGAGCCCGTACCTGGGGTCGATGATGATGACGAAGGTGACCTGGTCGGACTTGACCGCGTCGCCCGCGGTGGCCTTCAAGGTGGTCTGGTAGGTGCCCGCGACGGCGCCGGAGGGCGGGACGATGCTGACCGACACCTCCCTGGAGCCGTTCGCGGGCACGCTCACGGACGAGACGTGGGTGACGGTCCAGCCCGAGGGCTCGCCCGAGTGGGTGATGGCCACGTTGTCCTGGCCGTTCCCCGTGTTGTTGACCTTGACGGTGAACGTGATGCCGGTGCCGCCGATGGTGTGCTTGAGCAGGGGGGAGGAGTAGGTCTGGATGCCGTAGACCTGCGAGACCTTCGTCGTGGTGGTCATCTGCTCGGTGTCGCCGTAGTCGGGCGAGGCGGTGACGGTGATCTGCTGTCCGACGTTGTCGGCCGTGGCGTCGCTGGGAACGCCCACGGTGAGCGTCACGGACTTGGTCTGCTGCGGCGTGAGGCTGAGCGAGGTCTGGCTCAGCTGCGCGGTCCAGCCGGTCGGCGAGGACGACTTGGTGAGGTTGACGGTGAGCGACGTCGCCGTGAGGACGTTGGTGATGTTTATCTTGAAAGTCGCCGAGTTCCCCGGGGTCGCGGACTGCGTGTCCGAGCCCGAAATGGACAGCGTGATTGACTCGACCGCGTCGGCCTCCTCCGCGATGATTGCGGCCATGACGCCGAGCAGAGCGAGCACCGCGACTGTCCAGAGTACTGCCTTTGCTAGCCTGAGGTCTGGCATCCAAACTACCTCGGCGAGAGTATTGCGGTGCCCTTATTAAAGTTTTTGTAAAACGTCGGCGCGATTTCGTGCATCCTGGCTCCGTAGAAAATCGCCGTACGCGACACAACCGGGCGCAGGGAGGCGGGGAGGGGGTCGGTCGATGCGGGGGATGCGGGGGATGATGGGGGAGGGGATGGGGCGCGGTCCCAAGGGCCTCCTGCGTGGGGCCTCAGCCGTACATGCGGGGCTGGGGCGGGGCCTTGAGCACCTTGGATGTCTTGGCCTGGCTGCGGATGCTCTTGATCTGCATCTCTATGGCCTCGGCCTCCTTGTAGAGGGGCTTCGGGTCGATGTGGATGTTGAGCACTAATCTGTCCAGGACCTCGATGATGTTGGCGGCCGCGCGGGCGTCGGGGTAGTTGGAGTGCGCCTCCGCGAGCAGGCTCAGCACGTTGAAGTCCCGGCGCTTGCCCTCGTTGAGCAGCACGCCAGCGACCCCCGTGATGACGCCGTCCTGGAACATCGGGATGTTGTGGTCCTGCAGTATCTTCATGGCCGCCGGGGTCGAGCCCACGCCGTAGAGGTCGATGTTGCGCCCGTTGGGCTCGATGTCGTTGGCCGCCATCTGCCCGCCGGGGCCCGCCCCGCCCTCCTCGGCGCCGCCGCCCTCGCCCTCCTCCTCGTCGCCGCGCTCGATGACCAGGCCCTCGGGCGAGACGAGGAGGCTGCACCGCTGCTCCTGTATCCAGTCGAGCATGGCGGAGGCGATGGGCCGGATGAGGTTCGGCGGGGGCTGGAACTCGGAGATGAACACGACGATCTGGTCGATCTCGTCCTCGTCGTGGCCGGAGACGCGCTCGCTCGCGTAGATGCGCACGGTGTTCAGGGGCTGCGCCTTGCGGATGAGCGAGATGGACGGGAAGAAGTTGGAGTCCATGATGCCGACCTGCTCGAGCTCGAGTGCGTTGACGAGGTAGTTGGCGACGATGGAGCTGACCAGGCCGATGCTGGGGAAACCGTCGATAACGGTGGCGCCGCGTAGATTCGTCTTCTTGAGCTCGTAGATGCGGATGTCGCTCAAGCCATTGCCTCCTCTCAACATGCCTGGAGGTCGAACCAACGTCTCAATAGAAATACCTTCCCGTGACGTTCGGGCACGCCACCGGGACCCCCGAGCGCCGTGCAGCACCATGTCCCTCGCGCGCGCGCTCGCGCAAGCTTAAAGGGCCGGCAAGGCCTAGGGGCGCACATGGCGGAGCCGGCGGAAGGGGAGGGCCATGTTGGCCGCCCCCTCGTCGTTGTGAACTGCGCGATGTCCGCGGACGGCAAGATCGGGCTGCCCGGCAGGTGCCCCGCGGACATCTCCTGCGAGGAGGACCTGGTGCGCGTCCATGGCATGCGGGCGCGCTCGGACGCTGTGCTGGTCGGGGTGGGCACCGTGCTCGCGGACGACCCCAAGCTCCACGTGAGCCCCGACCGCGTGCCGGACGCGCGCCCTCCGCTCAAGGTCGTGCTCGACGCGACCGGCCGCACGCCGCCAGGGGCGAGGTTCCTCGCCTCGCCCGGCCCCTCCCTCGTCGTGACCGTCGAGGCCTCGGCGCCCGCGCTCGCCGAGAGGCTGCGCGGGAGGGCGCAGGTCGTCGCCCTCGGCAGGGGGCCCCTGGTCGACCTCCGGCTGCTGATGGCCGACCTTCACGGGCGCGGGGTGCGCCATCTCATGGTCGAGGGCGGCTCGACCGTCATATGGTCGTTCTTCGAGGCGGGGCTAGTGGACGAGTACTCGGTCTACATAGGCCCCCTCGTGATAGGCGGGGAGGGCGCGCCCACCCCGGCGGGCGGCCGGGGCGTGCCCGACCTCGCGACCGCCGTGAGGCTCGAGATGCTCTCGTGCGAGCGGCTGGGTGATGGGCTCTGGGTGAGGTACGCCGTTCCGCGCCGCCGCTGATGGCGGACGCCATGCTGGGGACGCTCGCGAAGTGGCTTCGCGTCGCGGGCGTCGACTGCGGCTACGCAGCGGGCATGGGGGACGACGAGCTGGTGGGGGTCGCCCGCGCAGGGAGGCTCGTGCTCACCCGCGACAAGGACCTCGCGAGGCGATGCGGCGCCAACGGGCTGCACGTCCCCTCGGACGCGCTGGAGGAGCAGCTGCTGCAGGTGCTCTCGGCGGTCCCGGGCGCGCTGCAGGGGGAGCCATTGAGCCGGTGCCTGGTGTGCAACGTGCCCATCGAGGACGCCGAGGTCGACGATGTCCGCGACCGCGTGCCGCCCGGCGTTCTCGCGCGCACCTCCGAGTTCTGGAGGTGCCCGCGGTGCGGCCGCGTCTACTGGGCCGGCACGCACGTCGAGGGCATGGAGAGGCGGCTCGCTAGCATCATGGACCGCGTGCGCGCAGGGCTGCCGCCCGATGGCGAGTGACCTCCGGGAGGGCGTCGACCCTTGCGACGGGGCGACTGCCCGTCGCATCCCTGGGGGGGCGTCCCCCATCTATCGGATCATGCCCTTCTTGCCGCAGACGGGGCACTCGATGGGGGTCGGCCGCTCCGTCGTGTAGATGGGCACGATGGACTTGCACGCTGGGCACCGCACCTTGGAGACCGGCTCCCTCGCCGGCGGGGCCGCCGGCGGCGGGGGCGGCGCGGCGTACGCGGGCTGGGCGTACGCTGGCATGGGGGGCGCTGGCTGGTAGGCCGGGGCGACCGGGTAGGTCGGGGCTGCCGCGTAGACCGGGGCCTGGGGCGCCGGCGGTGGCGGCTGGTAGGGTTGTGGCGCGGGCGGCGGCTGGTAGGCGGGCTGGGGCACCGCGTACGCGGGCGGCTCGGGCGCGCGCGCCTGCGGGGGCGCGGGCGGCGCCTGCCTGGGCGCAGGTGCGCCGTAGAGCGACTCGTACGAGGACGGGGCGCCCTGCGCGGCCGCCGGAGCCGGTGCGGTGGGCTCGAGGAGCGCCTCGAGGCCGGCCGCCTGGGCCTCGCCCTTCACGGGCACGCCGGCCTTCAGCATGGCAAAGACGCCATTGGTCGTCTCGAGCACGCCCCACATGAGGAACAGGGCGTAGAGCAGGACGCCCAGGCCGATGAGGCCCATGTCGATGGTCTTGGCCTTTATCTTGATGGTGTAGTCGGAGTCCGAGGGTATCGACGTGCCGGGCTGGAGCACCTTGACCCAGTAGTAGGCCGATGTGCGGGAGAAGTCCTTGAGCTCCACGGAAGTGCCCGTGCGTTCCGACTCCTCGCCCGCCGCCAGCCACTCGTCGCGGTAGACGGTGTTGTTCGAGGCGTCCTTGGAGAGCTTCCCGCCCCTGTAGTGACTGGCGTACAGCTGGACCTCGACCTCCTCGTCGGCCGAGACCTCGATGCGCACCGTCGTCCAGGGGTCGTACATGGGCGTGTAGAACCCGTCGTCGGGCATGCCCTTGCCTGCGCTGTTGAACTCGATGCGCTGGCTCTGGGAGTTGACCGAGTCCCAGAAGAAGCCGAAGATGATCGCGAGCGCCGCCAGTATGAGCAGCACTATCTTGACCAATAGGGATACCATCTCTTTCATTCCCATGAGAAGCCCTCCGGAGGCTGATACAGGCCACGCGCTTACGTATATTTAATTATGACGTTTAGGGGCCACGGCGCCCCTCGCCCGGCCGCGGTCCGCTCTCCAGTGCTTCGTCTGCCGCAGGCCCGGGCCGTCCCCAGCCGGGTGGGCCGGTGGCCCTCCGGTGGGGGGATGGACCGCGCTGGACCGCGGTCGCCGTCATGCCTGGAGGGGCCCGGGACGGCCCCGGCCGCGCGCTCAGATGTAGAGCACCACGAACACGAGCGTGACCGTCGCCAGCATCTTGATGAGCACGTGGAGGCTCGGACCGGCCGTGTCCTTGAAGGGATCGCCCACGGTGTCGCCGACGACGGCGGCTTTGTGCGCCTCGCTGCGCTTGCCGCCGTAGTTGCCCTCCTCGATGTACTTCTTGGCGTTGTCCCAGGCGCCGCCTCCGTTGTTCATGAGGTTGGCGAGCATCACGCCGGCGATGGTGCCCACCATCATCAGGGCCGCCACGGACTCGGCGCCGGGCGAGCCGGGCGCGTCCGCGTAGGCGAACTTCACGATGAGGCCCGTGGCGATGGGGACCGCGACAGCGAGCACGCCGGGCACGACCATGGTCTTCAGGGCCCCGGTGGTCGTGATGTCCACGCACCTGGCGTAGTCGGGCTTGGCGGTGCCCTCCATGATGCCGGGTATCTCGCGGAACTGCCGGCGCACCTCCTCGATGATGTACGAGGCGGTCTTGCCGACGGCGCGGATGGCGAAGCCGGAGAACAGGTACACCAGCATCGCGCCCATGAGCGCGCCAACGAACACCTCGACCTTGGCGATGTCGATGACGGAGAAGACCGTCCCGGTGTACTTGGTCACCTCGTCGAGGTAGGCCGAGAACAGCAGGAACGCGGCCAGGCCCGCGGAGCCCACGGCGTACCCCTTGGTCAGCGCCTTGGTGGTGTTGCCGATGGCGTCGAGGCGGGAGGTGATCTTCTCGGCCTCCTTGGGGGAGTCGCCCGACATCTCGTTGATGCCGCCCGCGTTGTCGGTGATGGGGCCGAAGGTGTCCATCGCCAGGATGTAGGCGGCCGTCGAGAGCATGCCCATGGTGGCCATCGCGGTCCCGTAGAGGCCGCCATTGGGCAGGTCGGTGAGCGCGCCCAGCTTGAACGAGACCACCAGGGCCACGCCCAGCAGGACGGCCGGGAGCGCGGTGCACTCCAGGCCCACCGACATGCCCGTGATGATGTTGGTGCCGGCGCCGGTCGTGGAGGCCTTGGCGATCTCCTGGACCGGCCGGTAGTCCCTGTCGGTGTAGTAGAGCGTGATGAGCAGGATGAATATCGACGCCACGATGCCCACCATGCCGGCCATGAAGAAGTTGAACCAGTGCTCGCCGAGCATGATGTTGGTCGAGACGCCGAAGAAGATGGCCGCCAGGACCGCGGTGGCGTAGTAGCCCCTGTACATGGCCTTGAGCGGGTCCTCGTCGCCGCGCAGGCGCACGAGCATGATGCCCACCATCGTCGCGAACAGCCCGAAGCTGCGCGCGACCAGCGGGAACATGATGCCGTTGACGCCGAAGTACGGGTAGAGGGCGACGCCGAGGATCATCGCGCCGATGTTCTCGGCCGCCGTGGACTCGAAAAGGTCCGCGCCGCGGCCCGCGCAGTCGCCAACGTTGTCGCCCACGAGGTCCGCGATGACGGCCGCGTTGCGGGGGTCGTCCTCGGGGATGCCCGCCTCGACCTTGCCCACGAGGTCGGCGCCCACGTCGGCCGCCTTCGTGTAGATGCCGCCCCCGAGCTGGGCGAACAGCGCCACGAAGCTGGCGCCGAAGCCGAAGCCCACGATGAGGAAGGGCGTCAGGCGCGGGTCCGTGCCGTAGCCGTACACGTAGTAGAGGCCCGCCACGCCAAGGAGGCTCATCGCAACAACGATGAAGCCCGTGACCGCACCGCCGCGCATCGCGATCTGCAGCGCGCGGTTGGCGTCCTCGCGGGAGGCCTGGGCGACTTTGATGTTGGCGCGCACGGACACGTACATGCCTACGTAGCCCGCGATGCCCGAGCAGACCGCGCCGAACACGAACGCGCCCGCGATGCGGCCGCCAGTCCCGAAGTCGACGGTCGCGCCGACGACGCCCAGGATGACGAACGCGAGCACGGCGGTGAGCATGAAGATGGTCGTGTACTGGCGCTTCAGGAACGCGTCCGCGCCCTCGCGGATGGCGTCGGAGACCTCCTGCATCTTGGCCGAGCCGCCCTTCTGGCGCAGCACCCACATCGCCATGCCGAGCGCGAAGAGGATGCCGAGGATGGAGGCGATGGGGACGATGAGGATGAGCGACGACTCCTCCGCACCAGAGCCGACGAAGACCTCGGCCCTGTCGCCGTCGGTCGTCACGTGGAGCTCCACCGGGCCGACGATTGCGCGGATGAGGTACGGCTCGTCCTTGGGGGTGCTGTGGTTGGGCGTCCACTCGAACTCGACCTTGAGCTCGGAGCCGCTAGCCACCGTGATGTGCTGGGTGGCGTTGAGCTCCACCACTCCCCCGGGCGAGGGGTCGCCGATCCACATCGTGAGGTTCTCGCTGAGGTCCGTCATGCCCGTGTTGACGACATTGGCCACGACGATGACCTCGTCGTCGACGCTGACGGCGCGGGTGCGCTGGTCATCGTTGATGAGGAAGTGCACCTGCACCTCACCTTGTATGTTCAGGACCGGGGCCGCGCTCGCGGCGCCCGCGACCAATGCCAGCAGAACGAAGGCCAAGACCGCCAGGGACCTAAGGCTCAAGGGCCTGTTGTCCATGTCTCCCACCGGAGGGGCAGAACCCTACACCGCGATATATTGCTTTCGGTTTCTTCGACGCGTTGGTGAGCTTCACCAGCCTTTGGCCAGGTGGACCACGCCTGCGCCGGGAGGGCGCATGCGGTGGTGGCGATGGGGCGGTTGGGGCGGTGGGGGTGGTGGGAGTGGTGGGAGTGGTGGGGGCGGTGGGAGTGGTGGTGGCGATGGGGT
>Ga0316628_100002782_pt1 | contig 13163 bp, 8 predicted proteins | sample OWC_Aug_M2_C1_D5_FD_207648 | JGI IMG/M metagenome (GOLD analysis project Ga0316628, IMG submission 207648) | Wetland soil microbial communities from Old Woman Creek delta, Ohio, United States - OWC_Aug_M2_C1_D5_C | ecosystem: Environmental > Terrestrial > Soil > Wetlands | place: USA: Ohio... | reverse complement strand
GCGTGGCGGCGTCCGGCCAGGAGGGACTCGACGCGTACGCCAAGCAGCGGCCCCAACTCGTGCTGCTGGACGTGAAGATGGCGGGGATGGACGGTCTCACCGTGCTCTCGGAGCTGCGCCAGGTCGATCCTCAGGCGCTCGTCGTCATGATCTCGGGACACGGCACCATCGCCACGGCGGTGGAGGCGACCCAGCGCGGTGCGCACGACTTCCTCGAGAAGCCGCTGGACACCGACCGCGTGCTCCTCACCCTGCGGAACGCGCTCCAGCACGTCGGTCTCACGCACGAGGTGCGGGCGTTGAGGGAGGCCGCCGAGCGGCAGTACGAGATCGTGGGCAGCTCGCCGGTAGTGGCCGCGCTCATAGAGCGCATCGAGAAGGTCGCTCCCACGCCGTCCCGCGTCCTGATCACAGGCGAGAACGGAACCGGCAAGGAGCTGGTGGCGCGCGCCATCCACAGGCTCTCGCCGCGCGGCTCCAAGCCGTTCGTCGAGGTCAACTGCGCGGCCATCCCCTCCGAGCTCATCGAGTCGGAGCTGTTCGGGCACGTGAAGGGCTCGTTCACGGGCGCCTTCGCCGATCGCACCGGGAAGTTCGAGCAGGCCGACGGCGGTACGCTGTTCCTCGATGAGGTGGGCGACATGAGCCTCGCGGCGCAGGCGAAGGTGCTGCGCGTGCTCGAGGAAGGAGTGGTGACGCCCATCGGCTCGGTCAGGAGCGTGACGGTGGACGTGCGGGTCATCGCCGCCACGAACAAGAGGATCGAGGAGGAGATCGGCGCGGGCCGCTTCCGGGAGGACCTCCTGTACCGGCTGAACGTGGTCCCGATCGACGTGCCGCCGCTGCGGAACCGCCGCGAGGACGTGCCGCTCCTGGTCGAGCACTTCGTCACGCGACTCGCCGCGATCCAGGGCGTGCCGCCGCGCCGGCTCTCCGCGGGCGCGCTGGAGCGCCTGCAGCGGCACGGCTGGCCGGGCAATGTGCGGGAGCTGCGCAACACCGTGGAGCGGCTGCTCATCCTCGCCGCGGGCGCCACGATCCAGGAGTCCGACGTGGTGCGGCTCCTCGGCCCGGCGGGCGCGGAGGACGGGTTGGGCGGCTCGCTGCTCGCCAGCTCGACGTTCGAGCGGTTCAAGCAGGACGCGGAGCGCGTCTTCCTGCTCGCCAAGCTCAGGGAGCACGACTGGAACGTCAGCGAAACGGCGCGGAGCCTGGCGATGCCGCGCTCCAACCTGTACAAGAAGATCGAGCGCTACGGACTGGAGAGGGACGCGTGAGCAAGGGCGAGAAGTCGCGCGACTGGGACAAGGAGCTGGCCGACATAGACAAGTTGCTGGCGGCGGGACCGGCGGTGCCGACCACCCCGCCCGCTCCGCAGCAGGGCGCGGCGTCGCAGTCGGTGCGGGCGGCTCCGTCGGGAGTGGGGGCGGCGCCGGCCCGCGTTGCGGTGCCGGGCCGGCACGCGCAGCTCTTCACTTGGCTGCGCCTCGTCCTCGGCCTGGCTCTGGGTGCGGGGATGACGCAGTGGCCCTACACGCACGGCTGCGGGCTCAACCTGTACCTGTACCTGGGCGCGGTGGCGGCGGTCCTGGTGGCGGGCGTGTGGAGCGGCATCTCCTCGTGGAAGACGCGCTCCGGCTTCGCGCACTTCCTGTCGGTGGGGTTGGTCATTTGGGGCGGCGTTCTGGCCGCGCGCGAGATCCTGCCGCGAATCGGCTACGCGAAGCAGACCGCCGAGTGGGTCTGCCGCGTGCCGTCGGTCCCGCCGTCCACCGTGCCCTGACGATTCGAGTCGGCGCGCGGCGGCGCGGCAGACGGCGGCGCCGCGCGGCACGCGCGTCCGCTCATCGCTCCGCCCCCGTTGCGCGCTTCGCACACCGCGTCTAGACTACCGCTCAACTCCACTCCTGCTGCGACACCGGATGCCGAAGCTGCCCTCCATACGCAGAGCGTCGGTCGAGGAAGGCTCGCTGGATCAGTATCTCCGCGAGATCAGCATGTACCCGCTGATCTGCCGCGAGGAGGAAATCCGGCTGGCGAAGGCGATCCGCGACGACGATGCGGAGGCGCTCGACAAGCTGGTCCGGTCCAATCTGCGGTTCGTGGTCTCGGTCGCGAAGAAGTACCAGAACCAGGGAGTTTCCCTCGCCGACCTGATCAACGAGGGCAACCTCGGCCTGATCCGGGCGGCCCACAAGTTCGACGAAACCAAGGGCATCAAGTTCATCTCGTACGCGGTGTGGTGGATCCGGCAGGCCATCCTCCAGGCGCTGGCGGAGCAGAGCCGCATCGTTCGCGTGCCGCTGAACCGCGCCGGAACGCTGCACCGCATCGGCAAGCGCTCGTCGGCGCTGCTCCAGGAGCTGGGCCGCGAGCCCACGGCCATGGAGATCGCCGAGGGGATGGACATCAGCGAGGAGGAGGTGGCCAAGACGCTGTCCATCTCGCAGAGCCACCTCTCGCTCGACGCGCCGCTCACGCCCGGCGAGGACAACAAGCTCCTCGACTACCTGCCCGACACGTCGAACGCCACTCCCGACGAGCAGACCTTCGAGCATGCGCTCACCGAGAGCATCGAGCGGGTCCTGTCGATGCTCAAGGAGCGCGAGGCGAAGATCCTGCGGCTGTACTTCGGCCTGGACGGCAAGGAGCCGATGACGCTCGAGGAGATCGGCGGCCAGCTCGGCATCACGCGCGAGCGGGTGCGCCAGATCAAGGAGAAGGCGCTGTCGCGGCTCCGGCACATCTCGAAAGCCCGCGCGCTGGAGAGCTTCCTGGGCTAGCTTTCACCCACCGTGAAACTCGGTGTCGTGTCGTTGGGTTGCGACAAGGCGACCGTCGATTCGGAGCGCCTGGTCGCGGACCTCGTCGGCCACGGGGCCGAGCTGGCCGCGGCCATCGACGACGCCGACGTCGTTCTCGTCAACACCTGCGGGTTCGTGGACGCCGCCACCAGGGAGTCGGTCGACGCGCTGCTCCGGGCCGCGCGGGCCAGGAAGCAGGGGCGCTGCCGGGCGGTGGTCGCAGTGGGCTGCCTGGTCACGCTCCGGCGCGCCGAGCTGGAGCGCGAGATTCCCGAGATCGACCACTACTACGGCTTCGCGGACCTGCCGCGGCTCGTGCCGGACCTGGTGCGCGAGGGCCTCCTCGCGGAGCCTCCGGTGCCCGACGGCGCGCGGGTCTACTTCGGCACCAGGCCCCACGTGCGCCACCTCAAGATCTCGGAGGGCTGCGACCACGGCTGCGCCTTCTGCTCCATCCCGCTGATGCGCGGCCCGCACCGCTCGCTGCCGCTGGACGGTGTGGTGCGCGAGGCGCAGTTGCTGGAGGCGCAGGGCGCGCGGGAGATCAACCTCGTGGCGCAGGACCTCGGTCACTACGGCCGCGACGTTCCCGGCGGGCCCCTGCTGCCCGATCTGCTCCGTGCCCTCCTGTCCGAGACGGGCGTTCCCTGGTACCGGATGCTGTACGTCTACCCCGCCGGAGTCACGTTCGACGTGGTCGAGCTGCTCGCCACCGAGCCGCGGCTCCTCCCCTACATCGACATGCCCATCCAGCACGCGTCCGACCGGGTGCTCGAGGCGATGCGGCGTCCCGAGCGCCGGCGCACCGTTCGCGCCAAGGTGCGGCGGCTGCGCGAGGCGGTGCGGGGCATGGCCATCAGGACCACCGCGCTGGTGGGCTTCCCGGGCGAGACGGACCGCGACTTCCGCGAGTTGGTCGAGTTCGTGGACGAGATGCGCTTCGACAGCCTGGGCGCGTTCGCCTTCTCGCGCCAGGAGGGCACGGCCGCCGCGCTGCTCCCCGACGACGTGCCCGAGTGCGTGAAGCAGGACCGGGTGAGCGAGCTGCTGGAGGTGCAGCGCTGCGTGTCGGCCGAGCTGCTCGCGGAGGCGGTGGGCACGGAGGTGGAGGTGCTGGTCGACGGGCCGGCGGACGAGGGGAGCCCCGCGCCCGTGGCTGGCCGGACCGTCCGGCAGGCGGACGAGGTGGACGGCTGCACGTATCTGCGGGCGGAGGCGCCGCCGCGCCCCGGCGCTCTGGTGCGGGCCCGCGTGGTCGAGGCCTTGGACTACGACCTGGTGGCGGAGGTGCTGTCGTGACCGCCGCTCGAGTCGCCCTGGCCGCGGCGCTGGCCGCGGCCGCGCTCGCCGCTCCGGGATGCGTGGCGCGGCGCGCCGGCCGGCCCGCGCCGCTGGGCGAGATGCCGCTGGTCCGCGTGGGCATCGTGGTGGACCGGCCCTCGGGCAGCTTCGGCGCCGCCGGCCAGTTCCGGGTGCTGAACGCCGGGGGGGACATCATCGCCATCGTGGACGCGGGCGTGACCTGGCGCGTGGAGCCGGCGGAGGGCGGTCGGGTGCGCCTGATCCGCCCCGATCGCGAGGACGCGGTGGTCGCCGCGGGGCCGGTCGCCGTCGTGCCGGAGCGCGCCACCGACCTGGTGGTGATCGAGGGCAGGCGCTACCGAGGCGATGCGCTGGTCCAGCGCGGGTCGGCCGGAGTCACGATCGTGAACCGCGTGCCTCTCGAGTGGTACCTGCGCTCGGTCACCGCGCTGGAGCTGGGATTCCGGGCTCCGGGCGACCGGCAGGCGGTGCTGGCGCAGGCCGTGGCGGCGCGGACCTACGCCGTTCGCTATCGCGGCCGGCGCGAAGCGCTGGGCTTCGACCTGTTCCCCACCGAGGCCGACCAGGTGTACAGCGGCGTCGAGGCCGAGAAGCCCGAGGTGGACGAGGCGGTGAGGCTCACGGCCGGCCAGATCCTCACCTGGCGCGGCGAGCCGATCGAGGCGCTGTTCCACTCCGCCTGCGGCCACTCCACGGAGGCGGCGGCGGAGGTCTTCCGCAACGGGCCCGGCGCGCCGTACCTTCGCGCGGTATCGGACCGCTCCGGAAGGGGCCGGGACGACTACTACTGCCGGATCTCGCCCCGCTACAGGTGGCGGGAGGAGTGGGACGGAGCGGCGCTGAACGCGGTGCTGGCCCGGACCCTGCCGGCGGTCGCGGGCGCCGAGGCGGCGAACCTGGGGCGGGTGAGGGCCGTGCGGGTGTCGGCGACGACTCCGACCGGCCGGGTGAGGGAGCTGGTGGTGGAGACCGCTTCCGGCACGTTCACGGTGCCGGGCTGGCGGGTGCGGGACGTGTTGAGGCCCGCGCCCGACCGGCAGCTGTGGTCGAGCCAGTTCCAGCTCCACGAGGAGCGGCGGGGGGAGGATCTCGTGCGGCTGGTGGCGGCGGGTGCCGGCGCCGGGCACGGGGTGGGCATGTGTCAGTGGGGCGCGGTCGGCCGGTCGCGGGCGGGGCAGCGCTACGACCGGATCCTGGCCGCATACTATCCGGGCACACTCTTGCGGCGGGTGTACTGATGGCCGGTGTGACGCCTTCCACGGATCTCCGCGTCGGCATAGTGGGCGCCGGCGCAATCGCCCAGATCGCGCACATGCCCGTGCTGCGCAAGCTCAAGGGAGTGCAGGTGGCGGCCATCTGCGACTCCGACGGGCCCAAGGCCCGCGCTCTGGCGACGCGGTTCGGCATCGGCGCCAACTTCACGGACATCGAGGAGCTGCTCGAGTTCGGCGAGGTGGACGTCGTGGTGGTCTGCACGCCGAACCACCTGCACGAGGCGCACGTCGTCAGCGCCCTCGCGGCGGGCGCGCACGTGCTGGTCGAGCGCCCTCTCGCGCTGACGGCGGCGGGCGCGGCGCGCGCTCTGAAAGCCGCGGAGCGCTACCGGCGCACGCTGCACGTCGCGATGAACTTCCGCTTCCGCAGCGACGTCCAGGCGGTGCGGGGATTCGTCGCCGGTGGCGAGCTCGGCACCCTGTCGGCGATCCGCGCCGGCTGGCTGGTCTATCGGGCCGCGCGCCAGCAGCTCGGGTGGCGGTTGCGGAGCGCCGAGTCCGGCGGGGGCGCGATGATGGATCTCGGCCTTCCGATGCTCGACCTCGCCGGGTGGATCGGAGGCTGCCCGGCGGTGGAGCGCGTGACGGCCAAGCTCGATCGCGCCAAGGGCTCGGGCGCGGTGTGCGATGCCGGCTCGGCGCTCATCCAGTGCGCGGGCGGAACGGACATCTTCGTCGAGGCGTCGTGGCGGCACTTCGGGGCGGGCGAGCACCTGTGGCTCGACGTGCGGGGTTCGAAGGGGTCCGCGTCGATCTCGCCGCTGCGCGTGTTCAAGGAGCTGCACGGCGCCGCGGTGGACGTCACGCCCACCGGCGCCGCGAGCCGGGAGAGCGCATTCAGCGCCTCCTACCGCGCGGAGTGGGCGCACTTCCTGGCGGTGGTCCGGGGCGAGATCGCCGGCGAGCCGCCCGAGGACCAGGTGCAGCTGCTCCGCGTCATGGAGGCCATCTACCGCTCGGCCGACGAGCAGCGCGAAGTGAAGTTGTGAGGATGCGGGGCGTCCTTCCCGCTGGGCGCGGTCTCGCCGCGGCGGCGCTCACGGCCGTGCTGCTGCTGCTCGCCTATCCGCCGTTCAGCCTGGTGGCGCCGTCGTTCGTGGCGCTGGTGCCCTTCGTCTGGATGATCGAGGAGGCGGCGGGCACGGGGTGGGGGGCACGGGCGCACGGGGGCACGGGCGGTGCACCGGGGAAGGGCGAGCGGGCGACCTGGGCCGACGTGGTGCGCCTCGGCTACTGGTTCGGCGTTCTGGCCAACGGACTGGTCCTGTACTGGCTGGTCGTCGCCCTGTGGCACTTCACCCCGCTGTCGCTCGCGGGCTATCTGGCCGCGGTCCTCGTCGTGCTGGCGCCGGGCTGGCTGATCCTGGCGCTCGGGTACGTCCTGGTGCGGCGGCGCACCGGCCTGCCGGCGTGGCTCGTGTTCCCGCTGCTGTGGACCGCCGTGGAGTGGCTGGCGGGGCATCTGGGGGACCTGGCGTTCCCCTGGCTGGGTCTGGGCGTGTCGCTCACCCGGGTGCCGTTGCTGGTGCAGTTCGCGGACATCGGTGGCGCCCGGGGCGTGACGCTGTGGCTCGCGCTGGTGAACGCGCTGGTGTGCCTCGCGCTGGCGCGGCGCAGCTGGCGGCCCGCGGCGCTGGCGGCCGCGACGGTCGCGGCCGCTCTGGCCTACGGGGTGTGGCGCGAGCGGAGCATCGTCCTCAGACCCGCCGTCACGGTCGCCGTGATCCAGCCCAACGTCGGCTTCCGCGAGAAGTGGGAGGCGTCGCACCGGGACTCGCTGGTCGCGGCGCTGGTGAGCCGGACGATGGACGCCGCGCGGCTGCCGGGCGTGCGGCTCATCGCCTGGCCGGAGGCGGCGCTGCCCGGGTACTTCGTCGACCACCGGCAGTGGGACATGCTGGTGCGCTCGGTGGCCGCCGGGCTGCGGACGCCGATCCTCGCCGGCGCGCTCGACGCCGAGTTCCACCCCGACGGCAGCTACGACTACTTCAACGCGGCGTTCCTGTTCGACTCGACGGGGAACCGCTTCGGCCAGCCCACGTACCGCAAGAAGTACCTGGTGCCGATCGTGGAGCGCGTGCCGCTGCTGCCGCCCCGCTGGTTCGGCGACCTCAAGTGGTTCGGAGGCTACTCGCGGGGCGACCGCTTCCCGGTGTACCGGATCGCGGGCGGCGGGTTCGGCGTGCTGATCTGCTACGAGTCCATCTTCGAGAACCTGGCCCGGGGATACCGCCGCGACGGCGCCGACTTCCTCGTCAACATCACCAACGACAGCTGGTTCGGCCGGACCGTCGGGCCGTACCAGCACGCCGCGCACCTGGTGATGCGCGCCATCGAGACCCGCATGGGCGTGGCGCGCGCCGCCAACACCGGCATCAGCCAGTTCGTGGATCCTCTGGGCCGCACCTCGCGCTCCACCCCTCTGATGGTGGAGCGGATCGAAGCGGCGCCGGTCCTCACCACGTCGATCGTCACGCCCTACGTCCGCCTGGGGGATTGGGTGGCCGCGCTCGCTCTGGCCGGCACCGCCGCCCTCCTCCTCGCCGCCGCGCTCCGGAAGCGCTCGCAAGGAGCCGCACGATGAAGAGCGTCCTGCTCGCCTCGGCGCTATCGGCGCTGGTCGCCGGCGCCGCCCTCGCCCAGCACTCGTACTCGACCGGCGGTTCCTACGACCCCGCGGTGCCGACGCCGCGCGCCGTGCTCGGGTACGAGATCGGCGCGTCCTTCACGCCGCATCACATGCTGGCGCGCTACCTCGAGCGCGTGGCCGCGACGAGCCACCGCATCCGCCTGGACACCATCGGGCGCTCGGTGGAGGGGCGCGAGATGTTCCTGGTGGCGGCCACCAGCGAGGCCAACCAGGCGCGGCTCTCCCAGATCCAGGCCGACGCGGCGCGCATCGCCGACCCGCGCGGCGCGAGCGCCGCGGAGCTCGCCGCCGTGGCGGCGCGCATGCCCACCGTCACGTGGCTGGCCTTCAACGTGCACGGCGGCGAGGCGTCCGGCCTGGAGGCCGCGATCGCCCTCGTCTACCAGCTCGCCGCCGGGCGCGACGCGGAAACCCAGATGATCCTCGACAGCTCCGTCGTGGTGATCGACCCGCTCCAGAACCCCGACGGGCACGAGCGCCACGTCCAGGACTGGATGCGCAACCGCGGCGCGCTCGGCATTCCCGTCACCCCCGGCGCCATGGTTCACCAGGGCAGCTGGCCGGGCCCGCGCGGCAGCCACTACGGCTTCGATCTCAACCGCGACTGGTACATCCTCTCGCACCCCGAGACCCGCGGGCGCGTCGCCGCCTTCCAGCGGTGGTGGCCGCACGTGGCCGTCGATCTCCACGAGATGGGGACGAACTCGACGTACTACTTCGCTCCCCCGATGGATCCGGTGAACAAGAACGTGCATCCCGGCATCGTGCGCTGGTGGGACATCTTCGCGGCGTCGAACGCGGCGGCCTTCGATCGCCAGGGCTGGTCGTTCTTCCGCCGCGAGGGCTACGACGAGTTCTACCCGGGCTACGGCGTCTCCTGGCCGATCCTGACCGGCGCGGTGGGGATGACGTACGAGGAGGCCGCGAGCCTGGGCGGGGCCGTCCGCCGCGAGGACGGGACCATCCTCACGCTCCGCGAGGCCGCGTGGCACCACTACGCCGCCGCGCTGGCGACGGCGGCGACCGCGGCGCTGCGCGCCCGCGAGCGGGTCCGCGACTACCTGGCGTTCCGCCAGTCGGCCGTCAGCGACGGCGAGCGCGGGCCGATGCGGGCCGTGGTCTTCGAGCGCGACGAGCAGGGCCGGGCCGACTCCCTGGCCGCTCGGCTCCAGATGAACGGCATCGCCGTGCAGCGCCTGCGTGGCGCCTTCGACTCCCGCGACGCCACCGAGTACGGCGACAACGCGGTGCGGCCCGCCCGTCTGAGCGCCGGCGCCTACGTCGTGGACCTCGCGCAGCCGCAGGGGCGGCTGGCCAAGGCGCTGCTCGAGCCCGAGGCGGTGCTCGACTCCGGCTTCATCCAGCAGGAGCTGGAGAGCCGCCGCACCGACCAGCCGGAGCGCTTCTACGACATCACGGCCTGGTCGCTGCCGTACACCTACCGGGTGCGGGCGTGGTGGACCCGGACGCTGCCCGGGCCGGCGGATGACGTACCCGCGTTCGAGCCGGCCGCGGGGCCCGCAGCGGCTCCGCTCCCGGAGGCCCGCTACGGCTACGCGTTCGCGCCGGGCAGCGACGCGTCCATCGCGATGCTCGCGGCGCTGCTGGCCGACAGCGTCCGCGTGTGGTATGCGCCGCGCTCCTTCACCCAGGGCGGCCAGTCGTTCCCGACCGGCGCGTTCGTCGTGAGGGTGGCCTCCAACGGAGCGGGAGTGCACGAGACGGTGCGCCGGCTCGCGGCTTCCACGGGGGCCCGGGTCGTCCCGCTCTCGTCCGCCCTCGCCGAGAGCGGCACCGACCTGGGGAGCAACAGCGTCATGTACGTGAAGCCGCCGCGGGTCGCCCTGGTCGGCGGCACCCCGGTCTCGGGCCAGTCCTTCGGGTTCGCGTGGTACGCGTTCGACCGGCGCCTCAGGTACCCCGTGACCACCGTGAGCGTGGCCGCGCTGGGGTACTTTCGTCTCGCCGACTTCGACGTGCTGATTCTGCCCGCGGTGGGCGCCGGCGCTCTCGACCAGGCGCTGGGCGACGCCGGCCGCACCCGGATTGCGGACTGGGTGCGCGGTGGCGGCACGCTCATCACGCTCGACGGCGCCACGAGCTGGCTGGCGAGCGAGCGCCTGGGCCTGGCGCGGCTGCGGCTGCGCCGCGACACGACCCGCGCCGACAGCGCCGGCGGCGCACCGCTTCCGGCCTACGTGCCGGGCGCGATCGTGCGCGTCGCGGTGGACACCCTTTCGCCGCTGCTGGCCGGGATCCGCCCGGCGGAACTGCCCGCGATGGTGGCCTCGGACCGCATCTACAACCCGCCGCGGGACCTGCATGCCGGCGAGGCCGTGATGCGCTACGCGCCGGCGGCGCGGCTGCGGCTGGCGGGCTACCTGTGGCCCGAAGTGCCGGCCCGGCTGGCGGAGTCGGTGTACCTGTGGACCGAGAGCGCGGGGCGCGGCCGGGTCATCGGCTTCAGCGACGACCCGCTGTTCCGGGACATGTGGCGCGGTCTCCTGCCGGTGTTCGCGAACGCGGTCTTCCTGGGTCCCTCCATGTGACCGCGGCCTCCGCGGTGCGCGCGGAGTAGCGGTGGCGCCGCGCGGCGGCGTGCGCGTCGGCGTGGACGTCGGGGGCACGTTCACGGACCTCGTGGCGTTCGGGTCGCCGCGCGGCGTTCGGGTCGTGAAGGTCCCCAGCACGCCGGCCGCGCCCGAGCGCGGCCTGTGGAACGCGTACGACGGGCTCGGCCTCAAGGCTCCGCCGCAGGCGCTGGTGCACGGCACCACCGTCGCCACCAACGCGCTGCTGGATGGCAAGGGCGCGCGGGCGGTGCTGGTCACCACCGCCGGGTTCGAGGACGTGCTCGAGCTGCGGCGGCAGGACCGCGTCGCGCTGTACGATCTCTCCCGCCGGCGGCCGCCGCCGCTCATCCCTCGCGAGCGCGTGGTCGGCGTGCGCGAGCGCATGGGTCCGCACGGCCCCGTGCTGCCGCTCGGCGACGACGCGGTCGTGGACGCGGTCGCGGCCGTGCGCGCGCTGGCGCCCGAGGCGGTCGCGGTGTCGCTGCTGTTCGGCTTTCTCCATCCCGCCCACGAGCGCGCGCTCGCCGCGGCGCTCCGCTCGGCGCTGCCGGGGGTGCCGGTGGTCGTCGCCCACGAGGCGGTGCCGCGGGTGCGCGAGTACGAGCGGGTGTCCACGGTCGTGGCCGAGGCGTTCCTGCGGCCGTGCGTCGGCCGCTACGTGGACCTGGTGACGCGCGAGGCGGCGCGGCGCGGGGTGCCGGAGCCGCTGGTGCTGGCCTCGAGCGGCGGCGCACTGCGGGCCGACCTCGCGGCGGCCCGGGCGGCGGGCCTGGCGCTGAGCGGCCCGGCCGGCGGGGTGCGGGGCGCGGCGCTGGTCGGCGCCGCTTCGGGCTTCGCCGACCTGCTGACTCTGGACATGGGCGGCACGAGCGCGGATGCAAGCGTGGTCCGTGGCGGGGAGGCCGAGGCGAGGACCCGCGGCGAGATCGCGGGACTGCCCCTGGCGGTCCCGCACCTCGCGATCGAGACGGTGAGCGCCGGCGGCGGGTCCATCGCGTGGCTCGACTCCGGAGGCGCGCTGCGGGTGGGGCCGCTGAGCGCCGGAGCGGATCCGGGGCCGGCCTGCTACGGGCTCGGCGGCACGCGTCCCACCGTCACGGACGCATACGTGGCGCTGGGGTGGATTCCGGACGACCGTCCTCTGGCGGGCTGCATCGAGCTGTCGCGGGAGCGCGCCCTGGAGGTCGTCGGAGCCCTGGCCGCCGAGGCCGGCCTCGATCCCTGGGCCTGCGCGCTGGGAGTCGTGCGCGTGGCCGAGGCCACGATGGCGCGGGCGCTGCGCCGGGTGAGCGTGGAGCGCGGCGTGGATCCGTCGGAGCTGACGCTCCTCGCGTTCGGCGGCGCCGGGCCCCTCGCGGCCTGCTCGCTCGCCGACCTGCTCGGCGTGTCCAGGGTGCTGCTGCCGCCGCACGCCGGGGCGCTCTCGGCGTTCGGCATCGCGGCCGCGGACGAGGTCGTCGAGCACGCGGCGCCGGTGCACGCGCCGGCCCGGGACTGGGGCGCGAGGGCCGACGCTCTCTCGTCCGAGCTCGAGGCGCGCGTCCGCGCCGACGTCCCCGAGGCGACCGTGGAGTTCGTGGCCGAGTGCCGCTACGTCGGGCAGGGGTACGAGCTGGACGTGCCGGCGCGGCGCGGCGCGTGGGAGTCGACGGGGGCGGACTTCCACGAGGCGCACCAGCGCGCCTACGGCTTCCGGGATGCCGCCTCGCCCGTTGAGGTGGTCGCGCTGCGGGCGGTGGGCACCGTGGAGACTCCGCCTCCGACGCTCGCGGCGCCGCGCCGCTCGGTGGTCGGAGTGACTTCGCGCCTGCGCATCCGTCTCGAGGACGGCGCGGTGGACGCCGCGGGCTACGACTGGGAGACCCTGTACTCCGGGCAGAGCGTGGTGGGGCCGGCGGTGGTGGAGGGAATCAGCGCGACGGCGCTCATTCCGCCCGGCTGGGTGGGCCGGGTCAACAGGGTCGGCGCCATCGTCGTGGAACGGGGAGGGGCCGATGCTCGGGCCGGTTGAGCGCGAGATCATGGCCCAGCTGTTCGCGGCCATCCCCGAGGAGATGGGTGCCGTGCTCGTGCGCAGCGCCCGCTCCCCGAACATCCGCGAGCGGCGCGATTCGGCGGCGGCGCTGTTCGCCGCGTCCGGCGAGCTGGTGGCTCAGGCGGCGCACATTCCGGTCCACCTCGGCGCGATGCCGGAGGCCGTGGCCGCCGTGCGCGCCGAGGGCGCGCGCGCGGGAGACGTGTGGGTGCTCAACGACCCCTACACCGGCGGGACGCATCTGCCCGACATCACGGTCATCCATGCGGTGGGCACGGCGGCACAGGGGCACGGGGGCACGGGCATGATCGAGCCCGTCGCCTACGCCGCGGTGCGGGCGCACCACGCGGACGTGGGAGGAGTGCGGCCCGGCTCCATGCCGCCGGGCGCGCGCACCTTGGCGGAGGAGGGCGTGGTCATCCCGCCGACGTGCGTCGGCCGGGGCGGCGCCTCGGACGAGGACGCGCTGGACGCGCTGGTGCACGGCATGCGGGAACCGGCGGT
>Ga0316628_100002781_pt1 | contig 13166 bp, 10 predicted proteins | sample OWC_Aug_M2_C1_D5_FD_207648 | JGI IMG/M metagenome (GOLD analysis project Ga0316628, IMG submission 207648) | Wetland soil microbial communities from Old Woman Creek delta, Ohio, United States - OWC_Aug_M2_C1_D5_C | ecosystem: Environmental > Terrestrial > Soil > Wetlands | place: USA: Ohio... | reverse complement strand
GGTCGACACTGTCCATAACACCCTTTCTACAGCTTGGCAGACCATCCCGCGAGGGCTACCCACGCCAGTGGTGCGATGTTTTCACTTGACGTTTGAGACTCGAACAACTATACGTGGACACTATAGTTGGAACACAACAAAAAGTAAAGCAGAGGTTTCTGGAAGCGGCTCGTAACGGCGTTCGTACTGGGTCTGTGCTGTCGGTTTCTCATTCTTGAGAACGCAAAAAAATCTTTAAATTTCTGCAAAAGAGTCTCCAAATTCGGGGCAAGAATGCAAAAGGGAAAGGTCTATCTTGTCGGTGCTGGTCCTGGTGACCCTGGGCTGATCACGCTCAAAGGCTATGGGCTGATCTGTCAAGCGGACGTCATTCTCCACGACCACCTGATTCCGGACGAGTTGCTGCAACTGGCCAGAGCCGACGCCGAAATCATCACGGTTGGAAAATTCGCCAGCCAGCATACGATGCCGCAGGAGCAGATCAATGCGCTGCTGATCGAGAAGGCCGGACAGCACAAAACCATCGTTCGTCTCAAAGGTGGAGACCCATTCCTGTTTGGCCGGGGCGGCGAGGAAGCCGAAGCGTGCATCGAAGCCGGCGTCGATTTTGAAGTGGTGCCGGGTGTCACCAGCGCCCTGGCGGTGCCTTGCTACGCAGGAATCCCGCCGACCCATCGCGATTTCACGCCGAATCTGGCCATCGTGACGGGACACCGTAAGGCAGACGAGGAGCTCGAAATTCCAAACGCAGGCACCGTCATCTTTCTGATGGGTGTCAGCAACATCGAGAAGATCGTCAGTTCGTTGCTGAAGGCAGGCTGGTCTCCACAGACGAAAATCGCCGCGGTCGAGAGGGGGACCTTCTACAATCAGCGTGTCGTCGTAGGAATTCTGGAGAGCTTCGTCGAAACGGTAAAGCAAGCCGACCTGGGCACTCCCGCGGTGTTCATCGTGGGCAAAGTTGTGGAGCTTCACGAGAAGCTGAATTGGTTCGGCAAGAAACCGCGGATTCTCGTCCTCGGCACGCATCCTGAAAACTACACGCACCTCGGCACGATTGTTCACAGACCCATCGTCAAATGCGTGGCTCTCGAAGATTACTCGGCGCTCGATCGTACGATCGGCGAGATTGAGAGCTTCCACTGGCTTGTGTTCACCAGCGCCAATGGAGTGAAGTTTTTCTTTGAGCGGCTCCGGCAGAGCCGCATTGATGCCAGAGCGCTGCATTCAGCAAAGGTTGCCGTCATCGGCGAAACGACAGCACAGCGGCTGGCCAACTTTGGCATCGTGGCTGACCTGGTTCCGGCGACTGAATCCAGCGCAGGCTTGCTCGAAGAATTCAAGAGGCTCAATATGAAGGGCAAGCGAGTGCTTCTGCCCCAGGCGGCGGGCGCTTCGGATGAATTACGCGAGGGGCTGGCCGCGATGGGTGCGATAGTCCATGAGACCTCCGTCTATCAGACTTTGGATATCGAGCCGGCCGACGTGGACCTGGAGCATATCGACAAGATTCTGTTCACCAGCGGCTCGACTGTGAGGGCCTTCGTAAAGAAGTTCGGCGGCGTGCCCTCCCACGTCAAGGCTTGTTGTCTCGGCGCGCCGACGCAGGCGGAAGCGGCAAAACATGGAATCAATGCTGAGATCTTGAAGCAGCATGACAATAGTCAATTGTAAACTTGTCCTGAGCAACGTCGAATGGATAGTCAATCGCTTTTTGGATAGATCAAATGACTACACTCAAGCAGAGCAAGAGGCTGTTTCGGGATGCTCAGAAGGTAATCCCCGGCGGCGTCAACAGTCCCGTTCGGGCCTTTAAGGCCGTCGGACCCGTGCCCATATTCATCAGCAAGGCAAAAGGCGCACACTTATATGATGTGGACGGCAACCGGTACATCGATTATTGCCTGTCCTGGGGACCTATGATTCTGGGTCATGCGCACCGCGAGGTCCTCAGCCGGGTCAGGAAGGTCATGGTCAACGGGACGAGCTTCGGCATCCCGACGCCCCTCGAAACGCAGTTGGCCCGGATGATTGTCGGGGCCATCGGCTCGGTTGAAAAGGTCCGTCTGGTCAGCTCCGGGACCGAGGCCGTCATGACCGCGATTCGTCTTGCCCGCGGATGCACGGGACGCGACAAGATCATCAAGTTCATAGGCTGCTATCACGGCCACGTCGATCACATGCTCGTCCAGGCGGGCTCGGGCGCGACGACCCTCGGCGCACCCAGCAGCCCGGGCGTCCCGAAGGACTTCACGAAACACACCATCCTGCTGCCTTACAATGACCCCGAGGCGGTCCAGAAGGCTTTCCACAAATACCGGAATCAGATCGCCGCGGTCATCGTCGAGCCGGTCGCCGGCAATATGGGAGTCGTCCTGCCGGCGGACGGATTCCTCGAAACCATCAGGCGGTCATGCACGAAGAACGGCAGCGTGCTGATCTTCGACGAGGTCATCACCGGCTTTAGAATCAGATATGGAAGTGTCCAGGAGCTTTTCGGCGTGCAGGCCGACCTGACGTGCCTGGGCAAGATCATCGGTGGCGGGTTCCCCATCGGCGCTTGCGGCGGAAAGAAACATCTGATGGATCAACTGGCCCCCTCCGGGAGGATTTACCAGGCGGGGACACTCTCAGGCAACCCGGTTTGTGTCGCCGCGGGCCTGGCGACGTTGGAGCTGCTCAAACCAAAAGGAACGTATGCCGCTCTCGATCGCGCTGCTAAGGACCTGTGCGACGGTCTTCGTTCTGCGTTCAGTGTTCCGCGTTCCGCGACGCAGCACGCAGCACGCAGCACGCAGTACGTGGAACACACCATTAACCGCATCGGCTCGATGTTCACGGTATTCTTTAACCCGGGTCCCGTTACTGACTACGCCTCCGCGCTGAAATCCGACGTCGGGATGTACGCACGATTTCACAGTGCAATGCTTGGCGCGGGCGTTTACCTGCCGCCCTCGCAATTCGAGGCGTGCTTTGTCAGCACCCGGCACACGAAGAAGGACATAGATAAGACAATCGGTGCCGCGAGGAAAGCTGCGTTTTGATGCTCTTGTACCCAGCGGCGTACGGGGTCATCTTACAGCGAGACCATTTCTGACTCCGCCGCGCCCCGTCCGTTTTCTGTCCCGATGGCCGCAAGGGATTCAGGCAAGTTTTGGAACCGATGCTCGGGATGGCCCCATGCTGCGGCTGCCACCGAGGTCTGGGATAGCTGGTCCCTGACCTGCCGCGTAGCGTCGAACCACGCCGAGAAGATGCGGCAGTTCTCCACGGTCCCCCCGCAGTCGCAATGTTTTAGGAAACACTCGCCAAATAGCGAATGGCCTTCGATGACTTCAAACAGGTCCAGGAGGCTGATCTCCTCGGGCGCCCTGGCAAACGCATATCCCCTCTTCCTGCCTTTTGCTGCTTTGACAAAACCGGCCTTGACAAGCTGCTGGAGTATCTTGACCAGATAATCAGAGGGTATCCCTTCGGCCCGGGCGATCGTGCCCGCGGTGGCTGGCAACTGCGTGCTGTGCCTGACCATATACATCAACGCGTGCAACGCATAAGCGGAAGACTTTGTGACCTTCATGGCTCTGACTCCAGGGGTGCCGTCCGACGGGTCGGACAAGTCCGATAGGCGGGGGCCTTGCCGGTCTGACGGGCGTTACGCCGCGGCGATGTCCTTGTTTTCACGTCTGCGCCTTTGCGAATCGATCTGGAGCTCGTCCATCTTGCGGTAAAGGCTCGACAGCCCGATGTTGAGCGCCTTGGCGGCATCGACTTTGTTCCAGTCGTACTTGTTTAACACGCGGCAAATGTGCTCGCGCTCGTAGGCCTGGACCGCCAGTTGCAGGCTCTCGTTCTGCTCGCTCAACGAGACAATGTGGCATCCCAGCAAGCCGACATCGGACATCCTTATGACTTCATCCTCGGAGAATATGACCGCCCGCTCGATGACGTTCTGCATTTCCCTGATGTTGCCTTTCCAGTCGTAGCTCATCAGCAGGCGCATCACGTCGTCGCTGACGCCGGTGCAGTGCTTGCCCATCTCGGCGTTGTATTTCCTGATGAAGTGCTCCACCAGAGGCGGAATGTCTTCCTTCCTCTCGCGCAGCGGCGGCAGGTGAATACCTACGACGTTCATCCTGTAATACAGGTCCTCGCGGAAGTGCCCCGTCTTGATCTCTTTGGCCAGGTCCTTGTTCGTGGCGGCAATCAAACGCAAATCGATATCAATTGGCGCCGTGGAGCCCACGGGGATGATCTGCCTGTGCTCGACGGCGCGAAGCAGCTTCACCTGGCAATTCATCGGCATGTAGCCGATTTCATCCAGAAACAGAGTGCCGTTGCAAGCGCATTCGAAAAGCCCTTTCTTGTCCTGAAAAGCGGACGTGAAACTGCCTTTCTTATGCCCGAACAATTCACTCTCGAGCAGACCTTCGGGGATGGCGCTGCAGTTGATCGCCACGAAGCGGCTGCCGTTCTGCGTGCCCAGCGAATGGATGGCGCGCGCGACCAGCTCTTTGCCGGTGCCGCTTTCGCCTGTAATCAGGACGTTGCTCTTGGTCGGGGCCACTTTGCGGACCATCTCGAAGACCCTTTGCATCGCGGTGGACTGGCCCACGATCTGCCCGATATCGAATCGAGCGCACAACTCCTTCTTGAGCTGATTGTTCTCTTCCTGCAATTCCAGGTACCGCAGGTTCTGCCGGATCTTCGTGAGGATATCATCCATGACGACCGGTTTGACCACGTAGTCACAGGCGCCCAGCTTCACCGCCTCCACGGCCATCTCGACGGTCCCGTAGGCCGTAATCATGATGACGCGCGTCTCAGGCCGTATCCGCATGATCTCCCGCAGGACTCGTATGCCGTCCATGCCGGGCATCCGGATATCCAGTATCGCCACGCCAAAACGCTCCTTCGTAATCGCATCCAGTGCGTCAGTCCCGCTGCCCACCTCCATCACAGACATGCCCTCTTCGGTCAGAACCTTCGCGAAGGTCTTGCGGAAGGTGACTTCATCATCGGCCAGTAGTATTCTGTTGTTCATCGTTCACCAGCACCTTTTTCATTAAACTCTCAGTTCAGTATTGTTAATGTTGCAGCCGCCGGCGGTCAGCGGCGTTGCTCAGACCGCCTTGGCTCTGTTTATAAGCTCGCCTTTGACATTCTGCTCCTGCATCAAATCCTTCCCGGTCTTTACAGGAATCCGGATCACCACCGTAGTTCCCTTGCCGGGTTCCGACTCCAGGGCAATCGTGCCTTCCACCTCCGTCACAAGGTTGTAACTGATAAACAGCCCTAAACCCGTGCCCTTGCCGATCTCTTTGGTCGTGAAGAACGATTCGAACGCCCGCCGGCGCACTTCCGGGGTCATCCCGATGCCCGTGTCGCTCGTTCGGATCTCGACTATTCCATCTTTGATCTCTCGCGTGATCTTGAGCACGTGTTCCTGCTGGCCCTGCTTGGCGTCCATCGCGTCCAGGGCATTGATGAAGATGTTGAGAAAGACCTGCTCAAAAAGCTGAGGGTTCAGCCACAGGGCCGGCAAATCCGGATTGGCGATATTCTTGATGGTGACGCAGCGCGCTCGCTTGTCGAAATTAATAAGGGACAATGTGTTGTCGATCAGCTCGTTGATGTCCGTCCATCGATACTCGGCGGTAGCCGGGCGCGAGAGGCTGAGCATCCGCTTGAGGATGTTTGAGATTCGGTTGACGTGGTACTGAATAACCAGCAGATGCTCCTTCTGCTCGTGCTCGCCCAGCTTTCGGCCCAGGTACTGCGCCACTGACGAAATACTTGCCAGCGGGTTGCCTATCTCGTGGGCGATGCCTGTGGCCATTTGGCCGATGGCCACCATCTTCTCCCGCTGGGCCATCTCCAGACGCGAGGTCTTCAGGATTTCGTTGATCTTCGTCAACTGCTCGGTTCGGTCGCGCAGATCGGTTTCCAGCTTGTTATGCTCGGTAAGGTCCTGGCCGACAATGACGTGCCCGAGCCGTTTGCCATCGACACCAACGACGGGGCATGCCTTTGCTTCCACATACCTGGTTTGCGGGCTGGAAGTCTCAAATGTAATCGCAGCATCGGCCGTTGTAGTCCCGTCGTCCGACAACACAAGCTTCTTGAGCGCCTCAGCCAGAGGCGTGGGAAAACCGTCGAGTGAATGCTCCTGCACGGCCGAATCATTCCTCTTTTGCCAGAGTTTTGCCGCCGGATTGCATATTGCCACGTTTCCTTCGTTGGTGACGAAGATGAGCCCTTCGGACATGGCCCGGATGATGGCTCTGAGCACGTCATGGTTGCGGGCCGCCTCGAGCTCCTTGGCGGTCATACGCGTGATAATCATTCTTGTAAGGTACTGGGCCAGCACGACGGTGCATGCAAAGGCGCCGAACACACCCAGTCCATACACCGGCTTTCGCCACACCTCTGCTGCGACGGAAAGCCCAAGAGGGTGATAGCCCAGCAGCGCACCGCTCGCCAGCTCGTTGACCACCAGGAGGCCGAAGAGCAGGATGGCCGTCAGGCCGACACAGAGCGACAGGTTCCGCGGCAGAATGATGGCCGCAATGATGACGTGGAAGATGTAGAAAAGAAAGAACGGATTGACGACGCCGCCGGAGTAGTGAAGAACGGCCGTCAGTATCAGCAGATCCAGCTCGACCTGTATCATCCCGAGAGCCAGATCCCTCTTGCCCGCTTCTTCCGGCCTCTTCGTGGCCACGAGGAAGTACAGAATATTGGAGATCAGCAGCACCGCGGCACAGGCGTAAATCGGCGCCGGATTGCTGAGGACCTGGAAGACGTGGGTGACCACCAGAGCAGCCGCGACCATTCCGCCGACGGCTATCCATCGCAGCCGTATCAACCAGAGAATCTGCTCTGCAAGGGCTTCGCGAGTGCACTGGCTTGGCTTGTCCATGAAATCGGTCGCCGCCACTGACTTTGCTGTCATAATCGTCACTCACCCTTTCCTGGCCTTGTACCACGTCAATACTTCGCCGGCCCGTACCTCTCCGGCGTCTTCCACGTGGCACTTTTCACGACATTGGGCATTTTACCCCTAATGCTCTGCAAAAGCAAGTAAGAACTTCCCATATTCGGGAAGACTTTGGTTCTTGAAGCTTATTGGCGTGTCCTTCGCCTTCCAAAATATAGGAATCTCCGCAGACTGCAAAAGACGCTCGCCGCCGGTTGTGCCAGAGGTTGTATTCCAGCCGTGCGAAGAAAGAACCCGCCCGCGAGCTACTTAGGCATCTGGAAAATTTCTCCGGTGCGCGTCAATTCGGCCTGTTCTTCCTTATCCAGGCCTATCTCAGCGTCAGTCAAGTAGCACGCCGGGTCCGGAGCCCAGGGATCGCCAAAATGCAGGTCAGCACGAACCCTCAGACTGCCTCCACAGGCGTCGAAGAATTGGCACAGCCTGCACCTGCCCTTGATGTGGCTTCGGCGGTCCTTCAGGCCCCCAAGCAGCGGGTCGGACGTATCCATCCAGATCTCACTGAAGGGCCTGCGCCGGATGTCGCCGAGGGCATAGTGCCACCAGAACTGGTCGGGATGAACCTTGCCGTGGAAATCGATGCAGCCGATGCCTATGCCGCTGCTGTACATTCCGCCGCCGTTCCAGGTCAGCAGTTTCCAGACCTCGTCCGCACGCTTGGGATCCTCCTGCCGCAATTTCAGGTACAGATATACGCCATCGACGTGATTATCCACGGTCAGGATATCCGTTGTCCTTCCAGCCTGCTTATAGAGCTTGGTCTTGGCCAATATCATCTCGACGGCGTCTCTGGTCTGAGCGTGTGTAAGGTCCTCATTGGCCATCGTGCCGCCTCTGCCGCTGGGGACGAAATGATAGAAGCAGGCCCGTTCGATCCGCTCGGTCTCGAAGAAGCCGAACAGACTTTCGAGGTCCTGAACGTTCTTACCGGTCAGGGTCAGTCGAAGCCCGATTCGCACGCCGGCGTCCTGGCAATTCTTTATGCCTGCCACCGCGCGCTCGAACGCGCCTTTGACGCCTCTGAACCGGTCATTGACCGGACCGATGCCGTCCAGGCTGATTCCGACATACGAGACGCCGTGCTGCTTGATTCGCTTTGCCATCTCGTCTGTAATGCAGGTGCCGTTCGTTGAAATGACGGCGCGCATGCCTCGCTCGACGGCGTATCCAATCAGCTCGAACAAGTCAGGTCTCATCAGAGGCTCGCCGCCGGAGAACAAGACCGAGGGAACGCCAAACTGCACAAGATCGTCCAGGACGGTTTTGGCTTCATCGGTCGAGAGCTCATCGTCGGCCTTGCAGGCGCCGCTGTCGTTATAACAATGGACGCACTTGAGGTTACACGCCCGCGTGATGTTCCAGACGACGATGGGCCGTCTTTGTGAGGCGGTCTTTGGCACGATTTCTGTGCCGCGTTCGCCCGAGCCCGTCTTTCCATAGCGCAGCCAGTCGCCCGGCGTCACCTGGTCACAATACAACTTACTGATATTAATCATGAACCAACCTGTAAAACAAATACCCCCGGAAGAATTAACGAACCGCCTCGGGCGGCACATACGCACAAAACGGTTCCTCGGCCATGTAGTTGCCGGTGGCGGCGTAAGCCCTGCCCCGGCACCCGCCACATATCTGCCTGTAGCCGCACAGGCCGCACTTGCCTTCGAGCTGGCCGCTGTTGCGCATGCGCGCGAGGTCTTCGTTGTTGTACCAAATGTCGGAAAGTTTCTGTTCGAGCACGTTGCCGCAGTTGATGGGCAGATACCCGCAGGGGAAGACGTCGCCCTGATGACCGACGAAGAGCACGCCGAGGCCCGCCAGGCAGCCTTTGGAGGCTGCTCCATGTCCGCCCCTGCCCGGCACGGCGGCGCCGTGGCCTGTCTGCAGACGCGACTTGTATAAGCCCTCCTGCCGGATCACCCGCTCGTAGTGAGGCCCACATGTCACTTTCATCTGCAATTCGTCCTGGCCGTCGAGCCGGCATAGCTCCAGCATCTTCTGCTCGTACTGCTCGGGTGAGAGCATATCCGTATCCGCCAGCGAGCGTCCGCAGCCGACGGGGACCAGCATGAAGACGTGCACGGCGACCGCGCCGAGCGATTTGGCAAGATCATACACCTGCTGCAGTTGCCCGGCGTTATGTTTGGTCAGGGTGAGATTTATTTGAAAGGGCACCTTTGCATCGCGCAGATAGCCCGTTCCTTCAATTGCTCTCTCGAAGGAGCCGGCCAGCCGGCGCAGCCGGTTGTGAACCTCAGCCGTGGCGCCGTCCAGACTCACCGAGACCCGCGCGACTCCGCTGTCGTGTATCTGTCTGGCTACAGAGGCGTCGATCAGGGTTCCGTTCGTCGCGAGAGCCGGGATGATTCCCGCGGCCTTTGCCTGCCCGATCAGCTCAAACAGGTCCTGCCGGCAAAGCGGCTCGCCCCCCGAAAACACCAGCACGGGCATCATCGGCTGGCCTTTGCCCAGCTCCGCCAACTGCCCGATAAGATCCCTGGCCTGTGCGTTCGAGAGGTCTCTGCAAGCGGTTTCGTCGGACTCGACGCGCCGGCAGTGCGCGCACGTCAGGTTACACCGTATCGTGCTCTCCCAGAAGAGGAGCCTCAAGAGTTGCGTGGGCTCGTGACTTGTTTTCATGGCCGTGATTCCTCTTGCTCATCCGGCCCCGATGTGATCTCTTCGGCCTGTTTGACAATGTGCGCCACCAGTCGTGCTGCCTCAGTGGCTCCGTTCTCTTTTGCGACCGCGTTGACGTTCTTGATCACACAGTGCAGCAGCTTGTTGACGACGCGATTGACCATGGCCTCCATAACCTCCTTGCAGGAGGCATCCTGCCTGCAGCCGACGAAGAATCGCTCCATTTCATTCTTGCCGATCTGGGCGAACTGCTCCTTCATCCGTCCGATCAGAGGCCCTACGTCCTTGGCCCCGAACCAATCCATGAACTCCGCGACGCTATCGAGAACGATCTCCATCCCGCGGGCCATGTCACGCTCCCGGGCCTTGCGGTTCTGCTCCACCACCGCGGCCAGGTCATCAACGCTGTAAAGGTAAACACCTTCGAACTCATTGACCGACGGCTCGAAATTCCGCGGCACGGCGATATCGATAATCAGCAGCGTCCCATCCTTGCGGCGCGCCACGACGTTTTTGAATGATTCTTTACTGAACAGATAGTCCTGAACCGAAGCCGAGGCGATGGCGATGTTGGCCCCGATCAACTGCTCTTCGAGCTGTTCCCATTTCCCGACCCTGATCCCGAAGTCTTCCGCCAGCTTCAGGCCCCGGTCGAAAGAGCGGTTGACCACCGTGATGTCACGGGCCCCGACTTGAAGAAGGTGCTGGACCAGGAGCTGGCCCATATCACCGGCGCCGATGACGACTACCCTGGCCGACGAGATATCGGCGAAGAGCTGCCTGGCCAATTCGACCGCGACGCCGGCGACGCTTACCCGACCGTTGGAGATAGAGGTCGTCGTGTAGATCTGCTTGCTCGTGGCAAACGCGCAATGGAACAGGCGGTTGAGGACTTTGCCGGTGGTCTTGGCCGCACAGGCAAGCCGGTAGCTCTCCTTGACCTGCCCGATGATTTGCGCCTCGCCCACCACGAGACTGTCGAGGCTCGACGCGACCGTCAGCAGGTGCCGGACGGCGTCCTGGTTTTCGTAGGCGTACAGGAACTGGCGGAATTCGTTCAGCTCTATGTTCTGGAATTCAGAAAAGAACTCGGCCAGCCTGTCCGGATCGGCGCCTTGGCACTGCTTAGCCGCGCAATAGAGCTCGACACGGTTGCACGTCGATAGAAGCACGAACTCAGCCTGGGGGAACCTGCCCTTGAGCTCGCAGAGCGCCCTGCTGGCGGCTTCGGCGTCAAAGGCCAGCTTCTCGCGAACCTCCAGCGAAGCAGTCTTGTGGTTGAGTCCCAATACTACGATCTTCATGCTTTGCTCTTACTTAGCCTGTTCGGCACTCTTAACGTCGTTGCCTGCAAAGCGGTGCGCCGTCCCGCAAAACACCGATGTGCCCACTACGGCAAACAGAATCAACGCAAACGCGACGATGGTTACGTGGGCAATCGTCTTTTCCTTCAGCTTGACCGTTTTCCATAAGACCAGTATCGCCCCCAGGAGCAACCAGACGACCGCGACCAGGACGATCTTCGAATCTGTGAGCCAGTCGTGAGCGGTCATGTTCAGCGAGGCGGACTTGGCCGCCACCAGGCCGATGCCGCTGACCAGTCCGAACGTAATCAGCACGAAACACGACTTCAGACCCAGCAGGTTCATGCGCTCGAGCTTCTCAATGCTGGGCACTTTGCCAAGGACGCCGAGCAGATCTTTGTGTTTGAGCTTGCTCCTGGCCAGAAGGTAAAGCACAGCGCTTGTCATGGCGAGCATCGCCGCAGCGCCTCCGAGGATCATCGCCGTGGCATGGACGATCGCCCACGGGGTGTCAGCCGCCGAACGGGCCTGGGCGGCGGGCTCGGCGACGACCCCAGCCAGTAAAACGAGCCCCAGGATCACCCACACCATCACCGAACCGAACCACACCTGCTGGATGGCGATGCTCAGGAACAGATAGGTCAGGCCAAAGACGATGGTCAGCACGATCATCGACTCGAACAAGCCGGTCAGAGGCACCGCTGCGATTGCGACGGCCCTGAAAATAAGTATCACGGCTTCAAGTGTGACGGCCAGCGACACCAGGGGAAGAAGAAATCGCCTGTATTTCTCCCCTCCGGCTCGCAGTTGGAGAACACCGATTGCCGCCGCAGCCAGATACACCGCAACGACCATGATGAAAACAGCCATTTCATGCAGAGGCAGTTTAGACATTCTTATCCTTCACTTGCGCCGCCCGAATCTGCAAAGTAGGTCGGCGGAACCTTCTTGAGTTCCCTTTCCGTTTTCAATATGCGGTAGTCGGACACTCCGCACGCTCGACTCATTCGCTCCACGGTTTGCTCAACTTCCACGGGATCCTCTCCGTGGACCATCGTGTAGAGGTTGAAAGGCCAGTTCTCGGCAGTCTGGCGCTCATAGGCGTGACTGACCTGCTTGAAACCCGCCAGCGTCGTGCCCACCTGCTCGACGCGCTCGGGCTCGACCCGCCAGACAACCATTGCGCCCGCGGACAAACCCACCTTAAAATGATCGACAATCGAGCCTATTCGCCGGAGCTTGCCTGCCCGCTTCCAGTCTCGCAGCATAGCTAACAGCTCTTCTTCGCTGATGCCAGCGCGCTCGGCTATGTCTCTGTATGGGGTTTGACTCCGTGGAAATCCCCCCTGAAGAATCGCCAGCACCCTCCTGTCAACATCGGAGATTGGACGCTTCATCCCCAATTTTTACCACTGCAAAACATTTAAGCGGATTAAATGGGTCATACACAACCGCGCATTCTTCCAACAATCAGGAAGAAACCCTCACAAAAAACACATTATAGCAGACTATACCCATGATTGCAACAAAAGTTCTCACAACTTTGCCAAAAATGGGAATATGCAGGCCCACCGATCCTTCCTTTTTGGCCGAAAAGCCCCATTTTCTTAATCCAGCCGTGAAAAACGGCCCAACCTGCTCCAAGTCTCATAAATAATGCAGGAAACGGGCTATTCCATCGGGACCAACGCGCTGCGCCTGCCGTGGCAACAGTCATTTTGCCTCGCGGCGGCGGTTTATTATACTTTAGTTGGCACAAAGAAGTTGTTTCATGTTCGTTCCACGGGGGTTTTTCCTTAGGGGGGAGAAAAATGACGCCCGCAAGAAAGCTAAAAATATCGTGCCGTAATCGCCAGGCCAGTGCGCTTATCATCTCGCTGATGTTCGTTCTGATATTCTCGGCCTTGGCCATGAGCATGATGACTCTTTCGAGCACAAATGTACAGCTTGCCTCGAATCACCACAATGTCAGCACGGCCCTGGCGACCGCGCAATCCGGCCAGGAGGTCACCCGGTACTGGTTCAGCCGCGTCCTGTTCGCAAGCTCGACGCCGCTGCCCAACTATCTCACCGCTATTGTCAACGAGCTCAAGAGCGATTTGAACGCCAACGGCATCACGAATGTGACCGTGCAGAACGATGGCTCGATCGGGGTCGTGATGATGGACTCGGCAACCGGCCAGAGATTCGACGGCAGCATACAGATCAATCCCAGCCAGCCAACCACC
>Ga0316628_100002780_pt1 | contig 13167 bp, 1 predicted proteins | sample OWC_Aug_M2_C1_D5_FD_207648 | JGI IMG/M metagenome (GOLD analysis project Ga0316628, IMG submission 207648) | Wetland soil microbial communities from Old Woman Creek delta, Ohio, United States - OWC_Aug_M2_C1_D5_C | ecosystem: Environmental > Terrestrial > Soil > Wetlands | place: USA: Ohio... | reverse complement strand
CCGCCCCTGGCAATTTCAGAGAGCACGGACACGCCGCCAGCTAAGGCGGCATCGCATTGACCGGTAAGCAGCGAGCGGCAGGCCAGGTCAGCGGCCACTAATGCCGTTGAACAGGCTGTGTGTATGGATATGGCCGGGCCTTTTAAATCCAGTTTGTGGGAAATCCGACTGCTTAGATAGTCTTTATCTTTCAAATTTTCGGCGGCAAAATCTCCGAAAATTTCTTCTTTGCCGGAAACAAAGGTCAATACTTCCCAGGAGTGGTTTCCAGAACCCCCGGCAAATAAACCGATGGGACCTTTAAATGTGGTGGGGTCACAGCCAGCATCCTCCAATGCTTCCCAACAGATTTCCGTAAATACCCGGATCTGGGGGTCCAGTATTTCTGCTTCCAGGGGTGAATAACCGAAAAAAGAGGCATCAAAGTATTCCGAATTTTCTAATATGCCCATTGCTTTTACATAATTGGGCCGATGGATAATATCGGCATCGATATTTTTGTTTTGCAGCAGTTCCTCTCCTGTAAAGAAGCGGATGGAATTCACCCCGTTTTTCAAGTTTTCCCAGAATTGGTTGAGATTATTGGCCCCGGGGAATCTACCGCTCATTCCTACGATGGCTATTTCCAGGCCGTTTCTTTCACTTTTCTCCGACATTTTTTGTTCCTATGGTCTGGCTTTTCCCCATCCCAGGTAACCATTAAACAGGATTTTATTATATCTCATTCCTGGATTTTTTGAAATAATTTTGCTGTGGTTTTCACCAGGGGCATTTTTAAGAGAGAATAATGGTCTCCCTCCAGTTCATATACTTTTATCGGTTTTTGACAATAATTGTTCCATTTTGTCGGGTCGATTTCCCTGGTTTCGGTGGCTTTAAAGAAGTGAACCGCTGCTTCCAGTTTTCTTGTGGGAATGTATTTACTGCGGGCCCTGTCAAGGGTACGCCCGAGATTTAAATATTGTACCAATTGGCGTATACTTAAGCGAGCGGCATTGGGTATGGCTGTTAGCCCGGGGATAGAACCTTTGATGGTTTCGATTTTGTCTTTTAAAGCCAGCTCATTTTCTTCTAAATAGTTTATGGTTTCCGTCCAGATTCCTTTTATTTCATTTATATTCTTTAATCGCTGCTGCAGTGTTTCTTCGGGGAGGCAGCAGCGGATGAAATCTAATTCTGTTTTTCGGTTGAAGGAGATTTTTTTTTCCACCGGGCTGGCTGCCGGGGGCAGGGCATCGATAAGCACCAGGGTGCCGATTTTTTCCTGGAGTCGTTCCAGTTCCAGCGCCATTTCGAAAGCGATGGTGCCGCCGAGGCTCCATCCCACGATATGATAAGGGCCCCTGGGTTGAAGGGACTTAAGGTTTTCAATATAGTGGGCGGCTGTTTCTTCGATGGTTTGCTCATGGGGTGCCGCACCCTCCAACCATTGGGCCCGTACTCCCCAATAGTTCAGCGGTTGAGTTAAGTGGCGGCAAAATTCAATGTACCCGTCTACTTCACCGGTTCCATCGTGGAGGAAAAACAAATGATTATCGCTGCCAGGTCCTGGTTTTAGCAATACCAATTGTTCATTTCCTGTTTTTCTTACTGTTTTGCCTGCTTTTATTATATATTTAGCCAGTGATTTAATAAAGGGCGCTTTAAAAAAGTCCACCAACGGGATATCCACATTAAATTCCTTGCGTATGTTCGAGACCACGGCAGCGGCTTTTAACGAATATCCTCCCAGATGGAAAAAATGATCATTAATCCCGATTTTTTCAATTCCCAATACCTGCTGCCATATTGCTGCTAATTTTTTTTCTACTTCATCCCTGGGGGGAATATAATCCGATTCTATTTTTATTCCCGGTTCGGGTAGTGCTCTGTGGTCTACTTTATCATTGGCGGTTAAGGGGATTTTCTCCAGGTGCACAAAATACGAGGGTATCATATAGTCGGGCAGTTTCCCGGATAAAAGTTTCCCGGGGTCCGATAACGTCAATCCTTTATCTGCAACGATATAAGCGCATAAATATTTCTCGCCTTTCTTATCCTCACGGGCCAATACCACTGCATTTTTTATTCCCGGTTGAGTTAGCAATCGACTTTCTATTTCTGACAGTTCGATCCTGAAGCCTCTTATTTTTACTTGATTATCGATGCGGCCCAGGTACTGCAGGTCATTATTTTCAAGGAGACGTGCCAGGTCCCCGGACCGGTACAGCTTTTCTCCGGGTTTATAGGGATTTTGTATGAATTTCCGGCTGGTGAGTGTTGGTTGGTTGAGGTATCCCCTGGCAACCCCTGCTCCGCCAATGCATACTTCACCGCCAATCCCCGGGGGTTGTAGTTTTAAATGCCGGTCCAGTACATATACTACCAGGGTAGGCAGGGGTTTGCCGATGTTGCTAATATCCTGGTCTAAGTCTCCCGGTGCAATGTTTTTAAAGGTAACATGCACTGTGGTTTCGGTAATCCCGTACATATTAATGAGGCGGGTGTCGGGATACCTGGCTTGCCATTTTTTTAACCTGGTTGTCCTGAGGGCTTCGCCGCCGAAAATTACATACCTCAAATGCAAATTCGCGGTTTCTTGCTGCATTTCTATGTCCAGGAACTGGTAAAAAGCCGAAGGGACCTGGTTTAATACGGTCACGTGCTGTCGCTTTATCAATTCCAGGAACTTGTGGGTATCCTTGGCTGTCATTCCAGGTACGATGATTAATTTTCCTCCATATAATAAAGCGCAGAAGATTTCCCATACGGAAAAATCAAAACAATAAGAGTGAAACATGGTCCAGGTGTCCTTACTGTTAAAATCATATAAAAAATTATCATGAAACATCAGGCTGACGACATTTCCATGTTCGATCAATGTGCCTTTGGGTCTGCCGGTGGTGCCGGAGGTGTAGATGACGTAAGCGAGTTGCGAGTTGCGGGTTGCGTGTCGAATGTTGGATAACACTCCTGCGTTTGATATTTCTTCTTTCATTGACAATTGAGTCCCTGACAAAAATGGTAAAAAAGGGAATAATAAAAAGTTTTGTGGGGTCCAGGGGCGGTTTTTCAAAAGAGCCCCTGGCCGCCGGAGGCATTTTTGCGGCTGCGAAGTATTATCAATTAACAGTATCTCTATTTTGCTGTCGGCTAGCATATAATCGATTCGTTCTGGTGGGGAATCCGGGTCAATGGGCATATAGGCGCCCCCTGCTTTTAATATGGCCAGGACTCCCACGATCATCTCGATGGACCGTTCCACCATGATGCCTACGATGGTGTCGGAGTGGACGCCTTTTTCTATTAATAGATAAGCCAGTTGATTGGCTTTTTTATTTAATTCTTTGTAGGAAATATAGGACATATAGGAGCCAGGGGACCTATAAAATAAATTGGACATATTGTAATTTGTGTCGTATTTTTCGTGTGCCGGGGGGGCCGAGACCAGGGCGATATAGTCCGGGGTATGTTCCACCTGTTGGGCGAATAATTGGTGGATGGTTTTATCGCGCGGGTAGGCGGCAGTGGTTTCGTTAAAATCATATAAGAGTTGTTTCTTTTCTTCCAGGGGAATAATGTCTATTCCCGATATTTTCGTTCCGGGGTTTTCAAGGAAAGCGTCAACGATCCGTTGATAATAATGGACAAACCGTTCCACTGTATCTTTTTTAAACAATGGCAAATAGTATAAAAGTACCAATTGCACCTGGTTCTCCGACTCCATGGCAATTAAATCCAGGTCGAACTTTGACCTATTGATATCATAAGGGAAAAGTTTTAACGCCAATCCCGGGATTTCCAATTCTTTTATTTCTTCCGGGTCGATTTCGTTATGGAAGGAAAACGTAACATCAAATAAGGGATTCCTGCTGACATCCCGGTCGGGTGCAATTTTTTCTACCAATTCCTCGAAGGGGTATTCCTGGTTTTCGTAGGCTTCCAGGCTGTTTTGTTTTACTTCTTCCAGGAAGGTTTTAATTGTTTTTCCCCCGGCGGGATTGCTTCTTAATACCAGGGTGTTAACAAACATACCGATGATGGGCTGCAGGTCGGCATGTCTCCGGGCTGCGATCGGTATCCCTATAACCACATCCTCCCGGCTGCTGATTTTGGATAAAAAGATATCAAAGATAGCTTTCAGCACAATAAACAAGGTAATACCCTCTGTTGATGCCAATGATTTTAGTCCCCGGGTTTGTTCCGGGTTGAGTTGAAAACGGATGGTTTCACCTGCAAAGCTCTTTACAGCGGGTCGCGGATAATCTGCTGCCAGGTCCAGGACCGGGATTTCCCCGACAAATTGCTTTGTCCAATATTCTTCTTGTTTTTTAATTTCCCCGCAGGCGAGCAATTGATTTTGCCACGCTGAAAAATCTCGATACCGCAGACGAATTCCCGGGAGCTTTTCCTCTCCATATCGTTTCATAAACTCCATAAACAATATTCCCATCGAGATCCCATCCGTAACAATATGATGAATATCTACCATAAGAATATATTTGTTATTTTCTTCCTTTATTAATCCCACTCGCAGCAGCGGGGCGCAGGCCAGGTCAAAGGGACGAATGAAAGAATGAATATAGCCCTTAGCTCTTAGCTCCTGGCTCTTAGGATATTGACCGCCGAAGGCGTTTATTTGCCCGAAGGGAACCTCTTTATCTTCTATTCTTCTAACCTTCCACCCTTCTACCCTTCCTTCTTCTATACTCTCCTCAACCTCAACCTTAAACTCAGCCTCAGTCTCTTTCATATTATAATATTCTATTTCAAATGGCACCTGGTCATGGATTCGCTGCACCGCTTTGCCTTCGATCATATGAAAAGAGGTCCTGAAACTTTCATGCCGCTGGATTAATTCCAGGAAAATCCCTGGTAATTTTTCTTTATCCACTTCACCTTGCAGGACAAACGCCGCAAAAATATTATAACCTGTCCCGTCAGGGTTCATCTGCTGCAGCATCATCATGCGTCTTTGCACCGAAGATAATTCATAGTACTCTTTTTCTTCGACTGCCTTTACAGTGGTGAATTTATCTTTTTTTGGTTTGATACCTTGTTTGATAATATACTCTGCCATTTCCCTGATGGTTGGACCTTGAAACAAAACTGTCAGCGGTATTTTGACATCCATTTTTTTATGGATGCGGGATATCAAAATCGTTGCTTTTAACGAATGGCCACCCAAATCGAAGAAATCCGTATCGATACCGATGAAATCCTTTTCTACTCCTAATAAGTCGGACCAGGTTTCTACCAACTCTTTTTCGATAGCAGACCGGGGTGCCGTATAATTCCTTCCTGCTTGAATTCCCGGCTCAGGTAAAGCTTTCCGGTCGATTTTTCCATTTTTTGTCAATGGGATTTTATCCATTTGCACAAAATAAGAAGGTATCATATAGTCTGGCAAATTCGCTGATAATACCTGTTTTATTTCTACTACATCCAATGCCCGGTTTTTTGCCATGACCACATAGGCACACAAATATTTCTCCGCACCGCAATCTTCAGCGATCACCACTGCTTCTGTAATACTTTTGCACCTGGTAAGCAGTTGTGTTTCTATCTCACCCGGCTCGATCCGATATCCCCTGATCTTCACCTGCTGGTCTATCCTGCCTAAAAAATCAATATTCCCATCTACCAGCCATCGTGCCAGGTCACCGGTGTGGTAGATGGGAGATTGGGGTAATGGGGGAATGGGGTATTGGGATGACTGCCGCAGGGGTGACTGCATGGTTGCCTGGCTGCATGGTTGCCTGGCTGCATGATTGCATGATTGCATGTGATTTTTGCCTGACAACAAGGGGGCAAGCCCCCTTGTTCCCTTGAAGGATACTTTTTTCTTTTTATCCTGGTAATCCCATAAATCCCATAAATTATAGTCAAATTTTTCAGCGGTTAATTCCGGGTTATTTAAGTAACCCCTGGCTAAACCGGCCCCGCCTACACATAATTCCCCAGGAACAGCGATGGGAACCGGGCTGCCCTGTCTATCCAGGATATAAACAGTGGAATTGGCAATCGGTTTGCCAATGGGGATGGATTGGCTGTAGTCGCGGTCGATGGTAAAAGTCACAGAGAAGGTGGTGTTTTCGGTGGGACCGTAACCATTAATGACTTTTAGTCTCGGGTAGGCTTTTTTTACCTGGCCGATATGGACAGGCGACAATACATCGCCTCCAACCAACAGGTTTTTAAGGCATTTAAAAATTTCTATATCTTCATCTACCATATGATTAAATAGTGCAGAGGTCATCCAGATGGTGGTAATTTGCCGGGAATGGATGAGATATGCCAATGTGCGGGGGTTTAATATCATTTCTTTACAGGCCAGGTGCAATTGCAGACTATTTAACAGTGAGCCCCAGATTTCAAACGTAGAAGCATCGAAATCCAATGCGCCGGTTTGTAAAATCCTGTCATTTTTTTTGAATTCCACGTAATTGGTATTTTTTACCAGCCTTACCACACTGCGGTGCTGCACCATGACTCCCCGGGGATTCCCGGTAGAACCGGAAGTATAAATGATATAAGCCAGGTTCCCGGCGCCGTGATTTTTCTTGACATCCCCGGGCTGCGCGTCAATTTCCAGGCACTGCACCGGCAGGATTTCCACTTCCGTTTCATTATTCCAAACATAATTATCATTTTCGCCTGTGGTGACCAGTAATATGCGGACATTGCTATCCTGGAGCAGCATTTTTTTCCTTTCTTCCGGGTACTCGGAATTTAATGGCAGATAGGCGGCACCTGCTTTTAAGATTCCCAGTAGGCCGGCTATCATGGCAAGGGAATTTTCTGCCAATATGCCTACCACGTCATCTGGTTTTACTCCTTGTTGTTGAAGGTGTATCCCGAGCCGCAGGGACCATTGGTTTAAGGCATCATAGGTCATGGATTCGTGCTCATCACTGACTGCCACCTGCCAGGGGCTTTTGCTGGCCTGTGCTGCGAATAATTCATCTATGGTGTTATACTGCGGGTATGACGTTTGCGTGCGGTTAAAATCCCATAACAATTGCTGTTTTTCCTGTTTCGACAGGATATCGATAGCGGATACCGGGGTATCCGGGTTTGCCAGCGCCCCTGTTAATAAATCCGTGAAATGGCGACTGATTCGTTCCAGGGTTTCCTGGTGATAAAGAGATGAATTATATTCGATTTTTCCCTGGAGAGTATCCTGGTTTTTTAAAAAGGAGAAGATCACATTGGGATAAGTATGTTGGATATAACGTTTTTGGTGAATGTTTTCCAGTAATACGACGGTATCGAACAAGGGAAAAGAATTCCCGGTAAAGGAAAGGGATAATTGGTTGAGGAGGATTTCCAGGGGGTAGTTCTGGTTTTGATTGGCTTCGATAATGGTTTGTCGGGCCTGGGCCAGGAGTTGTTTAAAGGTCATATGGTCTTCGACTTGCATGCGGATGACCAGGGCGGTATTTAAATATTCGCCTTCTTTTTCCTGGTTATAAATAGGGATGCCCATGAGGATATCGTTTTGGGCGGTGTAGCGGGCCAGGAGTGCCGATGCAGCGGCAGCCAGGATGATATGGACCATATAATTCGATTGTTTGCCCAGTTTAATTAACTTTTCCGATAAACTGTCGTCCAGGTGGAGATTTACTGTTTCCAGTCGATATTCTTTAGGTGTGAGTTCATTGTCGTAGGGGAAACTGGTTTTTATTGGCTCCCCGGACAGTTTATCTAACCAATAATCTCGTTCTTTGCCGTATCTACTGGCAGCAAGAGCCATTTTGCCGGTAAACTCCCTACCTGTCATGGTTGCTCCTTTAAGTTAATTATTGCTCCTGGTCTGCGCCGCGAAACTCCCGGTCATTGAAAGCAAATAATAGTTAGAATTCAAAATCAAATTCCTCTTCGGCAAGATTATCCATACTCCCGGTCATAAAGTCATGTTGGATGGTAATGTTTTCCAGTTTGATGGTGTTGTTTTCCAGGATCTGTTCCAATATATCTATATAACTATCTGCCAGGGCCTGGATGGTGGTTTGTTTAAAGAGTGCGGAAGAATACTCTACAGTGAGGTGGATAGAATCGCTCAAGGCAGTAATATGAAACATTAAATCAAAATGAGATATTTTCCGTTCGATGTCATAAGGGCTGATCGTTAAGCCGCCTTCTTCTAATATTTCCGCGGCAGCGGTTCTTTCTGCCGGGTCCTGGAATACAAATACAGTGTCGATCAATGGATGTCTGCCCCCTGCCCTGGAAATCCCCAATCGATTTACCAATTCGTCGAATTGATAATCCTGGTTATCATACGCTTCGATTAAGGTTTGTTTCACTTCATTTAAAATTTCTTCGAAAGTCTGCTGTTCTTCCAGGTGATTCTTAATGGCCAGCATATTGACAAAAAAGCCGATAATAAGTTGTAAATCTGCATGTCGTCTCCCGGCAATCACATGCCCCACCAATAAGTCAGACTGGCCTGTGTATTTGGATAGTAATACATTGTAGGCTGCCAGCAAAAAGGCATTTAATGTGACATTGACCCGGGCTGCGAATTCCTTTATGCACTGGAACAAGTCCCCGTCAATCCGGGAATGAAGCGAATAACCTTGAAAGTCCATCAAATCCGGCCTTTGATAATCAATGGGGATGTTGAGTAAAGGTATTTCACCCGGGAATCGTTTTAGCCAGTATTCTTCCTGTTCTTTTATCGAGCCTGCCCGGATTAGCTGGTTATGCCATTGGGAAAAATCTTTGTACTGCAGCCGGAGGGCCGGTAATTGTTTTCCCGCGTAAGAATCTAATAAATCATAGATAAATATATTGCGGGATACCTCGTCGAAAATGATGTGATGAATATCCAACAACAAGATATAATGGTTTTCTTTGAGTTTCACCAGTCCTACCCGCAGGAGGGGAGTTTTTGCCAGATCGAAGGGGCGAATAAATTCAGATGACAAATGACGGATGACATCTGAGGATGACGGATGTGGTCCTTCAGGCAAGGGGGCAGGCCCCCTTGTTCCCTCGTCTTCCCACCTGCACCTGTCACTTTCGCCTGTCGCCCGTAAATCATAATATTCGACGGCAAACCCGGTTTCCTGGCGGATTTTTTGCATAGGTTCGCCGTTTACTGTTAAAAAAGAAGTTCGTAAACTTTCGTGTCGGGCGATTAATCGGGATAAAGCGGTTTCAAAGGTTGGTTTATCCGGTGTTCCTGTCAATTGCAGTGCCCACGGCATGTTGTATACGGTATTTTCCTCCTCCATCTGCTGTACCACATACAATCGTTTTTGCGCAGACGATAGTTCATAATATTCTCTCTTTTCAACGACTTTTACCGCGGTATATATTTCCGATTTGGTTTTCCGGATGTAGGCTGCCAGGTCTTTTATGGTGGGAGCCTGGAAAACCACGGATAGGGGCATTTTGATGTGGAGTTCCTTATGAACCCGGGCTGTAACCGACGTAGCCTTGAGTGACTGTCCGCCCAACCGGAAAAAATTATCTTCAATTCCTATTGGCGGCATTTCCTGGTTTTCCCGACCCAAAACCCGGGTCCATATTCCCACCAGTTTTTTTTCGATTTCATCCCGCGGCTCCTGGTATTGTTCCTGGTTTTGTTCAATTCCCGGTTCTGGGAGCGCCCGGCGATCGATTTTACCGTTAGGTGTTAGGGGGATGCGTTCCACTACTACTATGGCAGCAGGAACCATGTATCCCGGCAGCGATTGAGATAAATAATCCGTTAATCCTGGAATTTCCACCGGTTCCCCGGGCACCGCAAGAGTAATATAAGCGCAAAGATATTTATCCCCTGTTTTATCCGCGTTCACTAACACCGCTGCATCCTTAATACCGCGATATCGTGTGATCAGATTTTCTATTTCCCCCAATTCAACCCGGTACCCTCGCACTTTCACCTGCTGATCTACCCGCCCCAGGAACTCAATATTCCCGGCCGCCAACCACCGCGCCAGGTCCCCGGTGCGGTAGAATCGGTCATTGGTCATTGGACATTGGTCATTGGTAGAAAACTTAGAAGGACTAATGACTAATGACGAATGACTAATGACCGCTCTTATAAATTTCTCCTCTGTTAATTCCGGGTTGTTCAGGTAGCCGCTAGCAAGACAGACCCCAGAAAGAAATAGTTCACCGGGTATCCCGATGGGCAGCAGTTGGAGTTGTTTGTCCAGGATATATACCCGGGAATTAGAGATGGGTTTCCCGATGGTAGGCTGCTGGCGATATTGGTCAAAACGGCTGAAATCGATCTGTTGGGCGATTGTGCCAATGGTGGCTTCGGTGGGTCCGTAGTGATTGATAAATTGAATATGGGGGCAGTATGCATGGAGGTTTTCCACGTCGCGGGTGCGGATTTCTTCACCCCCCAGGACCACTAAACGCAGTGTTCGCAGCAGCCGGGAAGACAAACCGGGGTTTTCAGCGATAATGGAAAACAACGAAGGGGTGAGTTTAAGATAGGTGACAGCATGGTCATAGATATAGTCAATTAAATAGCTGGCAGTGGCATAGGTATCCCTGGCAGCCAGGTATAATTGGCCGCCTGATAAAAGACAGGGATAAATAGATGTATATCCCAGGTCGAAAGCAAAAGAAGCAGTTAATAAGCTGCGATCGTTGGAATTCAACCGGGTTTCTTTTTTAAACCAGCAAACATAATTCACCAGGTTGTTATGCCGCAGCAGAACGCCTTTGGGTTTGCCCGTGGTTCCTGAGGTATAGATCATATAAGCGAAATGATTGCCTTGATTGCCGGACGGGATCTCCTGGTTTTGTTCCTGGTCCAACCGGTGCTTCGTTTGGTTATGGTTATCGATGTCGATGAATTCTCCTGCAAATTGAATAGGGGAAGAGGCAGTGGCAGTGAGCCAGCGGATCTGGCTGTCAGCTAGCATGTACGAGATTCGCTGCGGGGGTTGTTCCGGGTCCAATGGCAGATAGAATCCACCGGTTTTCAATATAGCCATGATGGCAATGATGGCAGCCGGCAGAGGTTCTGCCATGATGCCCACTGCGGTATTGGCTTTCACTCCTTTTGACTTGAGTACTCGCGCCAGCACATCGGCCCTGCGCTCGAATTCACGGTAAGTGATGAATATCAGATCATGCCCACTTTTGTTTGTTTCGTGACTCCCTACTACCGCGATATGGTCCGGGTTTTTTTTCACCTGGCCGCTAAATAATTGCTGGATGGTTTTGTCCAGGGGAAATGCAGCCCGGGTATCGTTGAAATGGTACAGCAGCAGCTCCTTTTCTTTTCCCGGGATGATGTCTATATCTGCGATCCCCGGGTTTAAACCCTTATTGTCATGTTCAATCACACTCTCTACTATTTGTTTAAAATAGCCGATAAACCGCTGCACAGTGCTTTCTTTGAATAGTGTCCTGCAGTATTCGAAACCGAAGTCAATTTCATCTTCTTCTGCAGATACCTTCAGGGTCAAATCGAATTTGGAGGTTTTATTTTCATAGGGGAATTTTTCTCCCTTCACTTCCCGGGCCTTGCTTGCCGGGATGTTATCCGGGGAAAAGCCTTTCAATTTAAGACCGGGAATGATGATTTCCCCGACTTTCCCGATATCTGGATCGGTATTGAAAGAAAACATAACATTAAATAAGGGATTGCGGCTGAGGTCCCTTTTTAGGCCGATCTTGTCGATGAGCATTTCAAACTGGTAGTCCTGGTTGGCAAAAGCATTTAAGGTGTTTTCTTTTACTTCTTCCAGGAATTGATCAAGTTTTTTCCCGGCAGCGGCATAGTTCCTGGATACCAGGGTATTGACAAACATCCCGATGATGGGCTGCAGGTCGGTATGCTGGCGGCCTGCGGTGGGGATTCCCACCAGGATATCTTCCTGGCCGCTGATTTTAGCCAGGAAAATATCGAATATTCCCAGCAGCATCATGAACATGGTCAATCCCTTTCCCAGGGCAGTGGATTTTAGCGACTCTCTTTGCTGCCCGGGAACCTGGAAATGCACCGTGTTTCCTGCAAAGCTCTGCGCCTCCGGCCTGGGGTAATCCATGGGAAAATCCATTACAGGAATCTCCCCGGCAAACTGCTTTTGCCAGTAAAGGTCCTGGGATTTTAGCGCTTCTGAAACCAGGCATTTGTTCTGCCAGGCGGAAAAATCTTTATACTGCAAGGGAAGCTGCTTTAAGGTCTCCCCGGCGTACAATTTTATCACCTCTGTTATCAATATTTCCAGGGAGGCATTATCGGTAATGATATGATGAATATTTAACATCAAGAAGTGTTTTTGTTCCTGCAGCCGCATCAAGCCGACCCGGGATAAGGGCGCTTTTGATAAATCAAAGGGACGGGTAAAGAAATGATGAATTTTCCCTGTGTTCTCTGTGTCCTCTGCGGCTGAATGATATTTAATTTCAAATTCCACTTCCTCATGGATTTCCTGGACAGGTTCGTCATTCACCAGGATAAAAGATGTTCTTAAGCTCTCATGTCGATGGATGAGTTGTTCAAAGGCCTTATGCCAACGGGGTTTATCAATCCTTCCTTCCAATACTGCCAACTTCGGGATATTATAGGCGGTGCTGTTCAATTCCATTTGTTGGATGAGGTATAACCGTTTTTGCGGCGAAGATACCGGGTAATACTCTTTCTTTTCTACAGGTTCAATGGACATATGTTCTTCTTTCGAGGCATTTTCAATGTAAATGGCTAATTGGGCGATGGTGGGGTGATTAAATATTTCTTTTAAGGGTATATTGACATGAAAGGCTTTATGAATTCTTGATATCAATACCGCTGCTTTTAAGGAATCTCCGCCCAATTCAAAGAAATCATCCTTTATTCCCACCTGGGCGATCCCCAATAACTCTTGCCAGGTATTTGCCATTTTTTGCTGCAAAGAGGTGGTGGGAGCGATGTAGGGGGTACTGATATCGGGCCTGGCGTAAACCGGCCCAGTGGTCCCGGGACCCTGCATCCACTCTTCTGTGCCAGGAGACTCCGGGATCTGGCTGGCTTCCAGGCGAGACGCCAGGTCCTGGGGGGATACCACCACCTGGGGTAAGGCATCCCTGGTTTCCAGGATACGGGTAAAAACCTCGACGCCTTCCAGGGGTGATATCCCGTCTTTTACCAGTTCTTCCCGGCTGGTTTCCTCCTGGTGATATTCCTGTCTATCTACCGGGGTCTGCGCGTGGGCCGAGCCCGGCAGCGTA
>Ga0316628_100002779_pt1 | contig 13168 bp, 6 predicted proteins | sample OWC_Aug_M2_C1_D5_FD_207648 | JGI IMG/M metagenome (GOLD analysis project Ga0316628, IMG submission 207648) | Wetland soil microbial communities from Old Woman Creek delta, Ohio, United States - OWC_Aug_M2_C1_D5_C | ecosystem: Environmental > Terrestrial > Soil > Wetlands | place: USA: Ohio... | reverse complement strand
CGCGAAGCGGCACCAACGAGTTCCACGGGAGCCTGCGCTACTACCATACGAATTCGGCCCTCAACGCCCGTTCCTTCTTTGCGGCGGAGAAGGCTGCAGGCCACGATCATACGTTCGGGGCCTGGCTCGGCGGACCCCTGGTCATCCCGGGACTGTACAACGGAAAGGACAGGACATTCGTGATGCTGTCCTACGACGGAGGATTCAGCCCGGGCTTCACCAATGTCAACGCCACGGTACCGACCGCCGCGATGCGCGCCGGCGATTTCGCCGGGTTCAAGGCGATCAAGGATCCTCTGACCGGCGCCAACTTTGCCCAGAACAAGATACCGGCCGCACGGATCAACCAGGTCTCGGCCAAGATCCAGCAACGTTTCTACCCTCTCCCCAACTACGGCGATCCCTCGGTTTTCAATCAGCTCAATCACCGTATCATCTTCGACAACTCCACCCAGTTCCACAACGGCGACCTGCGCGTAGATCAGAAACTGAGCCAGAACAACACGATCTACGGCCGTGTGGGGTGGGTGCAGTTCAACGTCGCGCGCATGGAAGGCAACCTTCCCACCATCGGACCGCGCAGCCAGCTGCGGAATCTGCGCAGTGTCGTAATCAGCGACACCCACTCCTTCACCCCTCGCCTGATCAATGAGTTCCGGGTAGGCTACCACCGGAGCTTCAACAATTACCGGGGGCCGCAACGGGGGCTGGAGGTCCTGTCGGCGGTCGGCATCCAAGGGATCCGCAACGTCCCGGATGCGAACGGCATACCGGTGATTTCAATCACGGGGGTCCAGGGCCTGACGCAGGTTGAGCAGGCCGCGCTGGCCGAGCAGATGGATCAGCTCACCGATGCGGTGACCTGGATCCGCGGCCGGCATACCTGGAAAATGGGAGTGGACGTCCGGCGCGAATATCCCAACTCGTTTCTGATCCCGTCCGCAACCTACGGCACCTACAACTTCAATGGGGGTTACACGGGCCAACCCTACGCCGACTTCCTCCTCGGCATTCCCCAGCAGACCAGCCGTACATTCCCGGCGCCTGCAGACTACCGGCGCATTGTCGACACCGGCTTGTTCTTTCACGATGATTTCAAGTTGAGTCCGAACCTGACGCTGCAGTTCGGGTTGCGCTACGAGTATGAAACTCCGCTGACCCACCTTCTCGACACGCTCTACAATTTCGACCCGGCGACCGGGCGGCTGATCATCGCCTCGGAGAAGGCAAAGTCGCGGATCAGCCCCCTGTTCAACAAATCCATCGGCATCGACGTTGCCGACGGGTCCAGATTCCCCAGCCGCTCTCTCTATGCAAGCGACAGGAACAATTTCGCACCGCGCGTGGGATTGGCCTGGCGCCCCACGCGCAGCAACGATTTCGTCGTCCGGACGGGTTTCGGAATCTTTTACGACCGCCTGGGGACGGGCATTGGAGACAACTCGATCACCGGGCCGTTCACTCCCGGATCGGAGATTTTCACGAACAAGATTTCCGGCGGCGCACCCCTGTTCCAGTTCCCCCTGCCGTTTCCGGATGCGCCGGCGGGAGCCTCCACGTCGCCGCCGGCAATCCAGGCGGTCTCCACGGGCCTGGTAAATCCGCTCGTGCACCAGTACAACCTCACGATCGAGAAAGAAATATTCAAGACCGGATTCCGCGTCTCGTACATAGGATCGAAAACCGGCCAGCTTGTCGTGCAGCGCAACATCAACAAACCGGCACCCAGCACCACGGCGTTCGCACAGAGCCGAAGACCTTACCCGGCCTTCGGCGAGATCGTCCTCACCGACCGCGGGGGGAACGCGCACTACGACGCGTTCCAGATCGAAGCCCAGCGCAGGTTCGGCCGCCTGAACTTTGATTTCGGCTATACCTGGGCCAACAATATCTCCGACGTGCAGGATTCGGGGTACAGGGACGCCGGGGTCGTAATGCAGAACTCGCAGGACCGCGGGGCCGAGCGCGGACGGGAGCCGTACGCCATCCAGCACAGGTTCACCGGCAACGTGATCTGGCAGATTCCGGTGGGCACACAGCGGCGCTTCCTCGGCAACCTCCCGGCCGTTTTAGATCATGCGCTGGGCGGGTGGGAAACCATCTGGACCGTCTATATGCAGAGCGGGCGCTGGTTCAATCCCACGTTCTCCGCATCCGATCCCTCCAATACCAACACGATCGGCGGGCGCCCCGACCGTACCTCCGACGGCAACCTGGATAACCGGACTCTGCTGCGTTATTTCGACACCGCCGCCTTTACAGTGCCTCCCGCCGGATCCGGCCGCTTCGGCAACTGCGGAAGAAACGTGATCGAAGGGCCCGGCATCAAAGTTCTCCATCTCGGAATCGCCAAGAACTTCAGAGTGGTTGAACGCACGAACCTGATGGTGGAAATGGCGATACGGAACCTCTTCAATCATCCCAACTTCGGAAACCCGAACGTAAGGATCGGCGATGTGAACATTGGGAAGATCAATGCGGTGGCGGACAGCCTGGAATCCGGCGCTGGCCGGAACATGCAGGTGCGGCTGCGCCTGTCCTGGTGAGATCGCTCTGCAAACAACTGCACAGATCCTTTGATTAAACGCGGAGGAAAAAATGACAAAACCGGTCGTGGTCGAGAAAGATGCAGGGTATTCCGGAAGCTACCAGACCGAGGAGGGAGTGGACCTGAAAGTCCCGTATTCGTTCTTCGGCAGCACGTTCGGTGTGGAAGAGATAGAAGCCATCGCTCAAGTCATGCAGCAGGAAACCATGACCATGGGGCCGATGGTGGACCTGTTCCAGAAGGAGTTTGCCGAATATACGGGAGTCAAGCATGCCTTTGCCGTCACGAATTGCACGACGGCCCTGTACCTGGCGACCCGAGTGCTCGGCATCGGGCCGGGCGACGAGGTGATCACGACTCCGATCACCTATATCGCCACGTCGATGTCGCCGCTCAGGCAGGGAGCGCGGATCGTGTTTGCCGACGTGGATCCGCGCACCATGAACCTGGACCCTCAATCCGTCGCTGAAAAGATCACGCCGAAAACGAAGGCGATTTACGTGGTTCACTACGCCGGCCAGATGGTCGACATGGATCCCATTATGGAGCTCGCGAAGCGCCATGGGCTTGCGGTGGTGGAAGATGCGGCGCATGCGCCGGGTGCCGAATACAAAGGTAGGAAAGCCGGCTCGATCGGACACATCGGCTGTTTCAGCTTTCACTCGCTCAAGAACATGACGTGCCTGGGCGAGGGGGGAATGATCGTCACCAACAACGACGAGTATGCCGAAAAGATCCCGCTGTTGCGCTGTCTCAACATGCAGGCCTACAGGGATCAGAAGGACTACTGGCTGCCGTATCACTACGATATCCTCGACATGGGGGACTTGCTGGGTCACAAGTTCGTCATGAACGAGGTGCAGGCGGCCGTGGGGCGAGTGCAGCTGCGCAAGCTGGACAGCCTGAACGCCATCAGGCGTGAAAATGCTTCCTGGCTGAGCCGCGAGTTGGGCGAAGTCCGCGGCATCCGGATTCCGTACGAAGATCCGAACTGCGTGCACGTGTATCATCTCTACACTCTGCTCCTGGACGATCCGGTTTTGGACGCCAACCGGGACGAGTTCCTCCGGGTTCTCTATCGGGAGGAAGGCGTGCAGGCGATCCTGCATTACCTGCCCACATACCTGTTCTCCCTGTACCGGAATCGCGGGTATGAGCCGGGATTGTGTCCCGTCGCGGAGCGGACCTTCCACCGGCTGTTCAACGTTCCGATCCACCCGCGCCTCACGCCGGGAGACCGCGCGGCGATGGTGGGCGGCATAAAGAACGCCGTCCGCAAGATCCTGGGACACGGCTGACCTGAGGGCCTCCGGGGGAAGGACTTTCACCGCCGAAGCGCAGACGTGGGGGCGACCGTCAGAGACCGTCGCACAACTCGGAAACGAACCAGAAATCGCGGCTCTGATGTGCGTGCCATGCGACGGCTCAACTCCGACCCCGCTCAACTCGAGCAGGTGATACCGTGTCTGATCGGCCGCACGCATGTGGGCGACGGTCAAGTCTGTCCAAATTGGACCGTGAATAGGAGCGCGAGGACACGGCACGCCGTGTCCCTACTGAGGAATTCGGCAGATCAGCCAAGTGGCCGAAGTAGGGGCACGGCGTGCCGTGCCCGCGTCTTCCCGAGGCCCGGCTTATTTGAATACGGGCGGCGGCCACCCCTGCGGAACGTGGCATTCGAACGGGCTGTCCCTCACAACCGCAGGGGACTCAGATAAGAGTGGGTTATGATTCTGCGTCTTCGGCGATTCTTTTGTTCGGGAGGTGATCGCGATGGATCGAAGGAGCTTCATCATGACGGCTGCCTGCATCGGGGCCCGGGTGCTCGGGGCCAACGAGGCCGTCCGGGTTGCCGTCGTGGGTCTGCACGGGCGCGGGCGCAGGCTGATCCAGGGATTTTCCCGGGTTCCCGGAGTCGAAGTGGCTGCGCTGTGCGACGTTGATGAAACGGTGCTGGAACAGCAGGCCGCGAGCTTCGAAAAGACGGCCGGGAGGAAAGTCGACCGCTTCGTCGACATGCGGCGCATCTTCGAGCGCAAGGACATCGACGCCGTCGCCTTTGCCACCCCGAACCACTGGCACGCTCTCGGATCCATCTGGGCGTGCCAGGCGGGCAAGGATGTCTACGTGGAGAAGCCGTGCTCACACAACATCTGGGAAGGCCGGAAGCTCGTGGAGGCGGCCCAGAAATACGGGAGAATGGTGCAGCACGGCACCGGGGGCCGCAGCCTGGGCGTCCTCCAGCAGGCCGTCGCCAGGATGCGCGAAGGCGTCATCGGCAAGGTGTACATGGCCCGGGGGCTTTGCTACAAGTGGCGCGAAAGCATCGGCCGCTCGCCCGACGAACCCGTGCCGCCCGGCGTTCACTACGACCTCTGGCTCGGCCCGGCGTCTGCCAGACCTTTTTCACGCAATCGGTTTCACTACAACTGGCACTGGAACTGGGACTACGGCAACGGCGACATCGGCAACCAGGGGGCGCATCAGATGGATATGGCCCGCTGGGGGCTCGGAGTGAGACTTCCTTCAACGGTAGCGTCGTCCGGCGGTCACTTCATGTTCGACGACGATCAACAGACGCCCAACGTGCAGATCGCAACTTTCCAGTATCCCTTGGAACGGAAGATCCTGGTGTTCGAAGTCCGTCACTGGATCACGAATCACGAAACCGGCCTTGGTGAGGAAGCGGACAACGATATCGGAGTCCTGTTCTACGGCACGGACGGATATATGTCGGTCGGCAACGGCTACCGTACCTTTCTGGGGAAAAAGCGCGAGCCCGGACCCGCTGCAAAACCGGCGTCCGGCGACCCCCACTTCGCCAACTTCATCGACGCCGTCCGAAGCAGGAAGGCGGAAAACCTCACGGCGGAAATCGAGGAGGGCCACCTGTCCGCGTCCTTGTGCCACCTGGCCAACATATCCTTTCGGGTCGGACGCTCCCTTCGGTTTGACGCGCAGAAGGAGCGCTTCATCGGTGACAGCGAAGCCGACGCGCTGCTCAGGCGAAGATACCGGCCGCCGTTCATCGTGCCCGAATCCGTTTGAAAAAACGTTGCCGACAGACTCGCAAGGTGATGGAATCGTGAGATTCGAGGGGGCAGAACCGTGAATACTCCGCCTGCAGTTTCAGCCGCGTTGCTTGTGTTGCGCATCCTGGTCGGCTGGCACTTCCTGTACGAGGGTGTAGCCAAACTGTTCAGTCCGAACTGGACCTCGGCAGTCTATTTGGTCGATTCGACGTGGTTTCTCTCCGGCTTTTTCCGCTGGATCGTCTCGAATCCCGCTGCGTTGAGAACGGTGGACCTCCTGAACATCTGGGGGCTGACCGCGATCGGCCTGGCCATTCTCCTGGGGGCCATGGTGCGGACGGCGTCCCTGGCGGGGGCCCTGCTGATTGCCCTCTACTACATCGCCCAGCCGCCCTTTATCGGGCTTCCTTCGGCCGGCTCCTCCGAAGGAAGCTACCTGATCGTCAACAAGAACCTGATCGAGATGGGCGTCTTGCTGCTTTTTGCTATCCTTCCCAAAGGCGCGTTGCCGAGCCTGGATTCGCTGCTGCGGGGCTTGAAAAGCGGAACCGGCGCCGAGCCGCCGACGAGACTCGCCGTGCCGGCCGGGGAAAACCACATCGACCTCTCGCTCCGAGGCTCGCTGCGCAGGAGGGAACTGGTGAAGGCGCTCGCGGCATTACCGGTCCTGGGATTCTTTATCCTTGAGGTATTGCGCAAAAAGAGCTACGAGGAGCGGCGCCTGAAGACGATCCAGGGCATCGACGCGGTCACTTCGGCCAGCATGAAGGCCATTCGTTTTGCGCGCCTGACGGATCTCAAGGGCAAAGTGCCCGCCGGAACGCTCGCCAACCTGCAGATCAGCCGCATCATTGTCGGCGGAAACCTGGTCAGCGGGTTTGGTCACGCCCGCGATCTGATTTACCTGTCCCCATTCCTCAAGAGTTACTTCACCGACGAGAAGGTCATCGAGACTCTGCGGCTGTGCGAGGCCTGCGGAATCAACACCGCCGTTTTGCGCACCGACGAAAGCACCATCCGGATTCTGGATCAGTACCGCAGGCGCGGGGGGAAGATCCAGTGGCTCGCGCAGGTCTACCCGAAGGCGACCGATGTGACCACCAACATCATGCGCGCCGTAGACAACGGTGCGGTCGGTGCCTTCGTCCAGGGCGGCGTAGCCGACAAGTTCATCCAGGAAGGGAAAATGGACCTCCTGGCGCGCTCCATCGAGTTCATCAGGAGCAAGGGAATTCTCGCGGGGACCGCAGCCCACTCCCTGCTGGTGCCGATGGAGTGCGAAAAAGCCGGGCTCGAATTCGACTTCTACATGAAGACCTTCCACCACGACAATTACTGGTCCGCGCACCCCGTTGCGAACCGCAATGAATTCGACGTGGATGGCGACAGCCGGCCCGAACACGACCGCTATCACGACAACATGTGGTGCATCAACCCGGCTGAGACGGTCGAATTCATGAAGAGCGTCAAGAAGGCCTGGATTGCTTACAAGGTCCTGGCCGCCGGCGCCATTCACCCCAAGGAGGGATTCCGTTATGTCTTCCAGAATGGGGCCGATTTCGCCTGCGTTGGGATGTTCGACTTCCAGGTCGTAGACAATGCCAACATCGCCTTCGATATCCTGACAAGAGATCTGAACCGTCAACGCACCTGGTGCGCGTGACCGGGCACCTTCACCGATGAAAAACACACTGAACCGCCCTCGCCCTGAAAGCGAAGAATCTCAGCCATCGCCGGGGACGAAACTCGGCGCGCTTGTCAGGCGGGTGCGCTCGGTGTGCTCGCCTGCCCGGACCTTCAAACGAGCAGAGTTGCTCATGGGCACGTCATTCGAAATAACGGTATGCGACTCGGACGGTGACGCTGCGGAACAGGCGACGGCCGCTGCGTTCGCGGAAATCCGCCGGATTGAAAGACTGCTCAGCATTTTTGTCGACGATTCCGACATTTCCAGATTGAACCGGGACAAGCAGATCAGGGACTGTTCGACGGACCTGCTGGAAAACGTCAGGAAATCGCTTTATTACTCACATCTCAGCAGCGGCGCGTTCGATATCACAGTCCTGCCTGTGCTGGATTTGTATGCCGCCAGTTTCGGCTCGACCCATCTGCCCCCATCGATTGCTCTTGTAGATCAAACCCGGAAGCGAATCGATTACAGGAGCATCATTTTGGGGAACGAGGGTGTTTCGATAGGCGCGGAGCAGAAGATTACCCTGGGTGGCATAGCGAAAGGATACGCAGTGGAGCGGGCCGTTTCCGTTCTGAGGCAAAACCGAATCCATCATGCCCTGGTAAATGCAGGCGGCAACATGAGGGCGCTTGGCAACAAGTCTTTCGCTAAGTGTTGGATGGTTGCCCTGCAGAATCCCAGAATCAAAGACGATTATCTTGCCCGGATAAGACTCAATGACAATGCGGTCTCGACCTCAGGCGATTACGAAACGTATTTCAACGATGACCGGACGTTTCACCACATCATCAATCCCCGGACAGGTACCTCCGCAACGGAACTGATCTCCGTCACGGTGATCACGGACAACGCCTGGGATGCGGATGCACTGTCGACCACCCTGTTTGTAGTGGGCAAGGATGCAGCGAGATCGCTCGCCGCCGAACTCGGAATTCAGACGCTCATGGTCGCGAGAGACGGGAGCACTACAAATGTCAACTGGACCTTGTAACCGAATTTTGAAACGAATTCCGGCGCTCAATTCGCGGAAATACTCTCAGCAACGTTCGATGTCGGCTTGGTTTTTAATTCCTTTCACCGCACGAGGGTCGGCGATTGGGCGGGCCGGGACGCCCCCGGGCCTGTCCTTCGCCCAAACTCCCACGGCATGAACCTGGGACACTCCATGATCTCGTCGGAAGGTCGGGAGAGCTTCGAATCTCAGTCTGGATTCAGGAATCTGCTTTGAAGCTCATTCTTGGAGCTTGATATGAATCATGAAGCCGGGTACACCAGTTCAATGAACCGCCGGGATTTTTTGCGCCTGTCGGCCCTGACGCCCGTGGTTGCCTCGCTAGGACAACACACCAGTGTCCGAAATCCTCGGCCCAATATCGTTGTGATCATGGCAGACGATATGGGTTTTTCCGATATTGGCTGTTTCGGTTCCGAAATTGCCACCCCGAATCTGGACCGACTGGCGAAGGAGGGCCTTCGCCTTACTCAGTTCTACAACTGTGCCCGCTGCTGCCCGACCAGGGCGTCCCTGTTGACCGGCCTCTACAACCACCAGGCCGGTATCGCGCACATGGTGAACAAGCGGCCGTTCCCCGCATACCAGGGATATCTCAACGACCGCTGCGTGACGTTGGCAGAAGCGCTTAGGCCGGCGGGGTATCGCGTGGCCATGTCCGGCAAATGGCATGTCGGCGAGGACCGGCCGCACTGGCCCACCGACAGGGGCTTCGAGCGCTACTTCGGCCTGATCAGCGGTGCCTCCAACTATTTCAGGCTGGACAAGGACCGCAAGATGGCGCTGAATGATCAGCCGTTCACGCCCGGCGAAGGCTTCTACATGACCGACGCCATTACCGATTACGCGGTCCGATACATCGAAGAATTCGGATCGAAATCGGAGCCCTTTCTGCTCTATGTCGCCTATACCGCCCCTCACTGGCCACTGCATGCCCTGCCCGAGGACATCGCCAAGTATCGTGGTAAATACTTGAAAGGGTGGGATGTGCTGCGACGGGAACGGCACGAGCGCCAGATTGCCATGGGAATTGTCGATCGCCGCTGGCTCATCACGCCCAGGGATGCCGGGGTTCCGGCATGGGAGACCGTTGCAGATAGGGACGATCGCGATCTGCGCATGGCCGTTTATGCCGCCCAGGTCGACCGCCTGGACCAGTGCATCGGCCGTCTGACCGCGAAGTTGCGGCAGGTAGGCGTCGAGGAGAATACTCTGGTGCTGTTCCTGGCCGACAACGGAGGCTGCGCCGAGGAGAAAATCAGCGGCCAGAATCCATTGCCGCCCGGTCCGGCCGATTCCTTCACAAGCTATGGCCGGCCCTGGGCCAACGCCAGCAACACACCCTTTAGACTCTACAAACACTGGGTTCACGAGGGAGGCATCGCCTCACCGTTCATCGCCCGCTGGCCCAGGGTGATCAAGTCGCGAAATAAGTTGGTGAACCACCCTGCCCACGTGATCGACATCATGGCCACGTGCCTGGACGTTGCCGGAACTCCCTATCCAGAATCCTCTCAGGGCAAAGAGATCGCTCCACTGGAAGGAAAAAGCCTGGTGCCGCTCCTGCGGGAAGGGAAGCGCCAAGGGCACGACGCCCTTTTCTGGGAGCACGAGGGCAACCGGGCCGTCAGGCAGGGCGAGTTCAAGCTTGTGTCCCGGCACCCGGATCGCTGGGAAATCTACAACATGGAGGACGACCGCACTGAAATGAAGGATCTCTCAAAGGATCGGCCGGACCTGGCGAGGGAGATGGTCGCCCGTTATGACTCCTGGGCCGCGCGCTGTGGCGTTTTGCCCTGGGATGTAGTCAGGAAGACAAAGTGATTACAGGTCAGTCTGACCGCATCGTTTTTTCGGTAGTGATAACAGGGCGCGTTCGGAGGCTGGCGGGGATGGCCGAAATCGGCGAAATCCGCATGCTGGACGTGAAAGGAACCTATCGAGCGCGCTCGAGACGGGCGTCCAACCAGCGGGCTATCTTGCATTGGCCCGTGTCAGAAGGCTGCCCACGCGATCGCCGCCGGAATCGTAGACTACCACCTTGATCAGCTGCTTTGGATCCTGCAATGGAATCGGGATCGAAATGGGGATGGTGCTGCCGATAATTCGCTGATAGGTTTCCTCGCGTAGATTCATATCCAGCGTCCTCCACTGTTCTCCAAGAAGCCGCCCCTTGGAATCGCTGTAGAAGATGGTGACGCGCACTTGCCCGGTATGTCGGTCGTTTATCGTCTTGAAGACGACCGAAGAAGGGTCGATCTGCAGGTCAACGCGGAGCTGCGGCTGGCCTTCGGGGCTGTTCTGTGGAACCGCCGCGACTTTGAAGGCGATGTCGTGCAGCTCGGGGCCATAGCCGGCAGCTGCCGAGATCCGGCTGTACGCCAGGAATTCCCTTCGATCGTAAGGCTGCAGGGAGTCGCGGGCGTAATAGCCGTGCCTGAAGGAGACTTTCAATCCCGGCCGGTCGACCTTCACCGAGATCCTGCGATATTTGCCGTCCCAGGCGTCGTTTGCCGGATAGTAGCCCAGAAGATATTCGACCCGGGTGATCTCGTTCAACCGCGCGAGCGAAATGTCGGTGTCCTGAATGATTGACGAACGACCCCCGGTGAGTTCGGAAATAGTCCGCAGGCTGGCCAGCGCCCAGGCGTTGCTCCTTACGCCAGTCCGGCGGTTCATGCCCAGAGCGGTCAGGCCGCGGGCAGACATTGCGGAGGTTGACGCCGAGAATGTGGAGTCGAGAGGCATCTCGACTCCTCCGGTGTGGAAGGTGTCGATCACGACCCTTGCGTCATTGGCCATCGCCGCGACACCTTTGTCGTATTCCATACGCGGCAGAAAGAGCCCTTTCTGAGTAAAGAAGAGCAGGTGCTTTTCGCCCTCCATGTAGCGCAAGTACTCGATTGCCGTAAAGATGTTCTGAACATCCTGGTTGGTCATGGCGCTGGTGGCGGCGTATTGGTCGAAAGGCAGATCGGTAAGCATATCCGCCTCGAGCTGATCGAAAGGATCCACCCCTGCGCCCTGATCGCCCATCGCGTCAGAGACTTCGACACGCTGAAGGGTCTCCGACACGCGCTTTTCGTCTTCTGACATTCTGCCCTGAGCCGTGATCCGGCCGGGAGGCACTTGCCGGGAAGCCAGTCCTCCCTGAGCATTGAATATCTCGTCGATCTCGGGCTGCAGGGATTTGGGGATTGCCTTGTTTCCGTAAATGGCTGCCAGACCGCTGAATCGCACCTCCAGCTTCGATTCGATCTTTTCGTGAATCTTCTTGTAGCGCTCCAGTACCTGGACAATGCGCTGGTGATCGGTCGTAAAATCGGTGGCGCGGTTGTATGCAAAGACCGCCACCAGATCCTGGGGCAGGAGGTCGCGGCGCACGAAATTCACAAGCTCGTCGATGTTCCTGAAAGGCGATTGATGGCGGCCGCGCCCGAGAAGGATAAGAAAGGTCCTGTTTGACCGCGGCGTCAGATCCAGGGTCGGCACCTTCCGCAGTCGCGTCGGGGCAGCCGGGACTTTTCCCGCCTGAGTCTGCTCCTCGGGCGACAGGGTCTGAACTGTGAAGTGTCGGATTTCTTGGGGCCTGCCGTTCTCGAGGATGGTGAAATCTTCCTTCTTCAGATCGGGCACCGGTCTGTCGTTCTTATCGGTGACGACTACATCCACCGGGATAAGACGCACGCGGACGCGGAAGGTACCGGGCGGCCCCGGGCGCTGATCCGCCTGCTGTGCAGGCAGAGGAACAGCGACAACAGGATTTCGACCGGATTCCAAAGGAAGCGTGGCAAGCACGAGCAGGGTAGTCAATCGACAGATTCTCATAGTAGAGCCTCGTCGAATATTCTCTGTGAATATGAATCGATTGGCTCCAAAAAAGTTCAACCGCCGCTCAGAGCGAAATAGATCCATGGCCTCCTGCCGAGCGATTCTTTCGGGCTCTGCCGTATCGGCGGGAACAGGAAATCCTGATCGAACTTCCCGCAACTGCAGAATCGCCACAAATGGGTCCATTCCAAATTGAGTGGTTGAACTTCTTTCGCAGATGCCCTCCGTATTCGATGTGTTTCGGCACGCATGGGATGAATGGTCCCAACTCGATCATATTGTCGAATCGCAAGGTGCTCGACTGCCATCTCGCGCAGGTTCTTACATCCAGCGCTCGGCGGGTCGAACACGTCGTGTGATAAACTAGGCTTATGAACGGCGCGAGGATTCTCGTATCCTTGCTCGTCCTCGGGTTCGTGATTGCATCACCCGTGTATTCCTCGGATTCACTGCTCGTCGTTCTGGCCGACACATAATGGCAGCCCGACACCTACTGCAGGCGGAGAGGCGACGGTGGGAAACAGGCCAACGAAGTGGGAAGCGGCCGTGGACTGGCTGCTCGAGGAGGAACAACCTGCCATCCGCTATCTCGCGCTGACTCAGTTGCTCGGTAGAACGCAAAGCGATCCCGAGGTCAAGTCCGCAAAGAAGGCGATTCCGACTCACGGTTGGGCCGCGGACATTCTGGCGCGGCAGGAGTCCGGGGGGTGGTGGGTCGGCGGCGAGAACCTGTACCGCCCTAAGTACCTCTCGTCGAACTGGATGCTGCTCATCCTTGCCGACCTGGGATTGACTCGTCGCGAGCCTCGCGTCCGCAAGGCCTGCGAGCTTTGGCTGGAGCGGTTCGCCAAGAAGGACGGCGGATTCGCAATGGACGGCTCCCGCAAAAGCCACCTGTGTATTACCGGGAACACGGCTCGCGCGCTGGTGCAGTTCGGCTACGCCGACCATCCCCAGGTCGAGAGCGCCTTCGACTGGCTCGCAGAGAACTGCGACAAGAAGGGCGGGTGGAGCTGCTTCGGAAGCGGCAGGAACCTCGACTCTTGGGAAGG
>Ga0316628_100002778_pt1 | contig 13168 bp, 11 predicted proteins | sample OWC_Aug_M2_C1_D5_FD_207648 | JGI IMG/M metagenome (GOLD analysis project Ga0316628, IMG submission 207648) | Wetland soil microbial communities from Old Woman Creek delta, Ohio, United States - OWC_Aug_M2_C1_D5_C | ecosystem: Environmental > Terrestrial > Soil > Wetlands | place: USA: Ohio... | reverse complement strand
AAAAAGCCGGGAACCACGACTTCCACTTCTCCCGGGTCAGGTACGGGGAGACGCTCACCATCGAACAGGCGTGCGCCCGGTGCCACAAGGGAAAAGACGTGAGTGCGATCCTCGCGGGGTGGAGGAGCTCGCAAGTGAAAGTGAAGGGGAAGTAGATGGCCGAACCGTCCGCAATAAACGTACCCGCCCGCTGGTGGCGGGACCTTGCTCCGGATCGGACGCATCTCCTTGCCCTCGCGCTCCTGCTCCTCGCGACGATCCCGATGCTCACCAAGATCTTCACGAGCGATTTCGGGACGCACATCGCGCTGGGACGTTACATCGTCCAGCAGCACGACATCCCCTCGCGGGAGCACTGGAATTATCCCTCCCTCGGGATGGAAAACGGCAGCGGGGGAGAGTGGGGGTTCGAGGCGATCCTGTACCTCGTCTACGCCGCGGGGGGGGAGTACGGGGTTTCGTTCCTTGTCTGGGCGGTCGTCCTGGGGATCTTCCTCTTCCTCTACCGGGCTATCGTCCTACGCGGGGCGAACCCCCTCCTTACGGTCCTCGCGATCTTCGCCTTCTCCGGTTTCCTGCGGATCCGCATCCAGCCCCGGCCCGAGATCTTCACGTACCTTTTCACGGCGATGACGATCTTTCTCCTCAGCGAATATTATTTCGGAAGCCGCAGGAAACTGCTCTACCTCTTTCCCCCGATGATCCTGGTGTGGGCGAACTGCCACCCGACGTACCTGATGGCGTTCGGGCTGTGCGGGGCGTTCTTCGCCGACGCTCTGGTGCGGGCCGCGTGGAACAAGGAGTTCCAGTGGGCGCGGCTTCGGGGTTGGGTAATACCTCCCGTGATCACCGGCCTTGCGGGTCTCCTCCTCTCAGGCCTGAACCCGCACGGGTACGGATGGCTGCTCGCACCGCTCCACATGATCTCCCGTGGTGCGGGTACGGGGTCCAGCAGCATTCTCCAATCCATCTCGGAACTGACACCGGTGCAGGGGACGGGGTTCTTCGTGTACTACAAGGCCGCCGCCGTCTTTGCCCTGGTATCGCTCTGCCTGGGATTGGCGGGACGCCGCATCTATCTTCTAGACCTCTTCCTGTTCGCCATCGCCTTCAAGGGAGCGTGGGATTCGGCGCGGGCCGTGTCGATGATGGGCCTCTTCCTTTCCCCGGGGGCTTCGCTCCACCTGACCGGGTTCCTGTCGGCGGCGTGGAGATGGTTCTCGCCGAGCGCAACGAGCAAGGTGGAAAAACCGAAAGGAACGGCACGCCAGAAGGGCAGGAAGTCGGCTCAATTGCAGCCTGTCCCGCCGCCTCCGCCTCCGCCACGGCGAATCTCTCCGGGATACGCCGCCATCGCCGGCGGAGTCATGCTCGCCCTCGTCGCGTTCGGCGTAACGACGCTGGGCTTTTCCTTTTCCCAGCTCGAGTTCGGCGTGGGGATCACGCAGCATAAATTCTCCTTCAAGGCGGCGGAGTTCCTCCGGAAGAACCCTGTCCCGGGGAAGATGTTCAATTTCTTCGATATCGGCGGGTTCCTCGACTGGCAGCTTTACCCGGGCGCGCTGACCTTCATCGACGGCCGGACATACAACCAGCAGGTGTTCATGGAGCACCAGACGGTCACCGGCGGGATGCCCGGATGGGAGCAAACGATCGACAAGTACGGGATCACCTATTTCGTGCTGAAGACGATGGACTCGTCCGGAATGATCCTGCCGATCATCCCGATCCTCGCAAACAGTCCGAACTGGTCCCTCGTTTTTTCCGACGGCCTGTTCGTCATCTTCGTCCGCAACACGCCGGAATTGCGAGGGTACATCAAGGAGCACGAGATACCGAAGGGGGTTCTTCCCCGTCACATCATCGACGAGGCGTACCATTACATGTTCCTCGGGATCTCCCCGGTCGTGGCTTACCAGACGATGGCGAACATGTACCTGCTCGTGGGAGATCGCGCGTCGGCGATCCAAAGCCTGCGGAGGGCGTTGGAAGAGGTGGACGATCCGTACCTCCGCACCCGCCTCATGCAGCTCGAGCAGGGGCAGGGCGTCCCGGTACGTTGATCCCCGCGATGGGCGGGCGGATGGAGATCCTCCACCTCGGGAAATATTTCCCCCCCGAACCCGGTGGGATGGAAGTGGTCGTGAAGAGCTTCGCCGAGGCGACTGCGGGAGAACTCGACAACTACTGCCTCGTCGCGTCGAAAACCGGTCCCACCCGCGTCGAAAAGTCCGGCGGCATTACGGTCCATTACCTCAAGGAACGCGGTACCCTTCTGCTTACCCCGGTTCTCCCTTCCCTCCCGTCGGTCCTGCACAGGCTCCGGAAGGAGCGCCGGTTCCATGCGATCCTGCTCCATTACCCGAACCCGCTGGCGGTCGCGGCCCTCGCGCTGTCACTCCTCTTTCTGCGAAAGAGAGAGAAGATCGTCGTGTGGCATCATGCGGACGTGCTCCTGGACGAACGGTGGAAACGAGCGCTCTATGCCCTGCTCCGGCCGGTAGAGGAGTTCCTCTTCCGCCGGGCCGATGCCTTCCTGGCCGCCACCCCTCACCATGTGGCGTGCTCTGCGACCTTCCGCCGGTTCGCCGACCGTACCGCCATCGTTCCCTATGCGATTCCCGACGGGTGGTTCGATGTGTCCGGGGAAGAGCGGAGGGACGCGGCACGCGCCCGGGAGCGGCTCGGAGGGAGATTCCTGCTGTTCGTCGGGCGGCTCGTCGAATACAAGGGGTTGCGTACGCTCGTGCACGCCGCGGACCGGATCCCGTGCCGCATCGCGATCGTCGGAACGGGGCCGCTCGACGACCTGCTCCGAAGGGAGATCGCGGCCCGGGGGTTGACCGACAAGGTCCTTCTTCTCGGAAAAGTCGATGACCTGCGCCCCCTGTACCTAGGGTGCGAATTTTTCGTCCTGCCTTCCGTCAACCGGCTTGAAGGATTCGGCATCGTTCAGATCGAGGCGATGGCTGTCGGAAAGCCCGTCGTCAGCAGCGATCTCCCGAGCGGCGTGACCTACGTCAACATCGACGGGGAAACGGGGCTCACGTTCCACGTGGGGGACGACGCGGGATTGGCGAAGGCTTGCGACCGGCTCCTTTTCGATACGGCGCTTAGGGATCGGCTCGGCATGAATGCCCGGAAAAGAACCTTCGAGAAATTCTCCTACACGGCGATGAGGGACGCGGCCGTCCCGTTCTTCCGTCGGCTTTGCGGCGGGGGCGCATCGTGAGCATCTACCTGGACGGGATGTTCTATCGTTGCTCCGGGGTGGGGCGCGTCTACGAGAACCTCATGGCGGCATTCGCCGGGCACCCGGATCTGGGGGATATTCACACCATCGTTCCGCTTGCCCTCAAATCCCGGTTCCTCGAGCAATTCCCCCATCCCGCGATCCGGCCCCGCTTCGCCGGTTACGGACCGATGGGGGTTGGAGACCTCGTCCTGAAGTCGGCGGCTCTTCGTTCATTGCGCGGGAAGGTGAGGATTTATTTCTTTCCCGGGCACAACGTTCCCCTGGTAATGCCGGGCAGGTACATCGTCAGCGTCAACGACGTCACCGTCTTCTCCCCGCATTTCGCGCTCCCCCGGTATCGCAAGGCCGGTTTCCGGCGGCTCCTCTCGCGGGCCGTCCGGAGGGCGGAAGCGGTTGTCACCATTTCCGAGACGGTGAAAGGGGACCTGGTCCGGGAGTTCGGAATCCCGCCGGAAAAGATACGGGTGATCTACCCATGGGTGAAGGATATCTTTTTCGGACCTCCGGAAATCGGGCTTCCGCCGGAACGTCTGCACGGGGAAAAATACATCCTGTACGTCGGCCTCCGGATCGCGCACAAGAACCTGGAGGGGATCCTCCGGGCGTTCCGGCTCCTGGTGGACGATTTTCCGGAATTGCGGCTGGTAGTCGCCGGGGGCCGCTACACGACCCCCGACATGGTCGATCGGTGGAAGACCGATCCACGGCTGAAGGACAGGTTGATCGAATTTCCCAACCCGACGGACGAGGATATCGTACGGCTGCTTTCCAGGGCGAAGGTGTTCGCTTTCCCGTCGTTCGCGGAAGGGTTCGGGCTCCCTCCGCTGGAAGCGATGGCGGCAGGCGTGCCGGTCGTATGCTCGGACATCCCGGTGTTCCGCGAGGTGTACGGGGATGCGGCAGGCTACGTGGACCCGTACCGGCCGGAATCGATCGCGGAAGGGGTCCGGAAGATTCTGACGGACGACGGGTTGTCCGCGCGAATCGCGGAACACGGCCGGGAACGCGTCGAACGTTACCGGAGGGGCCGCTCGTTGGGCGCTTACCTCGATCTGATCAGATCAATGTGAAGTGCGGCATCGGGACGATGAACTTTCCGCCCGAGAGCAGGTAGGCCTTCTCCCGCAGCCGGAACTCCTCGAGGAAGTGCCACGGCAGGACGAGGAAGTAGTCGGGCTTCGCGGCGCGTGCATCCTCCTCCGATACGATCGGGATGTGGGTACCGACCGTCACCTTCCCCCACTTGTCCGGGTTCCGCTCGGCGGCGGCGCCGATCAGCGTCCGGTCGAGGCCGAAGTACTGGAGCAGCGTGTTTCCCTTGGTCGACGCTCCGTAGACGTACACCTTCTTCCCCCGGGCCACCTGTTCCTTGATGAAGCCGACCACATCCTCACGGATCCGGTTCACCCAGACCGCGAACTCCCGGTAGACCTCGATGTCTTCCAGCCCGAGCCGCATCTCCTGCTCCCGAAGAGACTGAACGCGCTCCGCGGCCAGTTCCCGGTAGGTCGCGTCGGCGAACCGGTTCGGATCGGCGTTCCGGTTCCGGATGTACGCCCGCAGGCTTCCCCCGTTGATGTCGTTCAGCTCCACGTCCACGATCTCGAACCCGTGGAGGTTCAGGAGGTACTCGAACGACGTCAGGGAGTAGTATTCGAGGTGTTCGTGGCAGATGTTGCCGAATTCATTCGTCTTCAGCATCAACGGGAGGTAGCTCATCTGGACGATCCAGAGCCCCTCCGGGTCCATCACGCTTTTGACGTCGGAAACGAATTTATTGGGATCCTCAAGGTCGTAGAACATGGCGATGCTCGAGACGATTTTCGGGCGGCGCCCGCGAAGCTCCGCGTCGGCCTGGAACGCTTCCGCCTCGAAATAGCCGACCACCAGCTTGTCGGCGATCTTCCGGGAGAAGACGGCCAGGTTCTCCGCCGGATCGAAGCCGATCTTCCGGAGCCCTCCTGTCCTGTACGAAGCCAGGAGCGTCCCGTCGTTGCAGCCGATGTCCACGACGGAATCTCCCTCGTGCAGGTGGATGAGCGTCTCCGCCTTGTTGGCGATATCGGCGAGGGCGCTGCGCATCGTCTGGTTCGTACCGGACCGATACCAGTAGTTCCGGTACATCGTTTCCCCGGGGACGGTGTGCTTGAGCTGGAGGAGCCGGCACCTGCGGCAGATCACCAGTTCGAGGGGGGCTTTCGTCCCGTCGGAATCGCCGGGTGAGATGAAGTCGGAGACGTAATGTTCTCCGAGATCGAGCACGGGCTCCAGCGCGCCGTTGCAGACCCGGCAGGTCGTTCTCGTGATCATCGGTGCGTGTCTCCTTGGCAGGGATTTCCCGTCAAGCGGATCCCGCCGCACGGATCGCTTCGATGTCCTCATCCACCATCATCCGGACGAGTTCACGGAAGGAAACGGTCCTCTCCCAGCCCAGGACGCGGCAGGCCTTCCCGGGATTTCCCACCAGCTGGGCGGTCTCGGGCGGACGGAAGTTTTCCTCTTCCTGGACGATGAATTCGCGGTAATCGAGTCCCAGGTGCGAGAACGCCTCCTCGCACAGTTCCCGAACGGAATGGCTTTCCCCCGTGGCGAGGACGAAGTCGTCGGGCTGCGGCTGCTGGAGCATGAGCCACATCGCCCGGACGTAGTCGCCGGCGAATCCCCAGTCGCGGCGGGCATCGAGGTTCCCGAGGCGAAGCTCACCGGCAAGGCCGAGCTTTATCCTTGCGGCGGCCCGGGTGATCTTCCGGGTGACGAACTCCGGGCTGCGTCTGGGGCTTTCGTGGTTGTAAAGGATGCCGGAGCATGCGTACAGGTTGTAATTTTCCCGGTACGTCATCGTCATCAGGTGACCGTATACCTTCGAGACCCCGTAGGGGTTCCGCGGGTGGAAGGGAGTCGTCTCCGATTGAGGAACCTCTCCCGGTTTTCCGAAGATCTCGCTGCTGGAGGCCTGGAAGAACCGGGCCTTCGGCGTGATCTTCCGGATCGCTTCGAGGATCCTGGTGACGCCCATCGCGAGAACCATCGTGGCCAGGATGGGTTGCAGGAACGACGCCGCGAGGACCGAATTGGCGGCGAAGTTGTATATCTCGTCGGGCCGGTGATCGCGAAAGATCTTTTCGATGCGGTCCTGGTCGAGCAGGTCGTCCTGCACGATCCCGATCCTGCCCAGGAGGTGTCGGACCCTGTCGATGTTCACCGGATCGTCGTCCGGCACCGTGCCGACCACGCGGTACCCCTTGTCCAGCAGGAACTCGGAAAGGTACGACCCGTCCTGGCCGCCTACGCCGGTTATGAGTGCTGTCGGCATCGCTTTTCCTTATGAGGGATACGGGAAGGTTGTCATTGGATTCAATTGATATTATTACGCTTGTTCACTCATTTGAAGTGAATTCCTTCGGATTCCATCGATAGCCGCGTGGCGCCGCTCCGGGGTTTTCTTGTTGATGGTCACGCATCAATGGTCGGAAAGTTGCCGTAAACGGCCCTTGCGATCCTCCGGATCAGCCCGTCGTTCCGGATTGCACGGTTTCTGGCCCATTGGCGCCACGACCCGAGGAAGCTGGCGATGCTCATGGCGAATTTCAACCGCAACGGGTACCGGCGGCGATCGAACGGATCCCCCGGAACAAGCCGCTTGCCGAAGGAACGATATACGCGGCGATCCTCGTCCGTGATCGTTCTCTCATTGGTGTACTTTCCGTGCGTATACGGCCATGCGTGGCTTTTCTCATAGCCATGGTGACGAAGGCGTTCGGTGTACATGGAGAATAGCTTCTTCAGATCCGGTTGCTCGTCCAGGCGTATCCGGTTCTGGAATGCGGAAAGCAGGGAGGGGGCTTCCGGCTTGTAGTTGCTGAAATGGAAAAAATACAACGGTTTCCCGTTGCAGAGCCAATGGTGCTCCCTGCAATGTACGGTACGGCTGTGCAGGTTCCAGTACGCGACGTTGTAGCCCGTGTCCCGTTCCACGTGAATATTCTCGAACATCGGAAACGCAAGGTCGATGAACCGCTGGTCGACGAAATACCCTTTCCCGTGGTCGATGACGCACTTGTCCCGCATTTTCCCCGCCCACCAATCCAGAAACCGTTCCACGTTCCCGCTTCTTCTTATCCCGATGAAGCCGAGGTTGAACACGCCGCTTTTCATGATGTGACTGTCGTCCGGAAATTTGCCGTCTTCGGGATAATCCATGTCGAGGTGGGGGGTAAGCACGATGTCCCTGGTGCCCAGCAGGGTGAACAGTTGCCCGAGGGGATCCAGAACCAGGATGTCCGGGTCCAGGTAGATGATTTCCCGGATATCCGGTTTGGACAGGAGGAACCGGAGGAAAAATGGTTTCACCGCGGTGGAGAGTTCCGTCACATTGTACTTGAAGCAGAGTTCCTTAACCCCCGGGATTCCGATCTCGTCGAGATGGTACACGTTGAAATTCTCTTTGGACGCGTCGATGTACCCTTCGGTCCGGTCTATGAATAAAACATGGCATCGGCCGGCGGGATGCACCGAAAGAAAGGATTCGCACAGGGTGCGGGCGAACGATGTGTAGTTCTTCGCGACGATGGTGCAGATGTTCTGCGGATTCCCCGTCACGGACTTACCTGTTCCCGGTCTTTTGATTGCCGATGAGGCAGAACCGGCTGTTCATAAGATCCACAAGCGGCATGAGAGCCTGGCGGTGGAACAAGGAAAAATAGGCGACCCCAAGAAGGTTCAGCACCCTCCCGGGCAGCATGGAAACAAGACGCGGGACCACCCGTCGTCCCCGTTCCCGTATCAGGTTTCTGACTTTATCATGGTACACCTTGGGCGAATACGCTCCCATCGCGCGGTACACGAGGAGGTTCTTGAGGAGTCTCCACGGCTCTCGCCGCGTGATGCGGTTTTTTGCGTCGTCGGATAGATCGGGAAACGACCACACGAGTTCCGGCCATTTGAACATCCAGATGTCGAAGCTTCTTTCCGTCCACTGCGCCATGCCGTACCGGATCGAGATCAGCGGTTCCGATATCACCCGGGCGGTCCCCGGTAGCGGAGCCTGGAAGATCACTCCGACATGGACGAACTCGGTACCGAAATATCGCTCCCTCTCCCGTGCCAACCACAGATCCCTCCGGATGACGACACCCCCGATGAACGTCAGGTATCCCGCCGTGTCGGCAAAGAGCGCTTCGATGTCCGAAGAAGAAAATGTGCGGTCCCCGTCGACCTTCATCCTTCTTTTCTCGAGGAGTTTCGAATAACTCGCGTCCCACACGTCGGCGTTGACGACGAGAAGACTGTGCCCAGGTTGCGTCCCTGAAAGGACCCGCGCAATCGCACCGGGCTTCAGAACGTCGTCGTCGCACAGCAGCCAGCAATACTCGCCGTCGGCGTGTTGCACGGCGGCGTCGAAATCCCGGTCCACCCCCATCGCTTTTTCGCGGCGGATGTACCGTATGCGGGGGAATCTCCGCTGAAACGCGTGGACTACTTCCTCCGTGCCGTCCGAAGAAGCGCCGTCGACGATGACGACCTCGACCTCATCGTTTATCTGGCTCAGGATGCTGTCGAGCGTTTCCTTGAGGAACCGCGCCCGGTTGAGGGTAGCGATGCAGATGGAAAGACGCGGCGTCATCCGGGATCCGGTTTACCGCGCGATGTTTCGCAGGCGGCGGCTCGTGGCAGCCGCGACGTGGAGGAGGAACGCCGGAACGAGCCGGTAAACACCATGTCGAAACCTGTCGTACGGTGATCCATCGGCGTACAGCTTTTTCACTATTGATTCCAGTTTTTCCCGATTTCTCCCGTCACCTTCCTCGTGGGTGACAAGTTTCGTATAGAGGAGATAGCCCATGGTGTACTCGTTCTTCAAGACACGGCGAATATGGTACGCCTCGATACTGTTTTTCCCGAAGAACACTTCCCCGAGCCGGTGGTATCCGTCCACGGCGATCCCGATGCGATTCACGCGTCCGGCATCGAGGAAGGAATCGTTCTCCCCGCGGTTCATGAGATAGTTGTCGGGGAGGAAGCCGACGTTCAGCCCGCCCGGGATCATCCGGAATATGCGGGCTACATGCCCCCAGCAGCTCCCCATGAACGAGTCGTCCGCTCCCGCGGTTTCCCACCGATCCCTTCGAACGACAAGGGAACTCATGTAACTGAAGAAAGCGGTGGTCGTCAATGCCCCGGAAAAATACGATAACCGGTCCTCCGGGGACCCCAGATCGAACCCGGTGGCTGCAGGGAATCCGAGGATCGGGTGTCTCGCGACCGGTTTCATATCGATCGTGCACCTCGTGAAGCCGCACAGATACAGGTCTTTCCCGCTCCGTATCTGCCGGAGAATCCTGTCGAGGGCGCCATTGATCATGACGTCGTCCGAACTGAACAGCCAACAGTATTCTCCCCGGGCCAATTCGACGGATTTGGCCATGTCCCGGTCGATGCCGCCTTTGAAATCCTGCCGGAAGTAACGCAAGGAGGGAAAGGCGTTCCGGAAACCCTCCACCACTTCGGCCGTGTTGTCCGTTGAACCACCGTCGAGAATGACGATCTCAACGTCCTCGGTCGCTTGTCCCACGATGCTCTCGAGCGTTTCGCCGATGAACTTGCCGAAATTGTAGGTAGGGATGCATATGGACAGGGAGGGTGGTTTCAATTCCGCCCTTCCCCTGGTGGAGCCGATTTGGTTTTTCCCTTGCGGAATTTGTACAGGATGTTCGATATCAACCGGATACATTTCTTGGGCCCTGATTTGGCCCAATCCGGGACATTGGACAGCACGGAGGAGAGGTGTAATGCGATCGAATTCTCCAGGTGTGCCTTCGCCCTTTCTTCCTGAAACGCCTTTATCTGCTCAGGCACGACGAGTTCTTTGTCACCTTCGCGTGCATACCAGTCGTTGACACCCGTTCGTTTGAAGAGTATGTACCCCTTGTTTTTCATGTAGTTCTGTACGGCTGCGTCGGTCTGGTTCGAGTTGTCCTCCAGCAGAACGATTCTCGGGTTGAATTTCTCAAGTGAAAATCCCTTAAGAACCTCCAACTCGTGTCCTTCCACGTCGATGGAGATGAAGTCGATCTCGCTGAAATTCGATTCCTCCAGGATTCCATCGAGCGTTTTCTTCCTGACCTTTATCTCCTTTGGGGTACCCCCGGCCCGGGTGATCGCATGGAATTGCTTCCGGGTAAGTTCGAGTCCGGACATGCCCAGCGCTTCTTCGGCGATGAAAAAAGATGCCTCTCCCTCTTCGGAACTGGCCGCGTAGTTTTTTACAATGCAATTTCTTTTTTCCGAAATCTTCCTGGCGAGATCCGGTATCGGTTCGACGAGAAGGCAATTCCACCCCGACAATTCGAAATGGCAGGTCATGCTGTCCGTTATGCCGTCATTCGCCCCGACTTCAACGCAATTTCCCTTACCTCGATCGTGGAAAATCGCTTCCAGGATCCTGTCCTCCCCGAATTGCGCGAAATATTTCTGCAAGTTGTCGGCGGGGGTTTTCAAGGATGGGGCTCCGCGGGCTGTTTCCTGGTGAGGATGGATCGGGAAATGAAATCTCTCGTTGCCGGGGTGCACATGGCGGCACCGATCACGTCAAGCAGGAGAATCAGCAGCAGCAGCGCGGCGGAGCCGATCCGGGAGAGGGAATGGAAGTCACCGAAGAGCAGCCGGGCGCACCCCGCGATGATGAGACTCCCCGCAAGCGGAATGCCGACATCCTTCGTGAACCATCGGCGCGCCTCGCCCTTCAGCAATCGCCGATGGGTCAGCGGAATGCCGATGATCATATAGATGGCGTTCAGTCCCAGCCACACGGATGCCGCTCCCACAGCGCCGAAGCGCATGGTCGTCAAGATGATCGCCGGGACCAGAGTGACGATGAATACGGCGTTGATCGCAAGGCCGATCCGTGTCCACCCGTGGGAGAGCTGCAGCGCATAAGGGAGGTTCATCAGGCCGTTCAGTGCGGTTCCGGCCACCAGGATGCTGACGATGGGGGCCGTGTTTCCCGCAATCTCCAGGCTTCCGGTCCAGAGAAGCATGATTTCCCGTGAAAAGAGGGCGATGACGGCGGCGGCGGGAAGGATCATCACCGCCATCACCTGGGTCGAACCGTGGTACATCTCGAGCAGGCTCTTCCCGTCCCCCTCCGCGACCAGGGCGGAGAAGCGCGGGAAGATGGTGTTGAACATCGGCGCGATGAGAAGTCCCGACAGGCCGTTTCCGACCATTCCCGCGAGGATGTAGTAGCCGAAGACCTTCAACGTCAGCATTTTGCTGAGGATCACCTTGTCGAGTTGCATCAGTACCAATGCGGTGATCGTTATGCCGCTCATTCCGGCGGCGAAGCGCCAGATGTTCCGGGTAATGCCGGGATCGAAGCGTGCGGGGCGGCTGGAGTGGGGAAGGCAGCGCCACAGGGCGAACGTGGTGACTCCCGCCTGCAGCAGGCTGACGACGATCTGCCATGTGAAAAAAGCCGAGACCGTGGGGGAGACGAGCCATAGGACCAGAAGGGCGCCGCCGCCGGCCAACGTGGCCGTGGCGATCGTGATTCCGTTGAGGAGCACCTGCCGTTGGAGTCCCAGCAGTCCGCCCTGGTAGAAGGAGAGCGGCCACTGAAGGGCTGCCAGGACGCCCATGATGGTCACCGTGCGGCGCACTTCCGGGGGGGAAATGTTGCCGGCCCTTATCCAATGGGACGCGATGTACGGAGCACAATACCAGACGACGAACCCGATGAGGATTCCGATCGCCCAGTAGCCGACTTCCAGCGTCCGGACAAAGTCCCTCGCCTCTCCGGCTTTGCCCGGCAGGACGCCATATCGCGCCATCTCCCGGTTCATGGTGGGACTCAGACCCAGGTCGAGGATTTGTATGACGCCCTGCAGCATGAAGTAGAAGCCGATCAGGCCATACGCCTCCATTCCCATGAAACGGATATACAGGGGAGTGCAGGCCAGTCCGACCATGGCAGTCCAGCCCGAACCGGCCAGGTTGGCGAAAAAATTGGTCTTGACGCGACTCATCTTCATTATCGAGACACATCAAGGCCCGATGGAAGGGTCTCCGGAAGAGGAATCCCTCGCCGTTTCCTTCATCAGCGCGATCTCCTGCGCCATCTTCTTGTTCATCTTGTGGAGCTTCGAGATGGCGATCGAGAAATGGATGAGGATAAGCAGAATGAAGAGAATGCCGATCAGGAAGAGGAAGGACGGCGGGTAGATGATTCCCGCCGCGTGGGCGAGGACGACCAGCCAGTTCTGTTTCAGGGATAGAACGAGGATCAACGCGCTGCCGGACAGCCACAGGATCGAATACTCCTCGCGCAGCTTGCGGCGCCGGACCATCTCGAGGATGTAGAGAAGGAACCCGGCGGAGGCGCAGATCGAAAAAAGCGTGACCCGGTTCACCCGAATCTCCGTATGCGATTGATGAGGAAGGAGAGCGTCACCTTCACCATATAGTACACCGCCCGGAAGGCCGTGATCGACGATTTTCCCACGGCACGGTCGTACATCCTGACCGGGACCTCCAGCGACCGCGCCCCGAGCCGGTGCATCAGGATGTAGGAGTCCACCTCCGGGTAGTCCGAAGGGTAATGGCCGGAGTAGAACTCCACCAGGCGGCGGTCGATGGCGAAGAAGCCCGAGGTCGGATCGGTCACACGGTACCCCGTGAAGAGGTTCACGAGCCACCGGAAGTGCTGGATACCGAAGATCCGGGGGATCGATCCCCGGTACCCCGTGTCGCCCAAAAAGCGCGAACCGATGACCGCGTCCGCCCGTCCCGCCAGGACAGGTTCCAGGACATTGGGAATGTCCTCGATTTCGTGCTGCCCGTCCCCGTCGATTCGCACGACGGTATCGTAGCCGTGATCCCTCGCGTAGAGGAACCCGGTCTGTACCGCGCCGCCGA
>Ga0316628_100002777_pt1 | contig 13171 bp, 10 predicted proteins | sample OWC_Aug_M2_C1_D5_FD_207648 | JGI IMG/M metagenome (GOLD analysis project Ga0316628, IMG submission 207648) | Wetland soil microbial communities from Old Woman Creek delta, Ohio, United States - OWC_Aug_M2_C1_D5_C | ecosystem: Environmental > Terrestrial > Soil > Wetlands | place: USA: Ohio... | reverse complement strand
CTCGGGAGGCCAAAAATCCGAGCAAGACAGCTTCGCCAGCATGTTCGAGGCGAGCATCCAAGCTGGAGGCTTCGTCAAGGAAGGCGAAATCATCAGCGGCACCGTCGTCGCCGTCCAGCGCGACGAGGTCGTGATCGACATCGGTGGCAAGAGCGAAGGCATCATCGCTCTCTCCGAATTCCTGGACGCACAGGGTCAAGTCTCGGTCAAGGCCGGCGACAAGATCGACGTCTTCATCGAGAGCCGCGAAAATGACGACGGCCTCGTCACGCTTTCCAAGGAGAAGGCGGACAAGATGAAGGTGTGGGACGAGATCTCGGCCGCGTGCGAGCGCGACGAGCTCATCGAGGGCACCATCAGCCAGCGCGTGAAGGGCGGCCTGTCCGTCACGATCCGCGGCGGCGTGAAGGCCTTCCTCCCCGGCAGCCAGGTGGACCTGCGGCCCATCCGCAACTTGGACAAGCTGATCGGCCAGACCTACCAATTCAAGGTCATCAAGTTCAACAAGAAGCGCGGAAACATCGTGCTCTCTCGCCGAGTCCTCCTCGAAAAGGAGCGCGACGAGATCAAGACCAAGACCCTCGAGACTCTCGAGGAGGGCAAGGTCGTCAAGGGCGTCATCAAGAACATCACCGAGTACGGCGCCTTCGTCGACCTCGGCGGCATCGACGGCCTGCTCCACATCACCGACATGAGCTGGGGCCGCGTCACGCACCCGAACGAGCTGTTCAAGGTGGGCGACGAGGTCACGGTCCGCGTCCTCAAGTACAACCCCGAGACGGAGCGCGTGTCGCTCGGCCTCAAGCAGACGCAGGAAGACCCGTGGACCCACGCCGAAGAGGCGTTCCCGCCGGGCAAGCGCGTCAGCGGCAAGGTCATGAGCATCACCGACTACGGCGCGTTCGTAGAGCTCGAGCCGGGTGTCGAAGGCCTGATTCACGTCAGCGAGATGAGCTGGACGAAGAAGGTCAAGCACCCGAGCAAGCTGCTCGAGATCGGCCAGACGGTGGACTGCCAGGTCCTCGAGGTCGACAGCAAGAGCAAGCGCATCTCGCTCGGCCTCAAGCAGCTCGAGCCGGATCCCTGGAGCATCTTCGTCGAGAAGTACCACCCGGGTGACAAGATCGGCGGCAAGGTCCGGTCGATCACCGACTACGGCGTCTTCATCGGCATCGAAGAGGGCGTCGACGGCATGGTCCACAAGAGCGACCTCTCGTGGACGGCCAAGGTCAACAACCCCGCCGACCTGTTCCACAAGGGCGACGACGTCGAGGCCATCATCCTCTCGATCAACCACGACGAGAAGAAGGTCAGCCTCGGCATCAAGCAGCTCTTCGACGATCCGTGGCCGGGCATCTTCAACGATCTCGCGCCGGGGAAGGTCACCGCGTGCGAGGTCGTCTCGGTGGTGGACTACGGCGTCTTCGTGCGTGTGCGCCCCGGAGTCGAGGGGCTCATCTCGCAGAGCGACATCGTCGAGCCGGTTGGCGCGGACGGCACGCCCGTGCCGCTCAAGATCGGCGACAAGCTGACGGCCGAAGTCGCCAACGTCGATACGCAGGATCGCCGGCTCACGCTGTCGATGCGCATCGGCGAGGCCGGCGGGTCGTCGACGAAGCCGGAGAAGCGCGCCAGCGTCATGCCGAAGAAGGCGGACGCTGGAGCGGCCGGCGGGACCATCGGCGAGCTGATCAAGCAGAAGCTCGGCGACAAGCTGGGCATCGGCAAAGAGGAAGAGAAGAAAGAGGAAGAGAAGACGGAGGAGAAGAAGGACGAGTAATCGTCGTTCTTTCCGTCTTCACCCGCGGACGCCGCGCATCCCTCACCGGGTGCGCGGCGTTCGTGTTTTGGGCGTCAGAACGTGACGCGTACGCTGCCGCCGCCGACGCCTGGGCCGAAGAGCGGTGACAGGGCGACGGTCTTGGCTGCTGCGCCGGCCGGCTCGAGGAAATGCCATGCCACGCCGATGCCGGCGACGACCGCGCCGCCGATGGTGAGGCCAATACCGGTGTGATTCACGACGGCGCCCGCCTGCGCGAGCGAAGCATTCGTCAAATACAGAGTGCCGTTGTCGCTGGTGTGGCCCGCATCCCAAATGGCCCAGCCAGTGCCGATCATGACAGCGCCGACGAGCACGCTCGCAACGCCCGAGCCGACGACGAGCCAGGGCCACGTGGTGTGATGGCGCGCCTCCTGCGCTGGCGCCGTCGAAGTCGCCATCGAGATCGGAGCCGACGCGATCGTTCGCGTGAAAAGCAGCGTGCGGTTCTTCTCGCCCTCGTGAACCAAGATGCGCTGCTCCGAAGGGACGCCGTCGAAGCCCTCCACGCGAAAGGTGTGCATCCCTGGATCAACGAGGAGCCCGGTGCTCTCTTGCGCCGCGAGCTGTCCGTCGACCACGACCGCGACGTTCGGGCTAGCAGTCGCAACACCGGCGGCAAGCGGAGGCGGAGACGGAGACGGAGGCGGAGACGGAGACGGAGGCGGAGACGGAGTCGGAGTCGGTGATGGAGGCGGAGACGGAGACGGAGTCGGTGACGGAGACGGAGTCGGTGACGGAGACGGAGTCGGAGTCGGAGACGGAGTCGGTGACGGAGACGGTGACGGGGTGTATCGTCCCGCGGCGATGGCAGATCAGCTCTGGGCTCCGTGGAGGATGGAGTACATCCTCGGCGAGAAGACGGATCGGTGCGTCTTCTGCGACGCGCTCACCGGCGCGGGCGCGAAGCGCGTCCTCGCCGCGCAGCCTCACTCCTTCGTGATTCTGAACAAGTACCCCTTCGCCGCGGGGCACGTGCTCGTCGTGCCGCGCCGGCACGTGAGCGATCTCGCCGAGCTCGCGGACGACGAGGCCGACGCGCTCTTCCGGCTCTTGCGCGCGACCGTCGCGCGCCTGCGCGCCGCCGTATCGCCGCAGGGTCTCAACGTGGGCTTCAACCTCGGCAAGGCCGCGGGCGCCGGGATCGCCGAGCACGTGCACGCGCACGTCGTCCCGCGCTGGAACGGCGACACCAACTTCATGCCCGTCCTCGCCGATCTGCGCGTCATGCCCGAGCACCTCGACGCGACCTTCGACCGGCTGGCGCCGCACTTCGCAGACCTCGGTGCGCAGGCAAATGGCTGAGCAGCTCGTCCCGCGGAGGTGGCGCAAGCCCCTTTTGCTGGGGCTCTCCGCGCTCGTCCTCGTCGTCATCGTGGCCCTCGCGCATTCGGTGATGACGCCGTTCGTGATGGCCATGGTCATCGCGTACGTGCTCACGCCCGTCGTGTCTTGGGTGGAGCGATTCCGCGTCAAGCGCGGCTGGGCGATCGTGCTCGTCTACGTTGGCGTGCTCGGGTCGCTCGGCATCTTCGGGCGGCTCGCCGCTCCGCGCGTCGGCCAGGAGCTCGGAAACCTGGGGACCGAGCTCCGCCACGACGCGACGGCCGCCCGCGAGCACTGGATCCCCATCGCGCAACAGCGCCTCCGCGAGCTGGGCCTCGAGGGCGCGCCGCCGCCCGACGCCGAGCCCGGTCCCGCGCTCGTCGTCAGGCCGCAGCCCGACGGCAGCTACGCCATCGACGTCGCGCGCGGCGTGGTCATCGAGCCCAAGGGCCAGCGCGGGTGGCTCGTCACGCCGCGCGAGCCGGAGGAGGGGCGCGTGGATCTCGCCCACATGGCCGACGAGGCGATCGCCAAGACCGCCGCGTACGTCCACGCCAACGCCGTCGACCTGCTGAAGTTCGGCGGCAACCTCGTCGCGTCGGCCGCCCGCGCGGTCTTCGTCTTTGGCATCACGCTCATGCTGGCGGCCTACATGATCCTCACGCGCGAGCGCATCCAGGCCTTTTTCCGCTCGCTGGTCGACGAGGGCGCCCGCGGCTCGTTCGACGAGCTGCTCGAGCGGTTGGACCGCGGCCTCCAGGGGGTGATCCGCGGCCAGCTGATCATCTGTCTCGTCAACGGCGTGCTGACGGCCATCGGCTTCGCGCTCGTCGGGGTCAAGTACTGGCCGGTGCTCTCGCTCTTTGCCACCGTGCTTTCGCTCATTCCCATCTTCGGCGTCATCATCAGCTCCGTGCCGGCCGTGGCAGTCGCCCTCACGCAGAACGTCGGCATGGCGGTGATCGTGCTGGCCTGGATCGTCGTCATCCACCAGATCGAGGCGAACTTCCTCAACCCGAAGATCATGGGCGACGCGGCGAAGATCCACCCCGTGCTCGTCATCTTCTCGCTGATCGTGGGCGAGTACCTCTTCCATGCGAAGGGCGCGCTGCTGGCGGTGCCCTGCATGTCCGTCGCGCAGAGCGTCTTTCTGCACTTCCGGGACGCGATCGAGCCCGCCGCGGAGCAAGACGGCGAAGGTTGACCGAAGCTCGGTGCGGTCAGGGAGCGAGCTTGGCCGCGCGGAGCACGCCGCGCACGACGTAGTCCTGGTAGGTCTCGTTGCCGCACAGCCACAGCGTCAGCGGCTGGGCGAGCTCGCCGCCCGAGGCTCCGTGCAGCAGCTCGGCGACGCCGAGGACGTCCAGCTCCTGCAGGTGGACGGTCTTCGGCAGGTGCTCCTGCTCCTCGAAGCGCGCGGCCTCGAAGAGGATCGGCTCGTTGAAGGCCTCGATCGCGCCGCGGTGGCGCTCGGCGTCGAGCTCCGCCAACGCCAGGAGCTCCCAACCCGCATCGACGAGCACCGGGAAGACGTCGTCTTCGCCCTGTTCGCCGAAGGCCTCGTGCTCGCCCGGATCGATCTGGAACCGCTCGAGCCGCGCGCGCAGCACCTCGCGCGAGGCGCTCGACGCGTCACCCCAGAACGCCGCGAGCACGGCGCAGACCTCCTCCTCGGTCGCGCGCCGAACGAGGCGCTCGTCGCGCGACGCCTTGTCGATGGACTCGTCGCCGAGGATCGCCCGCGCCCACTGCCCGAGCTCGCTCTGGTCGCGGTCGTCGGTCGCGGCGGCGAGCGCGTGGACGAAGTGGGCGCGACCCGCCACGTAGCGGTGCTTGCCGAGCGCACGCACGACCCGCAGCGCTTCGTCGACGGTAAAGACCGGGAGCTCGCGTGCCTGCATGGGTCTCACTCGAGCGCGAAGAACTCTTTGATGCGCGACAGGATGCGCTCTTCCTCGGCCCGTTGCCGGCGCTTCTTCTCGTCCTCGCTCAGCCCCTCGCGCACCGCGAACAGCTCGGCGCGGCGAGTCGCCAGGGCGTGCGAGAACTCGGCCGCCACCTCGGGCCGCGCCTTCATGACGTGGTCGAACGCGTCCTTGTCGAGGCGGTAACACTCGACGTCGCTGAGCGCGACGACGTCCGCCGAGCGCGGCTCGCCGGTCATCAGCCCCATCTCGCCGAAGAAGCTCGGCGCCTCGATGGTGGCCACGTCCCTGGACACGCCGTCGCCGCGGACGCGGATCTCGACCCTCCCCGAGACGAGGACGTAGAGCCAGTGGGCGACGCCGCCCTGCCGCGTGACGGTCTCGCCTTTGACGAACGGCGCGTAGCGCAGGTTGTCGACGAGCGACTCGAGCTCCTGCGGAGTCAGCGGCTTGAACAGCGTGACGGTGCGGAGCGCGTCGAGCCGGCTCTTGCGGTGGCGGACGAGCCGGCGCGCCTCCTCCTCGTCGCCGCCGGGCGCGTGGAAGACGGTCTGGGCGGGCAGCGCGAGCGGGATCGCGGCGCGGCGCAGGGCGGCGAAGATGCGCGTGCGCACGGCGGAGTTCGTCGGGTCGTCGAAGGCCAGGTCCGTCAGCCAGTAGCGCACGGCGTAGTAGCCGTAGCTGTCCCGGCCCGTGCTCGCGAAGTCGAAGCAGATGCAGTGCGGCTTCGGCTCCTCGGCGACGTTGGGGATGGGTGCATTCTGCAAGGCGTCGTTGACGACCTCCATGACCCGCGTCGGCGAGTAGCGAAAGTCGACGTTGAAGTACACCCAGTAGCGGTGCTGCCGCCGCGGCTGGCCCTCGCGCTTGCCGAGCACCAGGATCTGGCTCTGGAGCAGCGACGAGTTCGGGACGATGAGCGTGCCCCAGTCGCGCGTCTCGAGGACGGTGTGGCGCCAGCGAATCTCCTTCACCTTGCCCTGCCGGCCGTTCTCGAGCTGCAGCCAGTCACCCTCCTGGAACGAGCCGTCGAGCTGCAGCGCGACGCCGCCGATGATGTTGCCCAACGTGGACTGCAGCGACAGCGCGAGGATGGCGCTTGCGACCGCGGACGCGCCGAGCACCGAGCTGGCGTTGACGCCCGCGGAGTGCAGCGCGCTCATCGTCACGGCGATGTAGGCGATGCCGATGGCGAGCTCGGTGACGATGGTCGGGAGATCGATCGCCACCGCCGGCAGCGCCAGCTCGAAGACCGCCGCGGCGACGAGGTTGATGGCGACGAAGGCCGAAAGGAGCTCGGCTCCGAACGCCGCGCGCCACTCCCACGCGCTCGCGCCGGCGCCGTGGGCCACGAGCCGCAGCCCGACCAGCGCGACCAGGAGCACGAAGAGGATGACCGTGCGCCGCAGCATCTTCCGGCCTTGCTTCCGGAAGCGGTTCACGAGCATCGCGACGAGGACGAGGCCCGCGAACAGCGCGACCACGATCCACTGTTCCCTCAGAGTCTGCACGCCCATTCGCGACAACCGTATCGCAGCTCGACGCCCGCCGCGTCAACTCGCCGTCAACCGGCCGGCGGGCTCGCGCCGAGGGCGGCCTCGAGCAGCTGCTTCTGCTCGACGTAGTGGCTGGCCTTGCTCCCGGTGGCGGGGCTCGCGCTCTCGACGCGCGAGGCGAGCGAGAGCGGCAGCCGGTCGCCGACGACCTCGCGCAGCCGTGCGTTCAGGAAGTACCACGCGCCCATGTTGCGCGGCTCTTCCTGCACCCAGACGAGCGGGGTGCCGTCGGCGTAGGGGGCGAGCGCGGCCTCGAGCTCTTCGTTGAACGGGTAGAGCTGCTCGAGCCTCACGATCGCCACGTCGGTGCGGCCTGCCTTGCGGCGCGCGTCGTAGAGGTCGTAGTAGACCTTGCCGCTGCACAAAAGCACGCGCTTGACCGTCCTCGGGTCGGCCGGGTCGGGGATGACGCGCCGGAAGCGCCCCTGGGCGAAGTCGGCGAGCGGCGAGACGGCTTCCTTGTGCCGGAGCAGGCTCTTGGGCGTCATGATGACGAGCGGCTTGCGCCAGGGCCGCAGCACCTGGCGTCGCAGCGCGTGGAACAGCTGCGCGGGCGTCGTGAGGTTGCAGACCTGCATGTTGTCTTCGGCGGCGAGCTGCAGGAACCGCTCGAGCCGCGCGCTCGAGTGCTCGGGGCCCTGGCCCTCGTAGCCGTGCGGCAGGAGCAGCACGAGGCCGCTCAGCCGCAGCCACTTGTCCTCCGCCGAGGAGAGAAACTGGTCGATGATGACCTGCGCGCCGTTGGTGAAGTCCCCGAACTGCGCCTCCCAGATCACGAGCCCGTCGGGCCGGTCGAGGCTGTAGCCGTACTCGAAGCCGAGGACGCCGGCCTCCGAGAGCGGGCTGTCGAAGATCTCGACGCGGGCCTGCGCGGCGGCGAGGTGCGCGAGCGGCATGTACGAGGCGCCCGTCGTCATGTCGAAGACGGCGGCGTGCCTGTGGGTGAACGTGCCGCGGCGCGAGTCCTGCCCGGTGAGCCGCACCGGGAAGCCCTCCACGAGCAGCGACGCGAGCGCGAGGTGCTCGCCGCCGCCCCAGTCGAGCGGGCGCCCCTCGTGGGCCGCGTCCCGCCGGTCGTGCGTCAGCACCTTGAGCACCTTGGGGTGCGGGTGGAAGCCCTCGGGCAGCGACGCGAGCCGATCGAGCAGCGCCAGCAGCTCCTTCTCCGGCACGGCGGTGTCGACCTCCGGCACCAGCGCGTCCAGCCCGCCCTTGTAGTGGCTCCAGACGCCTTCCATCGCGCGCGGCGGGTGGAGGTAGTCGCCGGTGCGCGCGTCGGTCAGCGCCTCGGTCAGCGCGGCCTTCCGCGCCTGCGCGACCGCGTCCGCGCGCTCGCGCGTGATCGTCCCGCGCTCCTCGAGGCGGCGGGCGTAGGCTTCGCGCACGCTCGGTGTCTTGTCGATCACCGCGTACATCAGCGGCTGCGTGAAGCGCGGCTCGTCGCCCTCGTTGTGGCCGTACTTGCGGTAGCAGTACATGTCGATGACGACGTCGTGGGCGTAGCGAGCCCGAAACTCGGCGGCGAGCTTGGCGACCCACGCGACGGCCTCGGGGTCGTCCCCGTTCACGTGGAACACGGGGACCCGCATCATCCGCGTGATGTCGGTGCAGTAGCGCGTGGAGCGGCTGTCGCCGGGAACGGTGGTGAAGCCGATCTGGTTGTTGACCACGACGTGGATCGTGCCGCCGGTCGCGTAGCCCTCGAGCTCGGCGAAGTTGAGCGTCTCGGCGACGATGCCCTGGCCCATCATCGCCGCGTCGCCGTGGATGAGCAGGGGCATCACGTTCTTGCGGTTGCCGCGCGACTGCTTGGCCCGCACGCGCCCCTCGACGACCGGGTTGACGATCTCGAGGTGGCTCGGGTTGAACGACATCGTCAGGTGCACCGCGGCCCCGGACGTGGTCGTCACGTCGCTCGAGTAGCCGAGGTGGTATTTCACGTCGCCGCCGCCGAGGAAGCGATCGGGGTGCTTGTCGTCGAAGGCCGCGAAGATCTCCCGCACCTTCTTGCCGAGGGTGTTGACGAGCACGTTGAGCCGGCCTCGGTGAGCCATGCCGAAGACGATCTCGTCGACGCCGAGCGCGCCCGACTCGTCCACGAGCACGTCGAGCATCGGGATGAGGCTCTCCGCGCCTTCGGCCGAGAAGCGCTTCTCGCCGACGAAGTTCTTCGCGAGGAACTGCTCGAAGGCTTCGGCGTCCGTGAGCTTGCTGAGCGTCCGCAGGGCCTGCTCCGCGTCGGGGACGACGCGATTCTTCGTCGACTCCATGCGCGCGCGCAGCCACGTGCGCATCTCGGTCGACTCGAGCTGGGTGAACTCGACGCCGATCGACCCGCAGTACGTGGCCCGCAGGTGCTCCACGATCTCCCGCAGCGTGGCGTGCTCCGGCATCCCGCCGACGTTGATGGTGGGTACCACGCGGTCGAGGTCGGCCTCCGTGAGGCCGAAGGTGTCGAGGGCGAGCTCGACGCCGCGCTCGGGCGGTGGCGCGAGCGGATTGAGGTTGGCGTAGAGGTGGCCGCGGACGCGGTAGGCGTTGATCAGCGCGTAGACGCGCCCGGCGACCTCTTCCCCCACGACGCTCGCGGCCGCGCTCGGCGGCGGCAACGAGTCGAGGGGCAGGGGCAGCTCGAGTACGCGTACGCCGAGCTGCGCGGCCGGGGCGGCGGCTCCGTTGCCGCCGTTGGTCTTGGGTCGAGGCGCCTCACGCCCGCCGGGAGCCTCGAGCGATGCGAAGAAGCGCTGCCACTTCTCGTCGAGCGAGCTCGGGCTCTCCACCCAGCGGGCGTGGAGCTCTTCCACGTACCCAGCGTTGATGCCGAATTGTTCGAAGTTCATCAGGGTGCCGAGACACCCTAATGCCTCCGGGGCTCACATGCACTGGTTCGAGATGCAGCTCTGGCCGCTGGGGCAGTCCGACGAGGACAGGCACTGCGGATTGGCTTCCTGCGCGTCGCGGCAGGTCCCATCCTTGGCGCAGTAGCCGATGCGGGCGTCGATGAGCTTGCACTGCGTGTCGGTGGTGCAGGTGTAGCGGCAGTAGCCGTCCACGCACTGCTGGGTGGACAGGCATTGCTGGCCCGTGCCGCCGCAGTTCGGGCTCGGCCGCGTGTCGACGACGCACGCGCCCTGGTCGCAGTACTCGCCCGTGGGGCAGGACGACGTGGCGCTGTTGGGATCGCACGCGGCGGTGCACTGGCCCTGCACGCACTTGGGCGTCGAGCCGGAGCACTGGGCGTCCGAAGTGCACTGGTTGCCGCTGGGCTCGCAGACGCCCTTGCTGCTGCACGTCATGCCCGTCGGGCAAGTCTGGCCCTGGCTGCAGTCGACGAGGCACTCGCCGTTCGCGCAAACCTTGCCCGCGCCGCACTCGCTCGAATACTGGCAAATGTTGTTCGGATCGGTGCACAGACCGCCGGCGCACACCTGGCCGCCGCTGCAGTCCGCGTTGGTGCTGCAGGAGCAGGGCCCGTTGGTGCCGCCGCACGCCTGGCACTTGTTCCCCACGCACTCCTCGCCGGCGCTGCAGTCGGCCTTCGTCGTGCACTGGAGCGGGGTACCGGGCGTCGTGCTCGGCGCCGCGCAGAGCCCGTTCTGGCAGGTCGTGCCCTGCGCGCAGTCGGTGTCCGCCTTGCAGATCGTCGCGCAGCCCTTGCTCGTGCAGATCTGGTTGGAGAGGCAGCTCTTGTCGCCGGTGCAGGTCTGCGTGGCCGGCGGATTCACCGGGTGGCAGCCGTAGCCGTCGCAGTTGTAGCAGCCGGTGTTGTCGCAGTAGTAGCGAGTGTCGCCCGGACCGCATCCTTCGGCGGAGGCCATGACCCCGATGCCTGCCAGCGCGGCAGCGGCCACGGTCACGCGAGTCAGAAGGCCAAAGCTCGTCATCGTCATGCCTCCAGGTACCTTCTCCCGCGGCTCGCGCCGCGTTCGGTCGGGAATCTCCAAGCTCATCGTATCCATATGCCGTGCCAGGTCCACTCTCCCACGAAATCCCGCGGAAAATGGGGTGGGCCTCGCGACATGTGGGGTCCTGTTGCCGCTCCGGGTGTGAACGGATGGTCTCATCTGCCGCGGACGCTCCGATTGACCCCATGGGGCGTTCGGGCTACCTCCCTCCGCATGCAGCTTCGCTCCGTGGTCCGTATGGCGGTCCTCGCGCTCGCCTTCACTCCCTTCCTCGTGCGGGACGCCCGCGCCGACCAGCCGGCGGGGATGCGCGTGGCCGTCGTCGACGTCCAGCGCGCCATGTTGCAGACCGAGGACGGGCTGCGGGTGCAGGCGACGCTCAAGAAGGAGTTCGACAAGCGCCAGCAGGAGCTCAACAAGAAGCAGGCCGATCTGCAGAAGCAGAAGGAGGACATCGACAAGCAGTCGAAGGTCCTCAGCAAGGACGCCTACCAGAAGCGCCTCGAGGAGCTTCAGCGGCAGATGATGGAGCTTCAGTCTCTGTTCGTCGACTACAACAAGCAGCTCGACAAGGAACAGAAGGAGAAGACCGAGCCGATCTTCGAGAAGATCATGGCGATCGTGAAGCGCATCGCGACGACGGAGAACTACGACATCGTCGTCGACAAGACGACCGTCGCGTACGTGCGCACCGACCTGGATCTCACCGACAAGTGCATCCAGACGTACAACAGCGGCCAGGTCCCGACGACGCCGTCGCCCGCGGCCTCCGGCAACGCGCCGAAGTGAGATGATCCCGCTCCGCGCGGCGGCGTCGCTCGCCGAGCTGCGCGAGCGGCACGGTGGCGAGCTGCGAGGCGGCGACGCTGGCCGCGTGACGTACCTGTGCCGCGTCGAGGACGCGGGGGCGGGAACGCTGGCGCCGGTGCTCTCGCCGCGCTTCGTCGACGCGGCGGTCCGCGCGCACGCACGCGGCGCCTTCTTGCTCGCGGACGCGGCGATCGCCCTCGATCCGAGGCTCGCACCCGTCGCGGCGTGGGTGCACCCAGCGGCGAGCTGGGCACTCGCAGAGCTGCTCGACGAGTGCGATGCGTCGCCCGTGGCCGCCACGTGGGGAGATGGCACGGCCCTCGGCCCCAACGTCGTCCTCGGGCCGCGCGTGACCATCGGCGCGCGCGTGCGCATCGACGCGAACACGGTGATCGGCCGTCCCGGCTTCGGCTGGGCCTTCCGCGGCGGCGACGTCCGCGCGATCCCTCAGCTCGGCGGCGTCGTCATCGAGGACGACGTCACGATCGGTCCGCTCTGCACCATCGATGCCGGCACCCTCGCGCCCACGCGCATCCGGCGCGGCGCCAAGCTCGACGCGCAGGTCCACGTCGGCCACAACGCGGACATCGGCGAGGGGTGCATCGTCGCCGCGCAGACGGGGTTCGCGGGCTCGGTGGTGCTCGGCAGAGGCGTGCTCGTCGGCGGGCAGGTGGGGATCGCCGATCACGTCCGGGTCGGCGCCGGCGCGCGCATCGCGGCCAAGAGCGGCGTCATCGGCGATGTACCCGAGGGCGCGGTCGTGGCAGGATACCCCGCCGTGCCGCGAGGGCGATGGCTGCGCGCGCTCGCGCGGCTCTACCGAGATCTCCCGCGGCGCAAATCTCCATGACGACGCTGCTCGAAATCGATCGCATCCTGCAGATCCTCCCCCACCGCTACCCGTTCGTCCTCGTCGACCGGGTGACGGAGGTCGAGCCCCACAAGCTCATTCGCGGCCACAAGTGCGTGAGCATGGGCGAGCCGTGGTTCCAGGGCCACTTCCCCACGCGGCCGATCATGCCGGGCGTCCTCATCCTCGAGTCGATGGCGCAGATGGGCGGGCTGCTCGCGTACGCGAGCGAGCCGTTCGACGCGTCGAGCTCGCTGATGTACTTCCTCGGCGTCGACAAGGTGAAGTTCCGGCGTCCCGTCATCCCCGGGGACCGGCTCGACCTGGAGGTGAGCGTGCTGCACCACCGCACGAACGTTTGGAAATTCCGCGGCGAGGCGCTCGTCGACGGCACGGTGTGCGCGCAAGGCGAGCTGCTCGCGTCCGTCGTCGATCGCAACGGATAGGCGGAAGCCACATGCCGCTCGTCCACGCGACCGCGATCGTCGAATCGGGCGCCGAGCTCGCCGGCGACGTCGAGATAGGCCCCTTCGCCGTGGTCGGGGCGGGGGTGCGTCTGGGCCCGGGCTGTCGCGTTCACGCGCACGCCGTGCTCGCGGGCCCCCTCGTGCTCGGCGCGCGCAACGTCGTCCACCCGTTCGCGGTCCTCGGCGGCGCGCCGCAGCACAAGAAGCCCGGCGGCGTGACCCACGTCGAGGTGGGCGACGACAACACCTTCCGCGAGCACGTCACGGTCCACCGCGGCACGCGCCAGCCGACTCGCATCGGCTCGGGCAACCTGTTCATGGCGCAGGCGCACGTCGCGCACGACGTGGAGATCGGCTCCGCTTGCACGATCGCCAACGCGGTCCAGTTCGCGGGGCACGTCGTGGTCGAGGATCACGCGACCTTCGGCGGGCTCGCGGGCGTGGCGCAGTTCGTGAGGGTGGGGGAGGGGGCGTTCGTAGCGGCGGGGGCCATGGTCGAGCGAGACGTGCCGC
>Ga0316628_100002776_pt1 | contig 13174 bp, 10 predicted proteins | sample OWC_Aug_M2_C1_D5_FD_207648 | JGI IMG/M metagenome (GOLD analysis project Ga0316628, IMG submission 207648) | Wetland soil microbial communities from Old Woman Creek delta, Ohio, United States - OWC_Aug_M2_C1_D5_C | ecosystem: Environmental > Terrestrial > Soil > Wetlands | place: USA: Ohio... | reverse complement strand
ACGGCACGAGGAACCGCGATCGGCGCCACTGTCACCTGGACGCCGGTCCCTGACGGGGCAGTGTACCAGGTGCAGGTCCTGGATCCCGACGGCGGAGGGACGCTCGCCAGCGCGCAGACGACCGCGTCGAGCACCGATCTGGCGTTCGCCCGCGACTCGTTCGGGCCTGCCGCGGTGCTCGTGACAGCACGGACCTTCAAGCCCGACGCGCTTTCATCGGTGCTGCCACCGCCGCGCAGCGCCCACGTGTGGACCGCGGTCACCGCTGGCCCGGCCGGAGGAGACGGCAGCGCCTGGCAGCTCTTTGGCCCCGCCGACTATGACGCCGACACGCTGACCGTCCGCTTCCCTTCGCTCGGCACGTCCGAGCGTCTGGCGGTGCTACTCCTGAACGCCGGGGGAAACCCCGGCTCCGCGCCGACTGTCCTGGCTTCGGGAACCGGGAGCACGGCCCTGGCGCCCTCGCCCGTCCGGGACTTCCCGAAGCCGGGCGGCGCCGAACACGTCCTCGAAGAAGCGACTTTCATGCACGCCCGCCTTGCGGAAGCTGCCGCCGCCTGGCGCGCCTCAGGGGCGGGGCTGGCGGCCTCCGCTCGGGCGCCCGCCAGTCCTGGCGACAAGGGCTCCTTCTGCGGCACGGTCATGACCTCCGAGACGAGCACGACGTTGCGTCGCTTTCCTGCCACCGTCCGGGCGGTCACCCCGGGCGCCGTATTCTGGGTCGCCGATGAGTCTGAGGCGGAGTTCGATGCGCTCCTCGTCGAGCGCCCCGATTTCTGGGAGTCGCTCGGGAATGTGTTCGAGGCGGAGATCGCCCCTCTTCTCGTCGAGCGCTACGGCCCGGTCTCGGACATCGACGGAGACGGTCGCGTCGCGGTGCTGTTCCGGGATCTCGGATGGGGAGGGGGGCTGTTCGAGGGCTACGGCACCCAGGACACCACACCGGATTGCACCAACGGCGGTTTGAATCACGCCGATCTCGTGAGCGCGTCACCGCCGGCGGAGTTCTACCGCGCCGACCCGGGGACGACTCCCGACGAGCTCGTGGATCTCGGGTACCCGGCGCTGGTGGTGCACGAGCTGACGCACGACGTCGAGTTCACCGCTCGCCTGAATCTGGGCCTCGGGTTCTTCGACCTCGACACCTGGCTGTCGGAGGGCCTCGCGATGTCGAGCTGGGACGCGCTTCGCTTCACACCGGGCGAGCGCACAGTGCTTCGCAGCTATCTCTTGGAGCACCGAACGACGTCCCTGACGGGCTGGGGGACTCTGTCCAACAGCGACTACGGGAAGGTCGACCTGCTGTTCCACCTAATCCGCGAGCGGTCCGGTCCGGCCTTTCTTCGAAGGTTGATCGTCGAGCCTTCGAGCGGACTCGTGCGCTTCCGCCGGGCAACGGGCCTCACCGCCGAGCTGGCCCTCGCGCAGCTCGCGACCACGGCCGTCTTCTCCAACGAGCCCGGCTCACCCTCCCCCCGCTTCGACCTGACCGACCCTCGATGGATTCCTCTTCACGAGAAGGTTGGGCCGGCCTCCGTCACCCCGCTCCCGCCAGGCGTCGCGACCACGAGCGAGCTCGCCCGAGACGGCTGGGATGCGCTCGTCACAGGCAAGGGCGCTGGGGGTCCGGCCTCACTCAAGGTGACCTCGAACGAGCCCCGGAAACCGCACGTCGTGGTGGTGCGGTTCTCCGGAGACCTCCCGAACTGAGACGGTGGGTCCGGGCAGTGCCCTCAGCCCTGCGAGCCTCGCGGCCGCTGCGGCCGCGCCACCACCGAGATTCCTCCGGAACCGGCGAGGGAGAGCAAACGGTCTCCTTCGAGGAGCAGCGTCCTCCCCGCTTCGACGGCGAGGACGCGGGCGCCTACCACTCGCAGCACCTCGAGCGTCGCCGGGCCCACCGCCGGCAGGTCGAACCGCTCGTCCTGACCGGGCTTGCTCCGCTTCACCACCACCACCCCGGGGCCGCCCAGCTCGGCGCCGCGACGGATGCAGGCGTCGGTGCCCTCGACGGCCTCGAGCGCCAGCACGTGCCCGTCTTTCACCACCACCGTCTGTCCCACGTCGGCCTGGCCGAGGAGCGCCGCCACCTCCTCGCCCAGCGCCACGTCCCGCTCCTGCCCCGGGTCGAGCGGCGGACCCGCCAGGTGACCCTCCGGGGCGAGAATCTCTCGAAGGAGCTCGGTGGGAGCGACGATGCGGATGCCAGCCGACTGGAACTCGTCCGCCGCCGCGCGCAGCAGCGCATCGTCCCGGAAGCTCCGCAGCCTGGCGGCGATGCGGAACAGCCCGAGGTCCGGGCGCATCTGCTGCACCGCCCGCATCCGGGAGAAGCCGCCGGCCAGCACCGCCTCCTCCACTCCCTGCTCGCGCAGGAGCCGCTCGATGCGCGCTACCTGCCCGACCTTGACCCAGTCGAGCCGCTCCACCTCCGAGGCGAGCTCCGGATCCGTCTCCCCCACGTGCCCCACCGCGATGACCGACAGGCCGCGGGCCCGCGCCGCCCGGGCGAAGAGCCGGGGCAGCGCGCCGTTGCCGGCGATGAGGCCGATGCGTCCGGCCACGGCTAGTGCTCCGACCGCACGAGGAGCCTGTAGGGCATAGACGGTGACCTACCCTAGCTGGGTGCGGCCGCCCTGACCTAGCGCGTGAGCCCGCGCTGGCTGGTGGTGACGAAGGCGAGCAGCACCTGGATCTCGGTCTGGTCGCCCAGCTCGGCGCGGAGCCGCTCCACGGCCTCCTCCAGCGGGAGCTTGCTCCGGAAGAGGATGCGGTAGGCCTCCTTCACCCGGACGATCTGCTCCTCGCTGAAGCCGTGCCGCGACAGGCCCACGCTGTTCACCCCCACCAGCTCGGCCCGGTCGCCCTGGGCGGTGCAGAACGGCGGGACGTCCATCACCACCATCGAGCCGCCCGCCACGAAGGCGTGCCGCCCGATGCGGGTGAACTGGTGCACCGCCGCCAGGCCTCCCAGGATGGCGTGGTCGCCCACCTCGACGTGGCCACCCAGGGTCGCGCCGTTGGCGAACACGCACCCGCTCCCCACCTGGCAGTCGTGGGCCACGTGCGCGTAGGCCATGAAGAGGTTCCGGTCGCCGATGCGGGTCACCCCGCCGCCGCCCGTGGTTCCCTTGTGCAGGGTGGTGAACTCGCGGATCAGGTTCTCGTTCCCGATCTCCAGCGCGCTGTCCTCGCCGGCGTACTTGAGGTCCTGCGGCTGGGCCCCCACCGAGGCGAACTGAAAGACGCGGTTCCGCTCGCCGAGCCGGGTGCGCCCCTCGATGACCGCGTGCGGCCCGACGGTGGTCCCGGCGCCGATCTCGACCTTCGAGCCGATGATCGCGTAGGGGCCCACCTCGACCGACGGGTGCAGTCGGGCCCCGGGGGCGACGATGGCCGTGGGGTGGACGCTCATCGGTCCCTGTCCACCACCGTCGCCAGGAACTCGCCCTCGGCCACCACCTCCCCGTCCACCCTCGCCACCCCGCGCGTCTTGAGGATCGACCCCTTGAACCGGAGCACCTCCACCTCGAGCTCCAGCCGGTCGCCCGGCACCGTCGGCCTCCTGAACTTCGCCCCGTCGATGGCCATCAAATACGTGACCTTCTGCGTGGGGTCGAAGCCCGTCGAGCGGTAGGCGAGGATCGCGCTCGCCTGCGCCAGCGCCTCGAGCACCAGCACCCCGGGCATCACCGGGTGGCCCGGGAAGTGCCCCTCGAAGAACGGCTCGTTGACCGAGACGTTCTTGTACGCCCGCAGCGTCTTCCCCGGGTCGATCGACACCACCCGATCCACCAGCAGGAACGGGTAGCGGTGGGGCAGCAGCTTCTGGATCTCCTGCACGTCGATCATGGAGCGGTCTCGTCCTTCCTCGACTCGAGCGCGGCGACCCGCGCGCGGAGCTGTCTCACCTCGCGCAGGAGCTCGGGGAGCTGCTTCAGCGCCGCGGACTGGCGCAGCCAGAGCGCCCGGTCCACGGCGGGATAGCCGGAGAACGTCGCGCCCGGCGGCACGTCGTGCGGCACGCCGGACTGGGCGGCGACCCGCGCGCCGTCTCCGATGCGCACGTGCCCCACGATGCCCACCTGGCCGGCGAGCACCACGCCCTCGCCCACCTCGGTGGACCCGGAGATGCCCACCTGGGCGCAGAGGATGGAGAGCGGCCCCACCCGGACGTTGTGGGCGATCTGCACCAGGTTGTCGATCTTGGTGCCCCGGCCGATGACCGTCTCCCCGGTGGTCGCCCGGTCGATGCAGCTGCCCGCGCCCACCTCCACGTCGTCCTCGATGCGGACGGTGCCCACCTGGGGCACCTTGACGTGCGCCGGACCCGCCGGGTCGAAGGCGAAGCCGAAGCCGTCCGAGCCCACCACCACCCCCGGCTGCAGCAGCACCCGGTTGCCGAGCAGGCAGCGCTCGCGGACGATCGCCCCGGGCTGGAGCACGCAGTCGTCCCCCAGGCGCGCGCTCTCGCCGAGGTAGCTCCCCGGCCAGAGCACCGACCGGGCGCCGACCACCGCGCCGGCCTCCACCACCGCCAGCGCCATCACCGTCGCCGAGGGGTCCACGCGGGCCGAGGGGTGCACCTCGGCCCGGGGATGCACCCCGCCCGCGGGCCGGGGCGACGGGTGGAAGAGCGCCAGCAGCCGGGCGAAGGCCAGGTGGGGCGAGTCCACCCGCACCCAGGCCACGTCGGTGCGGGTCACCGCCTCGCCGGGCGGGAGCAGCACCGCCGAGGCGCGGGTGGTGCCCAGCTCCTTCCGGTACCGGGGGTTCCCGTAGAACGAGAGCTCGCCCGGGCCGGCCTCCTCCAGCGAGGCCAGGCCCAGGATGCGGAGCCGCCCGTCCCCCTCGACGGTCCCGCCCACGTGGGCGGCGAGCTCTGCGAGGGAGCGTTCCATCCGCCCCCGGAGGATTACTTCTTCTTGGCCGGCGTGGCGACCGGCGCGGAGCCGCCCTTCGGCTTGTTCTGCTCGTTGTAGTTCCGGACCAGCTGCGCGGTCAGGTCGAGCGAGTCCGGGGCGTAGGCGATCCCTGCGGCGTCGAAGACCATGGTGAAGCCCTCGCGCTGGGCGATCGAATTGATGACCGCCCGCATCTTCCCGACGATGGGCTGGAACTCCTCGCTCTCCTTCTGCGCCAGCTCCGTCCGGCCCTTCTCGAAGTTCTGCTGCAGGTCGAAGAGCCGCTTCTGGAGGGCCTCGGCCTTCTCGTTCCGGGCCTGCTCGGTCATCGTCGAGGCCTGCTTCTGGAACGTCTCCTGATCCTTCTTCAGCGTGTCCTGGGCCTTGTCCAGGTCCTTCTGCTTCTGCTCCTTCAGAGCCTCGAGCCGGGCCCTGGCGACCTTGGCCTCCTCGAGCTCGGCGAGCGCCTTCTGGAAGTTGACATAGCCGACCTTCACCTCGGCGTGCGCAGCCGCGGAGAGGGTCAGCGGGATCGCGGCGGCCAGGGCCACCAACAGGCGACGGGACGACATCACGTGCGTACTCCTCGGGGAATCTCCGGCGATTGGAGGACGACCACCGCCGACCGGAGTGGAACGGAAGCCCCCCGGCGGGTGCTCCCGATGGGGTCGAAAAAGTTCGCGGACACTAGGAGCAACCCCTTCAATCCGTCAAGCGGCTGCCACTGACCGGCAGAACCGGCGCGCCCCGAGCCCGGGCGGGGCACGGCGCGATCGGGCTCAGCCCCCGCACCAGGGGGACGCCTGCGGAAGCGCGCAGGGCGCGCCAGCGTCGGGGCTCAGAGCGCCTTCACCTCGGTCACCAGCCGGGTCAGCGACGACTTGGCGTCGCCGAAGAGCATCGAGGTGTTGCGGGCGTAGAAGAGGTGGTTCTCGATGCCGGCGAAGCCGGGGTTCATGCTCCGCTTGAGCACGATGACCCCCTTGGACTTGTCCACGTCCAGGATTGGCATGCCGTAGATGGGGCTCTGTGGATCGCTCCGGGCGGCGGGGTTCACCACGTCGTTGGCGCCGATGACCAGGGCCACGTCCGCTCGCTCGAACTCCGGGTTGATGTCCTCCATGTCGTAGAGCCGGTCGTAGGGGACGTTGGCCTCGGCCAGGAGCACGTTCATGTGCCCGGGCATGCGGCCGGCGACCGGGTGGATGGCGTACTTCACCGTCACCCCCTTCTTCTCCAGGAGATCTGCCAGCTCGCGCACCACGTGCTGCGCCTGGGCCACCGCCATGCCGTATCCCGGGACGACGATGACCTGCCCGGCGTAGGCCATCTGGATCGCCGCGTCTTCCGCCGACACGCTCCGGACGGTGAGGTCCTTGGAATCCGGTCCAGCGGCCAGGGCTGGGGACACCGAGCCGAAGGCGCCGAAGAGCACGTTGCCGAAGCTCCGGTTCATCGCCTTGGACATGAGAACGGAGAGGAGGAAGCCCGAGGCCCCGTCCAGAGCGCCGCAGATGATGAGGACGTTGTTCTGGATGGCGAACCCCGTCGCCGCGGAGGCGAGCCCGGCGTACGAGTTGAGGAGCGAGACCACCACCGGCATGTCCGCCCCCCCGATGGGGAGGACCATGAACACGCCCAGCAGCAGCGCCAGGCCGATCATCGCGAAGAACACCACCGTGCTCTCCGGCCGGGCGACGAGGAAGACGAACATCAGCACCGCCACCCCGAAGAGGGTGATGTTGACCGTGTTCTGGCCCCGGTAGGTGACGGGCTTGCCAGTGATGAACTCCTGGAGCTTGCCGAAGGCCATGAAGCTGCCGGTCACGGTCAGCGCGCCGAAGAGCACCTCGAAGCCGAGGGCGGCCATGGTGGATCGGGGCACCGGCCCGCCGTGTCCCTGGTACTCGGCGATGCCCACCAGGGTCGCCGCCAGCGCGCCGAACATGTGGCTGATGGCGATCCGCTGGGGCATGGCGGTCATGGGGACGAACATCCCCAGCGGGTAGCCGATGACCGTCCCCAGGATGAGCGCCACGGCGATGAGGTCGAAGCGGACGATCTCGTGGTGGAACAGCGTGCCCACGATCGCCAGCACCATGCCCAGCGCCGCCTGCTGCATGCCGAGGCGCGCCTTGTCCGGGTGGGACAGGCTCTTCAGGCCGAGGATGAAGAGGACCGAGGAGGCCAGGTAGATGGCCTGGATGACCAGCTCGCGGACGCTCATCGGGCCGCCCCTCCGCCCTGGCCGGCCTTCTCCACCGCGCCGGGCGGGGGCTTCACGTCCCGGCGGAACATCTTCAGCATCCGGTCGGTGATCAGGAACCCGCCGACCACGTTGATCGTGGCCGCGGTCACCGCGACGAACCCCAGCCAGTTCGAGATGTTGTCCCGGTTGGCGCCGGCCAGCACCAGCGAGCCCACCAGGCTGATGGCGGAGATGGCGTTGGTCGCCGACATGAGCGGGGTGTGCAGGAGCGGCGGGACCCGGGTGATGACCTGGTAGCCCACGAACGCGGCGAGCACGAACACGTACAGCTCGATGATGCTGGTCACCGTCCGCTCCCTCCCGGCGCCTGCCCGTTCAGGCTGACGAGCATCGCCTTGGTGATCTCGTCCTCGGGGTCGATCTTCAGCGCCCCTTCCTTGGTGGCGAGGTGCTGCACCAGGGTGAGGACGTTCCGGGCGAACATCTGGCTCGCGTGCAGGGGCACCGAGGCCGCGAGCTGCACCGGCCCGAGGATGACCACCCCGCCGACCACCACCCTCTCCCCGGCCTTCGTCCCCTCCACGTTGCCGCCGGTCTCGGCCGCGAGGTCCACCACCACCGACCCTGGCCGGAGCGTGGACAGCGCCGCTCCATCCACCAGCACCGGCGCCCTCCGCCCCGGGACCTGGGCGGTGCAGACCAGCAGGTCCTGCTGCGGGATGGCGGCCGCCAGCGCCGCGCGGGTCTTCGCCTCCTCCTCCGCGGTCTGGGCACGGGCGTAGCCGCCGGCGCCCTCCGCGTCGGCGCTCACCTCCGGACCGACGAACGTCGCCCCGAGGCTGAGGACCTGCTCGCGCGCCGCCGGCCGGACGTCGAACCCGGCCACCACCGCCCCGAGCCGCCGCGCGGTGGCGATGGCCTGGAGCCCGGCGACGCCCGCGCCGAGCACCAGCACCTTGGCCGGAGCGAGCGTGCCCGCGGCGGTGGTGAGCATCGGGAGGAGCTTCCCCAGCTCGGCCGCCCCGAGGAGCACCGCCTTGTAGCCGGCCACCGTGGCCTGGGAGCTGAGGACGTCCATGGACTGGGCCCGGGTGATGCGCGGCACCCGCTCCAACCCGAGGAAGGTCAGCCGGCGGGCCCCCAGGGCCGGGAGGAGCGCGTCCAGCGGCTCGACCCCGAGCATCGAGACGATGGTGATGCCCTCCGGCGCTTCCCCCAGCTCGGCCGGGGTGGGCCGGCGCACCCGGGCCCAGAGCTCGGCCCCGGTCAGCGCCTCGGCGCGGGAGGCGTGCACCCGCGCCCCCGCCTTCTCGTAGTCCGCGTCGGTCGAGCCGGCGGCGAGCCCCGCCCCTCGCTCGATCGAGATCTGATGTCCGGCCTTGGTGAGGCGCTGCACCAACTCGGGAACCAGCGCCACCCGGGCCTCGCCGGGTGCGGTCTCCCGTAGCACCGCGATGCGCATCAGGAGAGCCTCCCTAGAAGGAATTGCCGATGGTGAACTCGAAGAGGATCGGATCGTCCGTCGGTCTGCGGGTCAGCGGGACGCCCCACTCGAATCGTAGCGGACCGACGGGAGAGAACCAGCGAATCCCGAAGCCCACCGACCAGAACAGTCCCAGCGGAAGTGAGTGTTGTTTGTCTTCGAAGAAGTTGGCGTTTACGGCGAAGGCATTGCCGGCGTCGAGGAAGAGCACGCCCTTGACGCCCACCTTGGGGACGATGGGGATCTCCAGCTCGAGGTTGAGCACGAACTGCTTGTTGCCACCGACCACGAACTCGGTCGCCGGACAGTCCGGGCGGTTGCAGGTGGGCACGAGGATGGTCGGCGAGATCGAGCCCAGGAAGTAACCGCGGATGGTCTGGATCCCACCCAGGTAATAGAGCTCGGAGACCGGCAGAGGACGCAAGGCGTCCAGGTTGGCCATGTATCCGATGGTGGTGTTGGTCTTGAACACGATGCCCAGCGGCAGCGAGAAGTAGAAGCGCGAGAACAGCGTGTAGCGCGCGTAGTTCAGGTCTCCGCCGAGCCAGTCCGGCGCGAACTCGGCCGAGGCGAACTGGTAGAAGCCCTTGCTCGGGAAGAGGCGGTTGTCGCGCTTGTCCCAGGCCAGGGTGAAACGGGCCGCGGAGGTGACCTGGGTCCCGATGCGGAACCGGCCATAGAGCGGCGTGGTGTTGGTGTTGACCACTCCGGCGTTGGGGCCGAGGCCGGTCCCGCCCGGAGAGGCCTCCACCCACTCCCGGGTGTACCCCACGCTGGCGATGAGGTCGTCCAGGAGGTGGTAGCCGAGCCCGAGCGATCCGCCCAGCGACTGGCGGGTGAAGTCGAACTGGTCGATCTGGGTCCGGTAGATGTCGAAGGAGAAGATCCAGTCGCTGTCGAAGAAGTACGGGTCGTAATACGACAGCTGCACCAGCTGCCGGAGGCTGGAGAGCTGGGCCGAGATGGAGACCGTCTGCCCCCAGCCGAGGAAGTTGTCCTGGGTGACCTGGGCGGTGAAGATGAAGCTCTCCACCGAGCTGAAGCCGAAGCCCACCTGGAAGCTGCCGGTGCTCTTCTCCTTCACCTCCACCGAGACCACCACGTGGGTGTCGTCGCGGCCGGGCTTGAAGTTGATCTCCACCGTCTCGAAGTAGCCGAGCGCCGTGACCCGGTCCTTGCTCCGCCGCATCCCGCTGGCGGAGAAGAGGTCGCCCTCGTAGATGCGCAGCTCGCGGCGGATGACCTTGTCCCGGGTCTTGGTGTTCCCGGTGATCTCGATCCGGTCGATGGTCTGGAGCTTTCCCTTCTCCACCCGGAAGTCGAGCGCGACGGTCCTTTCTTGAGGATTGACCGAGGTCTCGGGGTTGAAGTTGGCGTAGGCGTAGCCCTGGTCCTGGTAGATGTCGGCCAGCGACTGATCGTCCTTCAGGACCTTGGCCCGGCTGAAGTAGTCCCCCTTGCGCGACTCGAGCACCGCGAACAGCCGGTCCTTGGGGACGATCAGGTCGCCCGAGAAGTCGATGCTCGAGATCCGGTACTGCTCGCCCTCGGTGATCTTCACCGTGATGTAGATCAGCCGCTTGTCGGGCGAGAGCGCGACGGTGGGCTTCTCCACCTTCACGTTCAGGAAGCCGCGGTCGTAGTAGGCGGCCTCGATGATCGACAGGTCGCGCTGGAACGCCTCCTCGCGGAACGTGCCCTCGCCGGTGAGGAACCCGAAGTAGTTCCCTTCCCGGGTGATCATCAGCGCCTTGAGGTCGTCGGCCGAGACCTTGTCGGTGCCGATGAGGTTCACCTGCTTCACCATGACCTTGGCGTGCTCGTTGATGACGAACACCACGTCGGCCTGGTTGGTGCCCTGGACGGGGACGATCTTGTGGGTGACCTCGGCGAGGAAGAAGCCCTTCTCGACGTACTTCTCCTGGATCTTCTTGACGTTCCGCCTCACCGCGTCCAGGTCGAGGATCGCGTACGGCTTGAGGTCGATGGTGTCCTTGAAGTCGTCCTTGTTGAGCTCCTCGGCGCCCTGGAGCCGCCACTCGCGGATCGAGGGACGCTCCGACACCCGCACCACGTAGACGATGCCGCCGGTGGGCAGCCGCTGGGTGAGCAGCTGGATGTCCTGGAAGTAGCCCAGGCTCCACAGCGACTGGAGGTCTGCGCCGGTGAGCGAGGGGTCGAAGGGATGGCCCAGCTTGTTCTTCAGGGCGCGCTTGACGACCTCGGGCTCGACCCGGCGGTTCCCCTCGATGCGCACCTCGGTGATGACGTCCGAGTCGCTCGGCACCGGAACGTCGGCCCGGGCCCCGGCGCCCGGGGTTCCGCCGTCCGGCGCGCCCTGGACCTCGGCCGCCGCCGGGCTCCCGCCGGCCGGCGCCCCCGCGGCGGACGCGGCCCCTCCCGCCTCGGCAGGCGCCGCGCTGCCCGCGCTTCCCGACGGTTCTGCCGGCGCGGGCGTGCCCCCGTCGACCGCCTGACCGCGCGAGGCGGCGGGGAGGACGAGCACGAGCAGGGCGGCGGCCAGGAGCCAGGTGGCGGTCGTCTTGCGTGCGAAAACGTTCAACCTCGGGGTACGGCGGCCGTTGGAAGGGCGCGCACTGTAGGGGAGGGAGGCGGACACGGACAATGGTGAAAAGCGCTACGCCGGCTCGACCTTGCCCCCGGCGAGCCGCAGCCTCCGCGGCATCGAGCGGGCCAGCGCCTCGTTGTGGGTCACCACCACGGCCGTGATGCCCAGGTCCCGGTTCACCTCGCGCAGCACCTGGTGGATGCCCTCGCCCGTCACCGGGTCCAGGTTCCCTGTGGGCTCGTCGGCCAGCAGGAGCGGCGGCTCGAGCACCAGCGCCCTGGCCAGCGCCACCCGCTGCGCCTCGCCGCCGGACAGCTCGCCGGGACGGTGGTCCATCCGGGAGGCCAGCCCCACCCGTTCCAGCAGCTCCCGCGCACGCCTCAGGGCCACCGAGCGATCGATGCGCTGCACCAGCGCGGGGATGGCCACGTTCTCCAGCGCGGTGAACTCGGGCAACAGGTAGTGGCTCTGGAACACGAAGCCCACCGTCCGGTTCCGGAACCGGGCCAGGTCGGCGTCGCCGAGCGCCAGCACGTCCACCCCGTCCACCTCCATCGTCCCCGCCACCGGGGCATCGAGCGTCCCGAGCACGTGCAGGAAGGTGCTCTTCCCCGAGCCCGACGCGCCGACCAGGCTCACCAGCTCGCCCCGCTCGATGAGCAGCGACAGGCCGCGCAGCACGTCGATGCGCTTGCCGTGCAGCCAGTAGCTCTTGGACAGCTCGCGGATCTCGATGAAGGCCATTGCCCGCTCTACTCCCCCTTCAGCCCTTCCACCGGCTCGACCCGCGAGGCGCGGAGCGCCGGGAAGATCGAGGCCAGGTAGGTGACCAGGACTGCGATGAGCACCGTCAGCGCGGTCTGCAGCGGCTCGATCTTCACCGGGAGCGAGGGGATGTAATAGACCTCCGGGTCCAGCCGGAGCCCCACCTTCTCGATGAAGAGGCACCAGGCGAGGCCGGAGAAGAGCCCCAGCACGCCCCCGGCGATCCCGATCTGGAGCCCCTCGGCGAGGAAGATCTTCACGATGCCGCCCTGGGGCACGCCCAGCGCCTTGAGCACCGAGATCTCCTTTCGCTTCTCCAGGACCAGCATGGTCACCGTGGCCACGATGAGCCCTGCGGCCACCACCACGATGATCGAGAGGATGATGCCCATCACCAGCTTCTCCAGCCGGAGGGCGGAGAAGAGGTTCCTGTTCATCTCCCCCCAGTCCTTGGTGCGGTAGGGGTACCCCTCCAGGGTATTGAGCACGGTCGAGGCGATCCGCCGGGCGTCGTCCACGTCCTTGACCTTGAGCTCGACACCCGTGGCCCCGGGGATGCCGAAGAACTGCTCGGCCGCCTGCAGGCCGACGTAGACGAACTTCGAGTCGTACTCGAACATTCCCGTGTAGAAGATGCCGGCCACCCGGAAGGCCCTGGACTTGGGAATGGGCCCGGACGGCCCCATCCCGCCGCCGAGGGGCGAGACCACCGTGACCGGGTCCCCCACCAGCACCCGGAGGCTCGCGGCGAGCTCCCGCCCGAGCAGGATGCCCGGGAGCGGCGGCCCCGCCGGCGCGTTCTTGGGGGTCTGGATGACGTCGTCGTCCGGCGGCCTGTCCAGCTTGTAGCGGGTGCGGACCGGGATGTCCTCGGGGTGCGAGAGCCAGCGGATGTCGCCGCCCGGGAGCACGTTCTTCGGCAGGTCCGTCACCTGGCCTGCGGTGGCCGGGTCCACGCCCTTGATGATGGCCCCGTCGACGTTGGCCTCGCTGGAGACCATCACCTGCCCGAGGAGGAAGGGGGTCTGGCCGATGACCCCGGGCACCCCGGCGACCTTCTTCATCACCTCCGGGTACTCGGGCATCCCGGCCTGGGGGTCGCCGTACTTGAGCACCACCACGTGGGCGTTGGTGCCGAGGATCTTCTTCTGGAGGTCCACCTCGAAGCCGCTCATCACGCTGAGGACGATGATCAGCGCCATCACCCCGACCCCCACCCCGCCGACGCTGAGCGCGGTCATCAT
>Ga0316628_100002774_pt1 | contig 13177 bp, 13 predicted proteins | sample OWC_Aug_M2_C1_D5_FD_207648 | JGI IMG/M metagenome (GOLD analysis project Ga0316628, IMG submission 207648) | Wetland soil microbial communities from Old Woman Creek delta, Ohio, United States - OWC_Aug_M2_C1_D5_C | ecosystem: Environmental > Terrestrial > Soil > Wetlands | place: USA: Ohio... | reverse complement strand
GGACGTGAAAACGGGCGAGCTCGTCATTTCAAAGGGATCTGTTCTTCGCGCCGCCGAGATCGGGATGCTGGCGGCCCTGGGCCGCTCCTACGTGAGCGTGCACCAGCGGCCCGTCGTGGCCGTCGTCTCCACGGGCGATGAGCTGGCGGAGGTCGACGAGACGCCCGGGCCGGGCAAGATCGTGAACAGCAACGGCTACTCGCTGGCGGCCCTGGTCCTGGAGGCGGGCGGCATCCCGCTTCAGGTGGGGATCGCCCGGGACAACCGGGAGGACCTGCTTGCGAAGTTCCGTGCGGCATCGCGTGCCGACATTGTCATCTCATCGGGCGGGGTTTCCGTGGGGGACTACGATCTCGTGAAGGACATCATGGCCGAGATCGGCAGCCGCATCCAGTTCTGGCGCGTGGCCATGCGGCCCGGGCGCCCGCTGGCCTTCGGCCTGCTGGAAGGCAAGCCCCTCTTCGGCCTGCCGGGAAACCCCGTGTCGTCCATGGTCTCCTTCGAGCAGTTCATCCGTCCCTCGATCCTGAAGATGCGGGGATACACAAACATCTACCGCAGGGCCGTCCGCGCCGAGATCACCGAGGGATATAAGAAGAAGGAGGGGCTCAAGTATTTCCTGCGGGCCCGCGTGGAGTGGCGCGACGGGAAGTACTTCGCCGCGCTGACGGGCGAGCAGGGCTCGGGGATCCTGAAATCCATGGTGCTCGCCAACGGCCTCGTCGTGCTGCCCGAGGGCACCACGTCGGTCAAGCCCGGCGACGAGGTGGCCGTGCAGCTCCTGGACAACTCCCTGGCTCTCACACAAGCACCGGATATTCTGGAAAATCGGTAATTGGGTAATGGGGAATGAAATGTGGATCGCCACGCCTCAGAACATCCACCCTCACCCCGACCCGCCCATAATTGGAAAGGAAGCATCACCCTCACCTCAATCCTCTCCCCTCAAGGGAGAGGAAGATCAAGGAGAAGGCTTTTATAGTGAGAGGCAGATTATGGAAGGGGGTCGCTACAGGCTTCGGCTCGCGATGCCCCTTTTTTAGAAACTGCGGAATACCTTCTTCCTCGTCCCGGGTCCCTTCATCCTCTTCACTCAGGCACTTTCATTCTTCTTCCACATTACATATAACACGTCTTCACTGCCCACCTGCCACATCCTTATATAGGAGAGAATTCTCGATGGCGTTCAATTGCCTCCGGAGGGAATCGCCCTGCCTGCAGTTCTTCTGTGGATCATGCACTCTGTGCAACGTAAAATTTTCCCTTCGAATGTCGGAAAACATTACACTTGGATGCAACGCGCTTACTCATTTGTAGTTGCTACGTATTTTGTATTATTCCCTTGCTGTACAACAGATCAGCTGTCGATTAACTTTACACTTTTCAGGACCGGCCAAAAGTAATTATGAACATACTGCCTGTCAGAATAACGCGTCCACAAAAGGACTTCAACCGATTTAGCGTTTGCAGCAAACGACATGGTACGCATGTTGCTGACGTATCAGGAGCAGCATTAAAATAACACGAATAGGTGGATATTGTTGAAGAACATATGATGAATCTGTTGCGATAGTTGCAAAAGTTATATTCGTCGTTGTGCTTTGCATGTCCGCCTACGGAGTGAGTCCCCCCTCCTCTCCCTCCCGGCGGTTCGTGGAGGTGTCGTCTTGTGCGATTACCGGCGCGAACCCGCAAACAGTACCCCAGCAAGACAGTTCATGAAAGCGGCAGTGTATAACTATGTCGAATAATTCTTATTCGTGCGAAGAATCATTTTTTTGATGTTCCTTCAAAGAATAGGAGGCTGCCAGGAGGCTGGCAACAAATTTTGTAGGATCCGAAATGCAATGGCATGGGAGTTCCTCACGGTTCGATGAGACTGAAGAAATCTTTAGAAAAATATTTTCATTTCATTTCGAGGGCTCCATTTCATTTGGTTGCAATGGAAACGCTGCCAGGCCGCTTCGGCAGCGTTTCCTGGAACGGCTTATGCTCTAGGACTTATGCATCGGGATGCAAGATCCAAACGGTCCTGAAGGAGAGCAAGCAGTGCTCAGGTTGCAAAGGGAAGGGCCGTAATTTCAGTTGCATCGACATAATCCGTCAAACCTTTTTGCTGGCGGAGAAAGAAAAAGGCCGGAAAAGAAGATCTTTCGGTCAGTGGTAGAGCTTGGCCTGGAGGCGGATCGCCGGAGGACAAGGAAAGATGAATCGATCCATACGGAGAAAGGAGGGACGACTCGGGGCTGAGGAAACGGAAAGTGGTTCAAGGAAATAAACGGAAACTGCAGTACTGAACTTTTAAACACTATTTAAGGAGGAATGAAAGATGGAAAAGATGATTCGTTTTTTCAAGGATGAAGAGGGCGCAACCGCAGTCGAGTACGGCCTCTTCGTGGCACTCATCGCCGCGGTGATCGTTACCCTCGTGAAGACGCTCGGCACCAAGATCCAGGCCGCGTTCCAGACCATCGTGACTGCTCTCGGCGGCTGATGACGCAAACAAAATGGGCGGCGGGTGTCTCTTCAGATAGACACCCGCCGCTGCAAACCCGGAACAGTAAACATGGGAGCCGGAGATGCAATCAAGGATCAAGAAACGGATGATGGAGGGCCTGAGCAAGTGCCGCCTCCGTCGCAACAGGGGGGCGATGAGCATCGAGTATGCCCTGCTGGCTTCGTGTATTGCCGCTGCGATTGTTCTCCTGGTCTTCAATCTGGGAAACCAGGTCCGGCTCATGATCGAGTCGGGAACCAGGGGCTGGTGATTAGAGAGTTGAATTCGCGGAAGAGGAGATTGCTCACGTGAACACGGGGCTTGTCATTCTTGTCGCAGCACTGGTCGCCGCATCCCTGTCGGACATCGCGCACCGGAGGATCCCGAACGCGATTACATACCCGCTGGCTGCATTCGGGCTTCTGTATCATCTGCATGCATCCGGCATGAACGGCTTGATATTCAGTATTACGGGGATCCTGCTGGGTGCGGCGCCTCTGTTCGTGCTTCATTGGCTCGGCAAGATGGGCGCGGGGGATGTAAAGCTGATGGCCGCCGTGGGGAGCATCCTGGGCCCGGCCGGGGTATTCACGGCCGCTCTCTACAGTGCGCTCGCTGGCGGCTGCTACGCGCTGCTCGTCCTGTGGCGGCATGGAGTTTTGAACAATGCGGCTTACGGGCAAGCTCCGGCCGCAGTCGGTCCGGTGCCGGAGGTGTCCATGCAGCAAGCGGCTGCCGACCGCCGCGCCGGCCTTCCTCCCCTGTGTTACGGGTTGGCCATTTCCCTCGGAACGGTTCTCGCCGTTCTGAGACCTTTATAGATGCGGAGTGTACAGGAAATTAAACGAAGGCAGCGCTCGCGCGTTGCCGAGTCGAAGGAGGCAGCTGAATCATGAAGCAGTTATGGAATAAGCTGGCGGACAAGCAGAAGCCGCTGTTCCTGTTCGGCCTTGCCGTTGTCGTCGCGCTCGTTGTCACCGGCATGATCTACGGGTGGCTCAAGCAGATGACAACCACCCAGGCGCAGGCGCGGGAAACTCAATCGGTCGTCGTTGCCGCCGTGGATCTCCCCTGGGGCACGTCCATCACGAGCTCGATGGTCAAGTCGGTGCCCTACCTCAAGGAGAGCCTCCCCGCCGGCCATTTCACGGACCCCGCCGCCCTCGTGGGCCGCACGAATATCTACCCGTTTAAGGCCGGCGAGCCGCTCTTCGAGTCTAAGCTGGCGCCGACGACGGTTTCTCAGGGCGGTGTGGCGGCCCTGGTGACCCCGAAGAAGAGGGCCATGGGCGTTAAGGTTGACAAGGTCGTGGGCGTCTCGGGGTTCATCCACCCCGGCAACCGCGTCGACGTCCTCGTCACTCTCTCGAGGAGCGAGCGGCTGAATGACCCGACGACGAAGATCGTCCTCGAGAACATCCTCGTCCTCGCCACGGGGACGGAACTGGAAAAGTCGGGCAAGCAGGAAAAACCCGCCCAGGTCGACGTGATCACCCTGGAGGTGACCCCCGAGGAGGGAGAGAAGCTGGCCCTGGCCGCCACGGAAGGCAAACTGCAGCTCGCCCTGCGCAACTTCTCCGACTCGGCCACGAGCGACACGCGGGGCACGACCATTCCCGGACTTCTCTCACGGGTGGAAGCGCCGAAAGCAGCCGTAAAAAAGGCCCCGGCCGCGCCCAGGCCCGCAGCCGCACCGGGCGTCACCGTCGAGACGATCCGGGGCAGCAAGGTCACGGAAACGAATTTCAAGAAGGGGGACTGAGGAGCCATGAAAACCCGACACCTGATCCACACCCGGGCGGGCGCCGCCCTGTGCATGATCCTGTTGCTCGTTCTCGCCGCTGCATCCATCTGTGAGGCCGCCTCCCCGACGAGTGTGAGCGTGAACAACCTGTCATCCCGGAAGCTGACCCTCACGGTGGGAAAATCGACCATCGTCGAGTCTTCCGATGTCGTAAGGCGCGTCTCCGTCTCGGCCCCCGAGATCGCTGACACGATCGCCCTGTCGGCCCGCCAGGTCTATGTGACGGGCAAGGCCTCGGGCGTCACGACCATCACCCTCTGGGGCGACGCGAACCGGGTCTCCGCCGTATTCGATGTCGAGATCCTGCCCGACGTGGTCGCCCTGAAGGAGAAGATCCACCAGATCTTCCCGGGCGAGAAGGACGTCAAGGTCCTGGCCACCCACGACAGCATCACCCTCTCGGGGACCATCTCGAGCACGGCGAACCTCACGCAGCTCGTCCGCCTGGCCGAGGCCTACGCGCCCGTCGACAAGAACTCCGGGAAGCCCAAGGTCCTGAGCCTCGTCGAGGTGGGAGGCATCCACCAGGTCATGCTCGAGGTCCGCGTGGCCGAGATGTCCCAGAGCCTGATGCGGCGCCTCGGCGTCAATTTCGCCTACATCAGCTCGGGCGGCAACAACTTCGGCATCTCGCTGCTCAACAGCCTCACGCAGCTGCCCGCGGCGGGCTGGCCCGGTAATCCGCTGAGCGTCGCGGATAACGTGAACTGGCTCTTCCGCTTTACCTCCGGCGGCGCCACCTGGACGGGGTTCATCGACGCCCTGAAGGAAAACGGACTCACCAAGGTCCTCGCCGAGCCGACGCTGATCACTCTGAGCGGGCGACCGGCCAGCTTCCTGGCCGGCGGCGAGTTTCCGATCCCTGTCCCTCAGAGCGGCACCGGCAGCGGCACGACGATTACGATCGAGTACAAGACCTTCGGCGTGGGCCTGAACTTCACGCCCACCGTCCTGGGCAACGGCAAGATCAGCATGATGGTCAATCCCGAGGTCTCGGAGCTGGACTTCACACGGGCCGTCTCTCTCCAGGGATACATCATCCCGAGCGTCAACACGCGGCGCGTCTCGACGGTCATCGAACTGGGTGACGGCCAGAGCTTCGCCGTCGCGGGGCTGCTCAAGGACGACGTGCGCGAAGTCGTCCGGAAATTCCCCGTGCTGGGCGACATCCCCGTGCTGGGCGCGCTGTTCCGCAGCACCGAGTTCCAGAAGAACGAGACGGAACTCGTCATCATTGTGACGCCCCACCTGGTGAAACCGCTCGACATGACGAAGCAGACCCTGCCCACGGACGCCTACATCGAGCCCGACGACTTCGAGTTCTACATTCTCGGGGCCCTCGAAGGCAGGGGAAAGCAAGACACCGCGAAATCAACGCCCGCCGCCTCCGTGCCGGGGATGAAAAAGGGAAGCGGCCTCGAGGGTGATTTCGGCTACATGAAGCCCTGACGACTGAAAAGGAGAGACCCATGAGAAACACCATCGCCATCCTGTGCGTGCTTGCCTTCGCGGCCGGACTGCTCGCTTCCTGCGCGCCTTCCCGGCTCGAGATGGACCGCGGGACATCTTTCAAGCTCCAGAAGGCCAACCAGATTGCGAACCCCGATGCGGGGAAAGACCTCAAGCCCGTCGAGGGGCTCGACGGCCAGGCCGCGGCGGCGGCCATGGCCACGCGTCAGAAGGAGTTTGAGAAGCAGGACAAGCCCGCCGCTACCACCATCAACATCGGCAACATGGGCAAGTGACGCCCTCGCGTGAGGCAGTTGGTTCCATGAATGATCGGCGAAACACAGCAAGGTGGAGAAGGGGGAGCTCGGCCCTCGAGTTTGCCGTGGCGCTCCCCTTCTTCGTCATGCTCGTCATCTGTACCATCGAGTTCGGCTGGTATTTCTTCGTGCAGCACACGCTGCAGTATGCCACCCGCGAGGGGATGCGGCTGGCCCTCGTGGGTCGGCAGCTCACGGACACCGCCGGCAATACCATGAGCCGGGAGGCCTCGATCATCCGGACGATCAAGGAGCAGGCCTCCCTGGCGGTGAAGCCCGACGGGGTGCTCGTTTCCATTTACCCGGTGAAGGATGATTTCAGCGACCCCACCGGCTGGGAGACGCAGCAGGACGCGGGAGCCCCGGGCGATTACATGCGGGTGAGGACCCGCTACTACCACAAGGTATTCACGCCCCTCATCCCGCACTTTTTCAAGGCGGATCACTTCTGGATTGTGGCCGAGGGGACCTACCGCAACGAGCTTTTCGGCGGAGTATGATCATGGACGTTCAGAATCAAAACCAGGGCATGGGGAATCGTTTACGAGTCCTCCGCGGAAGGCGGTCCGAGCGCGGGGCATCCATGATCGAGCTGGCCTTCATCCTGCCGATCCTCATCGTCCTCGCTTACGGCGTCGTGGACATCGGCCGGCTGATCCACGCCCGCCTCGTCATCACCAACGTGAGCCGCGAGGGCGGCAGCCTCGCTTCGCGGGGAATCCGCACGGGGTCGACTCTTGTCGGCGTGCTGCAGTCCTCGGCGACTCCCTTCGACCTGAAGAACGCCGAGGGGAAGATCTGGATCACCAGCATCAAGGCGGGAACCTCCACGACACAGCCGGAGCCTTACATCGCCAGCCGCTTCAACGGCGGCCTGCTCAACGCGCCGAGCAGCATCACCGGCCCCCTGGGAGGAAAACCGGCAGGGCTCTCAACAGCGATCTACAACCACCTGCAGTTCGACTCGCTGAACAAGACGTCGGACATCGCGGAGGTCACCGTCGTCGAGGTGTTCTACCTCTACCGGCCCATCACGCCGCTGCCGAAGTTCGTGAAAGACCTCGTGCTGCCGGGCAGCGGGGGGATGCTGATCGGAAGCAAGGCCGTATTCTAAAGGGGTGAAGTCATGACATCGCAGAAACGAAACGTATCGAAGTGCAGGCTGATCAGCAGGTTTTCCGACGAGCGCGGCGCGTTCATGGTCATTTTCGCCCTCGTGCTGCTGGTGATCCTGGGCTTCGCGGCCCTCGGCGTCGAGGCCGGCCGCTGGTACCTGGTCCGGGCGGAACTGGCCAAGGGGGTGGACGCGGCGGCCCTTGCTGCAACGAAGAACATCTCGAACCCCTACGTGAACCCCGTGCAGCTCGCCCGGGAGTTCGGCCTCGAGAATTTCCATGCCGGTTACCTGGGCACACCGGGCTCCGGGTTGGGGGAGGTCCAGTTCAGCGCCTCGATGGTCCAGTCCAACCGGGTCGCCGTCAGGGGGGATGTCAAGGCAAAAGCCGTCCTGGCGAAGGTCTTCGGTTTCGACACGGTCCCCGTCAGCGCCATGAGCGTTGCCGAGAAAAGGGACGTGGAGATCATGATGATCCTCGACCGCACCGGCTCGATGTCTACGGGAACAAAATTCGCCGACCTGCAGAAGGCGGCGAAGAGCTTCCTCTCGTATTTCGCGGAGACGCAGGCTCAAGACAGGGTAGGGCTCATCAGCTTCGGCTACACGGTCTCGGTGGATTTCCCCCTGGGGAACGATTTCGTCAACCCCATGACAACGGCGATCAACGCCATGAAGCCCTTCGGTGCCACCAACATGGGGGACGCCTTCGATCAGGCCGACGGCCCGAAGGGACTGCCGGATCAGTCTGCCTTGCCCGGCAGCGAGCGCCGCCAGCAGTTCGTCGTCTTCTTCTCCGACGGCATGCCCACGGCGCTGACAAACAAGTTTAAATACAACAACGTGGTCCACGACAGAGCGGTCGTTTATGCCGGCCCGGGGAACTGCAGGAGCTGGGAATATGGATCCATGGACGTGAGGACTTATCTGCTGAAGCCGGACGCGGTCATCACCAACGACTCCCAGCTGAATGATGCAAACAATCGATACGGCGACAAGGCCGACACGACGGGAGATGGAAAGAGCTTGGCCGCCTCCGCATGCAAGACACTCACCACAAAGTGGTACCTCTTTGAAAAGAATCCCGTGCCCACCTACACGACGGAGTACTGCAACCCCAGCATCCCCAACGGACCGCTGGTGAAATACTTCTGCGAGACGGCGAGGCAGTTGACCCTGGACGCCGCACAGGTCCTGAAAGACAATAAGATCCTCATCTACGTGGTCGGCCTGGGAACGAGCAATGAGCTCGACGAGGACTTCCTGAAGGCCCTGTCGAGCGGCGAGGACTACACGTACATCACGCCCACCTCGAGCGAGCTGGAGGCCATTTTTAATAAGATCGCCAAGGAGATTAAACTCCGCCTCGTTCAGTAAAGACGGGGAGTCCCGCGTGGCGGGGCCATCAACTGAAGTGTCAGAAGGAAAAGGACATGTTCCTCCGTAAAAAAACCGTCAGACTGGAAATCCGGAACGAGAAGCTGAGGGACCAGCTTTCCGTCATCATCGCCTCGATCGACGGGTTCCTGATCCAGAGCGTCCACGACACGATGCCGTCGGACCTCCTCGTCCTGGAGATCGGCGACGACACGGTCCGGGATTTCGACACGCTGAACCGCGCCAGGGCGACGAACAGGGCGCGCGATTTCTTCATCACGTCCAAGAGCACCAATCCCGACGTGCTGATCCAGGCCCTTCGTATCGGCGTGAAGGAGTTCATCCCCCAGCCCGTCAACGAAGCCGAGCTGCGCAAGGCCCTGCTGAGGCTCCGCGACGGCTCAGAGCCCTCCCCGGCCGCGCAGAGGGGACCCGTGCGCAAGGGGCAGATCATCAACGTCCTGGGCGTCAAGGGCGGCGTCGGGACGACGACGATCGCCGTGAATCTCGCCGACAGCCTCGTGCGGCTCGACGGGGTTCCCTCGGTGGCCATCATCGACATGAACCGGCTCTTCGGCGAGATCCCGCTCTTTCTGAGCCTGGAGCACGTCTTCAACTGGGTGGACGTCTCGAAGAACATCACCCGCCTCGACGCCACGTACCTCACGGGGATCCTCTACCGGCACCGCTCGGGGCTGCGGGTGCTGCCCTCGCCGGACCGGGTGGACGACAAGTACACGGTGACCCCCCAGGTGGTCGAGGCGCTCCTGAGGCTCATGCGGACGATGTTCGATTACGTGGTCATCGACAGCGGCCAGGCCGTGGACGACATCTCGAAGATGATCCTGCGCAGCTCCGACAAGGTCCTGCTCGTCTCCGGGCTGAGCATGCCCTGCCTGATCAACGTGAAGAAGCTCATGAAGACCTTCCGCGATCTCGGCTACCCGCCGGAGCCCTGGGTGGAGGTGGTCGTCAACCGCTTCGACAAGAAATCCGTCATCACCCTCCGGGAGGCGGAGCAGAGCATCGGCAAGAAGGTTTTCTGGGCTGTCCCCAACGACTTCCACGCCACGATGAGCGCCATCAACCAGGGCAAGCCGCTGTCGCTCGTGGAGCCTGCTGCCGAGGTCACCGAGGCGATCTCGGAGATGGCCATCGCCCTGGCGGGCCGCATCACCGGCACCGGCAGGGACAAGGACAGGCGGGCGTTCCTGGGGCTGAAGCTATTCTGAGAGGCCGTTGAGACGCACCTTGAAGCGTCATTGCGAACGAAGTGAAGCAATCCCGCAGTTTCGATTTCAGGACCGGGACTGAGAAAAGAAAGGACTGAAAGCATGGCACTCCCCAAGGAAAAACCGATGGTGTTCCTCATCACCGACGAGTACAGCGAGCTCAAGGGCAAGGTCCACGACCGGCTGGTGGACATGCTGGACCTCTCGCTCATCGACTCGCTGGACCGGCAGCTGCTGAAGCAGGAGATCCGGCGGCTCACCGAGAAAATCCTCGCCGAGGAGTCGTCGTCGACGCCTCTCAATTTCGAAGAGCGCGAGCAGTTCCAGGAGGAGATCTTCAACGAGGTCCTCGGCCTGGGGCCCATCGAGCCCTTCATGCATGACCCCACGGTCTCCGACATCCTGGTCAACTCCTACCGCCACGTCTACGTGGAGCGCTACGGGAAGATCCAGCTCACGGGGACGCGCTTCAAGGACGACAATCATCTCAAGAAGATCATCGACCGCATCGTATCGGCCGTGGGGCGCCGGATCGACGAGTCCTCGCCCATGGTGGATGCGCGCCTGCCCGACGGCTCCCGCGTCAATGCCGTTGTCCCGCCGGTCTCCGTCGACGGCCCGGCGCTCTCCATCCGGCGTTTCTCCGTCGACCCGCTGGAGATGGACGACCTGCTCACGCTCAAGACCGTCATCCCCGAGATCGGCGAGCTCTTCAAGGGGGTTGTTCGCTCACGGCTCAACGTGCTGATTTCCGGCGGGACGGGCAGCGGCAAGACAACCCTGCTCAACGTGCTCTCCCGCTTCATCCCGGCCAACGAGCGCATCGTCACGATCGAGGACTCGGCGGAGCTCCAGATGAAGCAGGAGCACGTCGTGCGGCTCGAGACGCGGCCCTCGAACATCGAGGGCAAGGGTGAGATCACCCAGCGCGACCTTGTCCGGAACAGCCTGCGCATGCGGCCCGACCGCATCATCGTGGGCGAGGTGCGCAGCGCCGAGGTGCTCGACATGCTGCAGGCCATGAACACGGGCCACGACGGCTCGCTCACGACGATCCACGCCAACTCCCCCCGGGATGCCCTGCTGAGGCTCGAGACGCTCGTCGCCATGACGGGTCTCAACATCCCCAACGAGGCCGTCCGGCGCTACATCAGCTCGGCCATCCACGTCATCATCCACATCTCGCGCCTCGTCGACGGCAGCCGCAAGGTCGTGAGCTTCCAGGAGATCACGGGCATGGAGGGAAACACCGTCACGATGCAGGAGATCTGCGCCTTCGAGCAGACGGGCCTCGACGAGAACGGCCGGGTCAAAGGGCGATTCGCCATGCGGGGGTTCCTGCCGAAGTTCATGGAGCGCTTCGCGGCCCTCGGAGTGCCGGTTCCGTACAACATCTTCGATTCCAACAAGACCTTCGAGGTCTGAGGGGGAGGGTTCGATGGATCTGATCCTGTTTGTCGTCATCTTCATCGTCGTCCTGGCCGTGACCCAGTCCCTGTTCATGCTCCTGCGGAGCGGCCGGTTCAGCCCCGAGGTCGGCCGGCTGCGGAAGGAGATCAAGGGCCTCTCGGTCGATCGCGCGGGGACGGGCAGCGTCGACATCGTGAAAAAGCGCACCCTCAGCACGATCCCCTGGCTCAATGAGGCCCTGCTCGGCCTCCGGGTGCCGACGCTTTCCCGCATGGAGAGGCTCCTCGTGCAGGGGGATGTGACACAGCCCCTGGGCTTCTTCCTCCTGCTGTCCGCGGTCTCGGCGGCCATTGTCGGGTTTCTCGTCCTGCTGCTCTCCGGCGACCTCGCGGGATCGATCCTGGCGGCAATCCTTGCGGCCCTGCTGCCCTGGCTCTACGTCATCGTCAGGAAGCGTCGCAGGCTTGCCCGGTTCGAGCAGCAGCTGCCCGATGCCCTCGACATGATCGCCCGGGCCCTCAAGGCCGGCCACGCCTTCAACGGCGGCCTGCAGATGGTGGCCATGGAGTTTGCCGATCCCGCCAAAACGGAGTTCCGGAAGACCCTCGACGAGATCAACTTCGGTGTGAGCTATGAGGATGCGCTTCGCAACATGGCCGACCGGGTGGACTGCCCCGACCTGAAGTTTTTCGCCCTGTCGGTGATCATCCAGCGCCAGAGCGGCGGCAACCTTGCCGAGATCCTCGAGAAGATCAGCTACCTGATCCGGGAACGGTTCAAGCTTCACGGCAAGGTGAAGGCCCTCACGGGCGAGGCGAGGGCCTCGGCCATCATCCTGTCGTTGCTGCCGTTCTTCATGGCCGCGACCATCTATGTGCTCAACCAGTCTTACATGGAGATCCTCTTCCGCGAGCCCGTAGGCAGGCTGATGATCGCGGCGGCGTTCGGCATGATGCTCATCGGCATGTTCGCGATGAGGCGCATGGTATCCATCAAGGTCTGAAAGGGGAGTTCGACATGGCAATCCTGATTTCCGCAATGGTTTTCACCGGCACCCTTCTGCTCCTGCTTGCGGGGTATTATTTCCTGCGATTCTACCGGGAGCGCCAGGAGGTCGTCGAGAAGGTCCGCTCGGGAGGGATTGTCGCCAGGCCCGAGTTGGCCGCGGCAGGGGTGGTGCAGGGAGGCAACCCCTTGAAGAACCTGCTGTTCGGGTTCTCGGCCCGGACCGGCCGCCGGTTTCAGCGTGAAGAGAACAGCGCCGGCATGGGCCGCATCCGCAAGCTTCTGCTCACGGCCGGAATCCGTCACCAGGGTGCGCCCGCCGTCTTCTGGGGGGCAAAGATCCTCTGCAGTGCGGCATTCCCCGTGCTGGCCTTTTTCGGTTACCTCGCCGCGGAGCGATCCCTCATCGACGTGGAGATCCTGCTTGTCCTGGGCATCGCGGCATCTCTCGGGTTCTTCTTTCCTGATCTGTGCCTTGACCTCAGGATCCGCTGGCGCAAGGAGCGGATCGTGGAAGGGTTCCCCGACGCCCTGGACCTGCTCGTCGTCTGCGTCGAGGCGGGCATGGGGATCGATGCGGCCGTCAACCGCGTGGCCGAGGAGATCCGGCTGAGCAGCCAGGTGATCAGCGACGAGTTCCGTCTCCTGAACCTGGAGCTGCGGGCCGGGAAATCCCGCGCCGACGCCTTGCGAAACCTGGGGGCCCGCACGGACGTGGAGGAGGTTCGCAGCTTTGCCACGCTGCTCGTCCAGACGGACCGCTTCGGCACGAGTGTGGCCCAGGCCCTTCGGGTGCACTCCGACGCCATGCGGACCCGGCGTTATCAGCGGGCGGAGGAACTGGCTGCCAAGTTGCCGGTGAAGCTGCTGTTCCCGCTGATCCTGTTCATCTTCCCCGCCGTCCTGGTGGTCATCGTCGGACCGGCGGCCATCCAGATTTATCAGCAGATCATCGCGCCATAGGAGGAATCC
>Ga0316628_100002773_pt1 | contig 13183 bp, 11 predicted proteins | sample OWC_Aug_M2_C1_D5_FD_207648 | JGI IMG/M metagenome (GOLD analysis project Ga0316628, IMG submission 207648) | Wetland soil microbial communities from Old Woman Creek delta, Ohio, United States - OWC_Aug_M2_C1_D5_C | ecosystem: Environmental > Terrestrial > Soil > Wetlands | place: USA: Ohio... | reverse complement strand
AGCCGCGTTTCGTTTGTTTCAGGCACCGCGAAGCCACGCGGCGTCGGCGTCTCGCACCTCGTGTTTACGGTTCAGGCCGTGGGGCCCGGCGTGCCCGTGTCGACCGGCAGCGCGAGCCCTTCGGCACGGGCGACACGTACGAGCGCATCCTCGAACAGCGCGCGCGCGGACCCGGCAATCCGCTGCAGATAGCGATGCAGCACCGCGTCGGCCGGGCTGCGGTTCGCGCATTCGGCGCTGTAGCGCTCGAACGTGCCGAGGCTCAGTAGAAGCTCGACGACGTGGTGCGGGCATTCGCAGTACAGCGTGGTCAATGCGCGCGCGACGCGGGCGAGCGCCTGGTCGTCGAAACGACGCTCCGGGACCGCGTCGAATGGCAGCGGTGACGATCCTGGCGGCGCGTGGATCGCGCCCGGCGCGATCGCGTCGCGGCAGAGCCGTTCGAGCTCGTCCACGCCGAGCGGCGCCCGCACGACGTCGTGGCCCCGGTGGTCGCGCAACGCGCCTGCGACCGCTGACCGCGCGAACCGGTACTCGACGACCGCGTGCCGGGCGCCGACCGCGTGGAGCAGTGCGTCGACGGTTGCAGCCGCCTCGGGTTGAAGCGTCGGCAACTCGATTGCCAGTACGTCGGCCGAGACGCCGCGCAGCGCATCCGCCGCGCCCTGCGCCGCGCAAGTAGCGACGATTTCGAGCCTGGACGACGGGGCGCCATCGCGGGCGACTCGCTCCATCAGCGTTTCGCCGACGACCGCGACGCGAACCGGTCGCAGCGACGCTGCGGATCCCGCCAACCCGCCGTGAGACGCCGCGGCGGCTGCGGAGCGGATGTCGCGCAATGCGGCGAGCGGCAGGCCCGCCACCGTGCCGATGGAGCTGCCGAGATCGACCAGCTGCCGGATCAAGGCAAGGCGGCTCACGTCTGCGGCCGAATAGAGGCGATGGCCCCGTCGACTGAGCCGAGGTCCGACCACCCGATACCGACGCTCCCACACCCGCAGCGTCTCGACCGGAATGCCCGCGAGGCGGGCGGCGACGCCGCTGCGATAGACCGGCTCGGGCGGGTCTGCCTGCTCGTCCGGCATCCGGTTCCTCGCCATGGACTGGCGATAATGACTGTTGAAATCGTTGAATTGTCACATTGATGAACCGTTAAAAACAAGTCAATGACAGGTTCATTAAGACCATTTGTCCCAGAAGTCGCTTGACAAGGCATGGACAACTGGCGTATTGTCCAGGACAGATGCTGAACACCCATTGCGCGATGCCCATCTGCCCCACCCGGGCTTCGGCGTCGCCTATCCCCCAACCCCCAACAACCCTGTCCGGTCCGCCGGACGCATTCCCAGCAGTCGCTCTTCAACCAGGAGATCCAGCATGTTCAAGCTCAAGACCGCTCTTGTCTCGGCCGTCACCGCGGTCGTTCTCGTCACCGGAACGTCCGTTGCCCTCGCGGAAGGCATGCAGCACGCCATGAATGCCGGCCGCGCACCTGCGGCGAAGGCCGACATCGTCGACACGGCAGTCGGCGCGGGTCAGTTCAACACGCTCGCGAGGGCGCTGACCGCGGCCGGCCTCGTCGAAACCCTCAAGGGCCCGGGACCGTTCACCGTCTTCGCACCGACCGACGCGGCATTCGCGAAGATTCCGGCCGCCAAGCTCGACGCGCTTCTCGCGGACAAGGCTGCGCTCACGAAGGTGCTGACCTATCACGTCGTGCCCGGCAGGGTGGTCGCCGCCGACGTGAAGACCGGGCAGGTAAAGACGGTCGAAGGCGATTACCTGAACGTCAGCGCCACTTCCGCGGGCGTCAAGGTCAACGACGCCAACGTGATCAAGACCGATGTGATGGCGACCAACGGCGTCATCCATGTCATCGACACCGTGGTGCTGCCGAACTGAGGACCCGGCGCCGCCGGAACGCGAAGCCCCGGGCGACCGGGGCTTCGTGCCGTCAGGTGGTCCCGCGGGCGTTGGAAGGACGAACGTCGACCGTCAATCGAGAATTCCCCATGGCAGCGAATACCACGCCTCTGTTTCGCAATGATCAACACGGCGTCCTGCCCGTGTCGGCGCGCATTCGCGCGCGCCTGATCCGTGCCAGGCAGCGCTACCACGCGAACGACAACATCGCCGCCTACCTGATGGACGGTGAATTGGACCTGCTGCGCGCCGAGGTCGAATCGAAGATGGCCGAAGTGCTCGAGAGCCTGATCATCGACACCGAGGGCGATCACAACACGCAGGAAACGGCCGGCCGCGTTGCCAAAATGTTCCTGACCGAGGTATTCAAGGGCCGCTATCAGGCGATGCCCGCCGTCACCGAGTTCCCGAACGCCGAACAGCTCAACGAACTGCTGGTCGTCGGCCCGATCACCGCGCGCAGCGCCTGTTCGCACCACCTCTGCCCGATTCTCGGCAAGGTGTGGATCGGCATCATGCCCAACGGGCATTCCAACCTGATCGGTCTGTCCAAGTACGCACGTATCTGCGACTGGGTGATGAGTCGGCCGCAGATTCAGGAGGAGGCGGTCATGCAGCTGGCCAACGTACTGCAGGATACGGTCAAGCCGGATGGTCTCGCGATCGTGATCGAGGCCGACCACTTCTGCATGCACTGGCGCGGCGTGAAGGATGCCGATTCCCGCATGACCAACAGCGTGATGCGTGGCTCGTTCCTCGCGAACCCCGATCTGCGGCGCGAGTTTCTCTCGCTGCTGAGCAAGAAGAACAGTTGAACCCGGCGGGAGTCACGGACCATCCCGTGGTGGCGGGCTTGTTGCCTGCAGCTATTTCGGCATCCGCTTCAATGTCAGCTTGAACATGGTGCCCCAGCCGTCCTTGCCCTGCGCCTCGCTCCAAGCCTCGTACGCCGCTTCGGCGAGCGTCCAGCGCGCGCGGAACGTCATTGTCTGCCCATCGGCCACATACTCCGTCGGAGGAAACTGAAGTACACCCGAAGTGCTGGTGTCGACCGTACCTCGGCTGACGCCGCCTAGATTCTCCACATACAGGTACTCCACGCGCTTGGCGGCCGAATCCCAGTAGTAAGTCGTCTCGCCGATGTAATCCGGACGTCCCGGCGCTCGCACGGTGTGCACGTCGCGCAAGACCTTGCCGTCATACAGCCACGTGAAGCAGTGCTCGTCCGTCTGCTTGCCGTCGGGGAATTCGCCCTTCCAGCAGCTTCCCGCGAGGAAAGCCATGGGTTTGAGCGCATCGATGGGCTCAGCGACTGCGGCGAAGTTCCAGAGGAATAGCAGAGTTGCAATAGCGTGGCGCATGGGATACCTCACTCGTTTGGCCGAAGACAAGGCCGTCGACGAGTCACCTAGGTGTGCGGCGCCCGGTGCTTGGCGTCGAAGGGTTGGGGCGGTGCTTCGTTTTGGCCTTACTCCGGCCGTTGTGAACACGCTTACGCCTGCTCGCCACCGAAGGAACCTGCGCGGCTTCCGCTTCAAGATGGTCGAAGTAGGCGCGCAACTGATGCACCGAAGCATCGAAATAGCTCACGCTTCGATGAGTGCGAGCCTGCATGACGCCCCCCTCCATCACGGTCAAGACGAAGGTTGCCAGTTCCCGACGATCGAGGTTCTCCGGTAGTCGAGGGCCCGCCGCTTCAAGGCAGCTTGCGATCGCGTCGGTCCAGCCATTGAAGTTTTCGGCCAATGCGATGCGCACCGGCGGATCCGGTTCGTGGATCTCCAGGGCCAGGCTGCCGATCGGGCAGCCGTAAGTGCAGTCCGTCTCGACGACGCTCTGACGGTACCGGCGAAGCAGTGCGAACACCCGCTCGATCGGGTCATCCACACCGGCCCATGCGGGTGCGAGCAGCATCGGCTGCATGCCATCACGGTAAAGAGCCAGTACTGCCAAGAGCAGGTCCTGCTTGCCGGGAAAGAAGTGGTAGAGGCTTCCACTGTTCACGCCCGCGAGCTGCAACACGTCGGCCACGCTGGTGGAGCCGTAGCCCTTTTGCCAAAACAGCTGCATCGCTGCCATGACCAGCCGGTCGCGGGTTCCCGTGTTCTCCGAAAGGCGAGCTTGGTTGAGCATTCAACCAAGACTAATGCGCCCCACGCGAACTGTCAATCGCGACAACCAGGGAGTGGCGCGGGCCCTTCGGGCGCCACCACCATTCGAGCGGCACTTCGGGAGGAGGTCGATAGCGTCTAGTGTGTTGCATCCACCAGTTGAATCCGCAGCCGAAGCCGGACCGGATCAGCGCTTCGCGCGCCGCGTTCGCTTGCGCAGCACCTGCCGGAGAAGTCGCTCGCAGGTCTCGGGTGACATGTAGCGCGGCACCGGATAGTTGGTGTCGGCCTCCCAGCAGGCGGCCTTCGCGAGCTCCGGGATGTCCGCTTCGCGCAGCGCATCGAGATGGCGCGGAATGCGGAGGTAGCGATTCAACGCTTCGACCGAGTCGCGAAATTTCTTCGCGAGCACGGCCGGCCGCTCGCCCTCCTTCCCGACCTTCGCGCGAACGGCGAGGATCGCGAGCTTCCTGGTGATCGCGGGACTGAGGAATTTCAGCACGTGCGGCAGCACGATCGCGTTGGCGAGGCCGTGCGGCGTGTGGTACTTGCCACCCAGCTGGTGCGCGATGGCGTGGACGTAGCCGACGTTGGCCCGCGTGAACGCGAGACCCGCATAGGTGGCGGCGAGCGCCATTTTTTCGCGCGCCGCGAGGTCCTGGCCGTTCCTGTAGGCGACCCGCAGGTTGTCGTAGATCATCGCGACGGCAGCGAGCGCCATGCGGTCCGTATACGGAGTCGACCATTGGCCGATGAACGCCTCGATGGCGTGCGTCAGGGCATCCATGCCGGTCGCCGCGGTCACCTGAGGCGGCAGTCCGGTCATCAGCGAGGGGTCGAGCGCCGCCATCGCGGGGACGAGACGCGTATCGGCGATCACCAGCTTCCGGTTGGTTTCCGGATCCGAGATCACCGCGGCCACCGTCACTTCGGAGCCGGTGCCCGCCGTCGTGGGAACCGCGTAAAGCGGGACGGGCGCATGCAGTCCCCTGAAATAGCCGACGAGCTTGCGCGGATGCTTCCCGTTGGCGACCGCGAGGGCGATCGTTTTCGCCGCATCCATCGGGGATCCGCCGCCGAACGCGACGATGGCATCGCATCCGTGCTTCTCGTAGAACGCGATCCCCTTTTCGATCAGCGGGATGGGGGCGTCGGGCGTGATCGCGTCGAAAACGGCATGCGCGGTGCCTCCCCTCGACAAAGCCTTGGTCAGCGCATCCGGCAGGCCCATTTGGCGAACGGCACGGTCGGTGACGACCAGGATCTTCCGGTGACCGAATCCGCAGAGGGCCTCGCCCAGCCTTCGACTCGACCCCGGGCCGACCAGCAGCATCGGCTGCGGAATCGGCAGCAAGCTCGTGACGACGCCCGCGGCGCGCATGACCGTCGAAAGCCCGACGGATCGCACGACGTCGCCCACGATGCCCGGCATCTCGATCATCGAATCGCCCCGCGGAAAACGCCCCGATCCCGCCAGCTTGCACCAAACCCCATCGCCGGGCCAGTTCGTCGCAAGCGGATCGCGCGTCGCCCTACAATGGGCGGTGTGCGTGGCGCGGGGGTGGAATGAAAAAAGCGGTCGGCATCAGCCTGGGCCGGAGTGCGCAGGATTTCGCGTTCACGACCGATTTCCTGGGGCAGCGGGTGAGCGTTCGGCGCGTCGGCGCAAACGGCAGCGCCGCGCAGGCCGTGAAGCTGATGAAGCACTGGGAGCCGCGCGCGGACGCCATCGGACTGGGCGTGGAGAAGGAGAGCTATGCGATAGGCTCGCGGCGCTACGTCGAAAAGGACACTGCCCGGATGACGAGCGCGGTGACGCGCGTTCCCGTGACCACGGGCGGGCGCCTCGACGACATTCTCCAGGAGTGGGCGCTGCGCCACGTGCAGATGAAGCTCGGCAGCTATTTCGACAATGCCCGGGTCCTGTTCGTCTCGGGCATGACGCATTACAAGCTCGCGCGTGCCATGTCGGAGTACACGCCGAACCTCGAGTTCGCCGATCCGGTCCTGCAGCTCGGCGTCCCCAAGCTGCTGACGTCGCTCGACGCGCTGGAGCTCTACGCGAGCGGCGCGCACTACGTGCCGGACTGGGCGCCGTCGGGCGTGATGTCCTCGACGCTCGTCCGGCAATGGACGCGCTTCCTGCTGCGCCGGGCGATGCGCGACGCGACGGTCATCGTCGCGCCGGTGCACGAGCTCGATCGCTTCGGGGCCGAGGAGCTTCGCGGCAAGACGATCGTCACGTCGACCGTCAACGAGCGGCGCATGGCGCAATTCGGGAAGAAGGGCGTCGCCGTCGTCATCGACGGCGCGCCCGCGATGCGCGGCCACGTGCTCGGTCCGAGCCTGCTCGATGCGATGATCCTCGCCGCCACGGAGAAGGATCCCGCCGAGATCACCGAGGACGACTATCTCGGGATCATCACCGACCTCGCGCTCGAGCCCCGCATCATCTATCCGCGCGGCTTCAAGCGCGTCAACCGCTTCGCCTTCGTGATCCATCCGCTGTCGCAGGAATACTTCAAGAACATCAAGCCGGTCGAGGTGCTCTCCCAGGTGTCGCCCCCGATCTTCATGGACACGCTGGAGAAGGCGATGGCCTACGCGCCTCCCTTCATCTATTCGAAGGTGACGGGCATCAAGAGCCCGACCGGAGTGGAAGCCGAAGGCTGGCTGATCTCGGTGGGCGGAACGCCCAGGGAGATCATGAATCACAGCCCCGAATTCACCTACGAGCGGCTGCTCGACGCGGCGCGGATCGCGAGGAGCCTCGGCGCGCAGATCATGGGTCTCGGCGCGTTCACCAAGGTCGTCGGTGATGCCGGCGTCACCGTGGCGAGGCGCGCGCCGCTTCCCATCACCACCGGCAACAGCTACAGCGCATCGGCCGCGCTCTGGGCGGCGCACGACGCGATGCTTCGCATGGGCCTCGTGCGCAAGCCGAAGCGGGGCGAGCGGGTGGACTTCAAGGCGATGGTGGTGGGCGCCACCGGGGCCATCGGCTCGGTCTGCGCCCGCATGCTGGCGACGGTGGCGAAGGACCTCTACATGGTGTCTCCGGAGACGGCGAAGCTGCTGGCGTTGAAGGCGTCGATCCTGAAGGAGACCCCGGATGCGCGGCTGTTCCTGGCCTCGCGCGCCGACAAGGACATCGCCGACATGGACATGATCGTGACGGCGACGTCCGGCGCGGGCAGGAAGGTCCTCGACATCATGAAGGTCAAGCCGGGGTGCGTGATCACCGACATCGCGCGTCCGCTCGATCTGCCGCCCGAGGAAGTCGCCCGGCGTCCCGATGTCCTGGTGGTCGAGTCCGGCGAGATCCTGCTCCCCGGCAACGTCTCGATGAAGAACATCGGGCTGCCGAAGGGCGTGGCCTACGCATGCATCGCGGAGACCATCGTTCTCGCGTTGGAAGGCCGATTCGAGAACTTCACCGTCGGCCGCAACATCGAGTGGGAAAAGGTGCGCGAGATCTACCGCCTCGGCCGCAAGCACGGCATGCAGCTCGCGGCGATCTCCGGGGTCAACGGACCATTTTCCGATGCCGACATCGCGCGGGTGCGCACGCTTGCGCTCGCGGCGCGGTCCAAGGGAGCGCCGGCGCGCAGGCAAGGGGTTGCTACTCCTCCTGTGCGTCGCGCAGTTCGCGCCGCAGCACCTTTCCGATCGGTGACTTCGGCAAGACCTTGCGGAACTCCACGAACCGCGGGACCTTGTAGGCGGTGAGCTGGGTCTTGCAGTAGTCGATCACGGCCTCCTTCGTGAGGTTCGGGTCCTTCGCCACGATGACCACCTTCACCGCCTCGCCCGTCTTGGGATCCGGCACACCCACGGCGCCGCATTCCAGCACGCCCGGATGCGCCGCCACGACGCTTTCGATCTCGTTCGGGAAAACCTTGAACCCCGAGACCACGATCATGTCCTTCTTGCGGTCGGTGATCGTGAAGTAGCCGTCGGAATCCATGTGCCCGACGTCTCCGGTCTTCAGCCAGCCGTCCTGCATCACGTTGGCGGTTTCCGCGGGATTGTTCCAGTAGCCCTTCATCACCTGCGGCCCCCGCACGCAGAGCTCGCCGGTGTAGCTGTCGATGTCGCCCTGGCCCGCCCATGGCGGCAACTCGTTGAAGTCGTCGTCACGAATCGAAACGTCGGTGGAAGGAAACGGCAGGCCGATCGTGCCTTTCCACGGCGCTTCCAGCGGATTGGCGCAGACGCCCGGCGAGGTTTCGGTCAGGCCGTAGGCTTCGGTGATGGAATGGCCGGTCACCTGCTTCCAGCGTTCGGCCACCGGCTTCTGCACGGCCGCGCCACCGCCTACGACCACCTTGACCGCCGAGAAATCGAGACGGTCGAATCCGCGCGTATTCAGGAGGCCGTTGAACAGCGTGTTGACGCCGGTCATGACGCTCCACTTCCACTTCCGCAGCTCCTTCACGAAGGCGCGCATGTCGCGCGGGTTGGTGATGAGGACGGTCAGGCTGCCCCACTTCATGAACGACAGCGTCGAGGTGAGGCAGAAGATGTGGTACAGCGGCAAGGGCGCGATGACGATCTCGGCGCCTTCCTTGAAGCGGCCGGAGACCCACACGCCGGTCTGCTCCAGGTTGGCGAGGATGTTGCGGTGGGTCAGCATCGCGCCCTTCGCCACGCCGGTGGTGCCGCCGGTGTACTGCAGGAACGCGATGTCGTCGTGCGTCAGGTCGACGGGCACGAGCGGCGCCTTCGCGCCGCGCGCGAGCGCCTTGCGGAACTTGATGGCGCGGTCGATGCGCCAGGCAGGAACCATCTTCTTCGCGCGCTTGACGATGAAATTGACGATCCAGCGCTTCCGGTTCGGCAGCAGGTCGCCGAGCTGGGTCGTGATCACGTGCTCGACGCGCGTGTTCGACAGCACCTGCTGCAGCGTGTGCGCGAAGTTCTCGACGATGACGATGGCCTTGGCGCCGGAGTCGTTCAGCTGGTGCTCGAGCTCGCGCGGCGTGTACAGCGGATTGACGTTGACCACCGTCATGCCGGCGCGCAGGATGCCGAACAGCGCCACCGGGTATTGCAGCAGGTTCGGCGACATGATGGCGACGCGCTCGCCCTTGCCCATGCCCGGCAGGCCCTGCAGGAACGCCGCGAAATCGCGCGACAGCCGCGCCAGGGCGGTGTAGCTCAGCGTGTGGCCGAGGTTGTGATACGCCCGGTTCCTGGGAAATTTTGCGACGGTCTTGTCGAGCAGTTCCGGGATGGATGCAAAGCGATCGGCATCGATTTCCGCCGGCATGCCGGCCGGATAGCTCTTCAGCCACACCCTTCGGTCCGCGGCCGTGGTCCCCGTCGTCGCGCGCTTCGCCGTCTCATTCATCAGCGTTGCAGTATGGACCCGCCCGTGGGCACGGGTTTGATCGACCGCAAGCATTGGCGAAAAACCGGCGCGGCCGCCGGCGGGCAACGGGGTTTGCAGGGGGTGCAGCCCCGTAGCGCGCGAAGTCGACGCTGGCAGCGCTGGCCGGCCTACGGGAGATTCAATCGGCGCCGTTCCGGCGCTTGCCCGCGTTCTTCCCCCTTCGGAAGGTCACTGCCATATCGAAGGCCGCCCGGGTGAACTTCAGCACTTCGTTGAAATCCTCGTCGGAAAGGCCGCGCGCCGCGTCGCTCCCACGGTAGAGATTCGCGAACTCACGCTCGCGGCCGGCCTGCAGCGCGAGGCGCCCGACCCCGAGGTTCTCCAGCGTCCGCCAGATTTCCGGGTTATACGAGCGCGTGAAGCGCATGACGAACGAAATCGGATCGTTGCGCCCGAGCACGGACGCGAGACGAAGGATGATTTCGAAGGGCAGGACGATCTTGCCGTTCTCGACGAGCTCCAGCAGTCCGGGGTCCGAGAGATCGATCGCCGTCCCGACCTCGCCGATGCTGAGCCCCGCCGCTTCGCGCAGGCGCCGGAGCATGGCGCCCGTTCTTTCGAGCGCTGCGCGCTGCCCGGGCTTCGGCAGCAGCATCTTCGCGGCACCCATGGTGACGTCGGCAGCCGCACCGGCGATGCCCAGCACGGAATCGGTCCACGAGCGCAGCTGTTGCGCGACGTCGACGAGCGACGTCGGGCTCGTCGCCGGATTGCGATGCCTCTCCCCGACGTCGGGGCTCGTCCGTTGCGAACGCTTCTTCTTCGCGCTCGTTCGACTCGCCACCATCGCGCGGCCTCGCTGCAGGCACTCAGGACTTGAGCGCGACCTGGAACGCGCAGCCGGTCTTTGCCCGCACCTCCTCGAGCGCCACGCCAGGAGCGAGCTCGCGCAGCACGAGGCCCTCGCCGTGCGGCAGCACGTCGAACACGCAGAGATCGGTGATGATCATGTTGACCACGCCCTTTCCGGTGATCGGCAGCGTGCAGCGCTCGAGGATCTTGGGGCTGCCGTCGCGCGCGGCATGCTCCATCAGCACGATGACGCGGCGCACGCCCGAGACGAGATCCATCGCGCCGCCAGGCCCCTTGACCATCTTGCCGGGCACCATCCAGTTCGCGAGGTCGCCGTTCTGCGCGACCTCGAGGCCGCCGAGGATCGACAGGTCGACATGACCGCCGCGGATCATCGCGAACGAATCGGCGCTCGAGAAGAAGCTGCTGCCGGGAATCGTCGTGATCGTCTGCTTGCCGGCGTTGATGAGATCCGGGTCGACCCGGTCGTCGGCCGGGAACGGTCCGATGCCGAGCAGGCCGTTCTCCGACTGCAGCGTCACGTTGATGCCGGGCGGAATGAAGTTCGCGACCGTTGTCGGAATCCCGATGCCGAGGTTGACGTAGTAGCCGTCGCGCAATTCCTGCGCGGCGCGCCGCGCCATCGCCTCGCGCGCCGGTGAATCCTTCTTCGACGCCGATCCGGCCACCGTGCGGAACTCGATGCGCTTCTCGTATTTCGCGCCCCGGATGATCCGGTCCACGTAGATGCCGGGCGTGTGGATGTGGTCGGGATCGAGTTGCCCGGCCTCGACGAGCTCCTCGACCTCCGCGACGGTGACGTCCCCGCAGGTCGCGATCATCGGGTTGAAGTTCCGCGCGGTCTCCCGGTAGATCAGGTTCCCGGCGGTGTCGCCCTTCCAGGCCTTGACGATCGACACGTCGGCGCGAATGCTTTCCTCGAGGACGTACTCCTTACCCTTGAACGAGCGCGTTTCCCGGTCTTCCGCGAGCGGCGTTCCTGCGGCGGTGCGCGTGTAGAAGCCCGGAATGCCGGCGCCGCCGGCACGCAGCTTTTCCGCGAGCGTTCCCTGCGGCGTGAGCTGCAGCTCGAGCTCCCCTGCGAGCACCTGGCGCTCGAACTCCTTGTTTTCGCCGACGTAGGACGCGATGACCTTCTTCACTTGCCGCGACTTGAGCAGGAGCCCCATGCCGAAGTCGTCCACGCCCGCGTTGTTGCCGACGATCGTCAGCCCCTTGACCTGGCTCGCGACCAGCGCCTCGATCAGGTTCTCGGGAATGCCGCAGAGGCCGAAGCCGCCGGCCGCGATGGTCATGTCGTCGCGCAGCAGTCCCTGCAATGCGTCCTTCGCATTCGGATAGACCTTTTTCATGGATCGCCTTCGCTTTGCGTGGAAAGGGGTCGAGCGTCGTTCCGGTGGTGTGTTCGGGGGCGGGACGCTACGCGCCCGTCGGAGCGTCGAGGTGGGCGCGCGCGCGGCGCAGCGCCTCGCGCAGCACGTCGAGGTCGCCGATGTGGTTCGCGAGCAGCAGGATCAGCCGCGCGTTGACCGTCTGGCTCTGCGCGAGGTCGAGACCGCGGTGCGCGTCGATCAGCGCCTCGTAGAAGTCGTCGGGCATTGCGAGGTTGGGGTCGATCTGCAGAGCAGTCATGGGGTCACCCGTTGCAGGTCGCGCGCGCCACGGCATGCCGCAGCGCATTCGCGTCGAAGCGCCGCCAGCGCGCGCAAACGTGCTGGTCGGGACGAAAGAGGTACGTCGTTCCGGGTTGGGCATCGTAGCGCGCGGCGAGCATCTGCTGCGCATCGACGGCGAGCGGTGGGCCGCCCGCGGCCGGCGCGGTGTCGCCCGCGCCCACGATCAGCAGCGGATCGAAGCGCATCCCTTCGAAGGTGAGCGCCGTCGCGGTCGTCGAATCGCCCGCGAGCGCGCGCAGCGGAGCGCCGGCATCGGAGGCGTCCGCGAAGTGCATCGCGACGAAGCGCCCGCCGATCCGATTGAGCAGCCAATCGGCCCTGCCGTCGACGACGATCGGCCCGTCCGCGGCGGCTGCGCCCGGTACCATCGCGCCCGAAAAGCGATCGGCGTCGGGCGTGTTGAGCGGCGAATCGGCGAGGGTCGTCGCCGTCGAGAGGCGCCCGGCGTTCACCAGGCGGCGCGCGAACGGATGGTCCCGCGCGAGGCCGAGCACCGCGTCGCGGAAGATCCGGCTCATCTCGCTCTTCGGCGTCAGGAAATCGGTGCTGCGCGTCGAGTGCATGATGTTCTCGTCGGCGGCGCACTCGCGCTCGGTCCCGTAGGTATCGAGCAGGCGATCGGGCGCGTTGCCGGACAGGACGTAGTGCAGCTTCCACGCGAGATTGTCGGCATCCTGCACGCCGCTGTTGGCGCCGCGCGCGCCGAACGGCGACACGCCGTGCGCCGAGTCGCCGGCGAACAGGACGCGGCCGTGCCGGAAATGCTCCATGCGCATGCAGGCGAACGTGTAGACGCTGCACCAGACGAGCTCGAACGGGACGTTCTCGCCGAGCATCGCCCGAACCCGCGGAATCACGCGTTCCGGCTGGCGTTCGGCAACCGGATCGGCGTCCCAGCCGAGCTGGAAGTCGATGCGCCACACGTCGTCCGGCTGCCGGTGCATGAGCGCCGATCCGCCCCGGTGGAACGGCGGATCGAACCAGAAGCGGCGCTCCGTCGGCAGGTCGGCGCTCATTTTCACGTCGGCGATCAGGAAGCGGTCGCGGAACGCCTGCCCGCGGGTCTCGAGCCCGAGCATCGCGCGCACGGGCGAGCGCGAGCCGTCGCAGGCAACGAGGTAATCGCAGCGCAGCCGGTACGTTCCGTCCGGCGTCTCGACGGTGACGACGACACCTTCCGGCGCGGCTTCGACGCCGACGACCTTGTGCTTCCAGCGCATCTCGAGACCCGGCTGCGCGAGCGCGTGGTCGTAGAGCAGCCCCTC
>Ga0316628_100002772_pt1 | contig 13184 bp, 6 predicted proteins | sample OWC_Aug_M2_C1_D5_FD_207648 | JGI IMG/M metagenome (GOLD analysis project Ga0316628, IMG submission 207648) | Wetland soil microbial communities from Old Woman Creek delta, Ohio, United States - OWC_Aug_M2_C1_D5_C | ecosystem: Environmental > Terrestrial > Soil > Wetlands | place: USA: Ohio... | reverse complement strand
CGAGGCGGTCGCCCGCAAAGCGCTCGCCGACGTCCCCACCAAGGCGCACGAGCTGCTGGCACGCGTCGCCCTGGCGAAGGGGGATCTCGCGACCGCCGCGAGCGAGGCGCGGGCCGCGGCCGGGTCCCGCAACCCGCAGCCGTCCGCGATCCTCGTCATGGCCGAGGTCGAGCTGCACGCCGGCCGGCCGGCCGAGGCGCTGCAGGTCGTCGAGAGGGCGGAGGGGTACGCCCGCGACCTGAGGCTGCCGTCGGTGTACGACCTCGAGTTCCTGCGCGGCGACGCCCTCGCGCGCCTGAACCGCATGGACGAGGCGGAGGCCGCGTTCCGGGCCGAGATCGGTGCGTTCCCCGGTCACACCCAGGCGTACGCGAACCTGGCGGTCATCCGCTTCCTGCGCGGTGACCGGGGGACCGTGGACACCCTCATGGAGCAGATGTTCCGGGCCAACCCCTCGCCGAACACCTGCCTCCTCGCGGCGACCACCTGCGAGACCCTGGGCGAGAAGCCGCAGGCCGCCGCCTGGCGGCGGCGCGCCGCGGCGTCCCCTGGCCTCCCGCCCGCGGCGGCCGGGTCCGGCGAGCCCGACTGACGGCGGTCGGGTCCCTCCCGCCCCGGCGGCGTTGCCACCGCCCGAAGCCGTCCTCGCGGGAAAGAAAAGCCCCGGTCCGGGGACCGGGGCTTTGAGTACGCGATGGCAGCGGGCTAGAAGCGGATGCCGAAGGACAGGGTGTAGGTGCGTGGCATCTGCAGGTCGCCGAGGGCGTTGGTCGCCGACGTCGGGTTGATCGCCTTGCCGAAGTTGGGGCCCTTCTGCCAGTTGGCGCCCATGGACGAGCAGGTGTCGGCCGAGGCGCCCTGCGGGCACTCGATCGGCTTGTCGGTGCTGAACGGGTTGAACGCGGTGAGGAAGCTCCGGCTATTCGCGGTGTAGACCGAGGTGTTGCCGCCGACCTGGCCGTGCTCGTTCAGCAGGTTGGTGACGCGTGGCTCGACGAAGAACTGCAGCTCGGAGCCGAGCGCCGGGATCACGAACGCGTAAGTGAACCCGAGGTCGGTACTGGTGATGTTGTCGAAGCGGTAGGCGCCGCGACGGCTGAAGTAGTAGTTGACGCTCGAAGGCGGCGAGAGGTAGCCGAGCGTGGTGTTGTCGACGTACGGGCGGATGACGATCGAGCCGACCGCCTGGTACGGGGTCCCCGAGGCGTAGGACTCCATCAGGCTGAGCGAGAGGCGGTTGTGCTTGGTGTTGAGGATGTCCCACACGGCGAAGACGCGCGCCCGGTGGCGCTGGTCTGCCTGCAGGTAGCCGTCGGGGTTGTACTGGGCGAACGCCTTGTACTCGGGGTACGTCTCGGTGCTTGCCGCGCCGGGGCCGGACCCGCCGGTCTCGCCCGCAAAGTTGCCCTTGAGGGTGGAGTAGGTGTAGTTGCCGCCGAGACTGAGGGTGTCGAGCAGGCGGTACTCGGCGGAGATGTTGACCCCTTCGTACTGGCGTTTGAGGCTGTCGGTGTTCTCAAGCCACAGCATGTCGTAGATGTTGCCGTACGGGTCGGGCTGCGACTTGCCGGTGCCCGTGTTGACCACGTTCGAGTAGAAGTTCTCGTACTTGCGGTTGACGTAGTCGAATCGCAGCGAGCCCTTGGTGCCGAGCCTGGTGTTGGCGCCGATCGAGATCTCCCGCGCGTTCGGCGACTTGAGCGACTTCGGCACGTCGGTGTTGAAGCCGGGCACCGAGGCGTAGACGAGCAGCGCGTTCTGCTCCTCCTGGGTAAGACCCTTGAACCACGCCAGCGCGGCCGTCGCCACGTCCTGCGCCGGCATGCACGTCGCGGCCGTGGGGTGGTTGGGGTCACAGTTGGTGTTGAAGTCGGGGCCGGTGTAGAGGTAGGTGAGCGAAGCCGGAGTGCCGCCCGCCGACACGTCGGCGACGCTGCCGGCGATCCCAGCGACGTACGTCGCGTAGCTGGCGTTGAACACCCACTTGCTGTCGCCGGTCGGGTCGAAGGTGACGCCGACGCGCGGGCTGATCTTGGAGTCGTCGGTGACGACCTTGCCGACGCCGTCCTCGCCATGGTTCTTGTCGTAGCGGACGCCAATGTTGAACGACCAGTTATTGTTCAGGCGCCACTTGTCGTTGACGAACAGCGAGTCGGTGCGGAAGTCGTTGCCGTTGGTGACGAGGGAGATCGGGGTGTGGCCGATATACGAGGAGCCCGAGTTGCCGATCAGGATCGGGTACGGCGAGCCGTTGGGGTCGAGGATGCCGGGGCCGGGGATCCCGACCGAGGTCCAGCCCACCTCGCCGTCGGGCAGGATGTAGTAGCTGGAGCCCGACTGGTAGTTGTTCGAGAGGCGCTTGTCCTCGAAGCGGTCGACGCCGATCACCATGTCGTGCGAGCCCATCCCCTCGCTGGAGAGGAACCACGAGGCCTTGGCGAGGTAGTCGTTGTTGTCGCGCAGCTCGGTTGAGTTGGGGCACACCGCGCAGAAGATCGGCGAGTTGTAGGCCTCGTACGGGTAGAAGTTGTTGGTGTCGAGGAACCAGGTGCCCTTGGCGTCGTCCATGTAGCGCGAGCCGGAGTTCTGGAACTTGAACGTCTTCTTCGAGTACTGCGCCTCGATGAAGAAGTTGTCGGTGAGCACCCCGGTGTAGTTGAACGCCTCCAGCGTGCGCGGCGTCTGCCGGTCGTAGACGCTGGCCTTGTCCATGGCGGTGTAGTTCGACACCAGGAACCAGTACCCCTTGTCGGTGTTCTTGGTATCGAGGTAGGAGGCGACGATGCGGTGGTTGGGGTTGACGGCGAACGTCAGCTTGCCCTCGTAGCGCTGCTGGTCGTTGCCGGTGGGCACGGTGATCTGGGTGATGCCGAGCTGGCCGGTCAGGGCGGTCGAGACCGTGCGGTAGGCGCCGAAGAACCACAGGTGGTCCTTGACGATGAAGCCGCCGAGGGTGGCCTCGTAGGCGCCGTTGACCTTGTCGTTGCGGGTGTCGGTAACCGAAAGCGGCGACTGGGCGGTCCACTTGTCGGACGTCATCGTGTCGCGGACCGAGGCGTGGAACTCGTTGCCGCCCGACTTGGTCAGCATGTTGACGACGCCGCCGGTGAAGCGGCCGTACTCGGCCGAGATCCCCGACGTCGTGGTGGTGGTCTCCTGGACCGCGTCCTCGATGTAGAGCCCGGCGGTCGGCGTGCCGCGCACGTTGTCCATGATCGCCACGCCGTTGACCAGGAACTGGTTCTCGTAGGACGGGGCGCCGGAGATGATCAGGGCGCCCTGCGCGCCTGGGTTGGCGACGACGCCGGCGGTCAGCAGGGCGATGTTGGCGATGTCCTTCGCGACCGGGAGCTTGTAGACCATCTCCTTGGTGAAGGTGGTGGCGGCGGTCCCGCTGGCCGAGATCGTGTCATACGAGCCGGTGACCGTCACCTCCTCGGCGACCTTGGCCGCCGGCATCGTGGCGTCGAGCTTCGAGTTCTGCGCCGCGGAGATCTTGATCGTGGTGTCGAGCGTCTGGAACCCCTGCAGGTCGAAGCGGATCTTGTACTCGCCGGGCGGCAGGAACGTGAGGATGTAGTCGCCGTTGACGGTCGTCACGGCGGTACGGGTGCCCTGCAGGTTCGGCGACGTTGCGGACACGGTGACGCCCGGGAGCGCTTCCTTCCCGTCGGTCACGTGCCCTGTGAGGGTGCCGGTCGGGTTGGACTGGGCGAACAAGGGCAGAGCCACCAGCCCTACCAGCAACGCGAGAATCGCAAAACGCTTCATCCTTGCCTCCTTCTGATCAGGTTTGCTGCTCCTTGAAGCAAAGCGGACATGTGAAACTCTCAAAGTGCGCGTGGCTCATCGAGACTCGTCGTGTCCCTCCTTTCGTGACCTGCTGATTTGGAGCGAGCGCCTCTTTCCCCCCCGTGGGTCTACAGGCGCGAAATCAAACACCAATGCCCATGCTGTAGTTGTGCAAGAGACGTGCCGGGGGCCTCCTCAGCCCGAAGAGTCGGGCGGGCGCGTTTCATCCAGATGCCCGGACGAGGCATTCAGATTTGCGGACGCGAAAGGTTTCGAGACTTTTGTTCCAAATGCGGAGCGCGGGACGGGGCGGTGGATCTCGCTTCAGATCCGAGGTGAGACGCGATACCGATTGCGCCGCTCCCGACTCGTAAGGGTCACCACCCGCCGCCGCACGGCACCGCGACGGCGCCCGGGAACTCCACGGCGAGCGACCGGGCGACACTCAAGGCCCGCGTCTTCCCCTCGATCCCCGTCGCCCGCACGCGGGTGAGGCCGCCGCCGGCGGGGGCGAAGCGGACCGAGAACCCCCTGGCCCCCAGGTTCGTGCGCGCCCGCTGGGCGTTCTCCTCGCGGGCGAAAGCCCCGACCTGGACCTCCCAGCACGGCTCGTCCGGCATCCCGTCGCCGAGCGAGCGCACCTCGAGGCGTACGGGGACGACACCCGGGCCGACGGCGTCGAGCGCCTCGGCGGCGGCGCGCGACAGGTCGAGGATGCGGCCCTCCACGAACGGCCCCCGGTCGTTGATCGTGACGTCGGCGGTGCGGCCGTTGTCGAGGTTGACCACGTGCACCTTCGTGCCGAAAGGCAGCGTCCGGTGGGCCGCGGTCATCTGCCACATGTCGTAGCGGGGGCCGGACGCGGTGGGCCGCCCGTGGTACGGCTCCCCGTACCACGAGGCGAGCCCTTCCTCCACCGTCACCCCGGGAGGGGGAGGCGGCACCCCGGCCGCCGGCTTCGGCCTCGAGGTGCTCGCGCACCCCCCCGCGAGCACCGCCGCCAGTGCCGCCAGCGCGAGCGCCGGCCAAACGCGTTCGGTCGTGCCCGCTGCCGCGTCTCGCGGCTTCTTCTCACTTTGCACTTTTCACTTTGCCCTTTGCACTGCCTCTATCCCTGCGCCCTGCACCTCTGTCGTGTCCTTGCCAACCACCGCCCACCGGCCACCGAAGACGCATCTCGGTCTTGGCTCACACCTCCGGCTCCTCTCCGCCCTCCGCGGCCGGATGGGTGGCGAGGAACGGTTCGACCACCCTTGCCAGGAACTCGTCCACCTGCTGCGGGGCGAGCCCGGTGAAGCGCCGGGGCTCGAGCAGCTCCGCCAGGCGGGTGCGGTCGAGGCCGAACGCGGGATCGGCGGCCACCATTTCGAGCAGAGGGTTGCGCTCGCCGCCGTCCTTCACCCGGTTGCCCGCCTCGCGGGCGAGCACGCGGAGCCGCTCGTGGAGCTTCTGCCGGTCGCCACCCCCGGCCGCCGCGGCGAGCAGGATCTCTTCGCTGGCCACGAACGGCAGCTCGTCGTCGAGGTTGCGGCGGATCATCGCCGGGTGGACCTCGAGGCCGGCCGCCACCGGGCGCCAGAGGAGCAGCAGGGCGTCGGCGGTGAGGAACGCCTCCGGGAGCACGAGGCGGCGGTTGGCCGAGTCGTCCAGGGTGCGCTCCAGCCACTGCGAAGCGGCGGTCCACGCGGCGTTGGCCTCCAGCGAGATCAGGTAGCGGGCCAGCGAGCTCATGCGCTCGCAGCGCATCGGGTTGCGCTTGTACGGCATCGCCGAGGAGCCGACCTGCCGCTCGCCCGCCGGTTCGTCCAGCTCCTTCAGCCCCGCCAGCAGGCGCACGTCGCCCGCGAAGCGGTGGGCCGACTGGGCGAGCCCGGACAGGCACGCCAGCAGGTAGAACTCGGGCTTGCGCGGCGCGGTCTGCCCCGTCACCGGGTAGACGCCGGGGAAGGCGAACGCGCCGGCGAGGCGGCGCTCCAGCTCCGCGACCTTCGCCGCCTCGCCGAGGATCTGGAGGAACGACGCCTGCGTTCCCGTGGTGCCCTTGGCGCCCCGCAGCCGGAGACGCGAGCGCTCGAACTCCAGTCGCTCGACGTCGGCGAGGAGCTCGGCGAGCCAGAGGCACGCCCGCTTGCCGACGGTCGTCGGCTGGGCGGGCTGGAAGTGGGTGCGGCCGAGGCACGGGAGGTCCCGATGGACGCGGGCGAAGGCGGCGAGCGCCGCGGCGACCCCTGCGGCCCGCCGGAGGATGAGGTCGAGGGCGTCGCGGAGGATGATCAGATCCGCGTTGTCCGTGACGAAGCACGAGGTGGCGCCCAGGTGCAGGTACGGGCCCGCCGCCGGCGCCACCTCGGCGAGGGCGCGGATCTGCGCCATCACGTCGTGGCGCGTCTCGCGCTCGATCTCCGCCGCGCGTGCGAGCTCCGCTTCGCTCGGCTCGAGGTGGCGCTCGAGCTGCGAGAGGGCTTCGGCGGGGATCGCGACGCCGAGATCGCGCTCGGCGCGCATGAGCTCCAACCACAGGCGCCGCCAGAGCCCGAGCCTGACCGCCGGGGAGAAGAGGCGGCGCATCGTCCCGGACGCGTACCGCGCGGTGAGGGGGTGGATGAACTCGTGCATGCCGCCATTGTGCCACGCGAGCCGGCGCTTCCGAGTGGGCCGCTCCGTGTCGCCGCACGGCGCGCCGAGTTGAGACACGATAGGCCACAAGGGGAGAAATCCGCTCTCTTCGTCTAGAATAGAGATGTGGTGTTGAGTCTTCTGGCCTCGCTGCACAACCGGATCGTGGTCGTTGCGGTCGCCGCGTCCGCCGTGGTCGTCGGGCTGGTGCTGGCGGCGGTGAGTTTCCTGCGGACGAACGAGCTCGAGCAGGCCTTCGCCCGCACCGCCCAGGTGGTCGCCAGCGTGGTGGCCGAACGGGTGGAACCGGCGCTCGTCGCGGGCGACCTGGCAGCCCTCCAGCGGGCGGTGCGCCGGCCCGTGGAGCGCGGCACCGCGGTCGCCGTGGTGGTGCTGGGCCGCGAGCGCCGCGTGGTGGCCGCCGAGCCCGCCGGCGTCGGCCGGGGAAGCGTCCTGGCCGGGTGGCCGACAGACGTCACCGCGCCGGTGGAGGTCACCGTGGGCGCGGTGCCGGCGCTGGCGGGGTTCCAGGTGATTCGCGGCGGCGAGGACGACCTGGGGGGCGTGTGGATCGCCGTCGACCAGCGCCCGCTCCGGCAGGCCGTCGGCCGCTTCAAGTTCCACGCTCTGATCATCGCGGCAGGGGCACTGACCGCCTGCATCGTAGGCGCGTTGCTGGCGGCCTGGGTACTGGTGCGCCCGCACGAGGAGCTGGCCGGGACGCTCGCCGCCCTCGCCCGCGGCGAGCTGCACACCCGCCACCCGCTCGCCGGGTCGGAGGAGATCAGGCGCGTGGCCTACCACCTCAACCGGGTGGCCGAGCAGCTCGAGAGATCGAAGGACAGCAACGTCGAGGAAAAGGCGCGGCTGCTGGAGCAGCACAACCGCCTCCTGCAGCAGATCGGCCGCCAGGACCCCTTGACCAGCTTGCCGAACCGCCTCGGCCTGGAAGACGAGATGGGGAAGTACATCTCCCTCTGCAAGCGCAGCGGCCAGCCGCTCGCCGTGATCATGCTCGACCTCGACGGCTTCAAGGTCTACAACGACACCCTGGGCCACGCCGCCGGCGACAAGGCGCTGTGCACGGCGGCGGCGGCGCTGAAGGGGCGCGCGCGGGCGTCGGACGTGGTCGTGCGCTGGGGGGGCGATGAATTCTGCATCCTCATCCCCTTCACCACCCCCGAGAGGGCGCTGGTCGCGGCGGAGGGGTTCATCACCGCGGTCGCCGAGGCGACGCGCGACCTGCCACGACCCGAGACCGGCGCGGTGCTCGGCGCCAGCGCCGGCGTCGCCTGCTTCCCCGAGGACGGGGACGAGTGGCAGGAGTTGATCAACCGCGCCGACGCGGCGCTCTACCGCGCGAAGGCTGCCGGGAAGGGGAGAGTGTTCCGCGCGTCCTCGCCCCAGCCGGAGGCGCGCGCCTGAATCTGTAATGCAGAATGCAGAATGACGAGACGCCGGCGTCGCCGGACGACCCGCAACGGCGCTAGTTGCGGTTTCACTCCCGGCCACCGGCCACGGAACACGCTCCTGCCCCAAGCTCTTCCTCCCTTGCCTCTTCGCACCACGGACCACTGACCACCGACCACGTATTCGCCTTTCCGTGTTGACTTCGCCGGGGGCGTTGCCCAGAATCGGCTCCCTCCCTGCGGGCACTCCCCGCGGTGGGCGGAGGGCTTCGTGACTCAGGCCGGAGACGGGCGGCGGCCCGTGGCGGTGATCGCCTTCGGGGGCAACGCGCTGCTGCGGCCGCAGGACCACGGCACCCAGGACGAGCAGTTCACCCTCGCCTGGAAGGCGACGCGCTGGCTGGTCGAGATCGTCCACCGCGGATTCGAGCTCGTGATCGTCCACGGCAACGGCCCGCAGGTCGGCAACATCATGATCCAGGTCGAAGAGGCGGTCACCAAAATCCCGCCCCAGAGCCTCGAGGTGTGCGTCGCCCAGACCGAGGGCTCGATGGGCTTCATGCTGCAGAACCAGCTGCGCAACCGCCTCGCCGAGGAGCAGATCGCCAAGGAGGTGGTGACGGTCCTCACCGAGGTCGAGGTGGCGCGCGACGACCCCGCGTTCTCCAACCCGACCAAGCCGGTGGGGCCGTACTTCACCGCCTACCGCGCCAACCTGCTGATGCAGGAGCAGGGGTGGCAGATGGTCGAGGACGCGGGCCGCGGTTGGCGCAAGGTGGTGCCCTCCCCCCGCCCCCGGCGCGTGCTCGACGTCGGCACCGTCAGGCGCTTGGTCGAGGGCGGCGCGGTGGTGATCGCCGCCGGCGGCGGCGGGATCCCCGTCTACCAGGACGTGGGCGGCTACTACCGCGGCGTCGAGGCGGTGATCGACAAGGACTACACCGCGTCGCTGCTCGCCCAGGAGCTCGACGCCGCGCTGTTCATCATCCTGACCCAGGTCCACCAGGTCGCGGAGAACTTCGGTCGGCCGAACCAGCGCTGGCTCGCCACCCTGACGGTGGCGAGGGCGAAGGAGATGCTCGAGCACAACCAGTTTCCCCCCGGCTCGATGGGCCCGAAGGTCCGCTCCGCCATCGCCTTCGTCGAGAAGACCGGCAAGGAAGTGTTGATCACCGACGCCGAGCACCTCAAGGACGCGCTCGCGCGCGCCTCCGGCACCTACGTGGTGGCGGACGGCAAGGAGGTGTGAGTGTTCCGCAGCCCCTGGCAGCGTCACAAGGACCTGATCTCCATCCACGACCTGACCGCCGACGAGGTGGAAGCGCTCTTCCAGCTCGCCGCCAACGTCAAGGCGCGCCCCGAGCGTTACCGCAACGCCCTCGCTGGCCAGACGCTGGCGATGATCTTCGAGAAGTCATCGACGCGAACCCGGGTCTCGTTCGAGGTGGGGATGTACCAGCTCGGCGGACTGGCGACATTCCTCTCGAGCCGCGACATCCAGATCGGACGCGGCGAGACGATCTCCGACACCGCCAAGGTGCTCTCCCGCTATGTCAACGGCGTCATGGCGCGCACCTTCGCGCACTCGACGGTGACCGAGCTGGCGAAGCACGCGACGGTTCCGGTGATCAACGGCCTCACCGACCTCCTGCACCCGTGTCAGGCGCTCACCGACTACTTCACCGCCCGCGAGAGGTTCGCCAACACCCGCGGGCTCACGCTCGCGTACATCGGCGACGGCAACAACATGTGTCACTCGCTGATGTTCGGCGGCCCGAAGGTGGGCATGAACGTCCGCGTCGCGACGCCCGCGGCGTACCGCCCGAAGGCGGAGATCGTGGAGCTGGCGCGCCAGGACGCCGCCGCGGCCGGAACGTCCATCGAGGTGACGGCGAACCCGGAGGACGCGGTGCGCGGCGCCCACGTCGTCTACACCGACGTGTTCGCCTCGATGGGCCAGGAGGGCGAGGCCGAGACCCGGGCGAAGGCGTTCGCCGGCTACCAGGTGACGCCGGCGCTGATGGAGACCGCCGACCGGGACGGCGTGTTCATGCACTGCCTGCCGTGCCACCGCGGCGAGGAGGTCGCCGCTGCGGTGGCCGACGGGCGCTGGTCGGTGATCTTCGACGAGGCGGAGAACCGCCTTCATGTCCAGAAGGCGATCATGCTGATGCTCATGAACAGGTGACGGGGCTCGACGCTAACCCCGTGTCCGGCCGTCGCCTGACGAGTTCCGCGCCCGCTCCCGCGCCGCGGCCCTCGACGTCGGCACGAGCCAGGCGGCGCCGCCCGCGAGCAGGCTCAGTCCCAAGGTCGCCGCGCTGAGGAGGAGGGCGAGTCGCCGGATCGAGGTGGCATTCAGGGAGAGGACCACGCGGTGCTCCCCCGGGGTGAGAGGGAAGACGATCGTCCCCCGGACGGCTGAGGCCGAGACGGGAGCCGGCGTGCCGTCGATCGTGACCGTCCAACCCGGATAGAAGAACGTCGCCGCCTCGACCTCGGTCGCCGCGGCAGCCCGGACGACGTACTCCTGCTGCGCCGAGGCGACGCTCGAGGATAGGATCTCGATGGCGCCGCTCGGGCTCGTAAGCCTCGCGGTAGATGGCGCGGGTCGGCTGACGACCCACCTCGGCTCGTACTCCTCGCGGGTGGAGGTGTTGATGCCCCGTGCGGCGATCGAGGCGGGGGTGTAGTACTCGTCGTCGAACGTCAGGTACCCCTTCGGCTCGGTGTGAGGGAGGTTGAGCGCGGCGACGAGCGCGAGCGCCAGCCAGGCCCAGCGCCGGTGCACGCGGATCAAGGCGGCGGCCGCGAGAAGCGACAGGAACAGCGCCGGCAGGAACAGGCACCGCCACGGGTAGGCGAGGTACTGCAACGTGGCGACGCGGTTCCACGCGAACGCGGCCCACGTGGTCGCCAGCCAGGCGCCGCCGAGCGCCCCCGCGACGCACGCCGCGGCCTCGAGCGCCCACCGCCGGGGCCCGGCGCGGAGCAGCACGACGGCCCCCGCCACGCCGAGCACGGCGAGGACGGCACCGATTGCGAACGACATCTCGTCGCGGGGTCCCGGCCCGGAGAGACCGTACCCCCAGCGCGACCACACGAGCTGTAGCGGGTACACGGCATGCCGGGACCAGGCGAGGAACCCCTCCCTCAGCAGCTCCACCTTGACGGATCCCTTCTCGGCGAGCGCGGGCAGCCAGAAGAACGCCGCGAGGCCCAACCCGGCGACGAGGGTGACGATGCCCGCCCCGAGGCGTTTGACCGAGAGGCTCGGTGCGGCGCTCGACGCGAGGGTGAACAGCGCGAGCGTGGGGAGGAGCAGCAGCGCAACGGCGTTGTGGGCGAGGACGACCAGCGCGACCGCCGCGCCTCCGGCGACGATCCTCGGTGCGGTCGGGCGGTCGAGAGCGCGCGCCACGGCGAGGACGGCGACCGGGGCGATCGCGACCGCCGCCGCCTCGGCAAACGCCGCCCTGACAAAGAGGTCCAGGCTCAGGTATGGCGCGAAGAGCCAGCAACCGGCGCCGACAAGCGATGCCTCGCGGCCCGCGTTCCAGCGCCGGGCAAGCCGGTAGACGGCGCCGGCGCCCGCGGCGGTCAGGAGCAGGAGCGCGAATTGCAGGGCGTCGGCCAGGCCGGCGCCGAGTCCGTGGAAAGGGAGCGCCGCCGCATAGATCAGGGGCGGAGCGAACTCGAAGAGCGGCTGGCCGTATCCGTTGCCGAGGTCGGGCGCCCACACCGGCGGCAGTTGGCGGTCCGCAACCGCCCTCGCAAACTCGACGAGACGCGGCGGGTACTCGGTGGCGTCGTGCCCGTCGATCAGGCGGCCCCGAACGAGGGGGTGCAGCGCCACGAGGGCGACGAGGCCGAGGACGGCCGCCGCCCGACGACGCGGGGTGGAGAACCCTACCGTCCGAAAGCGCAAGCAGGCGACGGCCGAGTCCTCCAGGGCAGTGGCTCGCGGGCTCCGCAGCCCCCAGGCACACGCCGCGAACCCGCCCACGCCCAGGAGCAGGAGCAGCGGGTGCAGCGGGCCGGGCGCGTAGCGCACCACGACCTCGTGAGCGCCGGCCTGCACCGCGACCGCGCCGAAGCCCGGCGTCACTGCAACGATGGGCGCCGGCTCGCCGTCCATGGTCGCGCGCAGCCCGGGGTCCCACGTGATCTTGACGAACACGTAGCACGGCCGGATCAGGTCCACTTTGGCGCTGTACACCTCGCCGCGCTTGCTCTCCGCGAGGATCCGCCCCCGCGGGGCTGAGAGGGCCGCGGGCGGAGCCGGGATCGACTGCCAGCGGCCGAACGTGGGCAGCGCGCCGTCGGCGCCGTCCAGCGCCGCGACGATTCCGCGGACCGGCAGCCCGCTCGCGAGCCACGCCGCGCTCGGCTCGTAGTCGGTCGAGGGCGGGCCGACGTAGCGCGACGCCACGTCGACGAGGCCGAAATACCCCTCATGGGAGGCCTCGTACACCGCGAAGCGGCCGTGCCTCCCGCGGAGGCGGAAGAAGGGGACCGCCGGCCGGGTGACCGGTTGCACCAGGGCACGCACGCCGAAGACGGTCTCCTGCACCGGGTTCGCCTCGTCCCTCAGCACCATGACGTCCGAGGTGCGCGACATGGAGTGGTACAGGAAGCTGGCCTGGTCGAAGTGGGCTCGCGTGAGGAGCGCGTAGAACGGCGTCGCACCGACCTTGAACTCACGGCCCCACTTCGCCGCCGGGCCGGCCGACACCCGTCCTGGCCTCTCGACCAGGATCGCCCGCACATCGGCGATCGTCGCCTCCACGTCGCCGCGCTCGCGCGCGAACGCCGCCAGGTTCTCCTCACCCCACACCGCGTTCTCGCGCAGGTAGTGGGTACGGTCGGCGCCGAGGACGACGAGTACGGCCCCGACGACCGCGGCCGCGGCGAACCCCGCGGCCCGGTGGGTCCGCCGCGCCCTGTCGGCGAGCGACGTCACGCCCCACGCCGCAAGCAGTATCGCGAACAGCTCGAACGCGGCCTGCAGCCGGTGGAGGTGCATATCGCGGGGCATGCCGGCGAGGAGCAGGAGGTGCCCCCAGGTGGCCCGCCCGAAGAAGAGAGCCAGCCACGTTCCGGCCATGGCCAGGAGTCGGCGGGGGACGACATCGCGCCAGCCGAGCACCGCGGCGACCGCGCCGACCAGCACGAGCAGCGAGAGCAGAGGCGCGCGCCCGCCGTCCAGCAGGCGTCCGGAAGCCAGCTCGCGCAGGATCGTGGGTGCACCGTACGAGTCCCACTTCGCGACATCCTCCCAGCGGCTGTGGTTGACCGTGCCCGAGGCGAGGACGAGCGGCACGACGAACCACGCGAGCAGGAGCAATGACGGGACCGCGATCGTGG
>Ga0316628_100002771_pt1 | contig 13185 bp, 11 predicted proteins | sample OWC_Aug_M2_C1_D5_FD_207648 | JGI IMG/M metagenome (GOLD analysis project Ga0316628, IMG submission 207648) | Wetland soil microbial communities from Old Woman Creek delta, Ohio, United States - OWC_Aug_M2_C1_D5_C | ecosystem: Environmental > Terrestrial > Soil > Wetlands | place: USA: Ohio... | reverse complement strand
GCGTTCAGGAACGTCCGTCACGCCGCCTTCGTGGGCTTCCTCGCCGTGGCCCACTTCGTCTCGGTGGAGGCGGGGCCGCCCCGCTCGAGGCGGCGACTGGCTAGCCCAGGACCTCCCGGTACAGGCTGAGGAACCGCGCCACCATCAGCGGCGCGGCGTACTCCTCCGCCGCGACTCGGCCGGCCTCCCGTGCCATGGCGTGTCGGCGCGCCGCGTCACCGAGCAGTGACACGATCGCCTCGCGCAGCATTCCGATATCGCCCGGCGGCACGACCAGCCCGGTGCGGCCGTCACGGTTCACGGCCGACACGCCGGTGGGCAGCGACGTCGTGACCAGGGGCAAGCCGCTCGCCATCGCTTCGAGCAGGACGACCCCGAAGGCCTCGGCCGTGGTGACCGAGGGCAGACAGAAGACATCGGCGGCACGATAGTACGCGGCGAGGTCATCCTCGGACACGCGGCCGGGGAACACCGTGCGGAGCCCCCCCAGTGCACGCAGGCGGGCAGCCTCCGGGCCGGTGCCGACCAGCACCAGCGTGGCGTCGAGCCCCCGCATCGCCTGCAGCAGGACGTCGAACCCCTTGTAGGCGACGAGCCGTCCGACCCCCAGCACCACCGGACCCGCCGTCCAGGACGCACGCAGGGCCGCGGCACTCGCCGTGGTGCGCGCGGTCGCTGCGTAGCGTTCCGTCGCGATCCCGTACGGGATGACGCGCACCTTCGGCTCGAAGCCGCGCAGCTCGAGCGAGGTGCTCAGGGCCTGGTCCGAGGCCACGACGACCGCCCGCGCCCGCTGGAAGGCCCGGCGCACTAACGGCAGATAGACCGAGCCGAGCCACCGCTGCCGCACGACATCGCTGTGCTGGCTCACGACCAGCGGCCGCCGTCGATCGAGGAGCACGGCGAGGTCGCCGAGGGGATTGGGGTGGTGGAGGTGGACGAGATCGGCGGGCGTCGAGCGGACCAGAGCCGGCAGGCCCGGGGCCAGCGGTTGGGACAGGACGGTGCCGAGGGTGCCCGCCCGGCTCACCGGGACTCCGTCCACCGTGCCGGAGCCGCCCCACCCGCGCACGGCGGCCACGACACACGTCACGTCCGTGCCGGCGGCGATCAGGCCGTGGCCCAGCGTGGCGAGCACGGTCTCGATCCCTCCGGCGTATTCCGGGGGGTAGTACTTGCCTACGTGGAGAACGCGCAGCTGGACCGCCCGGCTTCGTCTAGCCGGCCGGCGGTGCGACTCGGCCCGCCGCCGCCGCGAGCGCGGGTCGCAGCACCTCGACAAGCAGGTTGACGTCCGTCAACAAGGCGCGCCGGCCGTAGCGGCGGAGCAAGTGCAGCTCGCCGACGCCCTCGCCGGCCACCTCGAAGGGTAGGCGCACGCCCCATTCGTCTACGTGGGCGAGCGGCACATCGTCGCGGACCTCGCCCCCCTCCAGGCGGAACGCGCGGGGGCCGGACCCCTCACGCCGCGGGTCGAACACCACGCGTACCGCGTCGAACTCGCCCGCGTCAAAGAGACGGGCAAGCGACGAGAGGAGTTCGTCCCAGGTGCGCACGGCCCCCAGCTCCGTCGCGGTCTTGCGGACGTCAACGTTGAAGCCGATGGCACGGCCTTGCGACATCCCCCGCCTCGCCAGGCGGCCCAGCTCGGAGAACTCATGGAGCCGGAGGTAGCGCGCGGCGAGCCAGATGGCGATGCCGAGCATCGTCAGCACCACCGCCATGCCGCGGACGTTCGGGTTCAGGAGCAGCATCGAAGCGAGGGCGAACGCCGCCGACACCGCGTAGAGCGTGGCCGCGGCCTGGCCGGGCGTGAGGCCCAGGTCGAGGAGGCGGTGGTGGATGTGCTCCTGGTCGCCCCGGAAGATCGGCGCGCCGCGGGCGGCGCGCCGCACCACCGCCACCCCCGTGTCGAGCACCGGGAGGCCGAAGGCCACGATGGGAATCGCCAGGGCAACCAGCGCCGGCCCCTTGGTCGCGCCGACGATGGCGAGCGTGGCCAGCATGTAGCCCAGGAAGAGGCTGCCCGTGTCGCCGAGGTAGATGCGCGCCGGCGCGAAGTTGTAGCGCAGGAACCCCAGGGCCGCGCCCGCAAGGGCGACCGTGAGAAGGGCGACGAGAGGTTGCCCGAGCGACACCGACGTGACGAACATCGCCAGCAGCGCGAACACCGCGGCGCCCGCCGCGACACCGTCGATGCCGTCGAGGAGATTGAAGGCGTTGGTGATGCCGACGATCCACAGCACCGTCGTCGCGAGGCCGAGGACGGGGCCCAACTCGACGATGCCGAAGGGAAGCCACAGCGTCTCCACCTTCACGCCGGCGAGGAAGAGGACGACGGCGACCGCGATCTCCGCCGTGAACTTGGGAACGGCGCCGAGCCCCCTGAGGTCGTCCACCACGCCCAGGGCGAGCACGGCGACGGCACCCGCGAGGATCGGACCCATCCTTCCGAGCGACGAAAGCACCAGTGCGCGGGAGGGCTGCAGCACCAAGGTCAGGAGCAGCACGGCGGACGCGGCGGCCAGCGCGATGGCGAGACCGCCGGAGCGCGGGATGGGGGGCTCGCGGGTCCGATCGAGCACGCCGATCGCCTTCCCGAGCCGGGCCGCGGCAGGGGTGAGGAGAAGCGCCGCAAGGAGCGCCACGACGAACGTCAAGAGGTACGAGCGCATCGCCCGGAAGCCGCGTGGATGGGTAGAGTTAACGTGGCGTCCTGCCTGGGGCAACCCCATATTTCGGCGTGACCTACGCCGTCCTGCCGTTCCTGGTCCTGGCCCTCTGCCTCTGGCTCGGACGGCGCACGTCAACCCTGATCGTCATCTTCGCATACCTGAGCGTCGAGGGCTTCCTCAAGCTCCTCTCCAACTACAACCCCGTCGTCCACGTCGGCATCGACGTCGTGGTGCTGGGCGTGGCGGCGTGGTGGGCGCTGGAGGCGGTGCTCGTCCAGCGGACCGGCATCCCCCGGCTCCCGTGGGTCCGCCTCATCGGCATCTTCGCCATCTGGGTCCTCCTGGAGCTGGCAAACCCGTACAGCCCCGGCGTGCTGCCGAGCGTGGCGTCGCTGAAGACCCACCTGGCGGCGATCCCCCTGTACTTCATGGTGCCCGCCTTGGTGAAGGACCGCAGGGAGGTGGTTCGGCTCCTGCTCGCCCTGACGCTGATCGCGTGCATGCCGTACGCGGCGGCGCTCGCGCAGTACGCGCTGGGTCCGGCGAGCGTGCTGGACCTGTCGCAGCGGGCGTGGGAGAACGTCAGCTACTACCACGAATGGCGACCGTTCGGGACCAGCGCGGTGGCGGGGGGCGCGTCGGTAATGGCGTTCCTCTTCACCCCTCTCGCGCTGGTGCTGCTCCTGCTCCGGGAGGTGCCGCCGAAGGCCCGGGTCGTGGCGCTGATCAGCCTGGTGCTCGGCGCCGGGGCATTCATCGTCTCGGGCGTGCGCCAGACGACTCTCGGCGCGCTCCTCGCCATGCTGGTCCTGGCAGGCCTCCTGGCCTCGCGCGGCCGGAGCCGCGGCGTCGTCGCGCTGGTGACGGTGCTGGTCCTCAGCGTCGGCACGTACCTGGCGGTGGAGGCGGTGCTCAGGCCGTTGTCCACGGAGGCCGTCTCCACCGACCCCCGGTCGCCCGACATCTGGCGTCGTCAGGACGTCACCGAGCGCATTCTCACGCTGGCGCAGCGGGGGACGTATCTCCAGTCCCGGGCCGGGGCGCTCCAGGTCATCACCTACCGGGCCACGAGGTTCCCGTTCGGCGCGGGGCTCGGTCGTACCGGGTCGGGGGCCGGCACGCTTCTGAACCAGATCAGGAGTACGCCTCAGAGCGCCAGGATCCAGCAGGAGATCCTCTGGGCCGACAACTACTACGCGGACATGATCGTCGAGACAGGGATCCCGGGGGTCGTGATGATGTTCGTCGTCATGGCGGGCTTCCTCGTCGGCTCCGCGCGCCTGGCGCGGTCGGCCGGCGACCCCGTCGTCGCCGCGGCCGCTGCCAGCCTGGCGGGCGTGTTCCTCGCGTTTCTGGTGATCTCGTGGGGCTCCCAGCCGTTGCAGGGGAATCCCACGCTCGCCGCGTTCTGGGCCTTCGCCGGCCTCTTCGCCGCGTTGCAGCGGATGGAGGCCAACGCGCCCGCCGGCGATGCGGAGGCCGCGCCACCGCCGGCCGAGCTGCGGGTCCTCCCGCAACCGGCCCGCTGATCGGCGGGGCTCGCATGGTCACGCCGAGCCGGTCCTCGAGCACTCCCGCACCGTGATCGCGCTCTACTGCCCGGACCTCCCGCCGGTACCGGGGGGGGTCGCGGACCACACCCTCGTCCTCGCCCGCGCCCTTGAGCGCCTCGGCGCACCGCCGGCGGTGCTCGGGAGGCGCGGCGACCCCGCGTGGTTCGCGCCCCTCGATTGCCGGACCGGCCTCCGCCCCGGCGACGTTGCAGGCGCCGCGCGCGGAGCGGGAGCCGACACGGTCCTGCTTCAGTACGTGCCGTTCCTGTTCGCGCGTCGCGGCGTCTCGCCCGCCCTCGTCGCCGGCGTCCGAGCGATCAACCGGTCCGGCCTCCGTCTCGCCGTGCTCGTGCACGAGCCGTTTGTGCCGTTCACGCGGCTGCCGTGGCTGGTGACCGGATGGCCGATGCGCTGGCAGTTAGCCTGCATCCTGCGCCACTCCTCCGTGGTTTACGCGCCGGTGCCGCGCTATGAGCAGATCGCGCGGCACTTCGCCGGACCGCGCGCGGCGGTGCGCCTGGCGCCGGTCGGCGCCACGCTCCCCATCTCCTGCGCCCCGCGTGAGCAGGCGCGCCGCGCGCTGGGGCTCGGCGACGCGGACGTCGCCATCGGTGTCTTCAGCCCCGGGGCAGCGGGCTTCCTGAGCGAGTGGGTCGGCTCCGCGGCCCGTCGGCTGGCCGCGCGGCCCGAGGTCGTGTGGGTCGTCTTCGGTTTCGGGAGCGAGCGGCTCCCGGCGACCTTCCCGGCGGGCGCGCGGGTACTCCGCCTCGGACCGCTGGAGCCCGACGGGCCCGGGCGAGCGATGCGCGCGCTCGACGTGGCTCTCTCCCCCTACGTGGACGGCCTGACGATGCGGCGCACCGGCGCGATGCTCGCCCTGGCGCACGGCGTGCCGACGATCAGCTCCACGGGGCACCTTTTCGACCCGCAGCTGGAGGCGCTGGCGGCGTGCCCCTCTGACGCCGGCGCGTTCGCCGCAGCGGTGGAGCGGGTCGCGCTCGACGCAGGGGCGCGCAAGGAGCTGGCGGGGCAAGCGGCGGCCTACGGTCGGACCGCCTCCGTCGAGGTGCTGGCCCGCATCATCATCGCCGACCTCGGTGGCGGCGCGTGAAGGTCGCCTACGTCTCGCCGCATGCCCACATCGGGGGCGCCGAGCGGGTCACGATGGAACTCGTCGCGCACCACGACCGCTCGGTGGTCGAGCCGGCGCTCATCTTCCTCTCCGACGGCCCGCTGGTCGCGGAGGCGCGCGCACTCGGGGTGAGCGTGGAGGTCCACCGCGCCCCGCGGCTCCGGCAGGTCCTCGCCGCACGCTCGTTCTGCCGCACCCTGGCCGCACGCCTCCGCGCGCTCCAGGTGGACCTCGTCCACGGGGTGATGGCATGGGGCCACGCGTATGCCGGCCCCGCCGCACGGATCGCCGGGAGGCGCGCCGTCTGGTTCCAGCACAACATCCCCGCCCGCCGGCCGCTCGACATCCTTGCGGCGATGACACGCGCCGAGCGGATCCTCGCCAACTCCTCCCTCACCGCGCTGGCGCAGCGGCGTTTCAACCCGCGGCGCGTCCCGGTCGAAGTGGTGCGGCCGGGCGCTCGGATCCCAGGGGAGTCGCGGGAATCGCTGTGCGCGCGTGGCCGTGCTGCCCTGGGCATCGGCTCGGGGGCGTTCGTGGTGGCGCAGGTGGCGCGGCTGGTGCCGGCCAAGGGCCACAGGACCTTCCTCTCGGCGGCCCGGTCCCTCTGCAACGCCCGATCCGACGCGGTCGTGGTCGTGGCGGGCGAGCCGCTCTTCGACGCGGTGCCGGGGTACGCGGAGTCGCTGCGCCGTCTCGCCGCCTCCCTCGGCATCGGGGAGCGGGTCATCTTCACGGGGAACGACGTCCCCGCGCCGCTGGTGCTGGGCGCTGCGGACGTCGCGGTCCACGTCCCCGAAGGCATCGAGAGCTACGGCCTCGCCGTCGTGGAGGCGATGGCGGCCGGCGCGGCGGTGGTGGCCTACGACGCCGGGGCCGTGCGGGAGATCGTGGAGCCGGGGACGAGCGCCGTTCTGGTGCCCCCGGGGGAGCCGGAGGCGCTCGCCACGGCGCTCCTCGCCCTGCACGACGACCCCGAGGCGCGCCGGCGCCTGGCCGAGACGGCGTACCGGATTGCCTGTGAGCGTTTCGACATCCGGCTCGTGACGCGGCAAGTGGAGGCGATCTACCAGCGCGTGGTGGACGGGCGGTGAGGGTCGCCTTGGTCATCCACCGGCTCCGTCCGGGAGGCGGCCAGGACCGCTACGGCCTGGAGCTGGCGCGGCGGCTCCCGGGGCGCTGCACGCTGGAGGTGGTCACCATCTCGGCGGAGGGGGACATCCCCCGGTCGGTGCGGGTCCGGACCGTCGCAGCGCCGAGCCGTCCCGCTGTCATCTCGGTGCCCCTGTTCCGAATCGGCGCGCGCCGCGCACTCGCCGGCCGTCACTTCGACGTCGTCCACGCAGTGGGGGGCGCGCTCCCCGGCGCCACCGTGATCACGGCCCAGTTCTGCAACGCCGCCTGGCGCGAGGCCTCCGCCGCGCCCGGCCTGTACCAGCGTGTGGCCCTGGCGCAAGCGGTGGCCATCGAGCGGCGCGCCTATCGCCACCCCGCCCTGCGGGCCGTCATCGCGGTCTCGCGCCGCACCGCGGACGAGGTGGAGGGTCACTACGGTCCGCTCGCGGTGCCCGTGACGGTGATCCCGAACGCCGTGGATGCGGTGCACTTCCGGCCGGCCGCCCCCCACGCAGCGCACGGCGCGCCGCCGCGGCCGGGGCTCCCGCGACTCCTCCTCGTCGGCGCCTTCGAGCGCAAGGGCCTCGACGTGGCCATCCGCGCCCTCGCGATGATGAAGGTGCCCGCCGAGCTGCTGGCGGTCGGCAGCGGCCGGCGCACCGCCTTCGCTTCGCTCGCGGAGTCGCTCGGCGTCGGCGACCGGGTGCGCCTGGAGCCCCCAAGTGGCGACATCGCGGAGGTCTACCGCACCGCCGACGCGTTCGTCTTCCCGACGCGCTACGAGCCGTTCGGAATGGTGATCGCGGAGGCGCTGGCCTCCGGCGTGCCGGTGGTGACGAGCGCCGTGGCCGGCGCGGCGGAGTTGGTGCGCGACGGCGAGTCGGGGTTCGTCGTCCCCGATTCCGAGGACGCCGCCGGCTTCGCGCGCGCCCTGGACCGCGTCCTCGGCTCGGACCCCGCAGCGCGAGCGCGGATGGCGGCGGCGGCGCGGGAGGCGGTTCGCACCGTGACGTGGGACGACGTGGCGGAGCGTACCTTTGCGGTGTACCAGGCCACGCTCGCCGGGCTGGCCCGTTGACGCGCCGCCTGCGAGTTCTCTACGCGGTCGAGGGGTTCACCGACATCCGGTTCGTGGCCGGCCTCAGCCGCCTCGTGGATCTCACCATGCTCGTCCCGGAGCGCACCTACGCGTCGAGCGGCCTCGAGGAGCGGGTGTCGCGGGTCGGACTCGAGTTGCGCGTGGCGAAGGTGCCCGGCGGACGCCTCCGCTTCCAGGCCGCTGCCCTCGGTCCGCTGTGGCGGCTGGCCGGGGGCACCGACGTCATCCTCGCCCAGGAGGTCCTCCGCGGCGCCCTCGATGCGAACCTCGTGGGGGCGGTGCGCGGCGTGCCTGTCGTGACCTACATGGGCATCGCGCCGCTGGAGTACTTCCTCTGCCGCAGGGAACGCGGGCTGATCGGCCCCCTCACTGCGGTCGCCGGCGCGACGGTGATCCGGGCCCTGATGGCGGTGAACGGCCGGCTCGCCCGGCGCTGCCTGGCGATGGGGCCGTATCTGCGCGACGTCGCCCTTCGATACTGCCCGCGCAGCGGGATAGGCATCTACTACGGCGTGGACACGTCCTTCTTCCGCCCCGCCGACGCGGCGGAACGCGGTGAGCTGCGGCGCCGCCACGACCTGCCGGAGGGCAGGTTCCTGATCTTCCTCTCGAGCCGCATCAGCCACGAGAAGGACCCGGAGACCGTGTTGCGCGCCACGTCGCTGGCACGGGGGCGCGGTCTGGATGCCGTGCTGCTGAACCTCGGCGGCGGGTGGCGGGACTTCCTGCGGCTCGCCCGCGCGATCGGCCTGCGGGACGCGGACGACTGGGTGATCGGCCGGCCGCCGGCGCACCCGATGACCGAGGTGGCCGACTACTTCCGCGCCGCCGACGCGGCGGCGCTTGCCTCCCTCTCGGAGGGGGCCGCGTTCTCGACGCTGGAATCGCTGGCGTGCGGCACGCCGGTGGTCGCCACGGCGGTGGGCGGGATGGCGGTGCAGCTCCCCGGCTACGCGCGCCTCGTGGCGCGCCGGGACGCCGAGGCGATGGCGGACGAACTGCTCTGGGTGGCCGCGCACCCCGAGGAGGCCCGGGCCCAGGCGCTGGGGGGACGGGCGTACGTGGTGCGGGAGTGGGGCCGGGAGAAGGCCTTCGGCGACCTGCTGGCGGTGCTGGAGGAGGTTGCGGGTGAGCGGCGGTAGCGAAGGGGTGCTCCTCGTGCCCGACCTCGCCCTCGAGCACTGGGTGGGCGTGGACCGCTACGTGGAGGAGCTGACTGCGCGCATCGACGGCCTGACCGTGCCTGCGGAGTGGCGCACGATGACGGGTCCCCGCTTCCTCGCCCGCTACTGGCGCTATCCGCGGGCGCTGCGGCGTTACCGTCCGTCGCTCGTGCACGTCGCAGACCACTCGTACGCCCACTGCCTCGATGCCTTCCCCGGCGTGCCTGCGGTGGTGACCGTCCACGATCTCTACCCGCTGACCGTGATGGCCGAGGGCCGCCGGACACTCCGGGCCGTGGTGCGCGACCGGCTGCTCTCGCGCGTCCTGGACCGCGTCCGCCGAGCGACGCGCTGGGTCGCCGTGAGCGCGTTCACCGCCGACGAGGCGGCTGCGCGGCTCGGCATCCCCCGCGAGAGGATCACCGTCGTGCACCAGGGCTTCAACGAGGCGCTCCTCACCCGTCCCCCGGAGGACGTGGTGCGGGCTCGCCGCGTGGGCTGGCTCGGCGACTCCGAGCCGGTCCGGGCGGCGGGCTCCGGCGGCACCGATGCGCCCGAGGGCGCCGGGCGCTTCGTCGTTCTCCACGTCGGGCTCTGCGTGCCGCGGAAGGAGCTGCCGCGCGCCCTGGACGCCGTGGCGTTGCTCCGGGCGCGGGGAGTGGACGCGGTGTTCGTGCAGATCGGAGGCCGGTTCGACGAGGACCAGCGGCGGCGCATCACGACGCTCGGCCTCCAGTCCCACGTGCGGCAGGAACCGGCGGCCCCGGAGGTGGCTCTGATCGCCGCCTACCACGCCGCCGACGCGCTCCTCCTTCCTTCGAGTTACGAGGGGTTCGGCCTCGCGGCGCTGGAAGCTCTCGCCGCCGGCCTCCCGGTGGTCACGACGGGCGCAGGCGGGTTGCGCGAGGTGGTGAGGGATGCCGCGCTGCTGGTGCCCTCGGGTGACCCCGCGGGGCTGGCCGAGGCCCTCAGCAGCCTCGCGGGCGACGCGGGCCTCCGGGCGGAACTCGCGGCTCGGGGCCGCGAGGGGATCGAGGCGCGCTCGTGGGCCGCCACCGCACGCGGCGTCGCCGCCGTCTACGAGATGGCCCGTGCGGGCGGGTGAGAGGGTCGGAGCCGTCGCGCTCCGGTCGCAGGCGGAGCTGGACGCCGCCGCGGCCGCCTTGGATGCCGCCGGGTGGTCGTGGCGGAGGCGTGGCCGGGTCCTCACGCGGCTCTGGCGGATGGCGGCCGACGCCGGGCTGGCGACCTACCCGTTCGCTCGCTGGCGGATCAAGTCGTGGGACGTCTGGCGCGCGGTCCGGCAGTGCCTCGCGGTCGTGCCCCCTGACGGTCTGGTGTTCGATATCGGCGCCGACCAGTCGGAGGTGCTCTGGGCGCTCTCTCGCGCCGGATTCACGCGGCTGGCGGGCTGCGACACCGACCCTCGCGTCCTCCGCATGCCGGGCCGCGGGCGCATCGCATACAGCGCCGCCGACTTCTTCGCGATGGACCTGGAACCGGGGAGCGTGAATGCGCTCTCCTGCCTCTCGGTGATGGAGCACGGGATGGACCCCGAGGCCCTCCTCGCCCGCGCCGCGTCCGTCCTCGCCCCGGAGGGCCGCCTGCTGGTGACGACCGACTACTGGCCCGAACGACTGGACACCTCCGGCGTCGTGGTGTACGACCGGCCGTGGCGGGTCTTCTCCCGCGCCGACATCGAGCAGGTGATGGCCGCGGCGCGGCGCCTCGGCTTCGAACCCGACGGCCCGATCGACCTGACCGCCGCCGACGCGCCGATCCACTGGAGCGGCCGGCACTACACCTTCCTCTGGCTCGCCTTCGCCAAACGCGCATGACCACACCCCTGTCCGTCGCGTGCGTCCACGTCTCCTCCGCCCTGGGCGGCTCGGAGCGGGTCCTCCTCGACTTCGCGGCCCGCGCCGAGCGCCACGGCATCGCCGCACACGTCATCCTCCCCAAGGACGGCCCGCTCGTGGAGGCGCTGCGCCAAGCCGGTGCGAGCGTCAGCATCGCCCCGGCGCCGGAGACGTTCCTGGCCGTCTCCCAGCGGGCCGGACTCGGCGCGGCGGCGCTGGCGGCCTTCGCCACCGGGCTGTGGCGCTGGTCGAGCGCGATCCGCGGCGAGCTGGCGGCCCTCGAGCGCCGCCAAGGGGACCGCACCGCCGTCCTCTACTCGAACGGCTTCAAGGCGCACCTCGCGTGCGCGCTGGTCCCGGGCTGCACGCGGGTATGGCACCTCCACGAGTTCCCGCCGGTCCTGTTCGGACCGCTCTGGCGGGCCGCGGCCTTCGCCTTCCCGAACGCGGTGGTGGCGAATTCCGAGCCCGTCGCCGAGGCCTGGCGCGGTCTCCTCGGTCCCAAGCCCACGGTGGTAGCGAACGGCGTAGACCTCGAGCGCTTCACGCCCACGCCGAAGCGGTTCTGGGTCCACGACCAGCTCGGCCTCCCTCGTGACGCGCGGTTGATCGGCATGCCGGCGGTGTTCGCACGCTGGAAAGGACACCTGCTTGTAGTGGAGGCGTTCGAGCGGGCCGCAGCGCGGCTCGAGAACGTCCATCTGGTGCTGGTCGGCGCGCCGATCTACGACACCGTGGCAGAGCGTGGCTACGCGCAGGAACTCGTGCAGCGGGTGCGCCGCTCCTCGGTGGCCGGTGATCGGGGCACGTTGCCCCTCACCAACCGCATCCACTTCGTGAAGTTCCAGCGCGACCCGTGGCGGCTCTACCCCGAGTTCGACGTGGTCGTGCACTTCTCCACCCGCCCCGAGCCGTTCGGCCGGGTGGTAGTGGAGGCGATGGCGTGCGGGACGCCGGTGATCGCGGCGCGCGAGGGGGGGCCCGCGACGATCCTGGAGGACGGCATCAGCGGCTGGCTGACGACGCCGGGCGACACGACTCAACTGGCGGACGCCATGTTCCGAGCGATCCAGACCGATACCGCGCCGATGCGGACGGCCGCGCGTCGCCGAGCCGAGGCGCTGTTCTCGGCCGATCGGTTCGCTGGCGAGCTGGCGGAGGCGCTCCGCCGGGCGGCTGCGGGGGCCGGGGGCTAGGTCGCCGACCCCAGCCGCTCCCACACTGCGATCTCCGTGTTCGGCACCCGCCGCAGCAGACGCACCAGCCCTCGCTCGGGAACGTGCTGCACCGCCGCCAGGCTCGCGGCCAGCACCGACTGAAGGCGCGCGTGGCCGATCGCGAGGCGAAGCGCCTTCGTTCCGGCCCGCCACTGCAGCATGCACGCCGCACCGAGGGCCCGATGGGCGCCGACGGTGATCGGCTCGTCCATCAGGCAGAACACGGGAACGAGCCCCACGAGGCGCAGCCCGCAGGGCGCAAGGACGTCGACGTAGGTGCTGAGCGGGCGCCGACGCACGTGCGGGAAGCGCTGGTAGGGCGCCGTCGCCGGGAACTTCTCGCTGAGAAGGAGCCTTCCGCCCGGTCCGACGAGACCGGCGAGGTGGCGAAGCGCCGCCACGAAGCCCGCGTCGTCCACGACGTGGTACAGCACGTCCATGGCCGTCACGAGGTCGTGGCGCCCGAATGCGGAGATGTCGTCCCGACGCGTGAGATCGCCGTGGCGCAGATCGTAGGAAGGGAACCGCCGCCGGCCCGAGGCGACGGCGCCGGGAGAGAGGTCCACTCCCGCGACGGCTGCCGCGCCGAGCTCAGACCAGCGCTCGAGGTAGAAGCCCTCGCCGAACGCCGCCTCGAAGACCGCGCGACCGCGAAGGTCGATCCCCCGCAGCGCGCGGCGGAACGCGCGCAGGCGAAAGCGGTAGGCGTAGCGGTTGTAGGGGCCGAGGCCGGGAATGCCGACGTTGGCGAGATCGCCATCGCCGGTGACGAGGGCACTCCAGTGGGCGGCGGGATCGTAGGTCAAGATTCGGATGCCAGGCCGCGCGCTGCGTGCGCCGGCACCCCGGACGCGGCAAGGCCGGGACCGACGCCGCTGCGGTGTTGCGCCACTTCACACTGTCGGCCCACGCCACCCTCGCTCAGCTGCCCTGCAATCTGGGGTCACGGGGCCACGTGCGTCCATGGCGATCCGGGGGTATCTTCGCGCCACCGAGGTGACGGCCGATGAGCTCTCCCCCCCTGGTCCGCGCCCTCCGCCCTCACCAGTGGGCGAAGAATGCGCTGCTGTTCCTGCCGGCCCTCGCGGCGCACGTGGCGTGGACTCCGTCGCTTGCGCTCACGCTCCTGGCCGGCTTCGCGAGCTTCTCGCTTCTGGCCTCCGGCTCGTATCTGGTCAACGACCTCGTCGACCTGCCCCACGACCGCCTCCACCCCTCCAAGTGCCGGAGACCGCTCGCCTCCGGACAGATCTCCCTCAGACTCGCCGCCGGGATGGCGGCCGTTCTCGTCGTTGCCGCCGCCGCGATCGCGGTGTCGCTGCCGCGCCCGTTCTGGTGGGCGGTCGCCGCGTACGTCTTCCTCAACCTCAC
>Ga0316628_100002770_pt1 | contig 13186 bp, 12 predicted proteins | sample OWC_Aug_M2_C1_D5_FD_207648 | JGI IMG/M metagenome (GOLD analysis project Ga0316628, IMG submission 207648) | Wetland soil microbial communities from Old Woman Creek delta, Ohio, United States - OWC_Aug_M2_C1_D5_C | ecosystem: Environmental > Terrestrial > Soil > Wetlands | place: USA: Ohio... | reverse complement strand
CGACAAAAATTCTGAATGATTGAGTTGCGCGACTAATTTTTCCCAGCTTGTGATTCGAATATTGGATTGTTAATCATGTTGACCATAAGGTTGAATGAAACACGAAACAATTATCATTGAGCATCGGCGAAACCACTTCAATCTCGTGATTTTCCTTGTTTTCTCGGTTATCTTTCTTTGTATGACTTTTCTAACTATTTTTCACCCGAACATTCAGATGGAAAAACTCTTAAAGAAACCGTATTATATAAAGCAACGAGCCTCGAAAAATGGAGACGAATATGAAATGAAGAAAGCCACATCATTGTTTTTCACCGTTGCAACAATTTGCAGTCTGGTTCTTGTCACATATGTAGGCCCAGAAGTAGTGAATGCTCAAACCGCCTCTCAGTCCATTTTTCAGTTACAAAATGCCGTCACTCTTGATGGGAAATGGACCAATAACCTTGAATGGGACGATGCTGCGACATCAAACATAGTGGGCACAACTGGGGCGCTCAGGGGTATTTTCAGAGACAAATTTGAATTGATAGGTGCTTTCGGCGATCCTGACTTTGACGTAGTAGACTGGTACGTTATAGAATTTTTCACTGACAAGACTAATGATACGGGCGATTACGTTCAATTATGTTACGATGGTGACCAAAGCGGGGGAACTTCACCTCAATCAGGCGACTTAATGGTTCAGATTTCGGGTCACAATGGGACGGTACAGAAACTGGCTGGAACTGGAACAGGCTGGGGCCCAGGTAATATCACCAATTTGCGATTTGCTCAAGCGGTGAGCATATCTAAATTGAACGGTACTAATCCACACTGGACTACTGAAATAGCTTATGACAAATACAATAATGGTGGCGGTATCAGCACCAACATTATGATAGCTTTCTATGATGCAAGCAATTCTGCTGCGGGTATTCAAACGTGGCCGTCAGGCGCTAGCGCGAACAATCCGAGTACTTGGGGAGTTAACGATGCTAGCACTATTGGACCTATTCCTGAAGGTTTAGGCATTGGCTCAATGGTTATGTTAGCTTCTGTCGCTGTGCTGGTTGGATTCTTCTATCTGCGGAAAAAGCCAAAAGCAATATGGGTCCCCTAAACGGCAAAGTGACGGAGATTCCCAACTCTATCACCCTTCCTTTTTCTCTTGTCCTTCCTAAACCCTATTTAAATGCGTCTAGAAACTTCATTTGTGAATGTTCAGTCTTCTTTCTTGTACTTAAGTTCGGGTTGAGCGATTGTTATAGTGGTGCCCGAAGCCACAGGACTAGTTATCCAAGCGTTACCACCGATGACTGCGTTGTCTCCGATGATCGCATTTGGACCGAGCAGCGTAGCGCCCGAGTATATGACGACATTGTTTCCGACGGTGGGATGTCTTTTAGTTCCTCTTATGAGCGCTCCCTTTTCGTCCTTTGGGAAGCTGAGAGCGCCAAGCGTAACGCCTTGGTAGAGTTTGACGTTGTCTCCGATTTCCGTGGTTTCTCCGATGACTACTCCGGTGCCGTGGTCGATGAAGAAGTTCTCGCCGATCTTCGCGCCAGGATGAATGTCGATGCCTGTGAGGGAGTGGACGTGTTCGCTCATTATTCGTGGAATCAGCGGGACGCCTCGCAGGTAGAGCTCATGTGCTATCCTGTGGGTGGTGATTGCCAGGACGCATGGGTAGCTAAGGATTACTTCTTCCGTGCTTACCGCTGCGGGGTCACCATCGTAGGCTGCTACGATATCTCCGTTCACGACCGACCTGAGTTCGGGAATTTTATCCAGAAGCTCCCTCACGACCACTTGGGCTCGTTGATGGCAAACGTCATGTGGGCACTCCTTGATTTTTCGGCAGATGTACTTGAGGCTTTTCTCCACTTCTTCTGTGAGCCGAGTCTCAACCGAGGCTAGTGTATTCCCGAGAAAATACTTGATGTTCACCTTGGTAACTTCTGTTTTGCCAAGGTATCCAGGAAAGAACACGGTGAGCAAGTCTTCGAGGGCTTCGATGGCGACTCTCTGTGACGGTAGGTCTCTTCCTTCAAGGTGATCCATGCCTCCGAAGGTTCCATAGTTGTCGACGATTTCGTCAACAAGCTGAGGAAGTCCTGTCTCGCTCCAGTTTTGCTCTATGCCTCTGGGGCTCTTCATTAGAACTTCAACCATATTCCGCGGAGTCCAACAGTGTTCCCCCGCGATTTTCGTTTTCTGGTCTTCCTCTTTCCTCTTCAGTGATTGAACCCGTTTGGTCATTTTCTTCCACTGCTTTTGTATTGTGGAGACAGAGGAATATAAGAAAAGCGTCTGAACCGAAAATAGCCATTTGCCGAACTTAACACAATCGTCACGCAGGAAATGTTATCTGCCACTCGCTTTTCTTTGATGCTAGAAACAATGCGACGCCACGTTCCTGCCTTTCAGCTACAGGAAATTAGCCAAGATTTAAATCGGAAACTTACAATAACAGACGAGTTGTCTATACATGTTAATCGACGCGATAGGTTTACTCCTAACAATAGGCTTCCTGAGCATATGCTTCTGGAGTCTTTACAACACGCCTATTTTAGCCATGGGCATAAGAGACTTCCACAGAAGCAAGAAAAAACTACACGATAGTCTCGAGAACTCTTTCGTACCATCTTTCTCAATCATATTGCCCGTAAAGAACGAAGAGATCGTAGTTAACTCGGTGCTTAATGCGCTTTCAAACCTGAATTATCCCGAAAACCGAAGAGAAATAATTGTTGTTGAGGACGGTTCCACGGATAAGACACTTGAAATATGTATGAACTATGCAAAAAACCACGACCGGTTCAAGGTTCTGCACAGGGAATCTTCATGTGGCAAACCTTCTGCATTAAACTTCGGGCTAAATTACGCCAAGGGCGATATTGTGGCCGTGTTTGATGCAGACAGTATTCCTGACCCCAACGTGTTGATGAAAGCCAGCGCGTATTTCCGAAATACGGGAATTGATGCTATTCAAGGAAAAACGCTATCCGCGAACGCAGCAAGAAACATGTTGACTCGGTTCGCTTCCTACGAAGAAGTGATATGGTGCGAAATCTACCTTCGGGGCAAAGATTTGTTGAAGCTCTTTGTGCATTTTAAAGGTAACTGCCAGTTTATACGTCGCGATGTTCTGATGCGCGTGAAGGGTTTCGATGAACGCGTTTTATGTGAGGATATGGAGCTTTCCGCGAAGCTTCTTGACAACGGATACACCATCAGATATGCTTCCGACGTGGTTGCTCTGCAAGAAAGCCCCTCCAATTTGAAAACTTTGTTCAGGCAAAGAACAAGATGGTTTAGGGGAACGATGGAAGTGGCTTTTAAATATGGTCGATTGATGACGAGACCGAACAAGAAAACCTTTGATGCTGAGACAACTTTTTTTGCTCCCTTCTTGCTAATAGCCTCATTATTGCCCTATCTTGGGATTCTATTTAACTTCCTGGCATTACCCGCCACCGTATGGTGGAGTTTTCTCTTATGGCTGTCAATTCTTTTCTCTGCCCTAAGCCTCATTGTTTTCGGTTCCGCCCTGGTTGTTGCCACAAAACCTCGAAAAGCTAGGAGTCTGCTCTGGCTCCCGTTCATTTACTTCTATCTGAGTTTTCAATCATTTGTTGCCTTATACGCGTTGATTCTTATAATCCTGAAAAGACCGCGACAGTGGACAAAAACTGATAGAACAGACGATGCTACCCAATCGACGTTCCGTTCTGCAGTTTAGGAACCTGTCAGATACTGTAAAAGGAATAGAGAATCTGCTTGAAAATATAATTTTGCTCAACTCTGAACTCTCCTTCACAATGTTTTCCATCCAATTGTTGGGGTTTAAGAAAAAAATTTGCGTCAAACGTAGATTATTTAGGGCGATGGGAACAAAATATATTGGTCAAAGAAGACAGACAAAATCTTAAATCTGCATGCGTAGAAACAATCTAAACAAGGGAAAAGAAACTAATGGGGGTGAGAGATTGGTAGGTGAACATAATAAAAAATATTTGGTTGCAAGTATTTGGGTAATCGTGGTTGGTATTATACTTTTGATTTGTGGATTAATAATTGGTGGTGGACTGGGAGTAATCTATGATATACTGAAATGGTTTGATACTGGTCACACAATGACTTACAATGTCGCTATAGGGTTAGTGTGGGGTGGCATAATTCTTCTCATCGTCGGAGTATTTGCTGTAATCACTTCACTCCTTAAAAGACATCTGGATAAAGAACCATAAAAGGTAGCATCGCTTCACAGTAGCGCTAGGGTTCTACTTCCTCTTGGTTTTCTTCCAGTTTGCCTTATCATATCAAGTGAAGAAGGAATCTGAGGGCAGCGACCAAAATTATTAGCAATACCACTACGACGATGGCAGACCATAGAAATCTTCCGAGATGGGAATTTTGATTGGCGTCTGTCGTTCGTTTTTTTCTTCTAAGCGCGCGCTCTATGCGCTCATCTTCATAATCCTCAAAGACCTCGGCAATGGGCTAAGACCGACAAGAGGGGAGACGGTGTTCAAATCAGCGCCTCGCTCCGAAATGTAAAAAAGGAGCAAAAAGTTTTTCTATAAAGAGCCCCACCTTTCCAAAATTTCAGCGAGGTCAAAATATTTATAAAATAAGTCAAGCAATTAGCCTACATCCACTGGATAGATTCTGCACGAATCCAGAAGCTCATCAATGTTGGTCCAGAGTGAAACTTGGGAAGAGTGTAAAAATAATGTTCACTAAAGGTCGAGTCACACGGAGTTTGTTGACAAGGGGAACAATTTTGAACTCGACCGCACTACTAAGCAGGGTGGGACCAGAATAGTAATGGAAGTTGCCGCTCCCGTTTCAACGATTCAAGAATCCGAAGAGGTTGGCAACCAATCCGGAGGACTGATTGCTGTTCTTCTGCCAACGTACTGCGAAGCTGAAAATATAGGAAATCTAATTCGAGAAATTCAAGAGTTGAACTTGAACATCTTGATCACCGTGGTTGATGATTCCAGCCCTGACGATACCTTAAGAATAGTTAGGAGCCTGCAAAACAGATTCAGCAACATCTATTCTATATCCCGACGAAGAAAACTTGGTTTGGGAACAGCAATCGTTGCAGGCTTTAGATTCTTCCTGAGCCTGGATCAGCCACCTGACTATATAATAACAATGGATTCTGACTATTCTCACAATCCAAATGACATTGTCAAACTAGTGGATTGTGCAAGAAACGGCGTCGACCTTGTCATAGGTAGTAGATACGTGGAAGGCGGCGAAATGATGAATTGGCCATTCAAAAGGAGGCTAATCAGCCGTGGAGCAAACATTGTCGCCGCATTGGTAACCGGAAAGAAAACCAAAGACTGCACAAGCGGGTTCAGATGTTACTCAAGAGGATTTGTTGAAAGAGTGCTTCCGTCGCTTCATTCTACGACGTACGAGATCCAGATAGAGACGGTACGACAAGCTAAACTGAACCAGTTCAAGATCAAAGAGATCCCCATAACATTCGTGGACCGGAAGAAGGGAAAATCCAAGCTATCTAAGGATGAAATCATAGCGTTTATCACGTACATTGCCAAATCGTTTCTCACTACCTTCGGTCATCGCCAGAAATCGCGAAAGTCAATCGGATAATTGGAGCCTCGAGTGATGGCGTGAAACCGCAAGGAAAGGCTTCCTTTTTCCGCAGGCTGAGGCAAACAGACTTCGCCAGAGCGGACGCCTGGTTCAACAGGAAAATTCTTCGTCGAGATGCGAGCGAGGTTGTCGTGTATCTTTCAGTTATCGGCTATACGCTTGTTTTCTCCTACTTCACGATTTTGAAGTTTGAAGCCTTCCATGCTTATGCCTGGGATTTGGGAATTTTCAATCAGTCGTTATGGACGACCTTGCACGCGGGGCAGTTCTTTTTTAGCACTGTGGAGCAGTTCATCGTTACTTCGGGGGTCTTCTTTGGAACGCATTTCAGCCCAATCCTTTATGTGGTCTTGCCTTTCTACGCTCTGACGTCTACACCGCAAGCGCTGCTCGTTATTCAGTCTTTTATTCTGGCATTGGGAGCCGTTCCGCTTTATTTTTTCGCCAAGAATTCTCTCAACAATAAAGTTCTCGCGGTGGTTTTCTCTCTTGTTTATCTCTTGTATCCGCCGCTCCAAGGAGCTAACTGGTTTGACTTCCATGTGCAAGCGTTCCTGCCCTTGTTCTTCTTTTGCACCATGTATTTCCTGGTCTGTGAGAGGTGGCCCGGCTACTTTTTGTTCGTTTTTCTTTCGTTGAGCGTGGCTGAGAATGTGCCCATAACAGTTGTCTTCATCGGGCTTTACGGTTTTTGGCGCTTTAGAACTCGGATCATTAATGCTCTGAAAACGCGAAGACTCGTTGACGTTGCTTTTTTGGTCCCGATTTTGACGATTGTTATGGCTGTGGCTTGGTTGTTTTTCGCGGGGTGGATAAGGCAGGTTAACTGGCCGTTTGACTCTACGTATTTGCAGCTCTATAAAGCGGTGGACCATTGGTCTGCGTTCAAGACGATGGACGATCCGAACAAGTTGCCTTTGTATGTAATCCAGCAACCGGGAAGCACGTTGGCAGCTCTTGCCGCTGATTGGCCGCTGAAAATCCTCTATTTGTTTCTGCTCTTTGGACCGCTACTTTTCTTGTCATTTGGCAGTTCTATAACTGCCATAAGTCTGGCTTGGCTGGTTCCTGCGTTTCTCTCAAACTACACTCCATATTACACGATTGGGGCGCATTTCCCGATGTATCCCGTCGCGTTCATTTTTCTGGGCGCTGTGGAGGGATTGCGAAAAATTAGCTTGCCCGCAGGTCTTCATGGAGGCCAATCGGGTAGGCTGAGGCGGCTACGCCTTTCTCTTTCGAAACTTATTTCAAAGATCAAGGATTTGCTCGTAGTCAACAAAGTCTTAGGTTTCTTGCGAAGCTTGTCTCGAAAACCAAGACGCTTGCTTGTGGTTGGCCTTGTGTTTACACTGACAGTTGGCCCTCTTAGCCCCGTTATCACTTCTGTTCAGACTGTTCGCCAAAATTTCCCGCAGTTCGCAGACTACCACTTACCCGAGGTGACGACACATGCTGAGTTACTACAGAACATATCCGATATGGTTCCCACCAATGCTTCTGTTTTGACCCAGAATTCCATCTTTGTGCACTTCTCGAGTCGAGCCAATGCTTATGTGTATCCCCTCCCATGGATGTTTCCGTATAACCAAACGGCTTTGCGGAATTACGTGGAGGATCTGTTCCAGAAATCACAATATGTGATGACTGACACCACAACCGACGCAGGGGAATACTCGCTGAGCGCCGACATCTACTACAAAGAAGGTCTAGTTTATTCAAAAAATCAAACCGTCAGAGACTTTAGACTTGTCGCGGACAGAGATGGAATTTATTTGTTTGAGAAGAAAAATCTCGGTCAGACCTAGTCCTTCGATGACTCAAGCTTCCACAAAAAGCGTTGTTCTCCGGAGATTTACGATCCAATTACAAAACGCTTAAGACAAAAAATCACCATTGTTTTGAGTCGAGCCAAGTGTTCAGACCATGAAGGATATCCTCCTCATTAACAACAAACCCAAACCAACGGGAATTGGACGATACAGCTTCTCCCTATACGAGAATCTCAAGAGAATAACCACAAGAGATGTTGACTTCATCACATTGGGAACACATCTGCATGGAAAAAATGGCTTTGCCACAAATACTTTCCCTGAGAGCATGGCGAAGCTTCTGAATCATATTGGATTCGCCGGCAAGACGCCACGCGGTTACAGGCTCTATCATCTTTTAAATCCGAACTTGGGCATAATGCTGGCGAACCTTCACCCCTCTGTCGTGACCGTGCATGATCTCTCTGTTTTCAAGCGCCACGTAACCGAGGACATAATCGCGGAATCTTATGGACTAGAAATTCCTCAACTTCTAGCTATCCAATTGAACATGCGCTATATCCGGGATGCCGACCGAGTTCTCTGCGTTTCAAACTACACCAAAAACGATGTAACTTCAGTCCTGGGCGTCGAAAGCAAGCGAATCACTGTCACCTACCCAGGAATCGACCGTGAACTGTTCAAACCCAGAGACAAACTCGAAGCGCGCCGAAGTCTTGGTCTGCCTTTGAAAAAACCATTGGTTCTGCACGTGGGAACGGACGAACCTAGGAAGAACGCCAAGACGTTGATTGAGGCGTTGGCTTCGGTTAAGCAGCGAATCCCAGACCTGATTCTTGTTAAGGTTGGAGGCATCAGAAAAGCAACACGCAACCTCATAACGACGCTTGGCCTAAGTGACTCCGTAATTCACTTTGAGAGAACTGAAAACATTGCACCTTTTTACAATGCCGCCGACCTTTTCGCCTTTCCCTCCTACTACGAAGGCTTCGGATACCCCGCTGTGGAGGCAATGGCTTCAGGATGCCCTGTTGTAGCCGCCGACAGCTCCTCACTTATAGAAGTCGTTGGAAGCGGAGGAGTTCTTTTTCCAACCTTCGACGTCACGGCTCTCCATGAGACTATCGTTCAAACGCTAACTGACCCAGCTCGGGAAGCCTCGTTGGTGCGAGAGGGATTGAAGCAAGCAAAGAAATTCGACTGGAAGAATTGTGCGAAAATGACGCTTGAGACTTATGAAACCTTATTATGAACAAAACGCCATAATAACCACTTCGCATAGTGCTCCGGTCCAACCTTAGTCGCAAATAGACGAAAAGGACTGTGTGAATGAACTCGAAAATATCCGTCATTGTTCCCACCCTGAATGAGGAGAAGAACTTGCCGAATCTATTGAACTCCTTGGAAAACCAGACGCTCAAGAACTACGAGGTAGTGCTCGTTGATGGCGGCAGCTCGGATAAAACCATAGCTTTGGCCGAGGCTCATCGTTCAAACATTGTCGTCGAAAAAGGCCTCGCTGAGTATCCCTCACGAAACCGTGGTGCGAAAATCGCCAACGGAGACATTTTGCTTTTCACATGCGCCGACGTCAGATTCCCCAAAGACTTGCTTGCTGAAATCTCAACAAGCTTTCAAGACCCCGAATTGGTAGCTATGACTGGCCCAGACTGGCCCACTGATTCGACGTTAGCCATTGTAGAGTACGGTTTTTATAATTTTGCGCGGTTCCTTTTCAGTTCCTTTCCCAAACCAGCCAAACGATTCTCCACCAGCACGAATTTCCTAGCCGTGAGGAAAACAGCCTTTGAAAAAACGGGCGGTTTCGTCCGCGACATCAACAGCGATGGCTATGTTGGAAAACAGCTTTCTGAAATCGGAAAAGTGAGATTCTCCAACCGCGCAGCGGTGCTTATTTCTCCCCGTCGATTCTACGAGATGGGATTCTTCAAGTTTAACCTTCATTACTTATACGTTCTCGAGAATTTTTTCCCTTTCCTATCAGAGACAGCTTTCTTTAAGAATCTGAAGGAAAATTCTGGGGCGGTTCACAGCGACATGCATATGACAAGCTGAATTTGTTACGGCGATGCGGCCGTTTGAGGTTGTTCCTGGAAGAGAACTGTGCTCAGGTATCTTTCGCCTGTATCGGGCAGAATTGCGATTATTAGTTTGCCTGCGTTTTCGGGTCTTTTGGCGATTTCAAGTGCTGCCCACGCAGCTGCGCCCGCTGATATGCCTACGAGCAGCCCTTCTTTCTTGGCCAGGAGTCTCGCGGTTTGGAGGGCGTCTTCGTCTTTCACTTTGATCACCTCGTCCACCAAGTCGCGCTGTAACACATCGGGTATGAATCCTGCTCCAATGCCTTGGATTTTGTGAGGCCCCTTTACTCCGCCGCTGAGGACGGGTGAGGCTGCGGGTTCTACTGCTACGGCTCTGAAAGAGGGTTTAAGTGGCTTAATGTACTGCGCTACGCCTGTGATTGTGCCGCCTGTTCCAACCCCAGACACTATTATGTCGACGCTTCCATCAGTGTCGCTCCAGATTTCTGGTCCTGTCGTCTCTCGGTGAATTTTCGGGTTAGCCAGATTCTTGAACTGCTGGGGTACGAACGAATTAGGGGTTTCTGCTGCGAGAGTTTCCGCTTTCTTTATCGCGCCACCCATTCCTTCGGGACCAGGAGTCAGAACAAGTTCGGCACCATAGGCTTTGAGTAGGCTCCTTCTTTCGATGCTCATGGTTTCTGGCATTGTCAGGATCAACTTGTAACCTTTCACGGCGGCAACCATCGCCAAGCCTATTCCTGTATTCCCACTTGTGGGTTCGATTATGACTGTGTCATCTTTGATAAGTCCTTGTTTTTCCGCTTCGGTTATCATGCTGAGGCATATGCGGTCTTTGACACTTCCACCTGGATTTCTGGATTCGAGTTTGCCAACAACGGTGCATTTCAGACCCTCAGTTAGCTTGTTTAGGTGCACGAGTGGGGTTTTGCCGATTGTTTCCAACACATTGTTGTAGACTTGTTTCATTTCGTATTCACCACAACGCCATAACAGCGTTATAGTTAACGTACTGGTATAAAACTCTTGCCATTTCATTCATGGAAAACCAGCTCGCCGAAATGCACTACGCAGGCGTTACTATTATTCTTTTTTTGACTTTATGAATGATCACAGCTCGTGGGTTACTACTGCCAAACCTTTTTGAAGAAACCGTGTTAATAGCAGCCACACAACTCCTGGCGTGCCTAGTGACGTTTTCTAATAACCATCATGCCTTCGTGAAGTAAGCCTTTTAATATCATATCCGTTTCTATTTATTGCCACGAAAAACGCCATTGTGAAAAACTCGCTGCGGGGGTCGCCCAGCATGGCCAAAGGCGTAGGACTGAGGCTCCTATCCCGAAGGGGTTCGTGGGTTCAAATCCCACCCCCCGCACCAGAAATTCTCGATTCTTACGCTTGAGAAACCTTATCATCGTGAAACGTATTTTCCTCCTTGAGGCGATTTGTGTGCCCGTCGTGGAATTAACCGTTTGGTCTGGCATGACATTAGAAAACAAGAAGAAAGTCGTCGAAGGCATCACAAAAGTCCTAGAGGAAGTAGGCATCCCACGTGACGCCACCACCATCATCATCTGTGAAGAGCCCAAAGAAAATTGGGCCACCGGCGGCAAACTTCATTCGGAGCGATTACCGAACCGAGGACCCCAACCTTGAAGATTTGCGCTATATAGCGCGAAAGAATAGCATAGACTACCGTTATCTACTGAACCCTTCACCTATGAAAGTTTAGAAAAAGGGCTTGTGACGAAGCCATAAGCTTCGTCGTGCTCATTTTCCCGTTTTTTCTTCGTGCTTCTTCTTCTTGGCTTTGTTCTTCTTTTCTAGCGATGGCATATCAATCTCTCACGTTTGCTATCAATATGCATTATTGGTTTTTGCCTTTAAACTTAACCATCCTCAACGCAGCCTTTGGAACTAAAAACGAATTCTGCCGCAACAGTTTTAGCAGCCCGAATTCAATTAGGCTCTGCACAGGATGAACGAGTTGGACTTTGAAAGGTTGTTCGCGCTAGCCAAGCCTTACCTGGAGAAGAACGAGTTGGGTTCAGAACACACCAGCAGGGTCCTCAGGATAGCTAGACAAAACTTCACGATCCCCAGCAACCTGCGAGACCTCACAGTCGCAGCGATTATCTTGCACGACATTGGTGGATCAACAATAAAAGAACACTACGAGAAAGGACCTGCAATAGCGGCTGCGCTTCTGCGACAAGTGGGCTGCGACGAAGCTACCATTCTGCAAATTTGCCAAATCGTCGGCAGTCACCACGACCACCCAGATAACCCCACGTTGCCTTTCAGAGTTCTCTTCGACTCAGATAAGCTTGTAATGTTCTCGCCCGAAGAATACCCAGGTTACGCTGCAAGATTTGACGTTGACTGGAACAAAACCATAAGCTTACTATATTCCAAGAAGGCGAAGAAGATAGCGCAGGAAATGCTATGGAAACGAAGAGGGGAACAGATCAAGTCTGAAAACTGAAATCTTAGTCGTTCTCCGAGAGCCTTCTCCATTCGCTTAGGGAAGCCTTTTATGAGTCAATGGTAACACTAAAATCTGAATAAGTGTTACTGAGGCTATCCCGTGCACATACTGGATGGATACATAGACCCTGCAACCGCAGTCGTAATGTTCGGAGCCTCCATAGTTTTCCTAATATGGGCATGGAAGAAAGTCAAAGCCAATTATCCGCAGTCCTTCGTGGCCCTGCTCGCCATCTCCAGCGCCTTCATCTTTGCCGCCCAAATGCTCAACTTCCCCATAATGCTGGGCACCAGCGGACACCTCGTCGGTGCAACATTCTTGGCCGTCCTCCTTGGACCATACGCAGCCATGCTAAGCATGACCATAATACTCATGATGCAAGCGTTCTTCTTCGCCGACGGCGGAATAATCGCGTTCGGCGCCAACGTGTTCAACATGGCAATAATCGGCGCCCTAAGCTTCTTTGTCGTTAAACTCCTAACGCGAAACTCGAAGAGCCCAAGACGATTCGCCTCATCCGTCTTCGTCGCTTCATGGCTCTCAGTTGTCGTTACCTCTTTAGCCGCAGCTATTGAGATGGGTCTTTCACCAGCGTACGCTAGCGGGGGCGGAATCGCCGTCACAATTCCCCTTATGCTGTTCTACCACGTGTTCATCGGTTTAGGTGAAGGTGCCATAACCACAACGCTCGTGATGTCGCTTCAACGGTGGCAACCAGCTATAATGAGCAGCTTATCCATAATGAAGGGAAAGGTGAAATGAAGAAATACGTGGTCGCGACGTTGTTGCTCGTGGTATTCCTCGCAGCGTTCATTCCATTCGCTTCAAGCAGCCCCGACGGTTTAGAAACGGTTGCTTCATCGCTTGGTGTTCAGGCTCGGCCAATTTGGCAAGGGTTGATGAACGACTATTCGGTGAGCTCTGTAGGAAACTCTTATGTTTCGACTTTGCTGGCTGGCTTCTTCGGAATAGTGTTTGTTTTAACGGCAACTTTGGCTTTGGGAAAAGCAATCACGAAACAGAGTCAAACAGATTCCGGGAAATAGTAAAACGGTAACTGTCTTACTTTTCAGAGCTTGGCGCCTGTTTAATTTCTGCGAGCCTCGTTGCTTCACACACTGCTTTTATTGAGACTTCCAACATGTCGTCGCTCGGCTCCTTTGTTGTCAACCTCTGAAACATCACACCCGGAAACGTGAAGACCTTCGTTATGCGTGAATCCTTGTATTTGCCGCTTAGCC
>Ga0316628_100002769_pt1 | contig 13186 bp, 13 predicted proteins | sample OWC_Aug_M2_C1_D5_FD_207648 | JGI IMG/M metagenome (GOLD analysis project Ga0316628, IMG submission 207648) | Wetland soil microbial communities from Old Woman Creek delta, Ohio, United States - OWC_Aug_M2_C1_D5_C | ecosystem: Environmental > Terrestrial > Soil > Wetlands | place: USA: Ohio... | reverse complement strand
CCCTCCTGGACGAAGGGGCCGGGAAGGCCGAGACGCTGACCTCTTCCGCCAGGAAGAGGATGGACGACGCCAAGGCATATGTTCTGAAGGAGTTTGAGAGGGCGGTTGATGCTTAGGCCGGAGGAGATGACCCGTTCGGTGGTCGTGGGGTCGATCGACAGCCTCGGTGTGACCATCGAGTGTCTCTACGAGCTCGGCGTCCTCCACCTGATCGACTTCACCGCCCAGGATGAGGAGTTCCGGATCGGTCAGCCACTGCGAGAGGCTTCCGACGCATCCCAGAAGTTGCTCAAGCTCAGGTCGATGATTCGCTCCCTCGACATCGAGAAGCACAAGCCAGTCGACAAGGTCCCTGTGAGGGTCATCAAGAGGCGCATCGAACAGGCACTCGTTACCCTGGACCTCAACGTCTCCAGCAAGGCTGACGCGAGACAGAAGATACAGACGCTGATTCGGGAGAAGGAGGGGGACATCAGGGCTCTGGAGCCCCTTGTCAACTTGGGAATCCCGGTGGAGAACTACGAGGGCTATGACAACATCGCGCCGTTCATCGGTCTCTGCAAGCGCGACCCATCCAAGGCCATATCGTCGAAGATACAGGAGTCGGAGACTCTCAATGAAGTCAGGAAGGGCGATGTGGTCGTGGCAGTGTTCGTCAGAAGTGAGGACCGCGCCGAGGCCGTCCGCATCCTGTCGGAGCACGATTTCCAGGAGATTAAGCTTCCGAAGCTGCAGGGGAATCCCGCAGATCTGGTGGGGAGACTGCGTGGCGAGATCAAGGATCTCGAGGACGACCTCAAGAGGGTCGAGAACGATATCAACTCGATACGCAAGCAGTTCGCCGATTTCATTATCAGTTCAGAAGAGGACCTGGCAATCGAGGTGCTAATGGCGGAGACCCCGCTCAGGATCGCAACCTCTGCCAACTCCTTCGTAATCGATGGATGGATACCCACTTCAAGGGTTCACGAGATCCAGACCGCCCTCGACACACTCTGCTGTGGCCTTGCGTTCGTGGAGACCATTCCCCCGGAGGAGCATGACGAACCCCCTGTCGAGCTCAAGAACCCAAAGGCAGTCAAGCCCTTCGAGTTCTTCATGAACCTGGTGTCGACCCCGAAGTATGACGAGATCGACCCCACGCTGATCCTGTTCATCACATTCCCACTGTTCTTCGGATTCATGGTGGGCGACCTCGGGTTCGGGGTCGGGCTGGCCCTCCTGGGCGCAGTCATCAGATTCAAGTTCAAGGAATATCCGGACGCCGTCAAGCTGGGGTCGATCATACTCGCTGGCGGCATATTGGCGAGCATCTTCGGCCTCTTTGTCTTTGCAGAAGCATTTGGCGTGCCATTCCACCCGCCAGAGGCAAACCCTGACGAGTATTCGTGGGCTGCGGCCGTCAATATCCCGATTCACCCCATGCTCGAGAAGATGCACGACATCAAGGAGATGCTCGCGATATCGTTTGTCGCGGGATGGCTCCATCTCTCTCTGGGGTTCGTCTTCGGGTTTGTGAACAATGTCCATCACAGCAAGAAGCACGCAATCGCAAAGGTCGCATGGTTCCTGCTGCTCCTCGGTCTGTTCGAGGAAATGATGTTCTTCGTGGGAGAGGCGACTGCTACCAGCGGGTTCATGAACTCGACAGTCTTTGCAGCTTTCCCGGACGCGTCGTTCTCGTTCTCAGGAATTGAGGTATCCATCGCCGCCGTTGTGTTGATGGTTACAGGAGCGGTCGTCCTGCCGTTGACAGAAGGCCCCCTCGTCCTGACAGAGATCGTCGGAATATTCACGAACCTCGTATCATATGCGCGGCTTGCGGCGCTGGCCATCGGCAAGGGGGGGATGGCGTTCGCGTTCAACACCATGCTGTTACCGCTGATTTTCGACAGCGGCAACATCGCCATAGCCGCACTCGCAGCCGTCGGATTGGTCATCACGCAGCTCTTCTTCGTGTTCTTCCTGGGCTCACTGTCGGCCGGAATCCAGGCGATCAGATTGAACTATGTCGAGTTCTTCATCAAGTTCTTCGAGGGCGGAGGGACGGATTTCTCCCCGCTCAGGTATGAGAGGAAATACTCTGTAGCAAACAAATAGGAGGCAGAAAGAATGGACCTAGGAACAGGACTGGCGCTGGTCGGTGCGGGCATAGCCGTGGGCGTGGCAGGTCTCGGCACTGGCGTAGCGCAGGGACAAGTGGGTGCCGCAGCTGTGGGCGCAACGGCAGAAGACCCGAAGATGTTCGGCAAGGGCCTCATCCTGATGGTGTTGCCCGAGACGATAGTCATATTCGGCTTCGTCGTGGCGATCCTGCTGTGGATCAGCAAGTGAGCAAGTTCGAAGACCGGAAGCCGGCAGGACGACATATCCCGAAACGAGGAGCTGACAGACCATGAGCTTGAACAAGGTCGTCGAAGACATACTCCGAAGGGGCGAAGAGAAGAAACAGGAGACCATCCGTCTGGGCGAGCAGGAGCGTGACCAGCAGATCCTCCAAGCCGACAAGCGCATCCAGGATGACCGCGCGAAGGCCGAGAAGAAGACGGAGGCATCGATTGCGCTCACGGAGCAGCAGGAGATATCGAGCGTTGAGCTCGAGTCGAAGAAGATGCTCTTGGCGGCTCAGAGACAGGCGATGGAGGAGCTCAGGGAGCAGGTGCTCTCCGAGCTGGCTTCGTACCCATCGGAGAAGAGGAAGAAGCTGTACGCCAAGCTCGTGGCGAGGGCCAAGAAGGAACTGGGGAACTGCGGCGTGTACTCCAACAGGGAGGACAAGGCGCTTCTTCAGCTGCCTTCTGGCATGTCCGTCGCGGGAGAGATTGAGAGTGTGGGCGGACTGGTGTTCGAGAGCAAAGACAAGAGCGTCAGGCTGGACTACCGGTTCGAGAGCTTGCTGGACGATGTCTGGAATGGGAACATGCAGGAGATATTCGCGAAACTGTTCAGGTGAGCCGCAGGATGTTGAGATTAGGGGGCAAGGGCAATTACGCATACGCGTGCACACGCGTCAAGGCGAAGAAGCGCTTCCTGCTGTCCAAGGACGTCTATTCGCGACTGCTCGTGATGGACGTCTACGAGGTCGGCAGGTTCCTCGGTGAGACGCAGTACCGTGAGGAGATGACGAAGTACGGTTCACGGTACTCGGGTGCGAACCTCGTCGAGGTCGCCATCACCCGCAATCTTGCGAACACCTACTCGGCCATCCTCAGCTTCACGACAGGCCACCTACGGGAGATGGTAGGGAACTACCTCGAGCGGTGGGACATCTACAACGTGAAGACGATCATCAGGGGCAAGAGCACGAATGTCAAGGACGAGGACATCCTGGACACGCTCGTGCCTGCGGGAGCCTTCTCCGAATCATACTTGAAATCGCTTGTGCAGATGGCGAACATAACGGAGATCATGGATGCCCTTGCGGTGGAGCCCGCCCTCGCCCTCACGCCTGAACTCATCAGGGAAGCCGTGGACACGGGCAGGCTCGCACCTCTGGAGGACCACCTTGACCAGCAGATGTACTACGATATGCTCAAGGTGGTCAAAGGCACAGGTAGCGCGGAAAAGCTCGTCCGGGATTTCGTAAGGACCGAGATAGACATCGTCAACATGAAGGTCCTGCTGAAGCTGAAGGCTGAGAGGGTCCCGGAGGACAAGATAGTCAAGTACCTCATACCAGGAGGAAGAGACTACAGCATTGAGAAGCTCCGCGGGATCGCGCAGCAAGAGGGCATGGCCCCTATCCTGGAAGAGCTGGAGCGGTCTCAGATGTACGAGAGCATCAAGGGCGCGGTGGAGCAGTTCAAGGCCGACCGCAAGCTCTCAGGCATCACGATCGCGCTCGACAAGGCACTCATCGGAACGAGCGAGAAGTTCGCGCACTTCTACCCGCTCTCCGTACTGCCGATAGTGAACTACATGATACGTAAGAAAGTGGAAGTGGACAACATCAGGATCATTGCGAGAGGCAAGGAGAGCGGCCTCTCGAGCAAAGTGATTGAGGACCTGCTGGTGGTGTGAGATGCAGATCGCAGTGGTCGGAAGCGAGGATTTCGTCACCGGGTTCAGGCTGGCAGGCATCAGGAATGTGCACGCGGTGATGCCCGACAAGCTGGCCGAGACGATAGTCAAGGTGATGGACCAGCAGGAGGTCGGGATCCTCGCGGTGTACACCAAGGACCTCGAGAGGCTGCCTCAGCAGCTCAGGGCGAAGATGATGGAAAGCGTAGATCCAGTCGTCATCCCCGTTGGGCTGGACGAGGGGGACATGAGAGACAAGGTAAGAAGGGCGATGGGGATCGACCTTTACAAATCGAAGTGAACGGGAGCGTGTACGCATGGCTGAGAAGAAGAAAGGTAAGATTGCGAGAGTGGCTGGCCCGGTCGTAACGGCCGAGGGCATCTCGCCGAGGATGTACGACGTCGTGCTCGTCGGCGACCTGAAGCTGATGGGCGAGGTCATCAAGCTCGTCGGCGAAAAGACCATCATCCAGGTGTATGAGGACACGTCTGGGATCAGGCCAGGCGAGGAAGTCGTCGACACCGGAGCGCCTCTCCAGGTCGAACTCGGGCCAGGCCTGCTGTCCAGCGTCTATGACGGGGTTCAGAGGCCACTGCCCGTTCTCAGGGACAAGCAGGGCGACTTCGTCTCAAGAGGCGTCACTGCTCCCGGCCTCGACAGGACGAAGAAGTGGATGTTCACACCCCTTGTGAAGAAGGGCGACCAGATCCAGGGGGGGTCCATCGTCGGCGAGGTACCCGAGGGCAACATTGTGCACAAGGTCCTCGCACCCCTCGATGCGAAGGGCAAGGTCAAGAGCACTTCTCAAGGCGAGTTCACAGTCGAGGACGCCGTGGTCGTACTCGACAGCGGTTACGAGATCAAGCTGATGCAGCGCTGGCCGGTCAGGCATTCGAGGCCGTACGCCGAGAAGCTCCTGCCAGACATCCCGCTCGTGACAGGTCAGAGGGTCCTCGACATGCTGTTCCCGCTCGCCAAGGGTGGCACGGCGGCGATTCCGGGCGGTTTCGGAACGGGCAAGACGGTCACCTCGCAGCAGCTCTCGAAATGGAGCGACGCACAGATCGTCGTATATGTGGGATGCGGAGAACGAGGAAACGAGATGACCGAGGTTCTGACGAGCTTTCCCGAGCTGGAGGATCCGAAGACTGGCAAACCGCTCATGGGGAGGACAGTGCTCATCGCAAACACCTCCAACATGCCTGTGGCCGCGAGGGAGGCTTCGGTCTACACCGGCATCACGATCGCCGAGTACTACCGGGACATGGGGTACGATGTCTCGCTGATGGCCGACTCCACGTCCCGTTGGGCGGAGGCCATGAGAGAGATCTCGTCCCGGCTTGAGGAGATGCCAGGTGAGGAAGGCTATCCAGCATACCTTGCCGCGAGGCTGTCCGAGTTCTATGAGAGATGCGGCCGCGTCAAGACGCATTCAGGCAACATCGGCTCCATATCCGTCATCGGTGCGGTGTCCCCGTCCGGAGGGGATTTCAGCGAGCCGGTCACTCAGAACACCCTGAGGATCGTCAAGGTCTTCTGGGCGCTCGACTCGAAGCTGAGAGAGAGAAGGCACTTTCCAGCCATCAACTGGTTGACTTCGTACAGCCTGTACAGCCCGATGCTTGAGGACTGGTACAGGAAGAATGTTGCGGACGACTGGAACCAGGTGCGGCTGTGGGCCATGGAGACGCTGCAGAAGGAGTCGGAGCTCCAGGAGATAGTCCAGCTGGTCGGATCGGACGCCCTTCCCGAAGAGCAGAGGCTCACGCTCGATGTCGCCAGGATGATACGCGAGTTCTTCCTGCAGCAGAGCGCGTATCACCCAGTGGACACGTACAGCCCGCTCAAACGGCAGTACGAGTACATGAGCGCAATAAGGAAGTTCTCGGAGCACGCAAAGAAGGCGATTTCCCTCGAGGTGCCGCTGGATAAGATCACAACGATGCAGTGCAGGAACGACCTGGCGAAGCTCAAGTTCGAGAGCACCATCGACCAGGACATCAAGAAGGTGGCCGCTGAAATGGAAAAGCAGTTCGCGGCCCTGGGAGCGTGACGAAGATGGTTAAGGAGTATCACACGATAAACCAGATCTCGGGGCCGTTGGTGTTCGTCGAGAGAACCGAGCCTGTCGGGTACGGCGAGCTGGTGCAGATATCTCTCCCTGATGGGTCCGTGAAGAGAGGTCAGGTCTTGGACACGTCGACTGAAGTCGTCGTAGTTCAGGTGTTCGAGGGCACGGGCGGCATAGACAGGGCCTCGGGGGTAAAGTTCCTCGGAGAGACTGTCAAGATGCCTGTTGCGAAGGACATGCTGGGCAGGATACTGAACGGGTCCGGAGATCCGCTGGACAACGGCCCTCCCATCATACCGGAGAAGAGGCTGGAGATCATCGGCGCGGCCATCAACCCGTGGGCGAGGGATAACCCGAGGGAGTTCATCCAGACGGGCATATCTACGATAGACGGGATGAACACGCTCGTGAGGGGCCAGAAGCTACCGATCTTCTCGGGGTCTGGCCTGCCGCACAACGACATCGCGCTTCAGATTGCGAGGCAGTCGAAGGTGCTTGGTGGGAAGGAGGAGTTCGCCGTCGTCTTTGCCGCCATGGGCATCACGAGCGAAGAGGCACAATACTTCATGAAGGACTTCGAGAGGACCGGGGCGCTCAAGAAGGCAGTGGTGTTCCTCAACCTCGCGGACGACCCCGCAATCGAGAGGCTGCTCACCCCGAGGCTCGCGCTGACAACCGCGGAGTACCTCGCGTTCGACCTCGGCATGCATGTGCTCGTGATCCTGACGGACCTCACAAACTACTGCGAGGCGCTGAGGCAGATTGGCGCCGCCAGAGAGGAGGTTCCAGCCAGGCGTGGATATCCGGGATACATGTACACCGATCTCGCCTCCATGTACGAGCGCGCAGGCAGGATCAAGGGCAAGAAAGGGTCGATCACGCAGTTCCCGATACTCTCGATGCCAGGTGACGACATCACTCACCCGATACCGGATCTCACGGGCTACATCACCGAGGGACAGATCGTCGCGTCGAGGGATCTGCACAGAAAGGGAATCTTCCCGCCGATCGCAGTCGAGCGTTCGCTGTCGAGGCTCATGGGTCAGGGCATAGGACCGGACCGTACAAGGGAAGATCACAGAGCGGTCTCGGACCAGCTGTATGCAGGCTACGCCGAAGGTCGGGACCTGAGAGGCTTGGTCGCGATCGTGGGCAAGGAAGCCTTGTCCGACAGGGACAGGAAATTCCTCGACTTCGCGGATGCGTTCGAGGACAGGTTCATCCGGCAGGGAAAGGACGAGGACAGGACGATCGACCAGACGCTGGACCTCGGCTGGGAGCTGCTGGGTATGCTGCCGGTAGATTCGCTCACCAAGATTGACAGGAAGCTCATCGAGAAATACCACCCGTCGATGAAGAAGAAGTGATTGCGAGATGCCGCCGAGAGAGATCCAGCCGACAAGGTCAGAGCTGCTTGAGGTCACCAGGAAGATCAGGCTGACCCAGAGCGGTCACAAGATCCTGAAGCTCAAGCGGGACGGCCTCATCCTGGAGTTCTTCAAGATCCTCGACCAGGCAAAGGACCTCAGGTTGGAGATCGCACGCAGGTACAGGGGGGCGAGCGAAAAGATTGCCATCGCCAGTGCGGTCGACGGAGTAATAGCCGTCAGGTCGGCCTCCTATGCTCTTACAGGCCATCCTGAGATACAGCTGCGCAGCAGGAACCTGATGGGCGTGGTCGTACCGGACATCAAGTCGAGCAAGATAGTCGCGCCAATCACGGAGCGGGGGTACGGCATCATCGGGACATCTCCAAGGATTGACGAAGCCACCGACGCCTACGAGAAACTGGTCGAGACGGTCGTGAAGGCCGCTGAACTGGAGACGACGATGAAGAAGCTCCTCGAGGAGATTGAGAGGACCAAGAGGAGGGTGAATGCGCTCGAGTTCAAGGTCCTCCCGGACCTGGAGGAAATCGAGAGGTTCATCAGGTTCAGACTGGAGGAGATGGAGCGGGACAACACGTTCAGGCTGAAGCGGATCAAGAACAAATCAATGAAGGCCGGGGCCTGAAGGTATGGCCCTTCTGGATATCCTCAAGGACAGGAAGAAGATGACCATCCTCATCATGATCGGGTTCTGGTCGAGCATTGTGATCATCGGCATCGGTGTGCTCATCATCATGATGGATCTTTTCGGGTGATTGGCCGGCCTCTCAGATCAAGCCTTTCTTCTGAAGGTACTTGCCACGGACTGACAGTGCGTGGAGTGCGGTTATGGCCCTCTCCGGCACAGGCATCACTGGCACGCCTCTCCCATCCAGGAATCTCTCCGATTCAGGGTCCTCGATGCCTGCAAAGCATGCGATGGTCGGCTTTCCGCTCAATTTGGCGGTGATCGCGATCCACTTGGCCAGCTCGAAGAGATTCGTGGCCGCCTGACGAGCGGCTATGACCAATATCCCCTTCACCTCCGGAGCTTGACCGACTATCTTGAGGACATTCGCATACCTCGCTGTGTCTGCGTCCCCGATGATGTCGATCGGATTCCCCTTGCTCCACGTCGGGGGGCACACCTTGTTGATTTCTTCGATGGTCGCATCGGTGAGGTCCGCCAACTCCAACCCCATCTCCTCAGCATAGTCGGTGGCTATTACCCCCATGCCCCCCGCGTTCGTGACAATCGCCAGTCCGTCACCTATCAGTGGAGGCTGGTTCGCGAGGGCCTGGGAAGCGTCAAAGAGCTCGAACATCGTTCTTGCGCGGTAGACCCCGGTCTGTTTGAAGACCGCATCGAACGCCGCATCGGAGCCAGCGAGCGCGCCGGTGTGGGAGCTCGCAGCCTTTGCGCCGTGCTTGGACCTGCCCGCCTTGAGTATCACGATCGGCTTCTTCTTGGAGGCTTTTCCGAGCGCCTTGAACAGCTCCGGGCCTTTCCTGGTTGCTTCCATGTATGCGGCGATGCACTTGGTCTTCGGGTCGTTGGAGAAGTAGCTGACCAGGTCCGCATCGTCTATGTCTGCCTTGTTGCCGGTGCTGACGAATGCGGAGAACCCAAGCAGCTCTCCAATCGAATACTCTATAGCTGCGGTGCAAAATGCACCGCTTTGCGAAAAGAACGCAATCGCCCCTGGTATCGGGGATGTGCGCGCGAACGATGCATTCAATTGGTGAAGCGGTGAGATGACCCCCAGGGAGTTAGGGCCGATGACTCTGATGTTGTACCTCTGGGCTATCTCCACAACGGCTTTTTCTCTAGCCTTCCCTTCGGCATCTCCTTCCGAGAAGCCCGCGGATATTATGATGACACACTTGACGCCTTTCTTACCGACTTCTTCCATCACCCCGGCGACGAGATTGGCGGGAACGACCACCACCGCCATGTCGACGGCATCGGGGCAGTCGAGGATAGTCGGGTAGCAGCGCATGCCAAGTATCTCAGGATAGTTGGGGTTCACGAAGAATATCTTGCCCTTGTACCCGTCGCTGAACAGATTCTCGATTATGATGTTCCCAATCTTACCAGACGTCGGGGTTGCGCCTATTACCGCTACTGACTTGGGCTTGAAGAACGGGTCGAATTCGTGCACGGTGGGCAATCCCGCTGGTTAGATATCAAATCTCTCACGGCTGCGCTCACGCGGAGAAGTCCTCCACCCAGGTCTCTCCTGTCCCGAGGTTGACCATGGGCACCTTGGCAGGGTCTGGTGTCTGGTTGTGCATCCTTTGGAAGGCGGTCTGGGACTGCCACGCCGATGCGTTTATGAGCCTGATGCCGCGGTAGTCGCTGACCGAGCACGCGTGTATGTGCCCCGTGACAAATATGTCCGGCACTCGGTCGATCACGAGGTAGTCCTTCTGCTCCGGCGCGAGCGCCGTCTTCTCCCCATAGATCGGCGCCATGTGCCTCCGCTTGAGCATGTTCCTCATGATCTCAGACGGGTTGCCGTAGCCGAGGCCTGGAATGTTCGCGACGAAGTCGTCCATGCTCCTGCCATGGTATGCTAGGATTATCCTGCCCTCGATCTCCAGATAGCACGGATTCCCGACGAATCTGATCCCATCGCCGAAGATCGACTTGACCTCCTGAGGGAGCGCGGGCTGCGGCTCAGCCAACCTCACCGCGTCGTGGTTTCCGGGCATCATGACAACCTTGATCCAATCGGGTATCTTCGAGACAAGCTTGGACAATTCGGTGTACTGGTCGTACACGTCCTCGATCGTGAGCTCGTCCTCCTGTCCGGGATATATGCCGATCCCGTCCACAAGGTCGCCCGGCATGACAATGTATCTTATGTCCTTGGCGACCGGATCCTTGGAGAGCCATTTCATGAACCTTTCCCATGCATCCGCCAGGAATTCGGTGCTGCCGACGTGGATGTCGGATACGAACGCCACCACGGAATCTGAACCGTTCGGCGTCATGCCGCTGTTCAGGGGGACATCAGGCCTGATGATATCCTTCGCCATGACGATCTCCCCGTCCTTGCTGAACGAGCCGACAATGCCCAGGACCTCGTCCTTTACGAACGGGTCGACGCCTCTGGTCGAGTTCTTCATGACGAGGACCTGTATCTTGTCCTCCTCATCCTCCAGCTCCAGCATAGTGTGACCGTGCTTCGTCGCGCGCACATCGTTCACCATGCCGACGAACCGTACATCCCTCAATACTTTCTTAGCCCTCACGATAGAGACCATCCCGGAGAGCTCCCTCCTCCTCGCGAGCATCTTCTTGATCGTGGCGAACCTGTCGTTGAACAGCTTGGCGAAGTCAATGACGTTCCCGACGCAAGTCGAGTCCCCAGTGATGTCCTTCACCACTGTGACTTCGTGGGGCCAAGTGATCTTCGCCTCCGGCGCTGGTTTCGATGACACTGGTTGAACTCTCTTTGCAGCCACAGGTCTCTTGGGCACGGCGCATTCGAGGTAGTCCTGTATGTCCGATTTGGTCAGCACGAGCGGCCGGTTCTCGGAATCCCCCAGGATTCTCTCGATACATTTCTTCGCATCGGGTGATGTGGCCAAAGCATCAGCTGCGTCGGGCTCAATCAGAATGCCCTTCTCGGAGAGCAACTTGAGAATCCCTTTTTTCATCCCGCTAATCCAAGCGCGGACGCGCATAAAAACCTTTCATTTGCGGAGCTCACCAACCTCCACTGTCGTTGCCGTCTGTGTCCAGGTCGATGGACACAGGGTTAAATATCCACTGCAGCATCGCTGGCCGATGCTCGAAGTGAGGCTCCGAGCGGAGTGCAACCCCACGGAAGACAGGGAGCAGGTCGTTCGTTCGATTCAGAGACTGTTTCCTGATGCTGAGATAAGCGGGGAATCCGTCATCTCAGGCGTGAGCCGTTCGGTGGACGAGTTCGGAGAGGTGCTCAGGAGGCAGCGCATCCGAGACGCAGCCAGAGCTGTGATGAGGAGGAACATGCGGGGCGGCTCGACATCGTTCAGATTGAACAAGCAGGTTGCGGCGGTGGGCAAGGTGTCGTTCTCCGAGGAGTCGCATCCTCTTGGTGATATCGACGTTGAAATCGTCTCCGATGCGCTTGAATCCGTCATCGACTCGATTGCACCGAACACAAGATCGGGGGAAGTCGGATGATCGGGATAGGCTCCCCAACATTCTGCGAATCCCCGTTCTTCGAAACCGCCGAATCGATATCAGAGCACTTCGACCTGTGGGAAATTCTTTCAGAAGGTGAGGATCAGCTCGACCGCGTGAGGGAAGACATCCGACGCGCAAGGACGTCGCTGGGCCTGCGTTTCCAAGTCCATGCACCGCTGAGCGATGTAAACATCGGGAGCGTTCACGAGCCGATGCGCCTCGCCGCTGTCAACCAGGTCAGGGAGACTATTACTGCATGCAGAGACCTCGATATTTCACTTGTAACAGTTCACCCGGGGTTCGTGCAGGGGATAGCGTTCTTGAACAGGGCGAGAGCACTTGAGAAGACGAAGGAATCCCTCGTCGAGATCGACGTTCTGTCCCGCGAGCACGGCGTGGACGTGGCAGTGGAGAACCTCCCGGCCAACATCAATGCGACGTGCACGACCGCCTCTGAGCTGGTCGAGGCCGTCGAAGGCACAGGTCTTGGCCTTTGTTTCGACATGGGTCACGCGAACACCGCAAATCAGCTCGACCAGATGCTCGCGCTGGTCCATCGGTTCAAGAACGTCCACCTGCACAATAACGAGGGGCAGTGGGACCAACACAACACAATAGAGGACGGGACGGCGGACATCGAGGCCGTCGTGGCCGTCCTGAGGCGGTCGTATCACGGAAACATGGTGATCGAAGCGACCGACCTTGCCAGCGGCATGAGGAGCGATAAGACTCTGAAGCAGATGCTAAGATAGGTGCCCGCACTTGAGGCACTGGAACCGTCCGTCTACCCACCTGGCCTCGACGCCACCGCAGACCGGACACACATACCCTCGCCCGTATTCTCCGAAGCCCTGATGCGGCGACAGTTCATATTGAACCTGATACTGCTGACCAGTTGGGGGAGGTGGCGGCCCTGTGCCGTACGGCCCTGGCACACGCCACCCCATGTGCGGAGGATAAGGGACAGTGGTCGCCCTCGGTTCAAGGAGCTTCCTACCAGTCACGAACTCCACTACGCGCATGGAGTAGTATGCGAAGAACAGTGCTCCGAAACCGATCCAGAGTAGCACTGCGATCCCAGTTACCGCCTGGAGCGTCAGGGAATCGATTACCTCCATGGGCATCCCTAGGTAATCGGTGCTGAAGTGCATCACGATTGACGCTGTGATGCCGTACCTGAGGAACAGGTAGCCGAACGCGAAGCCCCCTACGGTCGTCGGGATGATTTTCCACGCTCCCCAGCCGCTTGCGAAGTGCGCGAAACCGAAGATGAAGGCCGAGATCAACACGAGAGCGACCTCGGGGATGCCGACACCGAACTTCCCTCCGAGGATGTAGGAATGCCATCTCGTCTGCCTCTTTCCCCGGACCAGGTCGACCAATACCATGGGCAAGCCGATCATGAGGACCCTGACGATCAGCTCCTCCCAGACGGACGCGTTTGCGAGCGAAAAGAGCGATTCGGCCAGGGTGCCCTGATCGGGGAGCTCGTCAGAGCTCGGGTTGGCTATGAGGGCGACGAGCACGGAGAAGAACAGCGTTGCGAA
>Ga0316628_100002768_pt1 | contig 13187 bp, 13 predicted proteins | sample OWC_Aug_M2_C1_D5_FD_207648 | JGI IMG/M metagenome (GOLD analysis project Ga0316628, IMG submission 207648) | Wetland soil microbial communities from Old Woman Creek delta, Ohio, United States - OWC_Aug_M2_C1_D5_C | ecosystem: Environmental > Terrestrial > Soil > Wetlands | place: USA: Ohio... | reverse complement strand
GAGGGCGACGCGGTGCGCGGCGTCGAGGTCGAGGGCGATCGCGTGTACGCGGCGAAGATCGTGGTGGTCGCCGCGGGGAGCTGGTCGACGCTCGTGCCGGGAGCGCCCCTCGCCGAGCGCGCGGTCATCCCGGCTCGAGGACAGGTGGTCGAGCTCGACACGCCGATGCCGCCGCTCGCGCACGTGGTCATGGGTCCGCGCTGCTACCTCGTGCCGCGCGACGACGGGCGCGTGCTCGTCGGGGCGACGCTCGAGTTCGTGGGCTACCGCCGCGAGGTCACGGCCCGCGCGGTTCGCGACCTGCTCGACGCCGCCATCGAGCTCGTGCCCGCGCTCGGCGATGCGTCGCTGCGCGCGAGCTGGTCCAACTTCCGTCCCTACACGAAAGACGAGCTGCCGGTGCTCGGCACGAGCTCGGTGCGCGGTCTCCTGTTCGCCACCGGGCACTACCGGAACGGGATCTTGCTGGCTCCGATCACCGCTGAAATCGTGAGAACGCTCGTGACGGGCGAGACGCCCCCGGTCGACGTCTCCCCGTTCCAGGCCTCCCGTCTCGACGAGGGCGCGGGGTAGCGTGCGGGGCGGGGTGGCGTGCTAGGCTCCGCGCCGAACAGCGCATGGCCATCACCTACCGAGCCGCGGGAGTCGACATCGACGCGGGCGACGAGCTGGTCGAGAGAATCAAGCCGATCGCTCGCAGCACCTACACCAGCGCGGTCGTCGAGGGAGTCGGCGGGTTCGCGGCGCTCTCCGCCATTCCCGCGGACATCCCCGACCCGATCCTGGTGAGCGGCACCGACGGCGTCGGGACCAAGCTCAAGGTCGCGTTCGCGACGGGCCGCCACGACACGATCGGGCAGGACCTCGTGGCGATGTGCGTGAACGACGTCGTCACGACCGGCGCCCGCCCGCTGTTTTTCCTGGATTACTTCGGGTGTGGCAAGCTCGACGTGGGCGTCGCCGAGCGCGTCATCTCGGGCATCGCCGACGGCTGCAAGCTCGCCGGCTGCGCCCTTCAGGGCGGCGAGACGGCGGAGCTCCCGGGCATGTACCCCGAAGGCGAGTACGACCTCGCCGGCTTCGCCGTGGGCGTGGTCGGCAGGAGCGCCGTGCTCGGCAAGCCCCGGGTCCGGGCGGGAGACGCCATCGTCGCCGTCGCGTCGAGCGGGCTGCACTCGAACGGTTACTCGCTCGCCCGCCGCGTGCTCGAGCAGGAGATGAAGCTGCCGCTCGACGGTCACGTGGCCGAGCTCGGCCGGACGCTCGCCGACGAGCTGCTCGTCCCGACGCGCATCTACGCCCGCTCGGTGGCCGCGCTCTCCGCCGCGCTCGGCGGCGAGCTCCATGCCCTCTGCCACGTGACGGGCGGTGGGCTCGTGGGCAATCTGCCGCGGGTGCTCCCGGACGGCACCAGCGCGAAGGTGAGGCTGGATCACGCGCTTCCACCCGTCTTCCGCCTCATCGCGAGCGGAGGCCCGGTGGAAGAGGCCGAGATGCGCCGCACGTTCAACCTCGGCATCGGGCTCGTCGCGGTGGTCGGCAAGGAAGCCGCCGATCGCGCCGTGAGCACGCTCCGCTCCGCCGGAGAGAGCGCCTGGATGCTCGGCGACGTCGTGGCCACGTCACCCGCGGAGCCGGCCCGCGTCGACGTCGTGAGCTGAGGCATGGGTCGTCTCTCCCTCGGTGTCCTGGTATCCGGCACGGGAACCAACCTGGCCGCCATCCTCGACGCCATCGTCGAGCGACGGCTGGATGCGACCATACAGGTGGTCATATCCAACAAGCCGCGTGTCCTCGCACTCGATCGAGCGCGGCAGGCCGGCGTGCCGGCGCTCGCGATCTCCCACCGAGACTACGGGAGCCGGGAGGCCTTCGACGAGGCCCTGGTCCAGGCGCTCTCGGACCGCGGCGTCGAGTGGGTGGTGCTCGCGGGCTTCATGCGGGTGCTCACCAAGACGATGCTGCACGCCTTCCCGAACCGCATCGTCAACATCCACCCGGCGCTCTTGCCGGCGTTCCCCGGGGTCGACGCGCAGAAGCAGGCGCTCGACTACGGCGTGAAGGTCAGCGGTTGCACGGTGCACCTGGTCGACGAGGGGACCGACACGGGGCCGATCGTGCTACAGCGGGCCGTACCGGTGCTGGACTCGGACGACGAGGACTCGCTCCGCGGCCGCATCCTCGCAGAGGAGCACACGATCCTGGTCGAGGCGCTCCAGGTGATCGCCGAGGGGCGCCTCGAGCTCATCCCGGGCGAAGACGGGCGGAGAGCTCGCACGCGCATCGTGCCCCCATGACCCAGCGACACTACGATGCGATCGTCCTGGGGCGCTCGATCGGATCGCTCGCGTCGGCTGCCATGCTCGCGCGGCGCGACTTCCGCGTGCTCCTCATCGGACAGAATCAGAAGCGCGCGTCGTATCGCTTCGAGGGTCGCACGCTCCGGCGGCGCGCGTTCACGTTCCTGTCGGCGAGCTGCCCGGCGTTCCGGCGGCTGCTCCACGAGCTGGCCCAGACTCAGGTCTTCCGCCGTCGCACGCGATCGCTCGATCCGATGTTCTCGGTGCTGGGCGACGGGTTTCGCCTGGAGATCCCGCCCAGCCTCGAGCTGTTCGCCCGGGAAGTGGACCGCGAGTTCCCGGAGGTGCGGCAGGTCGTCGACGAGATGTACGCGCAGTTCGCGACCACGAACGCCGCCGCGGACGGCGCGTTCGATCGCGACGTCGTCTGGCCGCCGGGAACGCTCTGGGAGCGGTTCGAGACGAGCCGCGCCGCTTCCGGGTTGCCGCTCGGCGAGGGAGACGCCGAGGGGCTGCTCGCGAAATTCCCGGTGGGGCATCCGTATCGCGACGTGACGCTGATCCCCGCCCACTTCGCGAGCGATCTCGCTCCCGCGGCGAACAGCCTGCCCGCGTTCGCGCTCGTACGGCTTCACGGCGCCTGGACGCGTGGTGTCCACGCGCTCGCTGGCGGCGAGGACGAGCTCGAGGAATTCTTCGTGGAGCGCATCCGCGCGCACGGGGGGGAGTGCCGGCTCGATCAGCGCGCGACGTCGATCGTCGTCCGCGGCCGCTCCGTGGCGGGCGTCGTCGAGGACGGGCAGGAGAGCCCCACCAGCACGGATTCGCTGCTCGCAAACCTTCCGGGGGAGGAGCTCGCCGAGCTGTCGCGCGGGGAAGGCATCGCCAAGAGCGCCGAGCGAGACTGGCCGCGGGTCACCGCGACCTACGGACGGTTCATCGTCAGCCTCGTCGTGCGAACGAAGGGGCTGCCCGAGGCGCTCTCGGAAGAGTCGTTCCTCTTGCCCGAGCGGGCGAAGAGACCCGATCCCCGGCGCCTGGTCGTGCACCGCGAGCGCGCGGCGCGCGATCCGGAGAGGCCGGAGGAGACCCTCCTCGTCGCCGAGGCGCTGATCCCGACGCGGGGCGCGCTCACGGTCCTCGAAGCTCGCGAGAGCGTGCTCACCACCCTGTACGAGCAGCTTCCGTTCCTCGAGGAGCACGTGCTCGTCGCGGATTCGCCGCACGACGGCCTACCGCTCTACGATTTCTCCTCCGGTGCGCGGCGCGAGATCGATCGCATCCACGTGGTCGAGACGAGCCCGGGCCCCGAGCCCATGCAGTGGCTGTGGTCGGTCGACCCTCCGGGCTATCTCGGGCTCTCGGGCGAGCCGGTGCGCGGTCCCATCGGCGGCAGCTACCTGGTCGGCAGCACGGTGCTGCCGGCCCTCGGGCAGGAGGGCCAGCTCCTCGCCGCGCTCGGAGCAGCGCGCCTGGTCACTCGCAAGGACCGATCGCGAGAGAAGCTCCGGCGAGAGATGTGGACCAAGATCGAGACCGGATGATGGTGAGCGACGCCAGGGTGACGCGATGCGAGTGATTGCCGGTCGGTTGCGAGGTAGACCGCTGCGCGCGCCGCGCGGGCTGACGACGCGCCCCACGCTGGATCGCGCAAGGGAGGCGATCTTCCAGATCCTCGGCGACCTGTCGGGGCAGAAGGCCATCGACTTCTACGCCGGCACCGGCGCGCTCGGCATCGAGGCGCTATCGCGCGGCGCCGTTCACGCCACGTTCGTCGAGTCCGATCATGCCGCCGCGCGCGTGCTCCGCGACAACCTCGAGCGACTCGGAGTGAGCGGCGAGGCGACCGTGCTCGAGCTTCCTGCCGAACGCGCCCGTGCGCGCATCGAGCGGCTCGCGCCCTTCGATCTGGTGCTCGCCGATCCTCCGTGGCGCATCGCGCAGGAGGCGGCCCTGGCCGTCGCGCAATGGACACGCGGGCTCCTCAGCCCGGACGCGCGCGTGCTGCTCGGCCACCCCACGGCGAGCCCCGTCGAGCTCCCCGAAAGCACCGGTCTGGTCCTGGTCGACCGCCGCAAGTGGGGGGGCTCGGGGATGTCCTTTTTTGAATTAATTAAGAGTTCCGAGTAATTATAAGAAATTAAGCGGCCAGCCCGGCCGCTTTGTCTATAGTAGCGGGCTCTCTCGCGACTTCGCGTATCTACAAGGGAAAAGGGATGTCTCAAACGTCCATGCCGCCACCTCCGAAGCACCATGGTGGGGGTGCTTTCATCGGCGCGGTGGTGGTGATGCTGCTCCTCATGGGTGGCCTGCTGTTCTGGAAGTTCAAGGGCAAGGAGGAGCCGCCTCCTCCGGCCGTGGTCGCCACCCCGAGCGCGCCCAAGGCTCCCACCTTCGAGGAAGCACCCCCTCCGCCGCCTCCGGCCGAGCCCGATGGCGGAAAAAAGGACACGCCCACGAAGAAGCACGTGGTGGCGTCCTCGGGCGGCGGCTGCAGCGCGACGTGCAGCGGCGATGCGCCAGCGGCGCTCCGGGGTGCCCTGGCCGGCGCGGCGGGGAGCAGCCGTGGCTGCTACGAGCGAGCGCTGCGTCAGAACCAGATGCTGGAAGGCAAGCTCGTCGTGGCCGTGAAGATCGGCCCGCATGGCGCCGCCTGCTCGGCGACCCTGGCGAGCGACACCCTCGGCGATCCCTCGGTCGCGAGCTGCGTCCTGCAGAAATTCCGCAGCGGAACGTTCCCCGCCCCGATTGGGGGTTGCGTCGACGTCAAGGTTCCGATTTCATTCATGGCTAAGAAATGATCGCGCGACCATTCTCGGCGGGTGTGCTGGCAGCGTGCTTCGGGTGTGCCCTGCTCGTCGGCTGCAGCGGCGACGCGCAGGGATTCGGGCCGAACGACGTCTGCCCCGAGCAGCCTCTCTACCATTACGAGCTGCTCGGTGACGGCGGGAAGGCCGTGCCGGTCGATTCGAACGGCAAGCCGCTGACCCAGGCGCAGCTCGACGCCATCAAGACGGCGTCGAGCGCAAATGAGAACGATAAGCATCCCTACCAGTGCGGCGTGACCGCCGCCGGCAGCGCGATGTCGCCGTTCAAGCAGTAGGCAAAGTAGCGATCTGACGGACGCGGCCGATTCGAACGGAGCGACGGCTCCCCCGGGACCGCGCTTCGGGGTGCTGCTCACGGTCGCCTACGACGGAGCCGACTTCGCCGGCTTCGCGCGACAGAAGGAAGCGCGCACCGTGGCCGGTGAGCTCGACGGCGCCGTGCGGGCGATCGATCCGACTGCCTCGCTCGTGCGCGGAGCGAGCCGCACCGACTCCGGCGTGCATGCGCTCGGGCAGCGCGTCGCGTTCGATTCCGCGCTGGACATCCCGCCGCGCGGATGGGCGCTCGCGATCGCGCGTCACTCGAGCAGCGAGATCTCGGTCGTCCGCGCCGCGCGCGTGGCCCCCGGCTACGACCCTCGCGGACACGCGCGCCAGAAGACGTATCGCTACGTCCTCTTCTGCTCGAGGGTGCGCGATCCGTTCCTGAGCCGGCGCGCGTGGCGGGTCGAGGAGAGGTTGAACCACGATCTCCTCCGCGAAGAAGCCGACGCGCTCGTCGGCCGGCACGACTTCCGTGCCTTTCGCACCTCGAGCGATCAGCGGGTAGATACGGTGCGCACGATCTTTCGCATCGACGTGCGACCCGGTGCTCCCGATCCGCGCTGCATAGCGCTAGAGATTCAAGGAGACCGATTTCTGCATCGAATGGTGCGTATCATCGTGGGAACTTTGGTCGATGTGTCGCGCGGCCGGCTCGCGCCGGGCGCCACGAGACGCGCGCTGGCGAGTGGTGAACGCAATGCACTTGGAATCACTGCACCGCCGGACGGCCTCTATCTCGTCGAGATCGAACTCGACGATGAGGGGGCCGACAACTGGCCAGACCACTTGTCCTCTCGTTGACTCGCGTGCAGTTTTGAGCGATAGGCTAGCGGCGGCGCGGGCCGGCTTCGACGAACGAACGCCTCGCGCTGGTTGAACCAGACCTCGCGTGGGCGAAGCGTCCGAGTACCGTCTCAGGAGCACGAATGGACCTCACGAAGAAACTCAGGAACCGCGGCAAGAAGATGGTCCTGAACCCCACGGTGATGCGCCTCATCTCGGACGACCGGGTGATGAAGGCCGCGGAAGGCGTGCTGGACGCCCGGACGCGGATGCGGGCGGCGTGGAAGGTGCTCCTCGACGGCCACGCGCTGCCCGCCGTGGATGCGTCGCTCGACGACTTCGTGGGTGAGGCCGCGCCGGAGGTCTCCGCGAAGGGCACCAACGGCACCAACGGGCACGCGAAGAAGAACGGGCACAACGGGCACAACGGGCACAACGGCAACGGTCACTCGAACGGGAAAAGCCTCCTCCTCAAGACCCGCGAGGCGGGCGAGCCCGCGGGCACGGCGACCGTCACCGGCGGCACCTCGCACGCGGACACGGCGAGCCTCGATCAGGCGCTGAGGGAGCGCACGTCGCTCTCCGGCATCGGCGGCAAGGACGTCTTCGAGAAGTGCTACCAGTTCCTCGCCGCGGACAATGCGCGGAAGATGGGCATGTACCCCTTCTTCCGCCCGCTGGATTTCAACGACGGCCCCGAGGCGGTCGTGGACGGGCGCCGCGTCGTGATGTTCGGGTCGAACAACTATCTCGGCCTCACGACGCACCCCAAGGTGCGCGAGGCGGCAAAGGCGGCGATCGATCGCTTCGGCACGAGCATGACGGGGTCGAGGCTCGTGAACGGCTCGATGAAGCTGCACAACGAGTTCGAGGAGAAGCTCGCTGCCTTCTTCGGCAAGGAGGCCGCCCTCGTCTTCACGACGGGCTACCAGGCGAACCTCGCCACCTGCGCCGCGCTCCTGTCGAACAAGCGCACCGTCGCGGTGATCGATCGCAACGTCCACGCCTCGCTCTACGACGGGGTGCGCCTCGGACAGGCAGCAGGAACCCGGCTGGTCCGCTACAAGCACGCCGACGCGGAGTCGCTGGATGCCGCGCTCTCGAGGCTCGAAGACTCCGAGGGAGCCCTGGTCATCACGGACGGCGTCTTCAGCGCGGAGGGCGAGATCGCCCGGCTCGACCGGATCGTTCCGGTCGTGAAGAAGCACGGAGCCCGGCTCTTCGTGGACGACGCCCACGCGCTCGGCGTCATCGGCCCGGGCGGGCGCGGGACGGCGTACCAGTTCGGTCTGGAAAAGCAGGTGGACCTCATCAGCGGCACCTTCTCCAAATCGATGGCCAGCATCGGCGGCTGGCTGATCGGCGAGCGCAAGGTGCTCGACTACATCCAGCATTTCGCGCCGAGCTTCATGTTCGCCGCGAGCGCCGCTCCGCCGAACGTGGCCGCAGCCATGGCCGCCTTCGACGTGATGCAGGAAGAGAGCTGGCGCATCGACAAGCTGCGCGAGAACTTCACCTACATGCGGACGGAGCTCACCAGGATGGGCTTCGAGCTCGGCAAGACGGAGACCGCCGTCATTCCGATCTACATCCGGCAGGATCTTCGTACCCTGCTCATGTGGCGCGATCTGCTCGAAGAGCAGGGCGTTTACGTGAACCCGTTCATCTCGCCCGGGGTACCGCCGAAGCACGCGATGCTCCGCACGAGCTACATGGCCACACACGAGCGCTCGCACCTCGATCGCGGCCTCGAGGCCTTCTACAAGGCCGGCAAGAAGTTCGGCGTCATCTGAAATTCGGCTTCCGGTTCTCTGGATGGAAGCCGCGCGACGCCGCCGTCGCGCGACCGGCCGTGCTGCGAGCGGACCGTCCCAGCGCCGCCGTCATTTGCCCGAGAGGGTGCGACCACGGCTATTGACGCGGCGCATGTCCTGCGGGTAGCACCCCCTCCATGCCAATCGAAATTCGCGAGCAGCCGATTGGGCGCGGGAACCTCAGGGATTTTCTGAACCTGGTCGACCACGTCTACCGCGACGACCCGCGGTACGTGCGCCCGCTCGACATGATGGTGAAGGACCAGCTATCGCTGAAGAACCCCTTCTTCGAGCACGGCGAGGGCGCGATCTTCACGGCGCACCGCAGCGGGTTCTGCGTCGGCCGCTGCACGGCCCAGATCGATCGTCTGCACCTCGCTCGCTACAAGGACGTCGGGTTCTTCGGGTTCTTCGATACGGTCCAGGACGAAGAGGTCGCGCGCGCGCTCATGGAGGCCGCGCGACGCTGGCTGAAGAACCGGGGCATGAAGCACATCCGTGGCCCCCTGTCGCTCTGCATCAACGAGGAGCTGGGTTGCCTCATCGAAGGCTTCGACACCCCGCCGATGTTCATGATGCCCCACCACCGCCCTTACCAGGGCGAGCTCATCGAGCAGTGCGGCCTGTCCAAGATCAAGGACTTCTATGCGTGGCGGTACGAGGTCGGGAACATCCCCGAGCGCGCCGCGAAGGCCACGCGGGAGGTCGAGCAGCTGCCCGAGGTGAGCGCCCGGCACGTCGACATGAAGAACCTCGAGCGCGACGTGCGCATCATCATGGACGTCTTCAACGACGCCTGGTCCGATAACTGGGGCTTCGTCCCGTTCACGGAATCCGAGCTCAAGAAGATGGCGGCCGATTTCAAGCTCATCGCCGATCCCCGCATCACGTACATCGCGACGGTCGACGGCGACCCCGCCGCGGTCGCGTTCGCGATGCCGAACCTGAACGAGATCGTCCACGATCTCGACGGCAAGCTCCTGCCGTTCGGATTCGCGAAGCTCGTCTATCGTCTGAAGATCCAGGGAGTGAAGACGGCGCGGCTCATCATCCTCGGAATCCGGAAGAAGTATCGACACCAGCGCAAGTACGCCGGGCTCAGCATCTATCTCTATTCGAAGATGAACGATGCGGCGAAGCGCGCAGGCTACGAGTGGGGCGAGCTGTCGTGGACGCTCGAGGACAACGGCCCGGTGAACGTGGGCATCAAGCTCATGGGCGGCAAGATCTACAAGAAGTACCGCCTGTACCAGGCCGATCTGTAGAGCAGTCCACCGCGCCCGGGCGAGCGAGTCACGCCGAGACGGCGCGTGCCGGCTCCGGCATCGGCCTTCTCAGGCGGACGTGCGAGTCCGGCGCCACCTCGATCGCTCGATCCGCGGAGGCGAACGGCCCTTCGTGAGCGATGAGCCGCCTCCTCAGCAGGGCAGCTTCGTGCCGCAGCCCTTGAGCTTCGCTCGAAACCCGGACGAGGGCCACGACGAGGAAGGTCAGCACGCCCCACACGGGACCTGCGAGAGCCCAGGCACCGAGGGCCGCCGACCAGTTGAACATCAAGCCGTTGTAATGCGCCACGATCGGATGATTCGCCAGATCCAGGTCGCGGGCCAAAACTTGGGACATGCGGCGCGGTCCTGCGGCGCGGCTCTTCCTTAACCGGTTCAATCAGCGGCGACGACGCGATTACGCCCGGCCCGCTTCGCCGCGTACAGGCGACGATCGGCGACCGCGATCAGCGTGGTCGAATCCAGTCGCTCGGGGCACGCGGTCGACGCGCACCCGATGCTCGCGGTCGCCGCGATCACGCGGCCGTCCAGGGTGGTCCGGAGGGCCTCGATCGCCTGGCGCAGTCGCTCCCCGGCCCGCACCGCGCCGGACAGCGGGATGCCCCGGAGCAGCACGATGAATTCCTCGCCACCCCAGCGAGCGAAGACATCCTCCGTCCGGAGGAGGCGGGTCGCTTCCGCGGCGACGTTCTTGAGCACGGCATCGCCCGCAAGATGTCCGTACGTGTCGTTGATCTTCTTGAAGTGATCGAGGTCGAACAGCAAGACCGCAGCGTCACCCCGGTGGCGCGTGGCGTACGCGAGCTCGGCCGTGAGGCGCTCGGCGAAGTAGTGGCGGTTGTACGCACCCGTGAGCGAATCCCGCACGCTGCTCTCGTAGAGCTGCCGGAGTATCCTCACCTGGTTCTCGTCGGTGATCGAGAACCGGAAATAGACGTGAGGCCCGAGCTGCAGCACGACGCCGTCGAAGATGGGAGCGCGGTCGATGCGCTCGCCGTTCACGAACGTTCCGTTGCTCGAGCCGAGGTCTTCGATGAAGTAGCGCCCGTCCTCGACGACTATGCGGGCGTGGGTCCGGCTGATGCCCTCGTCGTCCACCACCACGCCGTTCGTGGGCTGCCGCCCGATGATCTGCTCGGGGTTGGTCAGAGAGGTGACCTGCCCTGCCCCGCGGGAGTCCATCCGGACCAGCACCGCGCGGCTCTTCCTCGGAGCGGGCAGCACCGAGAATGCCTCGTTCGTGAGCGTCTTCTGCTCGAGGCGACCTGGCACCTCGGGGACGCTCGGGGGCAGCACCGTATCGAAGGACGACTCTGGCTGATCGCTCGTCACGGCCCGGTCAAGTTATCACGGCCGGCGTGCGGCGATCGACCGCGCCGTCGAAGGGGGGGCGCTGCATGCGCCCCGGCGGTGAAATGCGCGCACCAGCAAATTCTTGCCTGATGACGCGAGCCCAATCTGGATCACCATCGATCGCGAGCGCGGCCATGGCGCGGCGCAGGGGCGAGAGAGCAACGCTTGCATCCTCCGCACGCATCACGTGCACGTGGCGCCCGACGGGAGCCACCACGACGGGACCCGCGTGCACGTCGACGCCCACCCAGCCCGGGCCCGCGGCGAGCAACTCCGCGGCAAAGCGGATCGCGTCGCGATAACGCACGGCGTCGGCGGCCTCGGCCCTCCCGAGCAGGCCCCGCGGCACTCGCACCGAGAGCGCGGCGAGCGCGGCAGCGAGCGCGGCGGCGAAGCCCCGAGTGACCGCCTCCGAGCCGACCACCACGACCACTCGCGGACTCAGACAACCTCTCTGGTCGAACAGCACGACGTCGTCGGCAACCGCGGCAGCGAGCTCTGCCACGCGCTCGTCCGAGGTCGCCCGGAGGTCCAGCGCGACGGCCCCGATTCCGCCTCCGTGCGCGTGGAAGCAGACCCCGTGCGGGAGGCTCCTTCCGATCGCGGTCATGGTCTCGTCGCTGCCGTAAGCCCAGAAGTGGTCGCCGGGCGCAGGCTCGAGCTCTTCCACCACCCGGAAGAGATCCGGTGCGCCCCGCGCGAGGAGGCGCACCATCGAAGGCTCGCGCCGCGAGGGACGGACCTCCACGGTCGAGGAGGCCGCGAGCGCGAGCGCCACCGCCCGGTGCGCGGCCACGAACACGTTCGCGCTGAGGAGCACGTGTGCTCTCGGAGCGGCGGGCACGGAGGCGAGGAGCGCCTCGATCTCCGCGTCCGAGGGCTCGGTCTCGAGGCTCCGGCCGAGCGCGAGCTCCACGCCTTCCGCCGAGAGCCCCGTCGCGGCCGGAAGGACACGGCGCGCTTCGCGCCCGAGCGCGTCCCCGGGATCTGCAATCCTTCGTGCCGCCTCGACGAGCCGGCGGACCCGCTGCTCGGCTCGCCGTTGCTCGTTCACGGTGAGCGCGCTCCGAGCACCATCTCTTCGATCGCGAGCGAGCAGCCGCGCGCGGGGGAGCCCCGGCGACGTCCGAGCAGCTCGATGCCGTCGGCTTCGTTCCGGATCTCGTCCTGGGTCACGATGGCGACCGCAGAGTCCACGTTGCCGAGGTCGACGAAGCGCGCGATGCCCACCTGGCCCCTGGCAACGGGCAGCAGCGTCTCGGGATCCACGGCAGTCACGCGCAGCCACGGCGGCGGAACGAACAGGCCACGCCTTCCGTGCAGCCCACCCCCCGGCAGGGTTCCCTCGTAGAGCTGGCTGGTGAGCTCGGTCATCCCGTACTCGCCGACCACGGACCTTTCGTCGAGAGCCAGCGCCCGCGCCACCTGGCGCGCGAGCTCGGCAGGCGCGATCTCCCGGGTCTTCCCCTTGAAGCCGCCGGTCGTCATGACCACGCTCCCCGGTGGAGCCGGGAGCGACCGGCTTCCGAGCGCGTCGAGCAAGAGCACGAGCGCGAATCCCGTCGCGAGCACGAGAGCCGGCTCCGAGCGACGCCGCGCGATCTCGAGAGCCCGCGCGAGGCCGTCCACGTCGATGCCCCGGGGCGATGCGAGCCACCGTCCCGTGGCGAGGGGATCGAACGTGCCCGCGGCCGTGGCCTCGAGCGGCCGTCCGTCGAACGCCTCCATGAACGCCCGCATCATGAACGCGAGCGAGGAAGACGGCTCGGGCCCCGGTGGCGGCGCCAGCGCAACGACCACCCGGGTCGCCGGCGGTCTCACGAGAGCCCTCGCCCCCCAGGCGAGCGACAGCTCGCGGTAGGTCCCCGTCGTGCGCATCGCGTGGCGCCCGGGCGTGCTCGTCGTGGTGCCGCTCGTGAGAAAGCGCGCGGCATCGAGCTCGGGCGGGTGCGCGGCGACCCGCGCCAGACGGAACGCATCCACCGGCACGGCAGGAATCGCGCCCCCGTCCGTGAGCGTGGCGCCGCTCGCCTCGACGAGCCTCCGGAACCCCGGGACGCTCCGCGCCTGATGCGCCGCAATCGCGACCGCGAGCTCGTCGAACGACTCCGGGGCCCGCTCGCCCGCGAGCGCACCTCGCGCGAAGGCCCTGACCCGGACATGGAGCGCCTCGGACTCGCTGAGCGCCGTCACGGAGATGGACCCCCGAGCACGTCGCGGAGCGCCTCCACGACGCCGAAGAGCTGCGGCTCGGCAACGTTCAGCGCGGGCGTGAGCACGATGACCTCGCGATTGCCTCCCCCCGTCGAGACCAGGTAGCCGCGGGCGAGCAGAAGCTCCATGGCCCGGCTCGCGGCCGAGGGGTTCGGTCCCAGGTCGATCCCGATCATGAGGCCCTTGCCGCGCACTTGCTCGATGCGCCCGCCCAGGTCTCCGAGGCTCGCGAGCGCGGCCGAGAAGCGCTCGCCCAGGTCCGCGCTGCGCTCGACGAGCCGCTCG
>Ga0316628_100002767_pt1 | contig 13192 bp, 12 predicted proteins | sample OWC_Aug_M2_C1_D5_FD_207648 | JGI IMG/M metagenome (GOLD analysis project Ga0316628, IMG submission 207648) | Wetland soil microbial communities from Old Woman Creek delta, Ohio, United States - OWC_Aug_M2_C1_D5_C | ecosystem: Environmental > Terrestrial > Soil > Wetlands | place: USA: Ohio... | reverse complement strand
TGATCCTCTGCGAACGCGATCGGCTGACGGCCACGGACCTCGGTCTTCCCGAGGCGGCCGCCGCACCCCGGGACCCAGCGGGTCACCTGCCCCGCACCAAGGACGATCTGAAGCGGCTCAAAAAAGAAATCCGCCGCACGGCCGTGGATGAGGTCGAAAAAAACTTCCTGCTTCAGGCCTTGGCCCAGAACAGCTGGAACATCACCCGCGCGTCCAAGGCAACGGGTATGCAGCGGACCAATTTTCAGAACCTGTTGAAAAAGCACGGCATCACTGCGAGACGCCCTCCAAGCTTGGCCCATCCATCACCCGAGGACCTGAAGAAATAGATTTCATAAGGAAATTGTCAAGCTAAGCAATACTCTGTATAGAAAAATTATACGGTACTGCTCACTCCCTCCACACCTGCTGCGAGCTCCCGACATAACCGATCTCCCATTAAGACCCCGGCGAATTACCCCCGCTTCTCGATGGCCGAGGGCAGCACCTGAGTGACATGCTCTGCCCGGTCCGTAGTGTATTAAAAAAAAGTACACTCATTGCATTTCGAAATAACGCAATAATCATGCGAGATACTAATTTAATTCAATTTTTTATCTTTTTAATAGATATGGCACGGCTTCTGCTATATACCAGCCAGCAAAAAACAGATCATACCGAACCCCCCGAAAAGGAGAACGCCATATGGACCCGGTCAAAATCCTGGTGGTAGACGACGAGGCCCACATCTGCCAGAACGTGAAAAAGATCCTTTCCAAGAAACATTACAAGGTCACCTTCGCCCTGAGCGCGCAAGAGGCCCTGGACAAGTTGTCGCAGGATTCCTTTGCTCTGTTGATTTCCGACATCGTCATGCCCGGCAAAAACGGCCTGGAGCTTCTCAAGCTCGTCAAGCAGCAGTGGCCGCTCACCAAGGCCGTGATCATGACGGCGTACGCCTCAACCGACACGGCGATGAAAGCCATCCGGCTGGGCGCGCTGGATTACATCCCTAAGCCGTTCACACCGGACGAACTGCGAACTACGGTCGACAAGGCGCTGGCGGGGGAGTTGGTGGAGGTCCGGGCCAGCGAGGCCGAAAAAGAAATGATCGATGTGATCGACCTCGACGCCCCCTTCGAAGCCAAGGAGGTGGCCGACGCAACCGGTGAAGACTATGTCAAGATGCTGAGCCGCTCCGACATGCCGGTGGTGGAGGTGAAGGTGCCGTCGAGCCTGCCCAACTACTGCCAGGTGGGCTCGATGGTCTGCGACATCTTCAAGAAACTGGGGGCCACCTGCAAGGCCGGCACCAAGAGCGGCGAGTGCCCGCAGAAAAAAGCCAAGAAAACGGCCGCCAAAGCCGATGGAGTGGATGTGCGGCGGCTGGTTGGCATCGACCAGCCCTTCCTCTACGACCAAGTCGTATCGGTGACCGGACCTGAGTATGTCCGCCAGATGGGGCGAGAGGGCTCAGCCTACCTCCCCTACGAAGAGCTGAAGAAAAACATGGCCGCAACGCTGTCACCGGACTCCACCAAGATCGATGTGGACATGCCTTTCGATCGCAACGAGGTGGAGAAGGCCGTGGGGGCAGGTTACGCCGTCAGCCTGTCCCGTTCGGATGTACCGGTGGTGGAAGTGAAGGTGCCCGAATCCATGCCGAACTATTGCCAGGTGGGGCAGATGGTCTGTGACATCTTCAAGAAGCTGGGAGCCACATGCAAAGCCGGCACCAAGAGCGGTGAGTGCCCGCAACTCAAGGCGAAAAAAGCAAAAGCCGCTGCATCCGCTCCGGCCCAGGACGAAACCAGGTGGATCGGACCCGATTTGCCCTTTGAGGCGGATGCGGTCGCAGCCGCCGCCGGGCGGCATTATGTGGAGCATCTTTACCTGCAAGACCGGGTGGTGATGCCATACGAGGAGCTCAAAAGGAATATGGCGGCCCGACTCCGTCAACCGGCCGCTGTCAAGCCGGATCTTCGCCGCGAGGCCGATCGGCCATTCATCCTGGTCGTCGACGACGAGGTGGCGGTCAACAACAACATCCGCAAGATCCTCGCCAATAAAGGCTACCAGGTCGATCAGGCCACCAGCAAGGCCGAGGCGCTGGAAAAAATTCAGACCCACGCCTACGGTCTGGTGATCCTCGACCTCAAGATGCCCGGAGTAAAGGGCCTGGAACTGCTGGAGGCCGTCCGGGAACGCCAGCCGGCCGCCCGGATCATCATCGTCACCGGCTACGCCAGCATCGACACGGCCGTCGAAGGGGCCAGGCTGGGTGCGGTTGGATATGTCCCCAAGCCCTTTACGCCTGAGGAACTGCGCTTGGCCGCCGACAAGGCCGTCCGGCTTGCAGCCTGAATTGTCGAGGGCCGCTCTTTCCGGTCTCCCGGGAGTGTTGTCCACCCCCGGGAGGCCTGTTCAAAAGCCTGCCTTGTAACTGCCCCTTCGCTACTCACTGCAGCATCACTACTCCGGCAATCAAATCGAATTTCAAAGAGGACATGGCTGAGAGCCCGAGCGAGGATCCGGCCCGTGCGGCTGGAGACCTCTGATGCACCACGGCGCAACGGCAAGGGGCGATTCCTGCCATTGTCCGAATGCACTTGACAATCCGGTTCGACCGGAGTAGCCTACCATTCTTGTGTGGAATTGCCCGCGTTTTGGAACATCTCGAAATTGATAATAATACTAATACGTTCTTCGTTACGCCCCATCCTCGCGAGGAGGTTCATCGCATGACTCAAAGCGCCATTGGATCGGTCATGGTGGTCGGAGGCGGGATTGCCGGCATGCAGGCAGCCCTGGATCTGGCCAACTCCGGCTACTACGTCTACCTGCTGGAAAAATCGCCCTCGATCGGCGGGGTCATGTCCCAGCTGGACAAGACCTTCCCCACCAACGACTGTGCCATGTGAATCATCTCGCCCAAACTGGTCGAGGTCGGCCGGCATATGAACATCGAGTTGATCACCTACGCGGACCTGGAGTCCGTGGAAGGTTCCCCAGGCAACTTCAAAGTCAAGGTCAAAAAGCGCGCTCGAAGCATCATCCAGGATCGTTGCACCGGCTGCGGTGCGTGCGTGGAAAACTGCCCGGTGAGATTTGAGGCCCACACTTCCTAATAACGATGATGCTGCAAAGCGGACACACACTGTTGTTCTCTTGGGCCTGGCGCACTGCAGGTGATCCCCCTATCCCCCATCCGACGCAAAAGCCTTCATGCTTTCAATTTCAGCTGTCTCCTGTTGCACCGGCCCCAACTTTGCCAAAGGAAGCGAACGCATGGGATCGAAATTAGAAATCGACTGGAAACAAATCGACGAGATTATCAGCCGCTATGGCACTGACAAGGAGGCCCTGCTGATGATCATGCAGGACATCAGCGACATCTACCATTACGTCCCGCCGGAAGTGGTTCCGGTGCTGGCCGAAAAGCTAGGCGTCCGCAAAAGTCACATCTTCAGCGTGGCCACTTTTTACAAGACCATCAGCCTTGTTCCCCGGGGAAAGTACATCGTCCATGTATGTACCGGCACCGCTTGCCACGTGCGAGGGTCTGAAAAGGTGATGGATGCTCTGGCGGCCGATCTGAAGACCCAGGAGGGCGGTACGACCACCGACGGGTTGTTCACATTGGAAGGGGTGCGGTGCATCGGGTGTTGCGCATCTGGACCCGTCATGACGGTCAACAAGGAAACGCACGGCGGCTTGGACCGCTCATCCGCTCTGAAAGTCATCGACAACTACCGGAATCTTTCGTCCTAAGTGGTTCGGGCGCGGAGCACGGAGGATACTCTCGGCCATGGCAAAACTGAAGAACAGGGAAGCGCTGGAGAAGCTCAGGAGTTCACTACAGGCTAAGAGCCAAAAGAGCCAGAAGCTCGTTTCACTTTGTGCGGGATCGGGCTGCGGCGCTTACGGAACAGCCAAGGTCCACACGGTGTTGCAGGAGGAGTTGGCGAAACACAAACTGCAGGATCAGGTACAGGTGAAGCTGACAGGATGCCACGGCTTCTGCGAAAAAGGGCCGATCATGGTCATCCATCCGGAGGGCATCTTCTACCCTCAGGTGACACCGGAGAAAGTGCCGGACATCGTCCGGACCACCCTGATCGGCCAAAAACTGGTCGACAAGCTGCTGTTCAAGGATCCCGTGACCAAGAAAAAGATCAGCCACGAGCACGAGATCCCGTTCTACAAGCTTCAAAAAAGAATCATATTCGGCAACAACGGCCTGATCGACCCGACCAGCATCGAGGATTACATCGCCGTGGGCGGCTACGCGGCGCTGTCCAAAGCGCTCTTCGACCTGACGCCTCAGGACCTCATCGGCGAGGTGAAAAAATCCGGGCTGCGCGGACGGGGGGGCGGGGGATTCCCCACCGGTATCAAGTGGGAGTCCTGCCGCCGGCATGAGGGACAGCGCTACATCATCTGCAACGCCGATGAGGGCGACCCCGGCGCTTACATGGATCGAAGCCTTCTGGAGGGCAACCCGCACAGCGTCATTGAAGGCATGATCATTGGTGGCATCGCCATCGGGTCCAACGACGGCTATGTTTACGTGCGGCACGAATACCCCCTGGCGGTCACCAATCTCACCATGGCCCTGCAAAGCGCCAGAAACATCGGCCTGCTCGGCAAAAACATCCTCGGCAGCGGGTTTGACTTCGATATTCGCATCAGCCGCGGCGGCGGCGCCTTTGTCTGCGGGGAATCCACTGCGCTGATGTCCTCGCTGGAAGGCAAGCCGGGTCGCCCCCGGGCGAAGTACGTGCACACGGTCGAGAAAGGATTCCGGGAAAGCCCGTCGAACCTGAACAACGTGGAAACCTGGGCGAACGTCCCTGTGATCATCAACAAGGGATCGGGCTGGTATGCGGGGATCGGTACCGAACGAAGCAAAGGCACCAAGATTTTTTCTCTCGTGGGCAAAGTGGTTAACACGGGCCTGGTGGAAGTGCCCATGGGGACGACGCTCCGGCAGATCATCTTCGACATCGGAGGCGGCATTCCCAAGAAGAAAAAATTCAAGGCCGTTCAGACCGGCGGGCCCTCCGGCGGCTGTATCCCGGAGCAGTTCCTGGACCTCCCGGTGGACTTCGACGAACTCTCCAAGGTGGGATCGATCATGGGGTCCGGGGGGATGATCGTCATGGACCAGGACACCTGCATGGTGGACGTCGCGCGGTATTTTGTGGACTTCCTCAAGGATGAGTCCTGCGGCCAGTGCAACCCCTGCCGCGAGGGTCTCAAGAACATGCTGGACATCCTGACCGACATCTGCGCGGGCCAGGGGAAAGAGGGCGACATCGAACTGCTGGAAGAAATCGGCATGATGATGCAAAAGCTGTCCTTGTGCGGCCTGGGGACCTCCGCCCCGAACCCGGTTCTGACCAACATTCTGTATTTCAGGAATGAATACGAGGCCCATATTCGGGACAAGAAATGCTCGGCGGGCGTCTGCAAACCGCTGTTCCACTACGAAATCGATGCGGAAACCTGCACCGGCTGCCACGTCTGTTTCCAAAAGTGCCCGCAGCAGGCGGTCGCCGGAGATAAGAAGAAGCCGCACACTATCCATCAGGACCAGTGCATCAAGTGCGGGATCTGCTACGACGGCTGCAAGTTCGATGCAATCAATATTTGCTGATCTCGACAAGGAAAAAACATCATGATCACATTCAAACTCAACGGTCAGACGGTCCAAGGCGAAAAAGGCCAGTACATCCTCCAGGTGGCCGAAAAATTCGGGGTCGACATTCCGACCATGTGCCACCACAAGGCACTTGACCCCGCCGGCATGTGCCGGTTGTGCACGGTGGAGGTGTTCGACGGTCGCCGTACGCGCTACGTCACCTCCTGCAACTACCCGATCTGGGAAGGGATGGAGGTCAAGACCGATACGGAGATCGTCCGCGAGGGACGCAAGCTGATCGTAGAAATGCTTCTGGCCCGCTGCCCGGAGTCCAGTGCCATCCAGGCGCTCGCCAAGTCCTACGGGATCGAAAAACCGCGATTCAAGACCGGCGACGACACCTGCATTCTGTGCGGCCTGTGCACGCGGATGTGCGAGCGGATCGGCGCCAATGCCATCACGCTGACCCAGCGCGGCCTGGACATGAAAGTCGACACGCCCTTCAGCCTCAACACCGAGGCCTGCATTGCCTGCGGAGCGTGCGCGTTCGTCTGCCCCACCGGCCACATTACCTACGACAAGATCAAGGAGAAGGTCACCCAGCGCCCCGGCAAACCGATCCCTTCTGAATACGACATGGGCCTCAAGGGACGCAAACCCGTTTACGTGCCCTATGCGCAGGCCGTGCCGAGCACTCCGGCCATCGACCGCAGCGTGTGCGTGCATTTCAAGACCGGCGGCTGCAAAGTCTGCGTGGAATTCTGCGGGGTGGACGCCATCGACCACTCGATGCAGGACGAAACAGTTGAAGTCAACGTCGGGTCCATCATTTTGGCGCCGGGCTTCGAGCCGTTCGATCCGTCCAAGTTCGACAGTTACAACTACACCAAACACCCCAACGTGATCACGGCCATGGAGATGGAGCGCATGCTCTCGGCCTCCGGGCCGACGGGCGGCCACCTCGTGCGCATGTCTGATCACCAGGAGCCGAAGAAGATCGCCTGGTTCCAGTGCGTGGGGTCGCGGGACATGAACCGCTGCGATAACTCCTACTGCTCCTCGGTGTGCTGCATGTACGCCATCAAGGAGGCGGTGATCGCCAAGGAGCACGCCGGTGCCGGGCTGGACTGCGCGGTCTTCTTCATGGACATCCGTACCCACGGCAAGGATTTCGAGCGCTTTTACAACACCGCCAAGGACAAGCACGGCGTGCGCTTCATTCGCAGCCGGGTGCATTCCATAACCCCGATCGCGGGCAGCGACGACCTGGAAATCCGCTACGTCACCGAGAGCGGACAGATCACGATCGAGACCTTCGACCTGGTCGTGCTGTCCATCGGACTGCAGATCTCACCGGCCGTGGTGGAAATGGCCAAGAACATGGGCATCGAACTCACGCCGGGACGCTTCTGCAAAACCGACTCCTTCAACCCCGTGGCCACCTCCAAGCCGGGGGTGTTCGTCTGCGGCGCGTTCCAGGGCCCGAAGGATATTCCCCAATCGGTCATCGACTCCAGTGCCGCGGCCACGGCCGCCGGCGAAATCCTCAGCGCCGCGCGCAACACGCTGACCAAAACCAAGGAGATCGTCCCCGAAACCAACGTGATCAATGAGCGGCCGCGCATCGGGGTTTTCGTATGCCGATGCGGCATCAACATCGCCGGTGTCGTGGATGTGCCGTCGGTGGCGGAGTATGCGAAGAGACTGCCTTACGTGGAGTTTGCGACCGACAATCTGTACTCCTGCTCCCAGGACACCCAGGATACCATCAGCCAGATCGTCAAGCAGAAAAACCTGAACCGGGTGGTCGTGGCGGCCTGCACGCCCAAGACGCACGAGCCCCTTTTCCAGGAAACCTTGCTCAACGCCGGCCTGAACAAATACCTCTTCGAGATGGCCAACATCCGCAACCATGATTCCTGGGTGCATCGCAACAATCCGGATCTGGCCACCCAGAAAGCCAAAGACCTGGTGCGCAGCGCGGTGTCCAAGGCGGCCCTGATGCAGCCTCTCAAGGAGGCGGAGCTAGACATCAACCCAACGGCCCTGGTGGTCGGCGGCGGCCTCTCCGGCATGGCGGCTGCGCGGAGCCTGGCACGACAGGGATTTGAAACCCACATCATCGAAAAAAGCGACCGCCTGGGCGGCCAGGCGCACAACCTCTTCCGTACCGCCAAGGGCGAGGATGTGCAGAAGAAGCTGGCCGAAATGACCGCCGAAATCGAAAAGGATCCGAAAATCCGCGTTCACCTGAAAACCACCCTCTCCCAGGTGGACGGTTTTGTCGGCAGCTTTAAGAGTACTCTGGCAGCTGACGGAAAGGAAGAGGTGCTGGAGCACGGGGTCGCGGTACTGGCCACCGGCGGATCCGCCTATCAACCGAAGGAATACGGCTACGGCACGGATCCGCGGATCGTGACCAGCCTCGAACTCGACCGTAAGATCATGGCCAAAGACCCCGCTCTCAAGAATCTGACCAGCGCCGTCTTCATCCAGTGCGTGGGCTCGCGGGAGCCGGAGCGCCCCTACTGCTCGCGGGTGTGCTGCACCCATTCCGTGGACAACGCCATCCACCTCAAAGAGATGAACCCGGATATGAATGTGTTCGTGCTCTACCGGGATCTGCGCACCTATGGGGAGCGGGAGCTGCTATACAAGAAGGCCCGGGGCCTGGGCGTCATATTCATCCGCTTCGCCCAGGACCAGAAGCCCGGGGTGACAGTCGAAAACGGCAAGCTGCTGGTCCGCGTGGTCGACCACATCCTCGGCCGGCCCCTTGAGCTTGAGGCCGACCTGCTGTCGCTGGCTTCGGCTGTCATTCCCAATCGGGACGAGAAGCTGGCCAACTTTTTCAAGGTGCCGCTCAACGCCGACGGCTTTTTTGTTGAGCGCCATGCCAAGCTGGGCCCCTGCGAGTTCGCCACCGACGGGGTTTTCCTGTGCGGCCTGGCCCACTACCCGAAACCGATCGACGAGGCCATCGCCCAGGGCCAGGCCGCGGCCTCCCGCGCCGTGACGCTGCTGGCGCGCAAAAAAATATACACGAGCGGCACGGTGGCGGAGACTGATCCGCGCATGTGCAGCCAGTGCGGCATATGCGTCTCGGTCTGCCCCTACTCGGCGCCCTCCTGGACCGAGAAGGGCATGTTCGCCGGCAAGGCCCAGATCAACCCGGTGCTGTGCAAGGGCTGCGGGCTTTGCGTGGCCTCCTGCCGCTCGGGCGCCATCCACTTGAAGGGTTTCGACAACGACCAGATTTACGCCCAGATTTTCAGCCTGTGCGAGGCGGTATAGCACCAAATGGTGAAAATCGAAGATCGAAACTCGAAACAAACTCAAGTATTAAATGGCCCAATCTCAAAACGTGTTTTGAACATTCGTTATTTGGATTTTGGCATTGCTTCGAATTTCGGATTTCGTGCTTCGATATTTAATGTGAATGGCCTGTTTGGAATACATTTGAGGCTTCAGGGCCATAACGATATTTCAAGGAGAAAGAAATGAGTGAGTGGGAACCCAAGATCTTCGCCTTCCTGTGCAACTGGTGCAGCTACGGCGCCGCCGACCTGGCCGGCGTCGGACGGATGGAGTACCCGCCCAACATCCGGGTGATCCGCATCCCCTGCACCGGACGCATGAGCCCCAACTTCTTCCTGGCTGCCCTGCGCGAGGGCGCCGACGGCGTCTGGGTTTCCGGGTGACATCCCGGAGAATGCCATTACCTGGAAGGTAATTACTACGCCCGTCGCAAATTCGCCCTGTTCAAGAATCTCATGGAGCACATGGGGATCGACCCCGGCCGTCTGCAGTTCTCCTGGATCTCCTCGGCCGAATCCACCAAGTTCGTGGAAGTGGTCACCCAGGTCACGAACTCCATCAAGGCCCTGGGGCCGAACTCCAACTTCACCAAGAAACTGGCTAAGGTGGCCTGATATGTTGAGCTACACGGAAAAAATCAGAGAAATCGCCGGGCGCCTGCTGCAGTCGGGCGCCGTGGACATGGTCATCGGGTTCCGCAAGGGGACCATCCCGATGATGAACGAGCCGCATTTCGCCAAGACCCCCGCAGAGGTTCCCAAGCTGGTCTGGGACAGCCACTGCGGCATCAACCTGGCCAACTACCTGACCGACCGCAAGGAGAAGATCGGGATCGTGGCCAAGGGCTGTGATTCGCGCAACATCGTGACCCACATCATCGAAAACAAGATCAAGCGCGAGCAGCTGGTGATCATCGGGGTGCCCTGCCAGGGCATGGTGGACAAGCGCAAGATCGCCATGAAGTGCCCCGGCGAGATCGCCGAGGTGATCGAGGATGAAACCAGCCTCACCGCGAAGGGCAACGGCTTCCAGCAGACCTTCTCCAAGAAGGATGTGCTGCAGCAGAACTGCTCGCTGTGCATCCATCGCAACCCGGTGATCCACGACGAGATGGTGGCGCCGCCGGTCGCGGAGCAGACGGGCATCGACCGGTACGCCGACGTGCGCGCCATCGAGGCCATGACGCCCGAGCAGCGCTGGAAGTACTTCGAGGACCTGCTGGCCCCCTGCGTGCGCTGCTACGCCTGCCGCAACGCCTGCCCGCTCTGCTACTGCCCGACCTGCTTCGTGGACGAATCGCGGCCCCAGTGGGTCGGCAAGGGCCAGGACCCGAGCGACGTCCGCACCTACCACTTCCTGCGGGCCTATCACTGCGCGGGCCGCTGCACGGACTGCGGCGCCTGCGAACGAACCTGCCCGGTCGGCATCAACATGCGGGTGTTCACCAAGAAGCTCGAGAAAGACTGCCTGGAGCTCTTCGGCTGGGAAGCCGGACTGAGCCTGGACGTGCGGCCGCCGCTCGACGTCTACCGGCCGTCGGACCCGAACGATTTCATCAAGTGACCTATCTCATGTGACCCAGAGGCATTGCCAATGAAAATCATCAAGATCGCAAAAAGCCAGTGGGCGGCCGGTTTGGACAAAGCCGCCCAGTCCTACCGGATGATCGGCCCGGTGAAGGAAAAGGATTTTCACAGTTTCAAGCCGCTGCCCCGGGGCGCCCAGCCGGACCTGAGCTGCCTGAACACCCGGCTCTCGCCCAAGTCCATCGTCTACCCCCAATCGGAGTCGATGTTCGACTTCACCCTCGACGAAAGCCGTCCCGATCATCACCAGTTGAAGGAAACCGCCCAGGACTATTCGCCCCGGGCCGTCATCGGCATCCGACCCTGCGACGCCAAGGCCTTCGCCCTGGTGCGCCTGAACTTCGACACGCCCGACGTCCAGGACCCCTACTGGCTGAGGGCCTATGAGTCCACCACCTGGATCGGGCTGGGCTGCGAGGCGCCCTGCGGCTCCTGTTTCTGCACCACCGCCGGATGTGGGCCATACCACGAGGAGGGCTTGGACGTGCTGATGGCCGATGCCGGGGATCACTACCTGGCCAAAGTCCTCACTGACAAGGGGGCCGCGTTCCTGGATGCCGCCGGCTGGAAGACCGCCGCCGCCAAGGATGCCGACCAAACCATCGCGGCCATGGCCCAAGCCGCCGAAGGCAAGATCACGTCCGTCGTGCAGACGGAGAACCTGAGATCGCTGCCGAACAACGACCTTTACAACGCCACCTTCTGGGAGGATGTCTCCTTTTCCTGCATCAACTGCGGCACCTGCACCTTCGCCTGCCCGACCTGCTGGTGCTTCGACATCCAGGACGAGACCCGCGGCACGTCCGGCGTGCGGATGAAAAACTGGGACAGCTGCATGTACCCGCTCTTCACGCTGCACGGCTCCGGCCACAACCCCCGCGGCACCAAGCTGCACCGGGTGCGCCAACGCTTCATGCACAAGCTCAAATATTTCGTCGACAAGTACGACCGCGGGATCCAGTGCGTGGGCTGCGGCCGCTGCGTGCGTTTGTGCCCGGTCAACATCGACATCCGCCGCGTGTGCAACATGATGAACAGCTTTGCCGCCTCCGGCGAGGCCTGCGCGATTAAATGATGGAGGATCAGCCGTGCTAAACCCCTACCTGCCCTACCCGGTTCGTATTGACGACATCACGGTCGAAACCGAGGACAAGAACCTCAAGACCTTCAAGTTCACCTTTCTGGACCCGGCCGACGAACAGAAATTCGCTTACAAGGCCGGCCAGTTCGCCGAGTTGTCGGTAACCGGCAAGGGCGAGATCCCCATCGGGATCGCCTCTTCGCCGACCGAAAAAGGGTTCGTCATGTTCACGGTCAACAAGGTCGGCCTGGTGTCCTCGTTCCTGCACACCATGAAGCCCGGCGACATCATGGGCATCCGCGGGCCGATGGGGAATTCCTACCCCTGGGAGAAGATGGAGGGCAAGAATGTGGTGATTATCGGCGGCGGCTTCGCCTTCACCACTCTGCGCTCTTCCATCATCTACATGCTCGACCCGGACCACCGCAAGAAATTCAAAGACATCCATGTCATCTACGGCGCCCGTAGCCCCGGCATGCTCCTGTACCGCGATGAGCTGGCGGCATGGGAGCGCCGCGACGACATCCACATGCACATCACCGTGGACGGAACCAACGACCCGAACTGGAAATACAACGTGGGCTTTGTCCCGGCCATCACCGAAAAAAAGGCACCGCCCGCCGGCAACGACACCTATGCCATCGTCTGCGGGCCGCCGATCATGATCAAGTTCACGCAGCCCGTGCTGGACAAGCTCGGGTACCCGCACGACAAGATCATCATGTCGCTGGAGAACCGCATGAAGTGCGGCATCGGGATGTGCGGCCGCTGCAACATCGGCAAGGAGTTTGTCTGCAAGGACGGGCCGGTGTTCACGCTCGAGCAGCTCAATCAAACCCCGCGAGAGTATTAGCGGCAGCCCCCTGAGGGGCGAGCACTGCCAGCCCCATGTGCACGGGTGCCTGCGACGTGGCAGCGCACCGGGCCGGTATTTTTCGTATTGACATCTGCTCAGCCTTCCATTACAGGTTGTATTTCAAAAAAGCGGATTGCAGGCAAGCGGCCTAACCATACATCAAATCAACTAAAGGAGGACGGATACATGCCGACAGTCGAATGGATGGGGAAAACCTTCACGGTGGATGAAGACGGCTTCATCGATTCCTATGCCAACTGGAGCCCGGAATGGGTCCAGTGGGTGAAGCACCAGGAAGGCATCGAGGAGCTGAACGAGGAACACAAAAAACTCATCGCGGTCCTGCGGGATTACTATGAGAAAAACGGCATCGCTCCCATGGTGCGCGTTCTCTCCAAGGTCACGGGTTTCAAGCTGAAGCACATCTACGAGTTGTTCCCGTCCGGGCCGGGCAAGGGAGCCTGCAAAATGGCCGGTCTTCCCAAGCCGACCGGGTGCGTCTGATGCCCTGAACGTGACGATTCATGGTAAAAAAAGCCCTGCCCCGGCAGGGCTTTTTTATTGGAGCCTGACTATTAGTGAATCTTATTCTGGATTCTTGCGGAAAGGCCCGGAGGGGTATGCGCTCCGCATGGGCCGCCGCAAATGACACCGTGGCTGCGACAACGCCCCCAAGGGCTCTATAATGAATCCGAACAGGCAGCGACGGCAGTGGCTGTCGTGGGATC
>Ga0316628_100002766_pt1 | contig 13196 bp, 10 predicted proteins | sample OWC_Aug_M2_C1_D5_FD_207648 | JGI IMG/M metagenome (GOLD analysis project Ga0316628, IMG submission 207648) | Wetland soil microbial communities from Old Woman Creek delta, Ohio, United States - OWC_Aug_M2_C1_D5_C | ecosystem: Environmental > Terrestrial > Soil > Wetlands | place: USA: Ohio... | reverse complement strand
TATAGAACCCGGCCCCCAATGGTATACCACTGGCAAATTTAATGACCCGGAAGTCCGGGAACTTGCTGCTAAAGTGAAGCTGGAAGACGATCCCGAAGCCGAAGCCATGGAACTTAGAGAAAGAAAAGTGATGTGCACTGCCACGGTAAAATTTAAGGACGGAACAGTGAAAAAAGCCACGATTCATCATGTAAAAGGCGCACCGGGAAATCCCATGACCGAGGAAGAACTAAAAGCAAAGTTCAGGGCAAATACTATAGGCATTTTTAGTGAAGACCAGGTGGTTAAGATCATCGATGCAGTATTGAACCTGGAAAAGCTGCCTAAGGTATCGGACTTAACAAAACTGTTGATTTCCCTTGAAATCAATTAAGGAAAAAGGTAAAATTACTTTTTAACGGAAAAAAAAGTTTTCCGGCCGACGGAGGTAGAAAAATCATGACTACTCCCTCGAAAGACATGAGTAAATTAAAAAGTAAAATATCAGCGATGATCCCCCCCCTAATCGGCATCGTATTTTTCGGTGCCGCTGTTCTCGTCTTGCATAAGGAGTTGAAACAATTCCATTACCATGAAATCGTCGCCTATATCGGTCAGGTTCCCCTGTGGCGGCTTCTAACCGCCCTTTTCTTCTCTATGATGAGCTACTTCGCCCTTACCATCAATGAAGCCCTGCTGTTCAGGCATTTCAATCACCCCCTCCCTTACCACAAGACCGCACTGGCTTCTTTCGTCAGTACGACCATCAGTCATAATATCGGATACTCGATTATCACCGGTGGATCGCTGCGCTTCCGTTTTTATACCGTCATGGACGTATCGACCATGGAGATTTCTTCTTTTATCGGGATGCATGCTGTTTTCTTCTGGCTCGGTTTTTTCCTCCTGGCCGGAACCGTGTTCCTGGCAGAACCCCTGCCGCTGCCTTCCAGTTGGCATCTTCCATTTTCTACTTTGCTCCCCCTGGCAATCCTGTTTTTAATCATCATCGCAGCGTTTTATTTCGCAGTTTTTAAAAAATTTTCACTGAAAATTCATCAATGGGTTTTTACTGTTCCTGGGTTTAAATTATCGAGCGCATTGATCGTGGTGTCTTCCCTGGATTGGTTTTTCGCCGGGATCGCGCTTTATGTGCTGTTACCGCCATCCCTTAATATATCTTTTCTTTTTTGCCTGGGGATATATCTGCTGGCCCAGATTACCGGGGTCAGCAGCCAGGTCCCCGGTGGATTGGGTGTATTTGAAACCGTATTCCTGGTCATGTTGGGAGCAGGCGCCCATTCCCCGGCGGTAATGGGCGCACTGGTGATGTACCGTTTTACTTACTATTTACTCCCATTGATCATCAGCGCCTTATTACTGGCCGTGTATGAATTATTACCCCGGTGGGAAAAAATAAGACAAAAAGCCCTGTGGGTGGCCCGTCTTTTTTCCGGGCTCGCGCCCCAGGTTTTTGCTTTCACCACATTCCTGGGCGGTGTTATCCTGCTTTTTTCTGGGGCCACCCCGGCCATCGGGTCCCGTATGCACTGGTTGAACACTATTTTTCCCCTGCCCGTTATCGAGATTTCCCACTTTCTCGGCAGCCTGGTGGGAACCGGTTTGATCTTCCTGGCCTTTGGGCTTCAGCGGCGACTGGACGCCGCCTACCGGATGACCCTTGTCCTGCTGGCGGCCGGGATCGTCTTTTCGCTGTTTAAAGGTTTCGATTACGAAGAGGCCATCGCTTTATCCATCATGGTGGCTGCCCTGCTTCCCTGCCGGAAATTCTTCTATCGGAAGACCTTCATGACCGCGATACCCTTTAGGGTCTCCTGGATTGCAGCTATCGCCATCGTTTTATTCAGTTCGGTTTTCCTGGTGATTTTTGCTTATAAACATCTCGATTACTCCCATGACATGTGGTGGCAATTTACATTTTTCGATGATGCTCCTCGTTCCATGAGGGCTGCGGTGGGGGCGCTCATTTTTGCCAGTCTTTTGGGTCTTCGGAGACTCCTGCGGCTCGCCCCTCCCGCAGCGAAGACTCCCGGTGAAATCGAATCCCCAAAAATCCTGGAAGCGATCAAAATTTCAAACGAGACCATTGCCAATATAGTTTTTTTGGGTGACAAATCCGTGTTCCTCAGCGACGACGGGAAAGCCTTCATTATGTACGGCGTGGAGGGCCGCAGTTGGGTGACGATGGGAGACCCCATCGGCGTGGAAGAGTCGAAAGCGGAATTGCTCTGGAAATTCCGCGAATTGGTGGACCGCCACGACGGCTGGCCTGTTTTTTATGAAGTGGGACGGCATAATCTCCACATGTATGTAGAGATGGGCCTTACCCTCTCCAAACTGGGAGAAGAGGCGCGTGTAAAACTGGAAACCTTTAACCTGCAAGGTAAATCCAGGTCCAAAAAGGGGTTTCGTCACATTATCCATCATCTTGAAAACGATGGATACAGTTTCGAGATAATTCCCGCAGCTTCCATTTCACCGCTTATTCCTCAACTGAAAGCCATTTCAGACGACTGGTTGTCCGGGAAGAACACCCGGGAGAAAGGATTTTCCCAGGGTTATTTCAAAGAAGAGTATTTATGCCGGTTCCCCATGGCACTGGTCAGGAAGAATGAGCAGATAGCGGGATTTGCCAATCTCTGGACCACGGGAAACCAGGAAGAGCTTTCAATAGACCTGATGCGGTATTCGTCCGAAGCCCCCGAGGGGACTATGGACTATCTTTTTGTCAAATTGATGTTTTGGGGAAAAGAGCAGCATTACCGATGGTTTAACCTGGGGATGGCGCCTTTGTCGGGTATTGAGAACCGAACCCTTGCCCCGTTATGGAATAAAGTGGGGGCATTTATTTACCAATACGGTGAAAATTTTTACAATTTTCGTGGGCTGAGGGAGTATAAAGAGAAATTCGACCCGGTCTGGGAGCCCAGGTATCTGGCCTCTCCCGGGGGTCTGGCTTTGCCGCGGATTTTAACCAACATCTCCGCCCTTATTTCCGGGGGTTTCAAAGGAGTGATTAGCAAGTAAATGGAAAAAACCAACCTGACAGGAACCTTTATAAAAAGTTTTTCAGGGGTCCAGGGGCCCCATGGCATGGGGGACCTATTAAAGATGGCTCATTTAAGTTCTGAGTTCTACCCTAGGCCCTATGCCCTAGGCCCTAGGCTTAAGTTGTTTAAAAAAGCCCCCTGGCCGCCGGAGGCAGTAAAATGAAATTTAAATGGTATGTCGTTTTATTCTTGTTTTCGATGGCTGTTTACAGCCAGGAGGTTGTGGAATTCAGCCGTTTCGGTAAAGTGACATTGTACCAGTCTACACCGGAGCCCAAGCATGTGGTGCTTTTTGTTTCCGGGGACGGGGGGTGGAACCGGGGCGTTATCGACATGGCGAAAGCGGTGGCTTCGCTGGATTCCCTGGTAGCAGGAATCGATATTATCCATTATTTGAAACAATTGCAAAACTCGAAGGAGAAATGTTCATATCCTGCGGCGGATTTTGAGGCGTTAAGTAAGTTTATCCAGAAAAAGAAGAATTTTCAAAACTATATATCGCCGGTGCTGGTGGGCTACTCGTCGGGTGCTACCCTGGTTTATGCGACAATGGTTCAAGCCCCCCCGGATACTTTTGCCGCGGCCATCAGCATGGGATTCTGCCCCGATTTACCTCTGAAAAAACCCTTTTGTAAAGGTTACGGACTCGAATGGGGACCGGGTCCCAAAGGGAAAGGATATAGTTTTTTGCCGGCCCGGGGTCTCAAAAATCCCTGGATCGCGTTCCAGGGATTAGTAGACAAGGTTTGTGATCCCGGGAGTACCGAAGTCTTTGTCAAACAGGTAAATAATGCAGAAATTGTGAAGCTGGAAAAAGTAGGGCATGGATTTGGGGCACAAAAGAATTGGATGCCCCAATTCAAAAACACATCCCTGGATTTATTTAAAAAGATAAAGGCCGAAACTTCCTATGAGCCGATCCCGGCGGAGGTAAGCGATCTGCCGCTGGTGGAAATTTCTCCCCAGCAGTGGAAGGTGGATTTTCTTACGGTTATCATTAGCGGAGATGGAGGGTGGGCGGCTATCGATCGCAGCATCGGGGAATTCCTGGCCCAGGAAGGCATTGGGGTAGTGGGGGTCAATGCATTGAAGTATTTCTGGAAACGCCGCACTCCCGATGAAGCTTCCCTTGCCCTTTCCCGTATTTTGAACCATTATCTTGCCTCCTGGAAAAAGAAGAAGGCGCTGTTGATCGGATATTCCCTGGGCGCCGATGTGCTCCCTTTTATGATCAATCGTCTCAAGGTTGAGGAACAAGGGGTAATCGGGGGCATTGTCCTATTAGGACCCAGCCAGACGGTGGATTTCGAGTTTCATTTAACCGATTGGTTGGGGCATACATCCGGTTCCTCTGTGCCTGTACGGCCGGAGGTTGAAAAGCTGAAAGGGAAAAGAATACTGTGTTTTTGTGGAGAGGATGAAAGCGATTCCCTTTGCCATGACCTTACTCCCGGGTTGGCGCGTACTGTTTTACTAAAAGGAGGGCATCATTTTGGGGGGGATTATAAAGGCATTGTGGATATTATATTGAAGGATTTAAAGGATTTATAACCCCGCGGCGCGGGGGTCCTCAGAAGGTCCTTCGGACCATCTTTAAGGCTTCTTCTGTTGAATCATTTCCACAGTAATATCATAAAATTGTCAGATTAAAATGCATTGTGTCGAATCTGCTTATATACGTGGCCGGAAGCCTCCGGGATTTTATTTTTGGTTATTTTTAGGGGCAGGCCCTGGTGTCTTGGAAAGGGATTAAATAATGGTGACGCAGTGGGAACGAAATATCTCGGTTAGGGTATCAATGGTGTCCTCAAAATATTGATCTGTTAAAGCATATTCCAGGTTGTAATCCCTGTAGATACTCATGACTTTGGAACAATAATTCATTTTATCAATATATACTTTATCGATCAAACCCTTCAACTGATTCGCCAACAAACTGGCTTTCATGGGTAAGATGGGCCCCATAAACGCAAAGGTTTTGACCCGGGTTCCCGGATTTATTTAAAATACTTTTGGCTTCAACGAATTTTATCTTCATGTTTAAGGGTTCATTATATTATAATAGGCTATAGGGAAGACCAAAAAGTAAAAAAAGGTAAAGATTTATAAAAATGAACTAAAAACCTGGAAGTAATGGCAAATTAAAATTATGGTTAAGATTGAGTGCCAGTCAAGCGTCTGGCAAGAATACGTTCTACCAAAAAATAAAAAAAGGTAAAGTTTCATGAAAATGAACTAAAAATCTAAAGTTTATGTTATGTTAAAGGGTGCGGTTGTTTATACCGTCATCTTTTTTACAAAAGGAGGTGAAGAGATGAAAAAAACTGTTGTTTTCTTTTTGAGTGCGTTACTGTTATTATCTCTCAGCCCGGTATTTTCTTCCGGGCCTGGGAGTAATGACGCGGTAGAGACCTTTCGGTTGGTCGAGGAACCCCCTATTTGTCTTTCCTTTGAGAATTCCCAAATGAAAGATGGATGGACACCGGTGGTGTTATCCATAGGGGAACTTAATTGCTTGCTGTGGATGGATGATGCAGGCAGGGTTTCGTGGCTGCGGGAAACCGGCGCTCATTTTGTCGAGCCGGTTTGTTTTATCGATGTGTCGACCCAAAGCCTGGGGAAGGAAGCAAACACCCTTTATTTTGATGTTTATGAGCAAAACAGTGTCCGTACCAGGTGGAGACTTTCACCCGGTAGAACAGCGGGTACAGTGACAAAAAAAATTCTTTTCCGGGAAGGTGGAATCGATCTTTGCCTGGGAAACCTCCGGCTGCAATTGAATCATGTGGCCTGGGATTTCCTGGAGTTTTCCCCGGGGCTTTTCCAGGTGCAATTTCACGGGCCTATGGTGGCAGTGCACCAACGACTGGTATATGAAAAAGCCACGGGAATTATCTATTCTACTCATGGATGGAATAACAGGTTAATCCACGGGCAAAACCGTACCTGGGCAATGAAGATCCAGGAACCCGGCAGAAGGATAAAAGGGGGGAACTAAAATGAGAAAAACCAATGTTCATTATAAGTTTACGTTCTTTTTACTGGCGGTCGGAATTCTTTTATCTTCTTTTTCCCTGCCGGTATCCGGTGCTATACCTCCCCAGGAAAGGGCAGCGCTGATTGCCCTGTACAACAGTACCAATGGAGACAACTGGACTAATAAAAGCGGTTGGAAAACGCCGCCCCTTGCCGGCGATGGCTTTGCCCTGCCCGGGACGGAAAATTCCTGGTACGGGATAACCTGTGACCCAGGCAATACAACGGTTCAATCGATTTCCCTGGTGAATAACAATCTGAATGGCAGTCTACCCCTGGAACTGGGAAACCTGGCTAATTTGCAAATCCTTGATCTTAGCTTGAACCAGCTCAGCGGGAGTATTCCCCCGGAACTGGGAAACCTGGCTAATTTACAAGTCCTTTATCTTTTCGAGAACCAGCTCAGCGGGAGTATTCCCCCGGAACTGGGAAACCTGGCTAATTTGCAATGGCTTTTCCTTGATTGGAACCAGCTCAACGGCAGTATACCATCGGAGCTGAGAAACCTGGCTAATTTGCAATACCTCGGGCTTAGCTTAAATCAGTTCAGCGGTAGTATACCACCAGAGCTGGGAAACCTGGCTAATTTGCAAATCCTTTGGCTTTGCTTTAACCAGCTCAGCGGCAGTATACCATCGGAGCTGGGAAACCTGGCTAATTTGCAATACCTTGATCTTAGCTTGAACCTGCTCAGCGGCAGTATTCCCCCGGAACTGGGAAACCTGGCTAATTTGCAAGAGATTTATCTTTGCTATAACCAGCTCAGTGGGAGTATACCCCCGGAACTGGGAAACCTGGCTAATTTGCGAAACCTTTTACTTGACTATAACCAACTCATCGGGAGTATACCCCCGGAACTGGGAAACCTGGCTAATTTGCAAAGCCTTTGGCTTGAATGGAACCAACTCAGCGGGAGTATACCCCCGGAACTGGGAAACCTGGCTAATTTGCAATGGCTTTGGCTTTGGGATAACCAACTCAGCGGCAGTATTCCCCCGGAACTGGGAAACCTGGCTAATTTGCAATACCTTGATCTTTACAATAACCAACTCAGCGGCAGTATACCCCCGGAACTAGGAAACCTGGCTAATTTGCAAGAGATTTATCTTACCTCGAACCAACTCAGCGGGAGTATACCCCCGGAACTGGGAAACCTGGCTAATTTGCTATACCTTGATCTTTCCAATAACCAGATCAGCGGCAGTATATCCCCGGAACTGGGAAATATGTCTAATTTGCAAGAGCTTCAAATTGGTGCTAATCGGCTCAGCGGTACTATCCCGTCCAATTTAACCAACTTGACGAATCTAATTGATGGTTACTTAGATTTAAAATGGAATGCGCTATATACGAATGATGATATATTGAGGGCTTTCTTGAATTCAAAGCAGTGTGGAGGCAATTGGGAAAGCACCCAGACAATCGCGCCTTCGGATGTGACCGCAGCTTCTGTAACCACTTCTTCAATCGACATCAACTGGACGCCTATTTCCTATACATTCAATAGCGGCGGATACAGGGTGTTTTACAGTACCACCCCTGGGGGGCCGTATACCTATTTCGGCATCACCGCAAACAAAACCGTATCTTCACTCACTGTTACCGGGCTCAATCCCGGCACCACCTACTATTTCGTGGTTCAAACCAGGACAGGTCCTAATGCAGGCAACCAGAATACAGTGGACAGCGAATACAGTACGGAGATCTCCGCCGCGACCCTGGAGGAACTGTCAATAACCGTAACCGCCCCCAACGGCGGCGAAAACTGGGAAGCTACCACCTCCCAAACCATTACCTGGACCAGTACCGGCAGCATTCCCAATGTTAAGATCGAGTATTCCACGGATAATGGGAGCTCGTGGAATATAATTATAAACTCGACAACCAACACTGGGAGTTATAACTGGATAGTGCCCAATACACCTTCCGGTAATTGTTTAGTAAAAATCAGCGATACCGCCGGACCTACGTCGGATACCGGTAATGCGGTATTTACTATCGCGGAACAGAGAACAATTACCGTGACCTCCCCCAACGGCGGAGAAAACCTCCTGGCCAATACGACTTATGCCATTACCTGGACCAACACCGGGAATATACCCAATGTAAAAATCGAATACTCTACCAACAACGGCAGTTCATGGAGTGTGATTATTGCATCCACCACCAACAGCGGTTCGTATGATTGGACGGTTCCCAATACACCTTCTATCAATTGCCTGGTCAAAGTCAGCGATCCCTCCGGCCCTGCTTCGGCTCAAAGCAATGCTGCCTTTGAAATTACCAGCGTCACTTACTGTGCATCCTCCGGCAGCAGCCAAACCCGTGGGTATATCTCCAACGTACAGGTCGGATCATTAAACAACCCCTCCGGGAGTTCAAGCTATACGGATTTCACATCACTGAACGCTAATTTAACAGCAGGATCAAGTCCTATCGTATACTTAACACCCTCCGACACCACCTACACCAAATATTGGAAAATATGGATCGATTACAATCGAGATGGGGACTTTACCGATGCCGGGGAAAACGTATACAGCGGTTCGGGAAAAGAAGCTGTGAGCGGGGATTTTACAGTCCCGGTTTCGACAATAAAAGGAACCACACGCATGAGGGTATCGATGAGAAGCAACAATAATCCATCCTTCTGCTCATCTTTTAGTTATGGAGAAGTGGAAGACTATACGGCAAATATACAATAAAATAGGCCTGCAAAGTTTTGGGGACAGGCGAAATTTTTCCCTCCCCGCCAACTTTTTAGAACGAGGCGTAAAAATAAAAAAATTTACACGCGGAGACGCAGAGAACGCGGAGAAGAAAGAAGAAATGGAACCCCCCGCGTCTCCGCGTGAGATTAATTGATTTTCGCCTGTCCCCATTTTATTTCAACAATCTGAAAAAATTTTACAAATATCCTCTTTGCGCAATTCTATTTGTTTTGGGTCTCCATTTTTATCTGGCCACCGTACCAGGCGAATCTTTCCCCTTGAAATTTCTATCCCCGTTATGTCGCCGTCAGAAAAGGAACAGGTGCCGGTATTGAAGTAACAGTGCTTATCATACCCTTTATCTTCTGAGGCTTTGGGATTATTTGCAATCACTTTGTCCAATTCAAAAGATTTTAATCGAATCTGATCGATAATTTCCTTTTTTTCCTGGTCTTTTTTGCTCTGGGATAATTTTTCTTTCAAATTGGTGATATCATCCTGGAAAAAGAAGGTGCCAGGCAAAAAAAATGTAAGGGAGGCATAAAAGTCTTCACTGAGAACGCCATACTTTTCTTCATAGAGGGTCAAACGGCGCTCTAACAACTTCATTTCAACAATCAGTTCATGAATTTCCATTTTTGCCTCCTTGACACACGTTGTCTTGCTTTTTTTCCTTCATGGTTTAATAGTAGAACGATTTGAAGAAATTGTCAGGTTTACTCTTCATCCACTTCGCTTCCCTTTTTCTACTATAAATTTTTTTTCTTGAAATAAGCCCCTGTTTGTATTAGAATAGACTGATGAAAATTGAAATAAGTCTATTAATGAAAAGCTTTTGCGGGGGTCCAGGGTTGCGGGGGGCTGGCAGCCCCGGCCTATTAAAGTTTGCTCTTTTAAGTTCAAAGTTCTACCCTGGGCGCTAGGCCCCAGGCTCCAGGCTTAATTTGTTCAAAAGAGCCCCGTGAAGCATCTGGTCACCGGAGGTAAAAATAAAAGTCAAAACACTTAAAGAAGCAGTTAGCTATTTTATCCATGACAATTGCCACATATCTTTTGGTGGTTTTACTGTCAGTCGTCAACCCATGGCTTGTGCTTATGAAATGATCCGTCAAAAAAAGAAGAATCTTCATGTTTATATTCATTCCGGGGGTCAGGCGTTGGATGTTCTTATCGGTGCCGGTTGTGTAAAGGCGGTAGAAATCGCTTATGGAGCAACTGGCCGGTTTGCTCCTACTTGTGTGCGTTTTCGTAAAGCAGTGGAAAGAGGCGAACTGCTGGTAGAAGATTATTCTAACTACCAGATGACGCTGCGTTTTTTGGCGGGTGCCATGGGGGTGCCTTTCCTGCCGGTGAAGTCCGGGATGGGCACGGATATCGTGAAAAAATGGGGGTTCAGTGATGAAATGCGCCGCATGGACCCGCGCTTACCTGACCAAAAACTGATCGTGCAAAATAATCCCTTTGCCGGTGAAGCGAAAGAACCGGTGGTGCTGGTCCCGGCTGTAAATCCTGATGTGACCATTCTTCATGTCCAAAAAGCAGATTACCAGGGTACGGTGCGTATTTCCGGTCTTACCTTTGCCGATGTGGAACAGGCACGGGCGGCTAAGCATGTGATCATTACCTGTGAAGAGTTGGTTGAACCGGGTGATTTGCGGGTTGAGCCGGAGCGGAACCAGATCCCGTTCTTTGCTGTCGATGCCGTGGTGCATGTGCCTTTCGGGGCACACCCCTCTGCCTGTTACGGGTATTATGACTACGATGCTCAACACCTTAACCTGTATCGTAAAATGGCCCAGGATGATGAGAAATTCTCTTCTTATCTCGATGAATTCGTACTGGCTGTAAATAGTCATGAAGAATACCTGGATAAGATCGGTTCGGAAGCCCTGGAGCGTATTCGAGCTGCTGCTCCTTTTGGGTACGCCCCGGGGCTTAAGAGAGGCTAGAAGATAAAATGAAAAACTATACTTCAAGGGAATTGATGGCGATTACAGCGGCACGTCAAATCAAGGATGGGGAAATCGTGTTTTGTGGTACGGGGATCTCTTTGTTAGCGGCTATGGCGGCAAAGTATATCCATGCGCCAAAAGCTGTTATCTTTTTTGAAACCGGTGCCATCGATCCTGATCTTCAAGAGATTCCTCTTGCGGTTGCCGATTCCAGGTTAATGTTCGGTTCCTGCATGAATGCCGGGCTTGCCGAAGCCTTTGCTACCATGCAAAACCGTTTTTGGGGACCGCGGTTGCTGGGTATTTTGGGCGCAGCCCAGGTGGATCGCTTTGGGAACCTCAACTCTACTTGTTTGGGAGATTACAACAAACCCAGGGTACGTTTCCCCGGTTCAGGGGGTGCCTGCGATGTGGGCAGTTTTGTGGGCCGGACCATGATCTTTATCAAGCATGAACGCCGGCGCTTTGTTGAAAAATTGGATTATTTTACTACCCCTGGTTACTTTGATGGTCCGGGTGGTCGGGAACGTGAAGGATACATGCCCGGGGGTCCAGCCTGTGTTATCTCTGATAAAGCAGTAATGCGCTTCGATGAGCAAACAAAAGAAATGTATCTTGACTGTTATTTCCCGGGGACAACACCTGGAGAAATTCAAGATTGCACCGGGTTTTCCATCGATATAGACCGGGCAAAGCTGCTGGATGCACCTACGGATAAAGAGCTGGATATATTACGTAAACAAGTCGATCCACAGCGGCTTATCCTGGGTGATAATTGAATATTTATATTTTTGCCTCCGGCGGCCAGGGGGCTCTTTTTGAAAAAACCGCCCCCTGGACCGTGAAGCATCTGCAAAAACTTTTTGTTAAGTGGCTAAAATTACTTCCTGGCCCCGGAGGTTTTGTCATCGATGTATTCCAACAACACCCCTGAAGCTCCTTTAGGATGCACGAAAGCAAACTCACATTCCCTGAATTTCCGGGCTCCGCCGATAAACTTATACCCCTTATCGGTAAGCTCCGCCATGGCATCCCGGGTCTTGTCCACATTAAAAGATATCAGCATAATCCCTTCGCCGCGTTTCTCAATATGTTTGGCTACGTCACCATCCGGCGTGGTGGACTCCATTAATTCAAAACCTACTTCTCCAATATAATAACGAGCCACTTTAATCTTTTCCGGCTCATCGATATACTCATCATCCGGTTTATTTTTCCCCATCAATGGTTCCCAGAGCTTCCTGGCTTCTTCCAGGTTCTTTACGGCAATACAAATATGATCGATCCGATTAACTTTCATGATTTAACCCTCCTTATAGTGGCCTTCGCCATCATATCCACGCACAACTCCTACACTCCAATTGCCCGGTGTGGGCCGGTCCACACGGGGAGATACATAAGTTTCATGTGTGGCCTCGATACCCTTATTGGGTAAACGAAAATGAATCGCCTCGATAGGACATGCTTCGGCACAAATGCCGCACTCCTCACATAAATCCACCAGGAGTGCCGCTTTATTTTTTATCAGTCCCATAATATGAGCCGGGCAGTGTTTAACACAAACACCACAGCCATTACACTTGAAAACATCTACTCTTGGTATCATTTCTTTTTCCTCCTATTATCACTGGCATTTCTTTGTGTATTTTGTGGCTAAAAAAACTATAACCGCATACCCATCCGGTACCCATCCTGGATGGCTGAATTACCCCGGCGCGGGATCATGGCATCTCCAATAGTATATATACCCTCTTTGGCTTTGCTCAGATCATTCACCGCCTGCATGTCCGCCAGGATAACCGTATCTGCTTCCAGTAACTTTTCTCCCTCTGCTGTCTCGACAAGAACTCCTTTTCCTGTGATTTCTTTGGGTTTGGCAAAAGGAACCTGGTTCACACTGCCTTCTTTTAGCTTTTTCATGTATCGCCAGATATAACTGGGGTTCACATCGGCTCCCGGTTTTTTACCGGCATGCACCAGGGAAATCTCATAACCGCCTCTTTCTATCAAGAACAACGCCGTAGAAATAGCTACACCGCCTGAGCCTAAGATAACTACCCGTTTTCCCGGCTTCACTTTGTCGTCCATCACCTCCAGGCAGCTTACTGCCTTTTCCGCGCCGGGTAAATCACTCTTAGGGACCGCTCCTGTAGCAGCGATGATATAATCCGCATCGCTGTTCTTGATATCTTCTACAGTCACTTGTTTTCCCAATTCGAAAGTAACCTTTCCTTTGTCGCAGTAGTTTTTCAAGTAGTTCACCAATCGCATGAACTCCTCGTCACCATGTGGACCATGAGAAGCCGTGGCCGCTTGACCTCCGACCCGGTTACTCTTCTCCGTAACCGTTACTTTGTGCCCCTTTTCAGCAGCAATGCCGGCCGCCTGCATTCCCGCAATCCCAGCACCAATTACCCATACTTTCTTAGGGTGCGCGGTTTTGGGGA
>Ga0316628_100002765_pt1 | contig 13197 bp, 8 predicted proteins | sample OWC_Aug_M2_C1_D5_FD_207648 | JGI IMG/M metagenome (GOLD analysis project Ga0316628, IMG submission 207648) | Wetland soil microbial communities from Old Woman Creek delta, Ohio, United States - OWC_Aug_M2_C1_D5_C | ecosystem: Environmental > Terrestrial > Soil > Wetlands | place: USA: Ohio... | reverse complement strand
CAGTTATGGGAATGATTTACGTTGGGTTTGCTGACCGGTGATGACTAACTGGAGCAATGACCCATGATCGTAACATGCGGAGTCGCTCTCCGCGTGGTGGAAACCCGTCGATGGGGGTTCAAATCCCTCTGCCCCCACCTTTATTGATAGCTAGTAATCTCGATTTCATTTCGATTGGGGACTATTGCTGATTCTGGCATGCTAATGTAATTCTGATTTCATACGGACTTCCTGATTCTACCAATCATCAGCGCCACAAATATAAGCCCAATTATCGGAAGCATTATGTTCGAGAACTCAGGGATGAATGCTGGGATTGGTTCCTCGATCTTCACATATTTCAGATTGGTGTTCGTGATGTCATAGTAACTGATGTGCCTGGCACCTAGTGAATCTACCGCGATTGAGGTGTAGGTGCCGACGTTTCCAGGACTGTCAATCGTATAGTCCTGCCAGAATCCGGTGATATTGGTGGCATATTTCAGATCGGTGTTCGTGCCATCACGGTAGCTGATGTGAACGGAGTCGAAATCGTCAATCTTTAGACATGTAAAGGATCCCACATTTCCAGTGGTATCGATGTTGAATATCTGCCATGAGCCGGAAGCATCGGTCGCGTACCTGAGATCCCAACCCGTCACATATGCATAGCTGATGTGCGCATTGTCCAAAGAATCGATTGCAATCGAGGTGTATTGCCCCGCGTTGTCCACGCTGTCAATCGTGCTAATATTCCAGGATCCCGTAGTATTCTTGGCATACATGAGGTCCTGACCGGTCGCATTGTAATAGGCCATATGGGGTCTGTCGTTGGAATCAAGGGCGATGGATGAGTACTGCCCGACGTTCGCGCTGCCATCTACAGTGCTTATTGTCCAATAGCCAGCGGTATTGTTGGCGTATTTAAGGTCGCCGTTCGTGACATCGTAATAGCTTATGTGCACCTTGTCGTTTGTATCTATTGCGATGCAGGTGAATTGTCCCACGTTGCCCCCGCTGTCGATTGTGAAATACTGCCAAGAGCCCGATGCATTATTCGCGTACTTCAGGTCCCCGCTGGTCACATTGTAGTAGCTTATATGGATGACATCCGTTGAGTCGATCGCTATAGAGGTGTATTGACCGATGTTGTTCGAGCTGTCGAGCGTATAATACTGCCAGGAACCATCTGCATTTGTCGCATACTTCAGGTCGCCCCCTGAGTTATTATAGTAACTAATGTGCGCATCTCCCTGCGAGTCCACCGCAACGGAACTGTGCTGGCCGACGTCGTTAAACGAATCCACCACTATTTGGGCAGACGGCGGCACGCATGATATCGAAGCATGCTTCAGGCACTGATTGCTGCTGTCGAAATAGCTGACCTGCGCAATGTCTTCGGAGTCTAAAGCGAGCGAGATGTAGTATCCCAGATTGCCAGCCGTATCGACCACGAAAGTCTGCCAAGACCCAGAGGCGTTGGTCGCGTATCTCAGATCCATCGAGGTCGAGTCGAAGAAGCATGTGTGTACACGGCCGTGAGAGTCGACTCCGAGGGAGACGTATTCTCCGTCAGAGTTCGCACTGTTTTCAACCGTGATGTTCTGCCAGGAACCGGATGCATCGGTGGCATATCTGAGATTCCAGTTTGAGGCGTCGAAATAGCCTATGTGAACTATCCCGCTAGAATCGACATTCACGCTGGAGTAACTCCCAACATCTCCGCCGCCCCCTATCAAAGTCGTCTGCCAATAGCCAGCGGTATTATTCATATACTTAAGGTTGCCGTTTGTCAAATCGTAATAGCAAATATGCAGCTTGTCGTTCGCATCCCTCGCGATGGAAGTGCCCATGCCGACTATGTCGGTGGAAGAGTCTAAAGTGATTGATTGCCAAAATCCGGCGGTATTATTGGCATATTTTAGGTTGCCATTTGCATTGTCATAGTAGACGATATGTATCTTGTCCTGGGAATCCACCACCATGGAGGTGTATTCGCCGACGGCGAGGGTGCTGTCGGCGGTGGTGTTCTGCCATGATCCGCTCGCATTTGTAGCATATTTGAGATGTAACCCGCTCGCATCGTAGTAGCTAATGTGGATTGAATTGTAAGAATCTATTGCAATAGACGAGTGCTTGCCGACATCGCCAATGCTGTCAATTGTAAAATTTTGCCAGGACCCGGAAATGTTCGTTGCGTACTTTAAATTCCCATCGGTTATATTATAGTAGCTGATGTGCATGACATCGTTTGAATCGACCGCGATTGATGTGTACTCCCCGACGGCCCCAAAGTCATCGACGACCTCTATGTTTTTCGCCATGCTGATCTTGACAAAGTTCTGTTTGCCGGAATTGGTAATTGAAAGAAAAGATAACAACAATATGAAAACTAGCATCGATGTAAACAGTATTGTCGATGCGGATGATTTGGTGTCTTTCCGTCTGCCACCATTCCTGCCCAGGGATGCATTCGTGCGGTGAAGATTCAGCCGCCTTGGCGTCAATCCCCTTTGAAGTTCAGGTATACGAATATTCTCATTCTCGGATGATTGCATGTCTTGCTTCTCCAATGCTATGCTCGGATGTAGTTCGTATTCAAGAGGGATTTTTTCAGGTTCCTTAATGAATTTCCAATATTAATCGGCTTTGATGATAACGGTCTGTATGAGGTTCTTTGCAAGTCAAAATGCGGATAATAAAGCCGAAGTGGGGGGAACCGCGCAATGCGCGAATCAAATAGCAAAATGTACGAGAAATACTCAGATGCGTAAGAATAACGAGAGCCGCTAGAGCTGCAGCCGAGTTCATTTTCCGCCCTGATTGAATTCGAGACTTGACTTACTAGCTCGTTGGGGTTCAAACCCCTCTGCCCCCACATTTCTATTTTCTAGTGCATTTGTGAATTTGGAAATCAGGGGGGAAATAGCTAGTAGGCAAAGCATTTATCTCGGCTGATTGGGATGTTATTTCGATGGAAGAGCACCCCTGCTATGAGAATTACCCCTTTAGAATAGTGGCCGTCTCCAATCTTCTCAACTACTCGATTTGGATCATCGGATTCTTTATTCTGTCAGGATTTGGGATTCTAATCTCCGTGCTTTTCCTCGCATATTGCCTGATTTTGGAATTCAGAGTTCTAACAAAAAGCTGCGTGAATTGTTACTACTATGGCAAAGTCTGCTTCTCCGGAAAAGGGGTAATATGCGGGGCTCTTTTCAAGAAAGGAAAATCTAGCGGATTCAATGACCGCAAAATAACTTGGAAGGACATCCTGCCGGACTTCTTCGTCTCGATCATCCCAATCATCGGTGGCGCCGTTCTACTCATGATAGCGTTCTCCTGGCTGATCCTGATCTTGATGGTTGTTATCCTTCTTCTGACGACCGTCGGCAACAGCATGGTCCGCGGCACGCTCGCATGCAGATATTGCAGACAGAGGGAGATCGGTTGCCCTGCGCTGAAGCTGTTTGAGAAAAGTAAGGTGGGGGACCCTGACCGATGACATCAGAAAGGGTTTTCTAAGCGGATACCGGTTCAAGTGCGCTCTATCGGTGAAAATCATGAAAGCACTGGCGATAAACGGAAGCGCTAGGAAAAACGGGAACACGCAGCTCATGATCGAGGAGACGGCGAAGCCCCTCGAGAGCGCGGGAGTGCGGGTCGAGTCTGTGTACGTGACGGACTATGATGTCAAGCCGTGCAACGCATGCGAGGAGTGCTACACGAAGCCCTGGCGCTGCCCCATAAAGGACGATGCCGTGAAGCTGTTCAGGAAGATGGCAGACGCAGACGGGCTTATCATCGCATCGCCCGTATACTGCACGGACGTGACGGCACAGCTCAGGGCGCTGATAGACAGGAGCGTCATCCCGTACATCGAGCAGGATTTCAAGGACAAAATAGGCGGAGCCATAACGGTTGGAGGGGGCTCTCACGGAGGCCAGGAGCTCGCCCTGATCCAGATCATGGAATTCTTCCATTTCCAGGGAATGATCGTCGCCAGCCCCAAATTCGGGCTTGGCGGCGCCATGGGCACGGCCGACAAGAGGGGCGACATCAAGAAGGACAAGGAAGGACTGAAGAGCGCCAGGGAACTTGGCATCCGAATGGCTGAGCTTCTTGAGAGATTCGAGAAATGATTCGATCTGTGCCTCTCCACTACCCACGCAAAGTCGCAGACATCATTGCGGTATCGTGATCCCTTTGGGTCTTTGCTGGGTGATGCAGTGCGCGGCCCCTCCGCCGATCTCGAGATATTGTGCTTTCACACCGACCACTTCCCTCCCGGGAAAAACAGACCGGAGCGTCTCAAGCGCCGCTTCGTCCCCCGGTATGCCGAAGACCGGAGCGACCACTCCGCCGTTGGCGATGTAGTTGTTGCAATAGTAGGGGGTCATGCGGTGGCCGTGGAAATCGAACTCCCTCGGCTGCTTTATCCTGACTATCTCTATCGATCGCCCCTTCGCATCCGTTGACGACAGAAGGCGGTCCATGTTCTCCTTCAGAGCCTTGTGATTCGGATCGGACGCGTCTTCGGTGCTTGCGGCGATCACCAGCTTCGGGCTGACGAACGAAGCTACCGCGTCCACATGCCCGTCCGTGAGGTCCCCGAGAAGGCCGCGCCACAGCCAGATGACTTTCTTGGCGCCGAGATAGCTCGCAAGGTTCCTTTCGATGTCTTCCCTCGTCAGCTGGGGATTGCGGTTTTGGTTCAACAGGCATTGCTCCGTGGCGATCAGCGTCCCTTCGCCGTCGACGCTAAACGAGCCGCCTTCCAGCACCATGGGGGCATCGTATCGCTTCATCTTGAGATGTTCCGAGATGAAGACCGGCAGCTCGTTGTCATGATCATAAGGCGTGAACTTCCCCCAGCCGTTGAACCGGAAGTTGACGAGAGCGACGCCGCCTTCCTTGGAAGTCACGAATATCGGGCCGTTGTCACGGGACCACGAATCGTCCAACCTGACCTCCAGCATCTCCACCTTTTTCCCCAGTTTCTTGCGCGCCTCGGCCGCGACGGAGGGGTCCGCCAGTACGGTGACGGGCTCGAACTGGTTCACGGCATTTATCACCTCGGCATACGATTTCTTTGCCTCCTTGAAATATCCGTGCCAAGTCTCCTCCTTGCATGGCCAGGATATGTAGCAGCCTGCGTGGGGGGTCCATTCAGCCGGCATTGCAAGCCCGTCCTCCGATGGTGTGCGCAACTTTGACATTTCAATCACCTTTCACCGGTCCATCCTTCGTATGGAGGGGGACGATGTCCCCCCTCGTGAGATCGCCGTAGGAATCGGGTCTGCGCGTGTCGAGGAAGCCGAAGAATCTTCTCGCATTCGAGATTTGCGACATGTCAAGGCTCGCGAGAATAATCCCGGGCTTCTTGAGAGATGCGCGCTTTATGACATTCCCCCATGGGTCGGCTACGAAGCTTCCGCCATAGAACCTGATCGCCTCTTCTTGCCCGACGCGGTTCACGGCGGCGATGAATACCCTGTTCATTATCGCCTGCGCACTCATCACGTGCTCCCATGATGGGTGCGAGTCGTATCCCGGCTCGGCGATCTCGGAGCCGATCGCGCTCGGGTACACGATGAGCTGCGCCCCTTTCAAAGCTAGTATCCTCGAGAACTCCGGGAACCATTGGTCCCAGCAGATGCCGAGGCCAATCTTGATCCCGCCCAGGTCGGCGACGACACATCCTCGATCGCCCGGCTTGAAGTAATAATCCTCGTGATAGCCGGCTCCATATGGAATGTGCATCTTCCGATAATGAGCGATCACCCTGCCTTCCTTGTCGATGAGCGCTTCCGCGTTAAAGCACGAACCCTCGTCCCCGGCCTCGACGAAAGGGACGACAACGGCGATCGATTCGCCCCTCGATACTTCCCTGAACTCTTCGACGAGGGGGGCGTGGCTCGGCAGCTGAGCCATTGCCGACCTCACATCCTCGAATTGCCCGACATATCGGTTCGTGAACAACTCAGGGAGTATGCAGAGATCCGCATTCTTCTTTGCCGCCGTCCTGACTGCCATTTTCGCAGAGGCGATGTTGATTTTCGTATCGGGAGAGATTGCCATCTGAGCGAGCGCGATGTTGAACGGCCTGGACTCACTCGTTGTCATGTCCTCGCCCTGAATCGCAATAGCCGATAATATACCTTCAGAAATCCCTTATGACTTGATCTCGCTGGCAGGAGCATTGCAGTGGCACCGGCGATACTGGCCATCAAATCGTCATTATTGAGGTATGAGGAAGAGACTTATACCCTGACCTCGGCATGGGGGAGCCATGGTACATTGTCCGAAATGCCATGCACTGAATTATGATAAGCGTGTCATGTGCGCGGATTGCGGCAGCAAACTCGTCAAATCGACGAAGCCCGAAAAAACGGCGGACAGCCTGTTTCGTAGGAAATCGTATTAGGATGCCGGCATCCGTATGATTATGAGTATGAACCCTCAGCGGCCACGATAGACGAACTGAAGGAACGGGAACTCCTCGGCAAGGACGACGAATCTGCCGCTCTCGCAGACTTCCCTCCCGTAGCATTCCCTGCAAGTTATGCATTCGTTGCCCAGCTCCGATACCAATTCCACCCTCCGGTTCACCCCTCGGCCGACGAAGCCGACGGCGTTCAGCTTCTTAACTTCCGAGCAGTATCGGACGCATCTGCCGCAGAGCGTGCAGTTGGTGGGCTCTTCGCCCTTCCCGAGCGGGAACCGGGATGCATCCGCGCCGTATTTCTTCGCCATGTCCGAAAGAGGGCCAGATGGTGCCAGGGGCAGAAGCAGCTCCAGGAGCACCTTGCGTATCTTCGATATCCTCTCCGATTTTGTCTTTACTTCCAGGCCATCCTCGGCCGGGTAGCAGCAGGAGGCGACCAGTTTCGTCTTCTTGTCCTTCGTCACTTCCACCATGCAGAAGCGACATGCGCCGAAAGGCTCCAGCTTCTCGTTGAAGCATATGGACGGGATGCCTACCCCGGCGTTCCTTGCGGCCTGAAAGACGGTCATCCCTTCCTCGGCCTTCACGGATTTCCCATCAATCTTCATCGTAATGGTGGTCATCTTCATCAGCCCCTCTTCTTGATCTCGGTCCCCGGAGGGACGGCTTTCGGCACGGGTCTTCCGGAAATCCTGGCAACGGCATCGAACTTCTCAGGGCATACGTCGAAACAGGCGCCGCATTTGATGCACTTCCCCTGGTCGATGATGTGGACGGCCCCTTTCTTCCCCGAGACCGCTCCGACCGGGCAGTTCTTGAGGCACAGCCCGCAGGCCCGGCATTTCTCAGGGTCGATATAGTACGTGATGAGCGCCTTGCAGACCTTCGCAGGGCACTCCCCTCTGATGTGCGCTTCGTACTCGCCCCTGAAATATCTGAGGGTGCTCAGCACTGGGTTCGCGGCCGTCTGACCGAGGGAGCATAGGGAGGCGTCGCGCAGCACCTCGGCGAGATCTTCCAGGTCCTTGATGTCATCCTCTTTGCCCTTGCCGGTGGAGATCTTGTCCAGTATCTTGCAGATCTGCTTCAGCCCCTCGCGGCACGGCACGCATTTCCCGCATGACTCGTCGGCGAGGAAATTGGCGAAATACTTCGCGGTGTCGACCATGCACGTGTCCTCATCCATGATGATCATCCCGCCGGACCCCATCATGGATCCCGCCTGCGCGAGCTCGTCGAAATCGACCGGGAGATCGAGGAACTTCTCCGGGATGCAGCCGCCGGACGGGCCACCTGTCTGGACGGCTTTGAATTTCTTGCCGTTCGGGATCCCGCCGCCGATCTTCTCGATGATGTCCCGCAACGCCATCCCCATCGGCACTTCGACCAGCCCGGTGTTGTTGACCTTGCCGACGAGGGAGAATATCTTCGTCCCCTTGCTCCCCTTCGTGCCGATGCCGTTGAACCAGTCCGCGCCGTTGTTGATGATGAACGGCACGGTCGCCCATGTCTCCACATTGTTCAGGTTGCTGGGCCGGTCCCACACTCCCTTGACGGAGCTGTGGACGTATTTCGGCCTGGGCTCGCCGACTTTGCCTTCTATTGCGCACATGAGGGCGCTCGATTCGCCTGAGACGAATGCGCCTGCGCCCCTGTGGATCGTGATCTTGAAGTCGAACCCGGAGCCGAGGATGTTCTTGCCCAGGAGGCCGTACTCCTCTGCCTTCTTGATCGCGAGTTCTGTGTTCTCCACCGCCAGAGGATACTCCTGGCGCACGTAGATGAACCCCTCGTGGGAGCCGATGGCATACGCGCCGATGATGAGCCCCTCGATGACCAGGTGGGGGTTGCCTTCCATCAGGCTCCGGTCCATGTACGCGCCCGGGTCACCCTCGTCGCAGTTGACGATGACGTATTTAACGTCCCCCGGCGCGTTCCGCGTTGTCTCCCACTTCCTGCCAGCGGGGAAACCGGCTCCGCCCCTCCCCCTCAGATTCGCCTTCTTGACCTCGTCGAGGACCTGCTTGGGCGAAAGGCCGGAGAGCGTCTTGGCCAGCGCGGAGTACCCGTTGAGGGCGATGTAGTCGTCGATGCTCTTGGGGTCGATCTTGCGGTTGTTGTCGAGTATCAGGCGCTTCTGATTCTTGTAGAACGGTATGTCGGACTCGTGAGCGATCCTCTTGCCGGTCGCCGCATCGGCGTAGAGCAAACGGTCGACTATCTTGCCTCCCTTTATCGTCTGCGAGACGACTTCGGATGCGTCTTCCGGCTTGACCTGCAGATAGCATATCTCCTCTGGGTAGATGATCACTATCGGGCCCTTCTCGCAGAATCCGTGGCAGCCCGTCCTCCTGACGTCCACCTTGTCCGACAGCTTCTGATTCTTCAGCTCCTCTTGGAATGCCGCGCTGATCTTCTCGCAGCCGGAGGCCTGGCAGCCGGTGCCCGAGCAGATGGTGATGCATGGCTTCTTCGGGTCGATTCTTGACAGGATCTGCTTTCTCAGCTTCCCCAAGTCAGCGGCCGATTCCAGTTTGGTCATTTTTTCACCTATGTGTAGCTTGAAAGGATCTTCTCGATCTGCGATGTGGAGAGCCTTCCGTGATAGTCGTTATCGACGACGATCACTGGCCCCAGGGCGCAGCAACCCAGGCAGTTGACGCTTTCCAGAGTGAATTTCATGTTCTCGGTCGTCTCGCCGGCCTTTATCCCGAGGGCCCTTTCCGTGTACTCCAGGATCCTTGGCCCGCCCCTGACGTGGCAGGCGGTGCCGAGGCAGACCCTCACGAGATGCTCGCCTCTCGGCTTCAAATGGAAGGCCTTGTAGAATGTCGTGATCTGGCGGATCTGGGACATCGGCACGTCCAGCCGCTCGGAGACCCACATCAGCGCGTGCTTGGGAAGCCAATGGGTATTCGCCTGTATCTCAAGTAGGATCTGTATGAGGGCGCTCTTCTCGCAGTGGTATTTGTCCACGATCTTGTCGATTTCGTGAAGCTCCTGGACCATTTCGCTTATGGCCTCTTCCCGCTTCCTGACCCTCCTTAGCTCCGTGGCGTAGTGGAAAGCTTCCTTCTCGAGGGCGCTCAGCTCGTCGCTCAATGGTTTGTGATCCAGACCAAGGGCGTAGAATTCATCGAGGACGCTCAGGCCCTTGAGGAGAATCTCCGTCTTGCTCAGCTTGGAATCCTTTTGCAGCCGAGACAGGATCGAGGCCTGTTCGTCGGTGATCCTCACTCCCACGAATTTGGATTTGCTCTTTTCCATGCATATCGCGATCCCGATGTTTTACTGTTTAACGCCATGATTCAAATGATATAACAAATTAACGCTCCTAACATTTTTCCCAGATGGAGTTTTCTCGCAAAGATAGCGGCCTGAAAAACGACTTTCGAAATATATCACGCTCATAAGCCTCAAGATGAACAATCATTGGATTGGAGCGTTGAATATGCCGCATTTTCTACGCAATTGCTCCGATATTGATTGCGTTGGCATTGAGGTCGCCGCGTCACGTCCCCATGATCAGTCCGATGAAAGTTTTTCCTCTGTCATTTTTTCTGACGACATCGCATTCCGATTGCCCTGATTACGTGATTTTGATCGGTGAAATGTAAGATATATACGGTTCAAATCGTTGTAGTGGTCGGTAGGGGGGACATCAGTGGCGCAACTTGTAGAACGGAAAGATTGCCCGATGTGCGGCTTGAAGTTGCCCCCCAACGCCAAGGTTTGCGAGTTCTGCGGCTGGAGCCTGAATGAAGAGGAGGACGACTGGGTATCCCGGATGGAGGGACTCGATAATGATAAGGCGGCCAAGAAGCCGAAATCCGATGAAGACGAAGTCGACAGGATGATAAAGACCACCATCAGGAAGCCGGAACTGGAAGAGCCGGAGGAACTTGATTCCGAATCTTTGCCAATCCCCCCTCCGCCCGAAGTCGAATCTCGGAGAGCGATTGGCTCTGAGAGACTACTGGACAGGTCGGAGTTGGACAAGGGAGCCGGCCTGAAATGCCCGATATGCGGCGGGAGCATAGGCTCCGCGCAGAAATACTGCCCCAACTGCGGTGCGGATTTTGAAGAAGAGGGGGGCGAATTGGAATCACAGATCGGAAAGCTCGAGCAGGAGCTGGCCGAGAAGAGGCGCGAGCCTGAGGCGGCTGTAGCCGGCAAGATTTCGGTGCCCGTTGCCAAGGTGCCTGGACCGGAGATGCAGAAGGAGAAGGAAGCCGGGCGCGAATCGCTGCCCCTCGTTCCCGCCCCCGACGTCCCTGCCGCCAGACCCGAAGCGAAAGCCGTTCCTGCTCAAAGCCAGCGTGAGAAATCCGAATTGAGGATTTCCGAGCTGATGAGGGAAGTGCCGAGCAGACAGGCAGAACGCCCATCTGCGCCTTCAATCAGCGCGTCAAAGCCCGCACCGGTCGTAAGGAGGGCGGTGAGAAAAGAACCGGAACGCCCCGCTCCGCCACAGAGCCGGCCTGCGCCCGTCAAGATCGTTATTTCGGATTACTCAGAACGCCCACCCTACTCGATGCAAGGGCGCGTAAACGGCACCAAGCAGGGAAGAGTAAACGGCACGAAGCAGGGGAGAGTCAACGGCACCAAGCAAGGCAGGGTCAATGGGACAAAGCAGGGGAGAGTAAATGGGACGGAGCGCGGCAAGGTCAATGGGATCAAGAAGCCGGCAAGACCACCAGAGGAGGAGGTCAGATCTTCTCGTCTCCAGACGAAGATAGGAGGCAGACTCCCGATGTGGCAGCTCCTTGCGATACTCGTGGTCGCAATCCTCCTCATCTCAAGCGCTGTGGTGATTTTCTCCATGCCAGCCGGAACGGAGGGCATCAAAATCGATGGTTATTTCTCCGACTGGGCATCCACCCCGTCGTATCAGTTCTCGCAGGTCATCCCCGGGGCGCTTCAGGGCATCGACGAGGGGAAAATGTCATTCAAGCAGGATGTCTCCTCGGTCAGCAAGCTGTATCTGTACCTGAGACTGCAGAGCGCGATGTTCGCGGGGAGCGATGCATCGACCATCTACGTCCTGATCGACACGGATGAGAATGCAGAGACGGGATACAAGACGAGCGAATCGATAGGCGCGGACATCCTGGCCATATTGACGGGCTGGAATGGCAGCTTGGAAGAGGCGTCTGAAGCACGCTATGTATCCACCCAGGACCAAGGCGATTGGAATTCGTGGCAATACCTTTCGGGCTTCCCCCACGCCCTTTTCGAGGATGAGATCGAGATGTCGGTCGATGTTCAACTGACAACTCCGTCGGTTCAGATAGTGACCTCGATCGGAGGAGAGGAGCACGATGGCCCGCCCATGTCTCCGAGCGGGACGATATTGGTCAAGCAAGAACCTCTGATAGACGGTTCGGTCACGACCGCGTCATCTCCGTCCGTATTAAGGGTCTCCCTCAGGGCCATGGGCACAGCCGCAGGGGACATTGCGGTCAAGCCGTGCTTGCTTGACCGAACGGGCAGTGAGACCGCAGCCGAGAACTTCACTGTGAACGCGGCGGGCTGGACGACGCGGGACCTTGCCGCAGACCTATCGGCGCTGAGCCAGGGGGACGGCTTCAGCTACCGTTTCTCATGCGAGGCCAGTGGATTCCGTGGGGCGATAGACGTCGCAGGGGAATCTTCCAGCGGATACTACATGGCCTATCCGACGAAGATCTCCGTGGATGGGATATTCGGCGACTGGGCTGGAAGGAATGTCAGCGACGCCGACCTGGTTCCGATTGAGAATCCGAACATCGACATTGATGAGTACGGCGCCGCCACTCAGAACGGCAACCACTTCATGTACGTGGGAACGGTCGGCGAGGCGTTGGGAGGGGCGGACGTTCCCGAACAGAGGATCAAGAGCGTGCCTGGCGGGCAAGGCGGAGGCTCGGTCGTCAAGCTGAAGAAGACCGGCGAAGACCTCCTCCAGGCATTCATTGACAGCGACCCGTCCTCTGGAATAGGGAAACTTGTGGTCGCGGGAAGCGCGTCCATTGAGGCCGACTACCTCTTCGAGATATATGGACGGGAAGGCGCCGTGACGTCCAGCTCGATAAAGGAATGGTCGATCCCCGACGGCAAATGGATTGCCTCGACCGCGGTGATTGAAAAGATCGGGGTCGGTACGAATGGAGTTGAATTCTCCATCAACAAGACCCTCTGGGGCAATCTCACGAATTCCGAGATCATCTTCTTTACCACCGATTGGAAGGCGAGGTCCGACAACTGCCTGCTGGACGGCGCTCTGTCGGATCCGTGGGCGGTAGGAACCGCCATGAGCTATAGATCAAACGACGGCACAACTTGGGTGAGCACCGGCTCAGTCTCCCCCGTCTCCGGGGAAAGCGTCGTCGCCATGGCCCACTCGCTCGACAGGAGCTACGTGTTCGCCGTCACCAACACAGGAAGGGTTTACGACTGGGAAGTGAACGTCGACACGTCGTGGGGCCCGGCAGTCACCGACGCATGCAATGCCACCGATATCGTGGGCATAGCGCCCAACACCGCCTCGGGAGAGGGCGGGTGCCTCATTCTCGGCTCAAACGGATGGACCTGGACCAATGCCGCTCTCGGCTCAACTCGGAGCTGGACAAATGCCACGAGCAAGATTGCGGACGGCCCCGTGGATTTCAAGGACGTCTGCTACAACTCGACCGGAGGCAGGTATTGGGCGATCCGCTCCGGCGTTGACACACTGGCATACTACATGGAACCCGGTCAGCAATGGAATGCGACCGGCACGACCGGCTCTG